>CDZQ01027394.1_pt1 | contig 62331 bp, 61 predicted proteins | sample 554831 | NCBI WGS metagenome assembly CDZQ01 (sample SAMEA3182112, study PRJEB8094) | gut metagenome | biome: human; feature: gut; material: Stool; isolation source: human stools | place: Canada | collected 2013-05-06 | reverse complement strand
GGCCAACGGGTGCAAATTGATATCAAATATGTTCCCACCGCCTGTCTGGTTGGCGAAGCCCAAGGACAGAAATTCTATCAGTTTACTTTCCTGGACGAGTATAGCCGCTTTCGCTATTTGGAGGCCTTTGATGAATTCAGCACCTACACCACAACACAGTTCCTCAAGCATGTGGTCAAACGTTTTCCCTATGCCATAGAATGTGTCCAAACGGACAATGGCTCAGAGTTTACCAACCGCCTGAACTCCCAGGCCACCAAAAAGAAAACCCTCTTCGAAACTACTCTGGAAGAGCTTGGCATCCTGCACAAGCTGATTCAGCCTTACACCCCAAGGCACAACGGTAAGGTTGAGCGTAGCCATAGAAAGGACAATGAGGAATTCTATGCCTGCCACACCTTTTATTCCTTTGCTGATTTTCAAAAGCAGTTGGCGGTCAGACAAAGGCAGTATAACAATTTCCCCATGCGACCGCTCAACTGGAACTCCCCCAAATCTGTCCTCTTTTCTTACCAAAAGTCTGTAACACATCATTGACAAACCTACAGTCGCGGCCCCGGCGCAGTACAGCCAGGATCCTCCCCTTTGCCCATAGGCAATGGCCTCAACCATTGAATGCCCTTACCAAATGGAAAGAGGGTGTATTCTCCGGTAACGCCGAAAAATCTGTTCCTGCACCGCATAAGAGCAGGGTACTGTTTCGTATGTAGCGGCTGCAGCTCCTATCCCCGTCTACATGGAAATCAGATATCCAGTTTTTCCAAACAGGTTATCCACAATCAACTGTTTCTTTGCTGCGAATCAATCCTTCCATTTTATTTGACAATATATGACAGATCTGCTAAAATAGACCCGGTTCCGTAAGGAACCGGGCGCTGCCAGTAACGGTAGGCGGTTTGGCCCCCGACATACAGGGGGTGACACTTCTTGCCCCCTGTCCTCTTTGGAGGGGGGTGGTCGATGTGAGCGTAGTTACTTATGATGATCTGTTTCAGCTGATTATAATCTTCATTTCCTTCGCCGGCCTGATCTATCAGATCACAAAAAAGAAGTAACCGCCGGCACCTGAACTGACCCCAAAATGTTAGACAAAAAACGGTCCAAAATTCTGTAAACATTGCACATGCCCAAATGACATCGTGCTTCATGGCGACAGCGAACTCTGTTCGCTGCCCCTTGCCTACCACACAACACTGAGCGGTTTTGCTGTCAAGGGCGGCGAAGCCGTTCATTTTACCCTTGACAGCAAAACTGGGCAGTGTTACGCACCAATTGTATGCCGCTTATGTGCTCAGGCGGTCTGATGCGCAATTCTGTAATCTACCGGAGACATACCGTTTAGTCGGAGCTTGATCCGACGCTGATTGTAATACTCGATGTACGCCTCTATTCCGAAAATGAGGCTTTCCATTGTTTCAAACTTCTGCAAATAAAGCAGCTCTGTTTTTAACAGAGAGAAGAAATTTTCCGCGACGGCGTTGTCAAGACAGGTTGCTTCACAGGACATACTCTACGTAATTTCCTTCTTTGATAACAGTTTCTGGTACTCCGCAATCTGCATCCGAAGCATAAATCTCAAAAGCATTCCCATAGTGGTTTATCGTCATCGAAATCGCTACGCAGTAGTCCCGTATATGTTTAATTCGTTGCAAATCAGGCGACATCATGAAGTTGCACCCTTTCATACAGGATTGTATTCTTGAAATCCATGTCGCTGGGCATAGCTGGCTCCTGCATGATTGCTCCAACGGTTATGATATCAATCTCCTTCTCAAACGCAGCTTCCAAATCACAGTACAGCATTCCGAGCTTCAACAGAGAAGTCAGCTCTGTTCCAGTCGTATCCACCAAAAAATCCAAATCGCTTTCCTCCCTCGCCTCCCCTCTTGCGTAGGAGCCAAACAGGTACATAGCCGGAATGCAATACTTTCTAATAATGAGGGCAACACGTTCTTGGATTTCTTTCAATGTATAAATCACAATCCATCCCCCCTCACTTACATTATAATACCCACGTGGTGAATTTGCAACCAAAAAACTGGCAAGTTCCACACCGAAACCTGCCAGTTTTGCCGTTGTCAAGTGTGAACAGTATCGATGCAGCTACCTCCAGGTCTGCGTCCAAACACCAAATGCGAGCCCAGCGCAGCGGGTCGCATTTGGAGAGGAGGAGCGACGGAATGAGTGAGAGATGACTTTTGGAAAAAAAGTGGTCGCGGACAATATGCAGTCCGCGACGACGTGTCAGACAAAGACAGTATAACAACTTCCCCATGTGACCACTCAACTGGAAACCTCCCAAATCTGTCCTCTTTTCTTACCAAAAGTCTGTCACTCATCATTGACAAACCTACACGGAGCTCGTTCTAATTTCCTGCTCCACCTCCAGGCCGCCCCGCAGATACACCATTATACGATCCTCAGAAAGCACCTTCACCGTATCCACCAGCTGCCGGATGATGGACTCATCCCATTGCGTGAGTTCTGACGAGGCATTCTTCATAGCTTCCGTCGCCTCCTGAACGCACTGGATGATTTGACCGCAGTCTCTTCTCTGTGTTTCCAGATCTGTCCTCTTTTCTTTCAGGGAGGCCATTTCATCTGCTATGGATTTGAATTGTGCCGTATAGTCCTGATAGCTGCCCTCAGCCGCCTCCGCCAGCAGATTCTGGAACTGGGACTCCAGCTCTGCCAGGCGAAGATCAATATCGGCCAGACTCATAGTCACTCTGGGGATAGGAGACAACTCCAATTCCATAGCATTGGTGATTTGCCCAATCAGATCCCCTTTCTGGCTCATTGACCGGTTGATGGCATCCAGAATGGCCTGCTGCAGCGGCGCTTCATCCAGTGTGGGAGAATCGTGGCAGTATTTCCTGCCGTAATCCAGACGGCTGACACAACGCCAGACCACACGGGGTTTTCCATTCTTTTTCCAGGTGCAGCGCCGGTACAGGGTGCCGCATTCACCGCAAACCAATCGTTCGGACAGGGCATACTTGCTGGCGTAGGAGGTCATACCAGTGGAAGCGTTCTTCTTGGAGGGACTCTTTCCGGCGTTCCTTCTGGCCATCTCCGTCTGAACGGCATCAAAAGTCTTGCGATCCACGATTCCCTCGTGATTATTCTGCACCAGATACATGGGAAGCTGGCCTGTGTTGCGGACGACCTGCTTGCTGATGCAGTCTCGCACATAGGTCTTTTGGAGCAGCACATCACCGCAGTATTTCTCATTGGTCAAAATACTGCGGATGGCCGTGATGGACCACACCGGTTCCCCGGATACATTCGGAATATGATTGGATTCCAAGGAATCTTTAATCATGCGCAAGCTGGCGCCACTCAGATACTGGTGGAAGATCTGGCGTACCACCTTCGCCTGCTCCGGAATGACCTCCGGCTCTCCGTTTTCCCCACGGCGCAGGGCGTACAGCTTTTTATATTGGATGCTCACCTTGCCCTCCCGCATAGCCTGGCGCTTACCCCAGCGGACATTGGCGCTGATGCTCTCGCTTTCCGCCTGGGCGAAGGCCCCCAGCAGCGTAATGAGCATCTCACTGTCGGACTCCAGGGTATTGATGTTTTCCTTCTCGAAGATCACCGCAATGCCCAGGGTGCGCAGCGCACGAACGTAGTCCAGGCAGTCCACCGTATTGCGTGCAAAGCGGGAGATGGACTTGGTCAGTACCAAGTCAATTTTCTTTTGCCGGCACAGCCGGATCATCCGCAGAAACTCCGGACGCTTCCGGGCGGAGGTGCCGGTGATGCCCTCATCAGCAAAAATTCCAGCCATAGTCCAGTCCGGATTGGTCATGATCTTGTCTGTATAGTAATGGCACTGGGCCTCATAGCTGGACTGCTGTTCCTCTTCCTCCGTAGAGACCCGGTAATAGGCCGCTACCCGGAGTTGACGCTTCACAGCGGTCTGCCGTTGCGCCGCCTCCGGCTTGGATGGAATTATAATGACCTTGCGTTCTGTCTGACTCATGTCTCTTTTCCCCTTTCCAGGATTTGTCCGTTTTTTAAGTGGATTCGCACAGCGCCATGGCCGTTTATACAAACGGCTGCGACCGTGTTTTTGAGCAGTGCCGCATCCAAAGATTCCATTAGAACCGCCTGTCGGAACAGCCAACATAGCCGCTCTGTTTCATATTCCTCAGAACCGATGGCGCTATATTGTGTGGCTGCCAGTTGAAAGGCCAGGTGTTTGGCCGCATCCTCGTCAATGGGCTGCTGGGCCAGGGCCTCGTCTAACTTACTTTGAAGCCCTATTACACCTGCATCCTCAACCTGCAAAGGTTCTGGCACCTGTATCAACGCTGGGTTGGCAATTACTCGATTAAGCAAATCCATCACCTGATTCTCTATCCCCGGTGTCACATTACAACTGCACAGCTGCCGCAGTATCTTCTGTGCCTCTGTCTTTTGAGATGGGGACACTTTTTTGCTTCTCTTTTCTGCTACCGTCTCAAACTGCTTGGAAGAAATCAGAGCCGGATACCCTGCTTTGCCGGTGTATCGTTCATTTTCCAAGATGCGGGCCACCATGTTTTTGTTCCAGAGCTTCCCGGAATCATAGGGAACTGCCTGATTTTGCAATGTACTCACCAACTCCCGAAAAGATGCTCCCAGAATGTACTGCTGAAAAATGTACTGTACCAGCTCTGCTTCCTGTGGCCGCACCGCAACCGTCCCGAATTGCATTTGGTAGCCAAATGGCTGCTTTCGGTTCCCCATATTACCGTACCGTCCTCTCTATGGCTTCCGCCAGCTCCAGCCCATTTTTCAGCCGGAACCGAAGCCGTTCATTGCTCTCCACGATAATTTTGTCAACAAGTTCGCAGAACCGTTCCCCGTCAAAGCTTTCCAGGAAATCCGGCCCAGTGTCAAGGATGTCCAGCATATCCCGTGTCTGGGCGATGGTTTCATCGCTGCCAGCATCCAGGAACCTTTCCTTTTTCAGCTTTGCTGCGCGGAGCTGTTCTGCCAGCTCATTGGATCTGGATATAAAAATATCACGGTCCACAAGCCCCTGCTGCTTCAGCTGGGCCAAGGTGTGACTCTGACTGGTGAGATTGGATATTTGCTTGTTCAGTTCCACTACGTCTAGGCTCCAGAGCATCCGGCGGTTGCGGATTGTCTGGAGGTTCTTTAACATCTGGGAGAGGATAGCATTTCCTTGGCGTTTGAGTCTATAGTATAAGCGCAGAAATGCGGCATATATTTGTTCTTCGGGAATCGGCCTGAGCAGACACGTTTCATTCATTTCCTCGTGCTTTCTGCAAACCCAATACCAAATACCATTGACTTGCTTGGGTCGCCATGTACCACCACAGCAGCCACATTGCAATCGCTTTGCAATGCTCCTTGGTGTTACAGCAGGTTCCTGCGCCCTTCTTCTCCCCTGTCGTAACGCTTTTGCACGATCAAATGTTTCCTGCGACACGATGGGCTCATTACTCCCCAGAATGAAGTACATGCTTCGCTCTCCCCTATTTCGCTTTACTTCCCTGGGAAACGCCTCTGTCCTATACTTCTTCTGAAGCAGCGCATTTCCTGCATAACGTTCATTAGTCAGGATATAGTCTACCATTTCTCGCCTCCAGAAGCGGTTCAACGTGCCCTCAGCGTTCAGAGTCTGTGCGATTTCACGGGAAGTCTTCCCTCTTAGATATTCTGAAAAGATGAGCTGAACCACTACCGCTTCCTCGGGATTGACCACCAACTTCCCTTCCAGTAAATCAAAACCAAGCGGCGCTAGGCAGGTGTTAAATGTTCCTGCCTCCATACGCTTTTGGACACTCCAACGCATATTACCAGAAATGGATTCGCTCTCAGCCTGGGCAAAGGCGGTAAATAGCGTAGTCGTCATTTCCCCGGACATCGTCGCAGTATCCAGATGCTCCTTTTCAAATTGCACCCCAATACCCAAGGCTTTTAGCTCCCGGATGGCCTCCAAGCATTCCTTTGTATTTCGGGCAAACCGGGAGACGGATTTGGTCAATACCCGGTCAATCAGCCCCCGGCGGCAGTCCGCCATAAGGCGCTGGAAATCTGCCCGCTTTTGAGCGGAGGTGCCAGTGATGCCCTCGTCAGCATAAATATCTACCAACGCCCAATTATCTTTGCTGGCAATCAAGGTGGTATAGTACCGGTTCTGAGCTGCAAATGAATTCAGCTGGTCATCTGAATCAGAGCTGACCCGGCAGTAGGCAGCTACCCGAAGCTTGACCTTCTGTGGATGTTCCGTAGCGTCAATGACAATCACACTTCGCTGCTTTTGTTCCAGCGCGAGGCTTCCAGCGGTCAGCAGTTCTTTTTCCATGGAGCAGCCTCCTTCCTTAGCAACACACAATACCACAATTCTTTTCCAATAGCTACTAGAATATTGGAACATCAGAGGGAAAAAATCAGATCCACGCCGGTCTGTGCGGCAATTCTGACAGCAATTTTCTGAGCCTCCTGCTTGCTACACTTTCCATCTTTTATCAACTGGCGTAGCAGATTCAGGACGCCACAAAAGTCAACATCTTCGTTCTTCATATAGTTTCTCCCAAGGGGGCAGCTCTGTAACATGCACAGAGCTGCCCCAGCTCTTCTGAAATTTTGAATCTATGTGAACACTGCCTGTATTCGACACTACTTCCCCAGGCAATCCGGGCAGAACGCTGAAACTGTGCCTGGCCGCACATCACGGGAATCTCACCCCTCCGAGGATCTCTCCGAGCTGCCCCCATTGCTTATGACTGTGGCTGGACAGGAGTACCAACGCTGATGCTGTCATGGCAAAACAGGCCTGCCAAAGCCTGCTTTTGGGACAGATGGAACCGCTGTGCACCTTGCTTTGGCCGTCCTTGATGTGGGATAACCCCACACAGGTGGTCCTGGCGCATCCTCCCATGTCGCTTGCCGGTTTTCTCCCAGCACATCAGCGGATGTATTTCAGTTTCCGGATATGCTGTTTTCAATGTGCACAAGGGGCAAAGAAAAACCCCCTCACTACTAAGCCGGTTTCGTGAGGGGGTTGAGCGGATTCATTTTAGATTTTCAACATTTTTTTGAGATGGGCGATTGCCTTCTTCTTCCGGTCGTGAATGGTACGCTGGGGAACGCCGGTTTTCCTAGCCAGATCCCGTTCGCTGAGCTCTTCAAAATAAAGGGCCTGAATCAGCTCCCATTCCTGGGACGGCAGCAGCTCTAGGCAGGCGTGGAGCCGGTCCCGGAGGATGTGGGCGATGGCCTCGTCCTCTACGCTGGCGGCGTCCGGGCTAGGCAGCGTTTCCTCGCCCTGGGTATCCTCGGTATCCAGGGCATGGTAGGACACCAGACCATGCTGCCGGTCCTTCTCCTCCAGATGCCGGGCGTGCCGTTCCATCCGGTAATAGGCGTGGTAGACCGTCTTTGTGACCTCCACTACAACGTCCTGAATCTTAATATAATATGTTTTTTCTTCTGCCACGGGGCAGACCTCCATTCTTCTGAAATTTTGGTAGTCAAAATTTCAGAAGAGGAGGTGAGCGGCAGCCAACGTAGAAAACACATAGGCTGCCTTTGCACAGGAATGGAACACGGCTTCGCGCAGGCGGCGCTCTGGCCGAGTCCCGGCAATGTGCTACGCCGTTTCTATCGCGATCCTTACGCCGCGAACTAGGAAATAGGCGCCGTTTTCGTAGGACGTGATCAAGGTGACCAGATCTTCCCCCTGCGCAACAGGAAAAGAAACCTCCCCCTCGGCCATGGATTGACAGGCATCCAGCCGGTAGGGCAGCGTCCTGCCTAAGATATGGACATAGAAGATATCTCCCTCCCGGAAGGCGTTCAGATCCGTAAACAGCCCAGCCCGAAGAAGTCCGGAGCAGCCAAGGAGCGCTGTATGGGTTCCGGCTCCGCCAATGGGCAGGGAGCTACCCGTCAGCAGGCCTGCACCATGTTGGAGTACGTTCGCTTATCAGCGAGCTGAACAAGAAAGCCTACGTCAACATCGAAGCCTGGCGGAACCGCCCTATGCGGGGGGCGTATCCCTATGTGTATGTGGATGGAATCTACCTCAAGAGAAACTGGGGTGGAGAATATGAAAATGTGGCTGCTTTGGCGGCAATTGCCGTTAATGAGGATGGATACCGTGAGGTTTTGGGCGCAGCCGAGGGTATGAAAGAGGACAAGGCCAGTTGGGTCAGCTTCTTCCATTGGCTCCGGGAACGGGGGCTGAACGGCGTAAAGTTTATTGTGGGCGACAAGTGCATGGGGATGTTGGAGACTGTAGGCGAAGTGTTTCCCGAGGCAAAATACCAGCGCTGCGTTGTACATTTTTACCGGAAGGTATTCTCTGTTGTGCCCGAATCCAAGGTAAAGAATGTAGCGAAAATGCTCAGGGCCATCCACGCCCAGGAGAATAAGAAGGCTGCCAGAGAGAAAGCGAAAACGGTGGTCGCGGAGCTGAAAGCCATGAAACTGCCGGAGGCGTCAAAGAAGGTAGAAGCCGGAATTGAGGAAACTCTGACCTACTGTGACTTTCCTTCCGAGCACTGGACGAAGATCCGAACAAACAACGCTATTGAGCGTCTGAACCGGGAGATCCAGCGCAGAACGAGGGTAGTCGGCGCGTTCCCGGACGGGAGTTCGGCGCTGATGCCGGTGTGTGCCCGGCTACGTCATGTTGTGGGCACCCGATGGGGCAGCAAGAAGTACATGAATATGAAGCACCTGGATGCAATGGAAAGAGACACCATGGCCGTGTGATAGCAGCCATGCCGCAAGGCGCCAAGGGCAAGACAAGCGGCGTATCGCGGCCCTTGACCCCTTGCGTCCTGCCTGCTCATGAAGTAGCCAAAGGGCGGTTAAGCCGCCGCCTGTAATAGATTCCTACCAGTGGCCAAAACAAATTTGCGCATAATACTTGACACTACCATTGCAGCAGCCAGTAGTAGCGCCAACAGTGCGGTAAACACAGGTCTATGCTGAAGCTGCTTTCTGAATAGGTTCATGAGGCACCCCTCCCAAATACATATATCTGGCGCATGGCCTGAGCCATGCGCCAGACGTGTTGTAATTAACAACTTACAGAAATCTTATACAAGAAGGTAATCACAAGTTTCTCTACATGGCTCATCGTGACATTTTTTCGTTGTTGTTGGCATAGAATATCCGCACTGATAATACAAAAGAAATTAACGAATGAACAGGCTGTTTGCCACAATGCCGTTACTGATAGTGCCCATAGCTCCGATGCTGGCGTCACCCAGATTCAGGGTGTACAGGACGGATTCGCCGCCACGCAGATCCCGGATAGTGTACACCGTACCGGTATACTCATCCCGGATTAAGCTACGGCCATCATCGAAGTTACCCCAGTAGCCCTGCACCAGAGATTGTTGCAATATCGTGGGGTTCTCCACGTACAGATCCACATAGTTCAGGACGCCAGTGTAGAAGGTATCCACAAAGAAAGCCCTGCCGTCCAGAACCAACAGGTTGCCGGGCTTGTACCCCTGGCGCTGAATTAGCACATCGATTTCGCCAGTGTTCACATCAACCTCTCCGATGATGGAGACCCAGACCCACACATCCTCATTGTAGGCCTCCACCGCAGCATACAGTTTGCCGGCAGCGGCATCGTAGGACAGATCCACAGGCTTGTATTGGCACTCCGCCATCTGGGTATTGCCCCTTCTATCGGTGTACTCCACCATCAAGGTCTTGCCATACAGGGCATCTCCCACCTTCGTCCGCTCAAAGGTCTCGGTATCCACGGTATAGAACCGGCCCTCGGCGTCATAGGAGTACAGGGTCTCACTAGTGTAGGCGGAGGCGGAAATGGGCGTTTCGCCCTCCGCATCCTTCCGCTCCACGATCGTGGCGGCGGGGTCCTCCCCGGAGAAGCTGATCCACTGGGCGTTGGTCTCATCGTAAGCGTAGAACCGTCGCTCCGTCTCGGTGACGAACACTTCACAGGAGGCGGACAGTCCGTTGGAAGTCGTGGCTGTGATGGTAACCGTACCGGCAGCCACACCTGTGACCACGCCGCCATCCACGGTTGCGATGCTGGCGTTGCTGGTGGTCCAAGTCAGCGTCCGGTCCACCTGGGCAGTACTGAAGGGCAGAACCACAGAACTCAGGGTTACGGTCTTTCCCACAGCCACAGTATTCCGCTCATCCAGTTGCACGCCTGAGGGATCCACGGTTTCCGGCGTTGTCGGGGCATCCTCCGGCACCGTGAAGATGGCGGTCATCTGCGCGCCAGTGGGGCCCACAAGACCTAAATCGGTGGTAGCGCCAGTGTTCAGATTCACCAGCCGTAGGCCGTCGGTCACACCGTCAGCTGCCTGAGCCCAATAGGTGTTGCCGGTGTTCGGATCGTAGTGCATGGACTGATACATGCCACTCATCTTGGCGCCAGTTACGCCGATGCGGGTTGGCTCCGCTGTGGTTTTATCCAACTGGTACAGGAAGCTGTCCTCGCCGATGACGTACACCCGGCCCTGGTCGTCAATTGTCATGGCAACCAAGTATATACCAGAGTCCGCCACCAGAACCACGTCACCGGTCTCTATATCTACCTGTGCCAGAGCGCCACAGACGGTGCCGCCAGACGCAATGGCGTACATAGTGCCAGTGGTGTAGTCAAATTCCATATCCCGCAGGGTGTAGTTGCACAGCTTCTGCACCTCGATGCTGTAGTCCGCCGGATTAATTTTCAAGGTGTAATTCTTATAGTTGTAGCTAGAGCCACCCTTGCCATAGGCGTAAATGGTGCCGTTGTAATACGCGCCGGAGTAGACAGAGAACGCGCTTTCACCGCTGGATACTGTTTCCGCCGAGCCGGGATCGGTATCCGGAACCCTGATCCAGATATCGGAGCTGTACATATAATCAGACAACAGGAAGCCGTACAAGCTGCCGGTGGAAGGAGTTACCGTTATATTGGCCTCCAGGGTCTCTTGCAGTGCCTCCACATAGACGCCCAGCGTAGTCTCGCCAGGCGCAACGCCAGTGAGCATGCCGTACTCGTCCACCATGGCGATGGTAGGATCCTTCACGGAGTAGGCGGCGTCCGCCTGGGCATTCCAGGGCTCCACAGACAGGCCCACGCTGATGGTACCACCTGCCAGCAGCAAGTAGCTGTCAGCCAGGTTGACGCTGCTGGGCGCCACGTAGGGTACGCTGGGCTCCTCGTCCGGAATCTCCAACAGACCCATATTTGTTGCCCCGTACTCCATACCAGCGATATCGCCCAGGAGCATAACCTTCACGTTCCCCATATCCGAGCCGTCCAGCCACAGCAGCTGGCCAGCGTCATTGGCCCAGAAGATGCCATTGTTGGCGCCGGAGTACACCATGGAGCCGTAGTTGTAGGTGGGCCAATCCGCCAGAGATGCGGTTTCTATGCCGGTGACTTCATCGTTCACCAACCGAAACTTCACCAGCATGGTCTTATAGTTCGTGATATCTATAGAAATGATATAGAAGTTGCCGTCATGGTCGATGGCCATGTTGCCAAAGGCGTAGCCATAGGTATTCATGTCCAACTCACACAGGCGGAGGACTTCGCCGTTGACAGGATTTACCCGCACCAGGTAGTTCCAAGTCTCATAATAAGACTGCACCATCTCCATGCCATAGAGGAAGCCATCGTTATAGTTCATGGACATGGCTATCAGAGTGGCACCGGAGTTGCCGATCTTGCTGCCCTGGAGGGTATCGGGATTCAGACGATAGAATCCGCCGCCGTAGTCACCAGCATAGATCCAACCGTTGTGGTAGGCAGCCGCAGTGAAACCCTGTAACGAGGAAAGGGAGTCCTCCAGAATTAGGGCGCTTTCCGGTGCGGCAGCGTTCAGGCTCATCCACATGCCAGAGTTATACATATCGTACAGCCGCATCTCGCTAGAGAACTCACTGACGGTGACATTGCAACTGATCGTCATCTCACCCACAGCGGCCGTGATCACAGCCTGGCCCTCGCCCACAGCGGTGACGATGCCGCCGGCCACGGTGGCCACGGTCTCGTCGTTGGTGGTCCAGGTCACTTCACCCAGCTTGGCGTAGTAAGGCAGAGGCTTGCAGGTCAGCTTTTCGGTCCTGCCCACACACATCATCAGCACGTCCCTGGACAGCTTCAGTCCGGTCAGCTCAGTGTCCTGGGGGAACAGGCCGCTCTCCGGCTGCCAAGGCTTGAACAGACCCACCATGGCGCCGTTGTATTCCACATCCGCCAGGAAAGTCAGCTCGCCGGTAGCCTTGTTGACCTCATAGAAGTTGCTGTCGCCGGTGTAGCCCTGGTAGGCGGACCAGTACAGCTTGTCCGTCTCATGGTCCACGGTCATGGACTGCTGGTTGTAGGGCTGGTAGCCGGTCTCGCCCACGTAAGCGGCCTTGGCCGTGGTCTTGTTCACAGTGTAAAGAGCGCCGGTGCCGTAGTCGATGGTGTACAAGACACCCTCGTTGTCGCAGGCCAGGGTCACGCCCTGGGCGGAGTCGCTGTCAATGCCGGTGATAACGCCCACATCGATGACGTCGCCTGTCAGATAGTTCACCTTCACCAGGTGGCCTCCATCGCCTGCGTTCAGCTCGTCGGTGAGGGCGAACAGGGTGTTCGTGGTGTAGTCAAAGGCCATATCCAGCGCCGGGTATGCGGTGCCGTCCAGCGCCAGGGTGCCCAGCTCGGTCCGGCTCCAGTCGCCTGCCTTCATGGCAAAAATGACGCCGTTCACATCCACGCCCAGGATATAGCCGTCCAGATACTCGGCGGCGGCCACAGCGGTCTGGCCGCTGCCATACTGGGAGGTGTGCTGGAGCATGCTGTCGGCGATCTCGAAAGAGTACCAGCCGTTCAGGCCGTCGGTGGCGTACAGGTAGCTGCCGTTGGGGATGACGCTGTAGCGGCGGTAGCCGTAGAAGGCGTCAAAGTCCACATCGTTCTCGCCGGAGAAAGAGATCTCATAGTAGGTTTCGTTGCAGCCATAGTCGCAGACCGCCAGCAGGAAGCTGGAGTCGTAATCGGTCACATCCAGGGAGATCAGGATCTTCTCGCCGGGCGCATCCTCCACCGCTATGGCCTCAAAGGGAGTCCCCGCGTCGGTCAGGGGGATCACCGCCGCGATGCCCCGGTTGTCGGAGACATAGAACTCCAGACGGCGGGTGTCGGCATAGGGATTGTACAGGTAGGCGATCTCGTCGGTGTAGAGCACCGGAGCTTCATTGTCGATGTACACCGGCACGGTCAGACCGTCATCCGCCACATTATCGCCGTCATCCAGGTAAGTCTGGACCGTCAACTTCAGCTCGGTGCCGTCGGGCAGGTCGTCGTCAAAGCCGTAGAGCTCACACTGGTCGGAGACGATCATGGGGATGCAGATACCGTAGGCGCTGTAGTAGTAGCTCTTGCGCACCAGATAGGCGGCCGTGTCGAACAGGGTCTCTCCGGTGGTCTCGTTGGTCCAGGTGAAGTCCACTTCCCTGGCGTTGCGCATCATACTGAGATAGATCTCACTGACCTTGTCCAAATAGCCATCCCCGTTGACGGACAGCACGTTGTGGGCCGGATCATATTCCTCATAGAGGTACGGGTTCAGACCCAGACCGCTATTGGAGGAACCGAAGTCGGTGAAAATTACATTGAGATACCGGTTGAACTCGGGATAGTCCTCATAATACCAGCCGGAGTCAAAGATGCGGGCGTCGCTCCAGTCGCCGTAGAAGCCCATGAAAGGCAGGCCCAGATCCACGGTGTTGCCGCCCTGGGCGTACAGACGGATGAAGCCGTCCACGTAGATGCCGTTCTCATAGTAGGCATCCATGTAAGCCTTGTCATTACCGGACAGGGCGACGGTGACATAAACGGTGGCAGCGCCGCTGGCGGGAACCTCCACCACATCCAGGGCGGTGAAGCCGTCCTGCACCAGCTCATAGAGCTTCTGCACATCGGCGGTATTGGTCTTGCCGTCATTGTTCAGGTCATAGCCGTTTTTCACATCGCTCAGGCCATTCACGGCGTCCAGCAGAGCCTGAACATCGGCCAGGTCGGTCACGCCATCGCCGTTGTAGTCATATTGGATGGGCAGGTCCCCGGTTTTGGTGTCGAAGGTCACGGCAGCCTCCAGGTTCCGGGAGGTCTCACCCATGAAGTAGTAGCCGTAATCGGCGTAGGCCAGGTCCACCTGATCTGTCATGGCGGAGCCGTCCAGGGCGTAGGTCTGCACCTCGTCCGTCAGGTTGTGGATCTCAAAGGAGAACCGGTACACGCCGGTGCGGTCATCGTCGTCCCCAAAGGAGACCTTGGGGGTGTCGCCCTGCACGGTCAGGTAGGCGGGGCTGGTGATGGCTTGATACACGTTGGCCGTACCTGCGCCCTGCTTCCGGGGGGAATACAGCGTGCCGCTGGGCTCTGCCATAGGCTCGGCGGTGCTCATGAGCAGGGCCTCCGCCACGGTGTGGGCCTGGGCGTCAGTCAGGTCGTACTTGTCCCGCAGGTACTGCAGCACCAGGGCGCTCATACCGGTGATATGAGGTGCGGACATGGAGGTACCGGACATTGTGCCGTAGGTGCCGCTGTCCCGGGTGGAGTAGATGTTGCCACCGGGCGCGGTAATATCCGGCACCAGTTGCAGATCGGGGGTCACGCCCCAAGAGGAGAAATCACTCATCTGCCCGGCTAGGGCGCTGCTGGTCACGATCATGTCATCGGCAGGCTGCACCGTCAGAGTGCCCTGGCCGTTGACGGCCTTGTCGGCCAGCAGCTCGCCGGCGGCCTTGGATACAAACACATTGGGGAGAAGGCCGGCATCCTGCATGGAGATGGTGCTGCCCTCCACATTGTCATATACGACACAGGCGATGGCGCCGGCGTCGTAGGCGTACTGCTGCTTATCCGTAAAGGCCAGCTCGCCTCTGGAGATCACAGCCACCTTGCCGGCCACATCCAGACCCTCATAATCCTCCTGGCTGCCGTAACCGGGGACCATTACATAGGTCAGAGTCTCCCCCGCCAGGTCGGTGAAGGGATAGGCCGCCACATCGGAGAAGGGGATCTCCTCCCCGTCCACGGTCAGGTAGTTGCACATGAGGGACACGTTCTCCTGGCTGGCCACCACCGTAGCACCCACATAGCTGGCGGGAGAGGACACCATGCCGCTGTCCGGATCCTGGGTCAGGTTCCGGTCCGTGCCGAAGTTGTTGCCGCTGGCGGCGGAGCCGCTGTTGCCAGCGGAGATGGAGGCGATCATATCGCTGTCCAGGATCTTGTCGTAGATTTCGTTAATGGTCTCGCCCTCATCGGTGAAACCGGCGGGAGAGCCCAGGGACATGTTCACGGCGTCCACATTCAGCCGGTAGCAGTCCTCTAAGGCGGCCATGATATCGTCGAAGTAAGCGCCGCCGTTCACGCCGAAGACTTTCATAACCAGGATCTGGGCGTCCGGGGCCACGCCAACCACATCGGTACCCTCGGTGGCGTTGGCAGCGGCGATACCGGCCACATGGGTGCCGTGGTCGCCGGCGTAGTCATTGTCGTGGGTCACATCCAGGGACCTGTCCACATAGTTGAAGCCGTAGGGGACCTTCTCGCTGCGGTATAGCACGTCCGCCGTCAGCTTCACGGCGCTTTTGGACAAGTACAGATCGTAGGCGTTCAGGGATTCCAATACACTGGCAATCTCCTCCTGGGTCAGGCTATCCTCCGTCAGCTGGGGCGCAACAGCGAAGGAGGGATGATCCAGGTCCAGGCCCGTATCGATGATGGCGATGCGCATGCCCTGGCCGGTGTAGCCCAGGTTCTCCCAGGTCATGGCGGAGCCCACCGTGTCCTTGGTAGCGTACATATTGGGCTCGGCGGCGGGGTCCGTCATGTCCTCGGGCAGGTCGTACTGGGGGGCCACGAAGGCGGACTTCACGCCGGGCAACTGCCGGATCTCCTCCAGAGTCCCATAGGGAACCTCCAGAGCCAGGCCGCTGACCGCCACGTTGTAGCGGTACTTCACCTGCACCGGCTCGTCCACGATCTTCTCTATGCTCTGGATGACGGTCTCCTGCCGCCGGACCAGAGTCTCCATCTGACGCGCCACGCCGGTGCCGTTGGCGGCGATCTGGGTGGTGGTGAAGCCATGATCCAGCAGGCTCTTGTCCTCCAGGACCACGATCACACGGACGGATTCGGCGTCGTCATAGGGGACCTGCTCCACAGTCTCCTGGGACTGCTGCAGCTTCAGGTCCACGCCGGGGTTCTCCACTTCCTTGGCCGTCACCGTCACAGGCTCCGCCTGCACCGGCTGATTGGCCTCCAGGGCCTCGGCCAGCCCGGCTGCGGGAGACTCCAGCTTCTCCGCCTCAGGCGCAAGGGCCTGGGTCTGTGCGGATTGGACGGAATTGAAATTGGTGCTCTCGGAAACCTGCACCCGGTCTCTCTCCGCAGCCAGTGCGGAGACGGGAAGCAGAGTTGCCACCATGCAAAAAACCAGCAGAAGGGAAAGGATTCTGTTTTTCAGCTTCATTTACAATTCCTCCTCTCAAAGTCCGTCATAGCGTACCAGAATGGCGGCAGCCTCGGCGCGGGTTGCATTCCCTCTGGGGCAGAGTTGCCCGCCGGGATAGCCCTTCAGCAGACCCTCAGCCACGGCCCAGGCCATGGCCTCTTCGGCCCAGCCGACCACCTTGGCGGCATCGCTGAACTTGTTCAGGTCGACCCGGGCAGTCACATCCCGGCCTGTCGCCTCTGCAAAGCGGTACAGCATGGTGGCAGCCTCCTGCCGGTCCAGCAGCTTGCCGGGGGCGAAGCTGATCTCGCTGACGCCCCGGGTCACGCCGGTCTTCACAGCCCAGGCCACGGCGTCGGTGTAGTAGCGGTCCGCTTCCACATCGGTGAACTTGGTTTCTACATCCTCCACGGCGGGAGAACCGGCCATCCGGTACAGAACGGTGACAAACATGGCCCGGTTCAGCTTCCCCTGGGGGACGAAGGTGGTCTCGGTCACGCCCTGGAACAGGCCAGCGTGATAGGCCTTCAGGATGTCCTCCTCCGCCCAGTGGCCGCCGATGTCTGTAAAGGGGTTGTAGGCCACGATGGCGGAGCCCTCCGCCACCGCCACGGCATCGTCGCCCGCATAGGCTTCCGGAGCCTTGGCGGTGAGGGTCACATCCTCCGCCGCCGCGAACCGGAAGGTCAGCCGCAGCACGGCGGTCTCCTCCCCGGTCAGGTGGCTGCCCACCCAGGCCAGAGATACCTCGCCCGCGGTCTCTTTGTTGACGCTGGCCGCGCCGCAGGACAGGAGTACCTGGGCGTCCTCCAGGGTGGCAGCCTTAGGGTCGTAGGCCACGGAAATGCGGCCGTTGGTCAGCCCTTCCGCTGCCTGCAAATACACAGTTGCCTCGATCTTACTGTCCCGAAGCACTGTTGAGACAGTCAGACAGGCACTGCCGCTCCCAGCGTCCGCCGCAAAAGCGGCCGTGGTCATGGAAAGCACCAGGACCAACGCCAAAAGCAATGCTCTGATTCTCGTTTTCACATGTGTCATCCTTTCTTTTTTGGTTTTTGATACATCAAAACCGGAGGCTGCAGTTTTGGAGCTTCCGGAAGTATCCGTGTGCCGCGCGTCTTTCGCGTACCTTTTGATAGCTTGCTAAAGTTTTTTGCCATAGAACTCCTCCTATGCGTCGTTTTCAGGCACGTGGGGGAAACCTGCTAAATAAAGCATAGCATAAGACTTAACGAAGGGAAAGAGCTCTGTTTTTAAAATATCAACCTGTCTCCCCTCCTTTAAAGTAGGCATTTTCTGCTCAAATTTTGAAAGTCCCCCCGCCGGAAACCGGCGGGGGGACCTCCCTTTATGGAGCATGCAAACCCTAGGTCCCACAGCGGCGGGACGGTCAATCGTTCAGATAGGTGGACCGCAGGACGTCGTAGGCCTTTTGATACTGGCGGTTGGCAGTATACCACTCCAGAAGCCACCGGATCTGGCCGCATACAAAGCCCATGGACAGATACTTTTTCTGGTTGTGGACGCAGGTGCGCAGAGCCTCGCCGTAGGCCGGATTCTTCAGATAATGGGGGTTGTCCAGGCGCATCCGCACTAGCTCGCACATCTGCTCGAAGGTCGTCCGAATGGCGTCGGCGTCATAGGACCTGGCGTCCAGATGCGTGGTACCGAAGGGGGCCTCCAGCGCCCGGTTCAGGGCCTCCCGGGCCTTGTCCTTCCGGTCCAGGAGCTCATAGCAGAGGGCCAGCTTGTGATAATACATGCCCTCCTCCCAGGGATGCTCCAGAAGGTGCCGCAGAGCCAGCTCCGGCTGGCCGTTGTTTATCTCCGCCACCGCCAGATTGTAGGAAATGGTCTGTACATCTTCCTGTCGGCCCAGGCTCCGGGCCATACGGCTGGCCAGGGCATAGTGCATTCTTGCCTGCACCAGCTGATTCAGGTTGCTGTAGCAGCTGCCAAGGTAGGCGCAGCTCTCCATCTGAACCGTCAGACTGCCCTCCCAATAGGCCTTCTCCTTTGCGTTCTGAAGGCAATTCATCGCGTTGCCATAATTTCCATCCCGCAGAAAACGCTCGCCCGCCCTCAGGAAATAATAGCTCTGATTCGCCTTGGGGAGCAACTCCTCAAACGCCCCCAGGAGGCACAGGCGCAGATTGCTCTGCCGTTCGTCCAGGGCAGGCAGAAGCTCCTTCAGCTCCTCCGGAGCCTGGCCGGTGACCTGCCAGGTCAGCATCAGCCAGTCCGTCCAGAAGGGAGTAAACCGGTATTCCTCCCGCCGCTTTTCCAGCTCCGGCTTCAGGGCGCTCAGGTTATCTCCGGCGAACAGGCGGTCATACCAACCCTCAAACCAGACCCCGGCCTCCCCACAGAACTCCGGGTCCTCCCGCCAGGGAATCTCCAGCCGCTGGAACAGGAGTCCCAGCACCTCATCGGTCCCTTCCACCCGGGCCTGCTCAATCCGGGACAGGTAGGACACGGCGCAAATCCCGGCACACAACCCCGCCTGAGACCAGTTCAGCTCCTGCCGCCGCTGGCGGATGAGAATTCCCTGCAGTTTTCGATTCATACGCGCCGCCTCCGTTTTTTCCTGAAAATGAGAATATTGGTTTTATTCTATCACAGAGTTTCGCCTTTTTCCAGCCAGAAAAGCAAAAAAGCCACGGCTTACGCATGAACGGAGTTCATAGCATCGGCGAAAAAAGCATCATCATAGGCGCAGCGGCGGCGTTTTCGGGCAAGGCTGATTTTTGCGGGGTATTTTTTGAGGATATTGAGCGCAATATGCCGAACGACCACCATGTTTTCCGCCGAGTGATCCTTCCGGATCCGGCTGTAGTCCTCCCGGAAGGTCATATCCAAACACCAGGGAAGAGAATTTTTGATTCCCCAGTGCTTGAGGACAGCCTCTGCGAACTCAGAAATATATTCCAGGGAAGAAATGAAGTAACGGGTGTGCAGCTTGCTCCATGCGTCCTTCCCTTCATACCAATTGATCTCCGTGGTCAAGTAGTATGTTCTGGTTTCTATGTGTCCATGTCCGAAATCTATGGTCTGTTTGCTTTTTATGTCAGAATAGTTCTGGGGTTCCTTTTGCGTTGCATCAAAATATTCCTCAACTTCTTTGCAGAATGCGGGATGATTTTCTTTCAGACCCAAAACATAGTCCGCTTCTTTTTCCGTAATCTTTTCAGTAATCACCTTCTGACAGCTCATGGCGTCCGCCGTGATGATACACCCAGATACATCAAGCATATTGAGCAGTTCCGGTACCGCAATTATTATTGGATTTTTCATCCGTAGCCAGCTGTCCAATCTGGAACTCATTCTGAAGCAGTTTCTGGACGCGACCAATTTTTCCACAGTGGACTTCGTGCATGGCTAAAGCAGACGGAAGACGGCGGTGCAGTGGCTGTATGAGTGGATAGATGAAAGCCGAAAGAAGCTGACGCAGTACCGTCAGAGTGTGGATATTTGCGAAGAAAAGCGCAACAGCTATTCCAAGTCCGACCACGACGCGACCTTTATGCGGGTAAAGAAGAACTATATGGGTAACGACCAGCTGCTGCCTGCCTACAATATCCAGATGGGAATCTGTGACGGATATATTGTGGTGTATGATGTTTTTCAATACGTGGCAGATTCCGACTGTTTTCAGCCTTTTATGCAACGATTTCATGAAAAATATGCATTTTATCCCAGGTATCCGGTGGCAGACGCAGGTTATGGGAACCTCAACAACTATCTGTACTGCGCTGAGCACAGTATGAAGAAGTGCATTAAATTTGATATTTATTAAAATGAAACGAAGGATAATAAATACCGTGACAATCCGTGCCGCGCCGTAAACTTCAAGGTAAATGAGGAAGGCCGGTTGGTTTGTCCCAACGGAAAGCAGTTTTACTATTCAAGAACCGCACCGGTAAAGGGCAGCCAGTATGGACGAACCGAAGAGTTCTACAAATGCGAAGATTGTGAAGGCTGCCCCCACAGGGCAAAGTGCCATAAGGGCAGCGGAAACCGCGTAATCCGGTTGAATACGGAGCTGACAGTGATCCACGAGGAGGCTCTGAGAAACCTCAATTCCATTCACGGTGCCTGCTCCGCATGAACAGGTCGATCCAATTCGAAGGAACCTACGGCGAGATAAAGTCCAACCGAGGATATGAACGATTCCGCAGAAGAGGGATAAACCAGGCGATTTTGGAAATTACCCTCGTAAGCAGCGGTTTTAATTTGCACAAGTATCGCTTGAGCAGATTGACGAATAAAAAAGCTACATGACAGCCTCCAATAGATATCCACAGGATGAAATTTTAAAATGCAGGAGCTCCCATTTCTGGAAAGCTCCTGCTGTGTTTTTTAGGGCGTTATTTAACAGCCACAACCAGTGAAATAACGATTTGATCATATTTATTCATAATTTTCACAAACTGGCGGCTATGCCTGCTGCAGTTTAAACAGTAGCGAGCTTTTTCCTCCGTTGTCCCGGTAGCGCTGCTCTGTTTCCAGTAGCCCGGCTTTTCTCAGATCCCCTATAGCCCGACGGATGGTGGATTCGGAGTATTTGAGATCCCGGGCGATGGTGGCGATGGCGGGCCAGCAAGTATAGTCTTTCCCTGCCCGGTCATGGAGGTAGAGGTACACCGCCACCGCCCGGTGGGGCAGCTCCCGGCGGTACAGGTGGTTGAGGTTGTTCATCGTGTGTGACTCCTTTCTCAATTTTCCTTGGACGGCGCCGTCCGAAGGGGACGCCGTTCCGGGGCACCGGGCCTCTTATCCACAACCGCCCGCGCCCATGGCAGATCCTCACAGCCCACCCTCTCCTGCTGCATTTGCGTAGGAGGAGGTGGGTATTTGCCGCAAATGGCTTCCACCAGCTCCGACTTACTGGCATAGGCCACCCTTCGGCTGCCCTGCTCCGGAACGGCATAAGGCTCCCCAAATTGGATGCCCCAGTGGAAAAACAGCTTCAGCCGGACCCTCATGGGGCGGCAGCCCGTTTTCATCACCACAAACTGACCCCGGGGCATGGCTTTCAGCTCGTCCGGGGTCATGAGGGGCCGCTCCAGCAAACCACTTTGCCTTGTGGTCATCGGAAAGCAAGTCCAGCAGGGCCTGGAACTGGTTCCCATCCAGTGAAAGCTGTACTCCGGCTGACTGCCTGGAACGTTGCCTTTATAGGTGCTCTCCGAGCCTGTGCCGCGCTTGTGGGCGTGCTTGGGTTGGCCTTGGGGATCCACCCCCACAAACACGGCGTTGTGGTAGTCGCTGGACTCGTAAATCATCCCACGCTGCACAAAAGCCTCCAGCACCTCCCGGTCAATGCGCCTGTGGCGTAAAAGATACCCATACACCCGGCGCATGGTATCGCTCCTGGGTGGCAACACGAAGGGGACAGCCTCTTTTGGCACCGGTGGGGAGAGAATCCGCTGGCCGCCGCTGCTTCCCAGCAGAAACTCCATCGCCTCCGGGTAGGTCCTGTGATAAAACCGCCGGACGAAGTCTACGGCGTCACCGCCCACCCGGTCATACTGATGAAACCAGAGGTTGCCCCGGATGGTAACCTTCTGGCTGCCGTCCCGCCACTCCTGTTCCGAGCCAGAGCGTCTTAGCGTTTCCCCCTGACTGTGGAGAAACGCTGCCAGGTCTGTCTGCCGGGCCTGCTCCCGTTGCTCCTGTGAAAATGGTATGTACATAACGTTGAATCTTCCTTTCTGTTGTAAAATCTTCACCTGGGGGGTTCTTCTCCTGTCACCATGACAGGTGGCAGGTGTCAGTGTCGGCGCGGACTTTCTCCCCCTATGGGCAGACGTTCCCCCTGGTAGCAGGATCCGTTGACACAACATCCAACTAATCCCGGATGCCCTGGGCCTGCTTTTTCTCATCCAGCTGGCGCTTTAATTTCCGGTCCACATGACCTTGCTCCATGTGTCGTTCCTGCTGGATGCGGGTTTGAAGCAGCTGCCCCAGCTGCTGAAAAAGGCGAAGAGATACCAGGGCGGCGGATCTTGATGGATACAGATTGCTGTCAGGCGGAACATCGCTTGCATAGCCGTCGGTTTGCCGGGACGGAAATCCTTCCGTCGCTTCTCCGTTGGAGAAATGCTCCGCCTGCAAATCCAAATCACCATTCAGCTCTGCCTCCGGCTGCCGGCACAGCTTTATCGCCTCTTGGATGACTGCGTTGCGAATGGTCTTGAACTCCTTGTTCTGCTCCAGCGGAATCCGCTCCGGGAGGGCGTCCGTATAAGTCCGCAGCACAGCCTCCCGCTGCTCATACCAGAGGGCATATAGCTTCCGGATGCGTTCGTCCCCGGCCAGCTCTGCCACAATTTGATTCACTGTGGCTTTCAGATCCGGTTTTAGATAGCCATAGACCTTCTTTCCGGAGAACTGGGAAAGCTGACCTGCCAGCTTGAAAAGCATTCTCTCCAACTCAAGATTTTGAAACGTCCCGGCATGAATCTGCTCCACAATCTCAGACATGTTTTCCCTGCCCTGCTGCCGCAGTTCATCCCGGTACTCGGTCTGCCTCTGGTAGATACTGCTGTCCAGGACAATCTTCCACTGCCTGCCCTAAGGATCCCGGATGGTATAGGCGTCATAGGCACCGCCTACATGGGTGACCTGAATGTCCCAAAGATTTCCAATGATTTGAGCAGCTGCTTGCCGGGTCAGGCCGGTCATCTCGATCTCGATTCCAAAATTTTGAGACCTCAAATGCAATCACCAGCAGGGTCTGGCTCCTTTGTTGCTTCATTGGTTTCAGGCGCCAGTGCCTCTGCTTTTGGTTTTGCTTTCCTGTCCTTAGATTCCGGTTTTACCACTCCGGCCCGCAAATCCAAAAAGCCACGAACGTTAGCCGGAATCGTTTTGGCATAGAGGGTATCCACCGCCTGCTGCAGTTCCTCCTCCAGGGTGCCGCCCTTCTGCTCCAGATACAGCCGGAGGGCAGACAGCTTTTCCCCGTCATAGGAAAGAGTAATGGTTGCTTTTTTCATGATACGTTTCCTCCTTGCGGATGTTCTGTTAGTCGTGTTGTTTCCATGGATGGTACTGCCTCCGTTGGCGCGGGTTCTTCTATGTACTGAATATAGGGAATCTTCAGCCAGTGAGTCCATGTTCCGGATAAGAGCTGGGTTTGCACCACACCGTAACGGGTGCCCATGGCCTCAATCACCTGGCCGTTTCCAATGTAGATCCCAATATGGCCCCGGTGCCAGACCGCCAGGCCGGGGATTTCAGGCATAGTATCCACAGGCCCTTTCTCAACAGCCAGCTCGTACATACTGTCGGCGTCCGTGTCCGGCATGCCGTTGGCGCCGTAGGAGATGGCGCCGCTCTCCGGGTCAAACCAGCCGTAGCCCTTGATGAGGCCGATACAATCGGCACACCGCCTGCCCAGCCAATGCTGCTCGATGAATTCGGCATAGCCACCCACTTCCTCCGGGTACTGCTCCAGCTTGTAATCATACAGAGCCTGGTCAAACACCTGACCATAGGTGCCCCACACATAGCCCCACCCGGCCTTTTCTTCCGCAATGGCCCACTGTACCAGATCCATGTTGTTTTTTGTGGAGCGGTCAACGTAGCTGGAAGTGTCAATATGGACGCCCCGGACGCTTGCCATGACCTCCCGGAAGTCCTCGCCGGAAAGTGCTGTTCCAAAGGCAGCATTGACTGCTGCAATGAGCTGCTCATCTGACTGATTCTCCGAAAAACAGCCCACCAGCTTGGACACAAAGTCCTGCTGGTGGGCATAATCCTGCAGCGCCAGAACAAACAGTACCTGGGCGTCCACAGTCCTGCCGGAAAAACCTGCGGCAGTCATGGCATCCTGAATGGCATACATGGTGTCCTCCACGGCTTGCATCTGTGCTTCCTGCTCTGCGGTCAAGTTCTGTGCAATCATCTCCTGCCGCTGGGCGGTGTCAAACTCCAGGGTGCTGTTGAACAGCGCCAGCACCGCTGCAATTGGCATCAGGATGATGATAAGAATTCCCAAGACGATGCCGAACACCACCTTGCGCAGTTTCTTATCTGTCAAAACGGCCACTGCCAGCTTCTTCAGCGCTGCCGCCACGGTGGCGCCCATTACCGGCCTCCCGCTGTGCCAAACAGCGCCGCCTTATATGCCGGGGCGATGACCTGCAAAAGATACCGCTCATTGCCGCAACGGTAGAGGCAGGTGCCTCGCTCCGGGTAGCGGATGAGGGCAAACTCCGCTTCCTCTACCTGCAATGCGTCCTGGAAATCTCTGGGATTGCATTGCCCGGGGTGGAACAAAAACTGGTGGGTGGGGATGGAGAACAGGGGCTTGGTGAACTCCCGGATGGAGGGAATCAAAAAATCCTCTATGTTCTGGCTGGCCAAAATCATAGAGGAATCCTTCTTCCGCACCCGCTTCATGCAGTTGCGGATATATTCAATGGCAGTTTGATTTGTCAGGAAGAGATACAGCTCGTCCACGGATGCCACCGTGTTTCCTTTTCCCAGCAGTTCATTGCTCATATAGGAGAGGATGTTGAACAGCATGGCGTCTTTAAGCCGGCGGTTGGTGTCCATAAGGCCCTTGACCCCAAAGCACAGAAACTTATCATCTGCAATGTTGGTATAGCCGTTGAAATACTTGCTCTCCGTACCAACGCACATGGAGTGGACGCCCAAACACACCTCCTGGAGCAGCTCCTGGGAATACAGGTATTTCCGCTTGCTGTCATAGGTTTGGTATTCTTCCTCGCACAGCTGGTAGAAATCCGAGAGGATGGGGAAGTCTCCTGACTTTTTTCCGCTGTAATCCGTGCTGTCAGTGATGCCAAACCGGGCGTAAAGCTTCATGAGCAGGATTTCTATGGTGTCCAGCTGGGGATCTGAGAAATCCTTATAGCTGCGGAAAAAATCCTTGAGAAAGGCGATGTGCTGGGACAGCCTTGTGACCCTCTTGAAGGCCTCTGGGGTGGCAGGATCAACTTCCTCCATATCATTGGACCAGGTTTTGGGCTCCAGTGGGTTTATGATATACGCCCCGGACAGAAAATCAATATAGCAGCCGCCCAGGGCGGCACACAGCGCCTCATATTCGGCCTCGGGATCCAGACAAATCACCGTTTTTCCGGACTCCCGGAGGTTGGTCAGAAGGAGCTTGAGCAGATAGCTCTTGCCCTGGCCGGAGTTACCCAGAATGAGGATATTGCTGGTGGTCTTATCCTCGCTTCTGCGGTCAAAATCCACCAGAATGTTGGTGCCATACTTATCCCGCCCGATATACAGCCCCTGGGGATCCGTCTTCCCAGAGAAGTTAAAGGGATACAGGTTGGCCACGGAGCTGGCGGGCAGCACACGCTCAAACTGGGCCCCAAACTGATTGGAGCCAATGGGCAGAACCGACAGAAAGCCCTCCTTCTGCCGCAGGGTCAACCGGTCTACAGAGAGCTTGGAGCGCGTGAGCTCCATGGAAATATCCGACTGGAGCTCTTTGAGGGTGTCTAAATCCCTGGCCTTCAGCTCCAAAAACACCGCGCAGTGGAGGAGCGGCTCCTTGTTTTTCCGCAGGTTGGCCAGGAGCTCCACCACGTCCTGGAGATTCCCCTGGGCCTCAATGGTTTCGCTCACATCCCTCCCTCCGGACATGAGCTGATTTTTCCGGGTGGCATTTTGCAGGATCTTCCGCTGCTCTGTGGACTCCACCAGACGATGGTAAATCCGCAGGGTCACACCGCTGCGGTCGGCCAGCTGGGACAGAATCGCCTGCTCCTCCGTACTGGGCGGATACTCTCGCACCGCCCAGACGCAGCGGCAGGAGTTTCCAACAATATAGTGGTCTGTGTAAAATTTCACAGCGCCGGGGGCGATGCAGTCGAAGAAATCCTTGGTGCGGATTGCCTCCATCTCCTCCGGTGTGTATACCCTTGGTTTTCGTTTGAACACATTTGACCTCCTTGTTCATTCAACTGCGCAGAAAAAAAGCCGCCCTGCTTCTTGCAAGACGGCCTGATCAAAAAACAGAGCCACACGGTTGTGTTAGCTCTGTGCTAAACAATTACTGCGATGTGTGTGCTGGTACCGTATGCTTGCGCAGCAAGCTGCCAATGGTTTGCTCCAGAGAGGATGGTTTGGACAAGCACCTGCGGATTCTGTCCTTATCCTCTGCAGTCAGGGGAAGTCCCTCCATGGCCATGGAGCTGTCCACTTCTCTGACGATTCTTTCGATTTCACTCACTGTGCGCACCCTCTTTCGTATAAATTATACCACACGTTCCAGCCGAAATCAACTCGTATTGTTGGGGCATATGCGTTAGAATTCCCCGGGCGGCTGTTCAAAAAATTGCTCCCCATCCACATCCGGCATCTGTCCGCCATCCATGGAGGCCTCGAAGTAGACCGCCAGAAACCGCTTGATGTCCGCCTTTCCCATTCGCTGCACTTCAAAGCCCTGCTCGGAGATGCGCTTCTCCATCCGGTTGGCAGTTTGAAATACCTGTTCCGGCTTAAGGTCGTAGCATCTCCCCAAAAACAGGAACTGCCTGGCGGAGGACATTTCTGCCTGGAGCTCTGTCAGCATCTCCAGATCCTTCTGGAGGATGCTCCGTACCTGGGGACTGGCCTCCTCCTGGAGCCGTCCCTGTAAATAGGCCCTGTTGCCGTCAAAGCACTCACAGGCGTCGGTGCAGGTAATCTCGATGTTGGGCAGGGCGGAGAGAACCATCATCAGGTGGCGGATCTTGATTTCAACGTTGGCATGAGATAATACCGAAATATTGGTGGGCGACACCAGAAAAAACAAGAGCTCGCCTTTGCCGGTGGCCAGCCCGTAGCGCGTGAAGGTCTGCACCCCCAGCAGCGCCTGGGTGGATTGCCCCTTTTTTCTGTTCCGTTGTCTCGTGATAACTCACCTCCAAAAGAATTCCTGCTGTGTGGATAGAAAATAGCGCAGGCAGCAGCGGAGGAAATCCAGAATCGTGGTGTCCTCCAGTCGGATGGTCAGAAAACCAAAACACAGGGTTCCAGCCGCCGGGAGCGCGATGCGCAGCTGCACCAGCACCACCAGGGACAGCAGCAGCGCGATACACAAAATGGTGAAATCCCGCAGGCCCCAAAGCCAGGCTCGGGCTGTGGCTTTTAGGTTCTGCGGGTAGATGTAGGTTGTCAAACGGCGCATCTCCTTTCTTTAGTGGCCACTGGCTGCCACAGAGCGCGTCAGATTGATGGCTGTGGTTGTCGCATGAACCACACTCATCATATTGACTTTAACGCTGGAATCCAGGCCAAACTGCTGGGCAATCCTGGGTACCTCGTTTGCCGCCAGCATGATGCCCAATCCCAACAGCATATTGCCCGGGAAGGTCAAAAGCCCCAGAAACAAAAGGGTGGTCTGCAGGAAAGCAGTCAGGCAAATAGCAATGACCTGCTTGCACCATTGGTGAAAGCCGTCCGTATATCCTCTGGGAACGCTGAACATGTACAGGGATCCCACCGCGATCTGAATCAGCAGGATGCCGCCCCGCTTGATATTGGCGAAGAAAATTTTGACGATGCAGTATGCAAAGGCAATGAGCGCCAGAATGTTAAACAGGCTGATTTGTATCTCTGATGTCACCGCAAAAGCGCCCACCAAGACCGACGTGCTGGTGCCGGACAGGCCCAGGCTCTGCTGCCCGGAGAAGATCCGGGTCAGGTCGCCGGCGAAGGTATTTTGCAGGCTGATACAGAGCTTGTACAGCTCCACCGGCACCGGGCCAATGAGAGAACAGGCAAAGAAGCCCTTCAGGACATTCAGGGCTATGGTTTTAAGATTCGCCCTGCCGCTCTGGTACTCAATGGCCACGTCAAACACCGCCACCACAACACCGACAGCAAACAGAGACCAGCCGAGCAGGGTAAACAGCCGGATGGTGGCGTCCACCCAGCCCAGGGTAAAGATATCCGCCCCCATGTTTCCCATGCTGGTGAAGAACAGGGCCACAGCGTCGTAAATGGAGTTGTAGAACCATTGGAGCATGGTATCCCAGATGGCGTTGGAGATCTGTTCTCCAATGGCGGAAAAGACATTTCCCAGTGCATTGCCAATGCCGGAAATGATATCGCCAAGCCAGTCAAACAATTTTTTCCACCTCCTATCTTCTCACTGTGACCGGTTATAGAATCGTCCAAATATACAATGGCGCAGTCAGGGAGAAAATGAGGCAGGCGAACAAAATCGCCGGGGCGGTAAAGTCAAATTGCCCGTGCTTCCGGTAATCCATATAAGCAGTTGCGATTTTCACAAAGAACAGGACTGCCAGAATCATGTCAATTACGGGAAATACCACGTTGTTCACCACAGTTTTTACCTGTCCCTGGGCTGCCGTCCAGGTTCCTTCAATGGCAGTGGCCACATCGCCGCTGGCAGAAGCCTGAATGGCAGTAAGTGCCACCAGCAGAAGCAGCACGGTCAAACAGGTGAGCATTCGGATTGGTTTTCTTTTCATAAGCATTCCTCCAAATCATGGTTCATTTCTTTCACAATATACCACATAGCGATACCGTCCCCCGGAGCCGTAGGGGTGACAGGTCAAGAGCGTCACCAGGTCACGGCCCGGCTGAATCAGGATTTGATCGATGTCGTTTGGCTCTATGACCTGAATCTCAAAGACGGTATAGGTCAGAGTTTCCCACAGGTTTGTGATGCTGACCTCATCTCCAATCTCCAGCAGCTCGATGTGCCGGAAGAATAGAGCGCCATACCAGCCCCGGTGGCCTGCCAGGACGCAGTTGGTGTTGGTTCCGCCAATGGGCATACTGGTCTGGGACAACTGGGCAGCGCCGTTGGCCAGGTGATCCGCTGTGGCTCCCAGGTAGATGGGCAGCTCCAAATCCATTTTGGGGATAGACAGAATTCCCACAACGCCGTCCTCAATTCCGAACTCGGTCAGGTCAAATACAGGGGCTTGGTAGGCCCAGGGGTCACAGAGTTCGGCTTGGCCATTGCGATAGATAGACGTGTTGTATTCCTCCATAGCCTCAAAAAGTTCTGAATAAGGTATCGTCACTCCTTCTGTAGGCTCTGTAATAGATGTGTCTGGTGACGTGGGCCGCTGAGCAATATCTACGGCAGCCCAATCTACAGCCGCCCGAAAGTCCTCCACATTTTGGTGGATTCGCCCCTCTTCCAGCCAGGCATTGACGGATGGATAGAGCAGCAGTCCAAGGCCGGACAGCAGAAGGATGACGCAAAAAAGAAGCAGCATGGCTTGTCTCTTCCTCATGGCCGTTTCCTCTTGCGCAGCTTGCTTGTAAGTAGCGTCAAAACCAACAAAAGTGTCATTATGAGCAGGAAAATGAACAGTCCATCCCGGATTCCCGCCCAATACTTGATCGCCCAGGTGGATGGCTTTGTCTCGGTTTTCAAAGCAATTACATCTGTCGCGCCGGGGCTTCCGTTTTCCGGCAATTCGGTTCGGCGCCCCCGAACCAGGAGGCGGTGGGAGTTCACCCCGTAGGGCGTGCAGGTCACAGGGGTAACATAATCTTGTTCTACATCAATTCCAAGCGCGTCAATTTGGTAAGGCTTCACAACCAGCGTTTGATCCACCTCATAGGCCAGGGCTTCATCCAACACATGGATATAAAAAAGATCTCCCGCTTCCAGCTGCTCCAAGTCCGTGAACATTCGGGAGGTGGCCATGCCAGTATGGGCAGAGATCACGGTGTGCGTACCCCTGCCACCAATGGGCAAAGAGGTGCCAGGCAGATGCCCGGCTCCATGCTCCAGGGAGTCCTCGCCCACGCCGTGGTAAATGGGCAGCAGCACGTCAATTGCCGGGATTTCAATGTAGCCCATAACGCCGTTTCCCTCCAAATTCAAAAGGCTGTCATAATCCATGGTGTCCAGTTCGGCGGTGGTAGTGCCGGAAACCAGCAACTGGTTATAAATCTCTGCTGCTGCCTTGGCTGCTTCTATCTCCTTGCTGTCTGCCTTTTCTACAATCTCTTGGTACTGTGCATATACTTGAGATTGGTGCCGCTGGGTATAGCGGCTGCTCACAATGGGATAGGCCGCCAAACCGATGCCGAAAAGTAGCAACAGAAGTAGAGACAGTAAAATTAGAATTTTTCTTTTCATAACATATTCATCCTAAAACGGCGGGCTGGGGTTGCCCCCAGCCCAAATCGGAATTAGTGCTTGGCGTTCTTTTTACGCTTGGATACAATCAGGAGCACAATACAGCCACCAGCGCAGAGGATCAGGAGGGTGCCGCAGATGGTGAGCTTCCATGTGCCGTTGTCGCCGGTCTTGGGCAGGTCAAAACCACGGGTGTTGACCACACGCAAAGGCGCTTCCGCGTTGGCGGAGCCGTTGTCTGTGAGCATGGTCACTGCGTTGCCGTCCACCGTTGCGATAGCGGTCAGCAGGTGGTGTTCCAAGTGCTTTTGGGGCATGTTCTTCAGATCGCCCGTATCTTTGATGATTGTGGCGTACCGGGGATCGTTCTGGATCAGGCCCAGTACATCAGAGGTGTAAATGTCGCAGTATTCTGTGGTCTCCGTCTGGGAAATTACCATTTCAATGTCATCCTTCAGGAGGGTGTAGCCGTTGTCGGTACGGACTTCGGTAATGGTGTAGGTATCGTCCTCCAGACCCTTTACGATAACCTTGCCGGGATTTCCTCCACTTTCCACGGGAATGAAGTGGGTGGCCTCGGACTCGGCGGCAACATGGTCAACTACATAGTAGATTCCCTCGGCCTCGTTCAGTTCCGCCTTGACGAAGTAATCGTCCGAGTCATTGTGAATGAGAAATTCCACCTTGCTGAAATCGCCCTTGCCATCAGAAAACAGCTTGGTCAGCTCCAGGCCGTAGGTATAAATGTGCGCGTCGTCCACCAAGGTGTCGTAGAAATCTGAGGAAGTACGCTTCCAGGTCAGCACCACTTCGTTGGGGTTTCCGGTGTCGCCGTAGACTACGGAATCGTCAGAATGGATGGTGGCGGCGTAGGTGAGCCGCACGGTGCAGTCGGAATAGCCGGAATTGACCATGCCTGCCTCCGTGTAGACGGCCTTGCTGCTATTGATCTCGGAAAGGCCAGCAGCGGTCATTTCAATGGTCATGACGGACTCGTTGTCGGCGGTGGTGTTGTAAGCAACAGTGAATTTGCCGTCTTCCTCTGTCCAGTGAGCCACGCTCCGGGTGCAGGCAGCGTCCGTGAAGAATTCCAGCACTACATCGTTTTTATTGTAAGACAGGCCTTTGGACAGCGTATCCACGAAGGTGTAACAGGTCAGGTAGGTAGATTCGGAGGTGATGGAGGGCAGGGTAGAAATCAACTGGTAGTCAATGACGTCGCCATCCGAAGCGGTGCCGGTGTGGGCGTAGCCGTCGGTCATATCATTGGAGCCATTGTTTTTGCCGGTATCGTTCTGATTCTCCCGCAGGGTCTTTTCCAGGGTGGGGATGCCGGTAAGATTCTTGGGGTACAGAGTGACGTCGTACATCCAGCGGGTGCCGCCGTCATTGGCGTTGTTGCCGTCCACAGAAGTCATGGGGAGGGAGACGAAAAAAGGAGCGGTGGTGTCAATGACCATTTCCGGCACCCTGGTTTCCACCACCAGGTACAGGCCCAGAGGCAGACCGTCGGCGGAGGTGTGGCCGTAAGCGTCGGTCAGAGGCAGGGCCGTGCCGCCACCCACCTTGACATAGTTCTCCAGAGCGTTTTTGACGGTGGTGGCGTTGGCAGTCAGGGAGGCGCGGAGAGCGTCAATGAGCACATCAGACTGATAGTAGTAGTTGCCGCTGTCCAGCTTGTCGGAGTTGTCGGCATTTTCATACCGGCCAGCGCCATCCGCCAGACCAATGGCTGCCAGCAGAGCAGATCCATTTGTTTTGTCAATGCCGTACAGCACTTCTACATGGTTGGAGGTACTGCCGTCGGCTGCGGATTCGGTGAACTGGACAATATCCGCTACCCGCAGGTAGGTAAACTCCACGCCTTTAATGGCATAGCCATAGGAGGTTTCGCCATTGCCCAGGTCGCCGGAATTGTCGGTATCACCGGCCCGGATAGCGTTGCCCAGAGTGTCGTTGACCGTCTGGTCATATACACCCGTAGAGACATAGGAGTTGTCCCATACGCCATCCTTTGCGGCATTGGTGAAATCGTACTTGTAAATGTCCAGAGAGCCGGTGCGGGAAACATCGATGGTAGCCTCCGATACCGGAGCGGCCAGAGCAATGGTGCCCAGACCCAGGCACAGAGCCAGCACCAGGCAAAGGGAAAAGAGCTTTTTCAGATTTTTCATTTTGAATTCTCCTTTAATATAGGTTGATTTTATCCTAGGATCTGTGTATACTAGGAGTGAGGTGATCGATATGATGGTAGATACCAAGAATCTGGTTCCCATGACAGAGGCCAACCAGAATTTTTCCAAGGTTGTCCAGATGGTGGATGAGAGCGGTCTCGCTGTCATCCTCAAGAACAACAAACCTCGCTATATCGTGGTGGATTTCGGGGAGTACGAGCAGTTCCAGACGCTGCGGGATCTCCGGGCCAAGCAGATTGATCAAGAGGCCGACCGGATTTTGGACGAAAATCTGGAGGCCTTTCAGGAGCTTGCCAAATGACGCTGCTCACTGTTGACGAGATCATTGCCCTACAGAAAAAGGTCATTGCCAAAACCGGCGGAAGCTATGGGCTTCGGGATCGGGGCCTTTTGGAATCCGCAGTTTACAGTGCGGACAGTGCCTTTGGCGATGTAGAGGTCTATCCCAGCCTGGAGGAAAAAGCGGCAAGGCTGACCTTTGCCATTACCGGAAACCATGCCTTTGTAGATGGAAATAAGCGGATTGGAATGCTGGTCATGCTGATGACCCTGCGGCTAAACGGTCTTTCCTTAACCTACACTCAGGCAGAGCTGATTGCCTTGGGTTTGGGTACAGCAGATGGGACTCTGGGATACGAGGAAATCTTGACCTGGATTACTGGCCATCTGGATACAAAAAATCCTGCCGGATGAGGGCAGGATTTTTTGTATCGGGCTGATCTCTGGCGTGGTTGGTGTGGTTCATGGCTTAACCCTCCTGCTTTTTCTTTCGGAATAGAAAAACGACCGTACACAAGGCAAACTCTGCAAGGAGCAAGCCAAATGTTACGGTCGAAAATCCCATGGAGCCGGTAAAGGGCAGGGTGAATTGTGGAGTGTTGACAGCGGTGACGGTAATATCCCGACTGCCATTCTGGGGAAGCTCACCTTCAAAGACAGGCTCTGGCAAAAGCGTGTAGCCCTCCGGGGCTGTCGTTTCTGTTAAGCGGTAATAAATATGGTTTTCACCAATGCTAATGCTGAGACCGGAGAACAGCGCTGTACCATCTTCCCCAGTTACAAGAACTCCGTCCTTCAGTTCCGCAGAGGTACAGCCACCAACCGTTGGAACGGAATCTTTCTCCCGGAAGCGCACCGGGTTCCAACTTTTCCCGTCTTCGCTGTATTCTAGCAGAAACGATGCACCTGCCAAAGGCTTGCCCTCGGGGTCAACCTTCTTGACCTGGATGGAACCTACCTGCTGCCGGTTCGGAACGCCCTGGAAGCCCTCTGCTTTCACCACATAGGTCTTTTCCTCTGTGATATTGACCTCAAAAATGGCGTCATTCAGCACATATCCCTCGGGAGCCTTGGTTTCCCGAATGGTATAGTGCCCATACCGCAGATGTTCCAGCTTGTATACGCCAGTTTCGGTTTCCTCCATAACCTGCGTGCTACCATCTGGCCCGGTGACAGTGAATTCTGCGCCGGAAAGCTTCACGGATGGGTCAGCCTCGTCAATCTTGGTCAGCGCAATGCTGCCATAGATGGGCCGGTTTTCAAAAGTGACGGTATTGGTTCCCGCCTGGAGGATGACCGTCTGCCTGGGATTGTCACACACATACCCCTCCGGAACTGTCTCCTCCACCGTATACGCCACTCCCTTAGTCAATCCCGGAACCACCAGTCGCCCGTCTTGATCTGTCACACCGGAGCCAACCACAGTGCCCCGGGAATCCGTAACGGTAAAGGCAATACCATCTACTTTCCCATCCGGAGAAGTCTTGAGAATTTCCAGATCCGCCAGCATGTAGTGATTCACAAAGGTCAGTACGTTGTCCCCGGCCTGAAGGGTAATGACCTGGGTTTTCTTATCGGCGGCGTAGTTGGGAGGAACCTGCTCCGTCACCCGCAGGGTTGTCCCCACGGAAAGACCCGGAATAGAAATTTTGCCATCCGCATCCGTTGTATAGGTTCCCATATTCTGATAGCCGCTGCCGGGAACCAGCTGTTCCACGGTAAAGGAAATCCCCGCTACCTCCCCATCGTCCGAGGTTTTGTGAATCTCCAGGGCCAACAGCCGGTGATTCACAAAGGTCAGGGTGTTGGCTCCCGGCTGGAGGGTAATCTCCTGGCTCTGAACCTCCGCCTCGTAGCCCTCCGGCACGGTTTCCGTCACCCGGTATTTCGTGCCCACCGTCAAATTGGGGATGCTGATTTTGCCGCCGCTGTCCGTGGTGTACGTCCCAATCCGGCAATAGCCGATGCCCGGCACCGACTCCTCCAGGGTGAAGGAAATGCCGGAGACGTTGCCATCGTCTGAAGTCTTGAGAATCTCCAAATGAGCAGGGATGGTGTCCGCTTTCACACGGAAGTAGGCCTTCACCGGATCTGCGGTAGTAGACACCGTTGCCACCGTTTGCTGTCCGCTGGCCGTCCAAATCATGTAGGCCATGTTTCCCGCATCCAGAGAGCGGCCTGTGGCGGAGGCCAACACGCTGCCATTTTCCAGGGCGGACAGGGGCGCGGAGATGTTCAGGGTGTTGCCGGATTTGGTCATGGTGACGCCGGTGGCTGTGAAGCTATAGTCGCTGGCCAGGACCCCATTGGTGTCCGTGACGGACGCTTTATACAGGCCGCTTGCCCCGTCATAAGTGAGTGTGATTTCCGGGGCGGCTGCCTGGCTTCGGGCGGAAAAGCTGGGGATGGTCAGATGGGCCTGCATGAGCTCCACAATTTTGGCATAGCCGGTGTCAAAGGATGGAAAATCCCCGCCTGCAAAGGTGTCATAGAGCTGGCGGTCGCTTCGGGTGTAAGGAGCGGTGGCACTTCGCAGACCCATGACAATCTCCCAAATGAGCACCTGGGTAGCGCCCTCATAGCCGAATTCCGTGTCCTTGTCGGCGCTGTTGGTGTAGTTCGGTGCGCCGTACAGCAAAACCAGGCTGATTGCCTGCCGCTGCTGTGCAGTGAGCTTTGTCTGCCAATAAGTGCTTTCACTGCCGGCTGTGCCTGTGTAGGTGACGTCGCTTTCAGAACTTACATTGGGCTCAATGCAGTAGGCGATTTCGCCGTCCACATAATGGATGCACATACCACCTAAGTTGGCCGTGGCCGCTGTGCCGTCTGCATAGGTAAAATGGTAGGTATGAATCGCGTCGCCCCAAAAGTAATAATAGCCGTTGATATCATCCGACCGGGTAACAGTCCCGGTCACAGAGCCTTGGGGACTGACCGCATCTTCCGTTATGGGAGCATCTGCATCAGCCGGAACATCCACAGGCAGTGTTTCCCCGGCGGGCGGTTCCTGCGGTTCTGCCGTCTCCTCTGGGACAGGCTGAGATACCTCTGTTGGTTCTGTTCCTTCTTTCGTTGGGGCCGTGGATGCTTCCGGCGCAGGTTCCGCAGCCTGCCCGGTGTCCACCGGCAGCGCTGTGGCCAACGCTACCGGCAGGGTTCCCCAAAGCAGCACTGCAACCAGCAGCAAACAGAGCATTTTGTGGAGATTGTGTTTCATCGTGTTTCCTCCTGTTATTTTGGTTTGAGATAAAGAAAGCGCACAGCAGAACGAACTGCCGTGCGCTTGCATGGTGCCTGGGCTTAGCCGTAGAGCACCCAGATGATGTAATGCTCATACGCTTCCGTCATTGCCTTTTTGCCCCTGGCGCTCCGCCCACAGAACAGACAGATGTACCAGAGCCGTGTGCTGTTCCGCTTCCGACAGGCTGCTCAGGAACTCCAACAGCGTTACCCCATTTCCATCCCGCCGGGCTGCGTCCCGGCAATCATCATTATACAGCATCTCCCGCCGAACCAGAACGGAACAGCTGTCCTGGTCGGCAAATGAGAGGACATCATTGGGAACAAAACCAACCTTTTGCCGCAGCACCAACGGGATGGTCACCCGACCACGCGTTCCCAGGATGCGGTAGAGCTTCATGTGCCGTCCTCCCGGAAGGGGCAGCCGCTGCAGTCGCCTGCCTCTGCTTCCTCCGCATCCCCATAAACCTCCTGCAGCAGCTCTGGATCCCGGATGGCCTCAATGACCAGCTTCCCGGGAGTGGCGTAATACTGAATTACGTCAGAGGCGCACAAACCCGCTTCCTCCATGAGTTCTGCAGGTACCGGCAGCAGAATGTCTCTGCTGTTTTGCTTCATTTCTTGTGTTTGCATGGCAGAATCCTCTCTTTCAAAATTCTTTGAACGTCAATGGGTTCGTGGGTACCGCCCAGTAGCTCCTGCATGGACAGCTGCGCAGGCTTGTTCTTTTCCCGTTCATACAGGTCGTAATTTCCAATGAGCAGCTCATGGAATTCCCGTCCGGCGTCAAACCGCTGAACCATGGTGTGAACCCGCTGAAAATCAAACAGGGCATAGCCCCGGTACAGCTCCCGGATCTCTTCACAGTCGTTATAGGACAGGAGCCATTTCCCCTGTGCCTGCCCCAGGACGCGGTTCAGCCGCTGATGATCCTCCCAGGAAAAAGGGGCGTCGTAGATATACTCACTGTCAAAGTAGGGTGGATCGCAGTAGAAAAAGGAGTCGGGGCGGTCGTAGTGGCGAATCAGGACTTCAAAATCCTGGTTCTCTATGACCACATGTTCCAGCCGTTTGGCCACGTCCTGGATGAGGGGGAAGACGCTGGAGATGGAAAAGGGCTGGCAGCCGAAGCTCCGTCCGGCGCTGGCGTAGCTGTAGCGAATGAGCTTAAAATACATGGCGGCTTTCCGTAGCGCACAGTCCTGCACAGAGTGCAGATAGAGGGCCTGAAGCTCTGCCGCCTCTTCTCCCCAAAGTTCATCCAGAGCTTCCAGTTCCTGGCTGACATGTTGGTCGTTAAACTCCTCCTTCTCAAAAAATTTCTTCCAGGCGTTGAATTCCTCCCGGGAATTGAGGGGCAGGAACCCCAACTCCCGGATCAGCTCCGCCGGGCGATCCCGCATGCAGCGAAACAGGTTCACCAGATTGCTGTTGTAATCGTTGTACACCTCAAAGGGATCCGGTTTGTCCTTCCCCAGCAGCACTGCGCAGGAACCACCGAAGGGCTCAATGTACCGCTCATGCCGGAGGGGGAACAGGGCGTAGAGAATGGGCAGGAGACTTGTCTTATTTCCTACCCATGTAATGGGCGTCTTAATTCGATATCACCTTCTTTCCTGGCTGTGCCAAAATAAAAGGGCCAACGTCCATCGTCCTGAGACGAAAGCCATTGGCCGTCCATACAATCTTTTATTACTCAATTCCCATCTGCCCGCCTGCCTCAGCGGCAGTTCTGCACAGTGTCGCAGCCTCACTTGTCTTCATAATTGAAGCTCCATATCACGGTCTTCCCCCATCCCTTCCGCGTCTGTGATCTCCACATACTCCCCGATGATGCCCAGTGCCTCCGGGTAGCTGCCGGAGGAAAACACACGGCTTTGCAGTTCCTTTGCCTGTTCTTTCAGGTCATTTTCCCGCAGAGTACGGCAGGCCACGCCTACCAGATGAAAAATATTGCCATCTTCTCCTATGAGGGGACATTGGGGTTTCCTGGGCTGCTCCTCCCCCAGGAAACCGCCCAGTTGGTTGGGGACAAAGTCAGACAACCAGGTGCTGCCAAAATCCGAATGTGTCGCCAGCCGCCAGACAGCCAGCTTTCCCGCATCCAACCTCACATCCTCAAAGGGAAACAGCAGACAGGTCAAGCCCCGGTGGGAAAAGGTGAGGGCGTGTTCGAACCTTGCTCCATCTGAAAAAACGCCGTAATCTGTCAGCAGTTGGTTAATCCCGTCCACCCACTCCCGCAGATCCCCACCGCAGCCCTGGAGCACCAGGCCCTCACGGTCATTCATAGTTCGAAGTTCGCCGGTTGTGATTTTCTGAATTCTCATAACATCACCTCACATTCCCATTGTCATAGAAAGCCGTTCCGCAGCCACTTCCGCCTGAGAAAGCTTACGGAAGCTGTCCACGCCGGGAACAAGAGAAAGGCCCCTGCCATTGTCCCAGGCCATAACCAGCTGCCCGGCGTCATCCACCATTTCAACGGTTCCTCTGGTGCCGGGTGGAACCGGCGCGTAGGCGTCTTCCATGTGGATAAGCTCCACTCTGGTTCCGGGCGGATAGCGTAGTTTTGCTCCGGCGGCCTGAAGCCGCTGCCGCTCCAGTTCGTTCATCTCACATCCCTCCCATCTGCTGGCCGCTCTGCTGGGAAAGGAAATCCTCCATTTTCTCCTTTGTGTGCACAAAATGACTGTATCCATCGTTTCAGCATGTTACATTGCTCTCCTTTGCTTGAATTTGCCTGATGCGGCTTCGCATACATTCTGCACCATTGCTCCAGCAGACAAAGCCGTGGGACGGATAGGGGCAGCTCTTGCACCAGTCAGGCGGCCTTCTGGGCATGGCCGGATCACCGGTGCCATTTTTGCTTTCTGCTTGTTCCATTTTGAAATCACCTCCAGAAATAGGAAAAGGGCGCTGACTGTATAAGCCAACCATGGCCTGCCAATCAGCGCCCTTTTTGAAAAGTTACGTTTTCTTCAGCACTTCCCAAGAAATGAAAAAAGGCGCCGGCCTGTAGGAGTATCTGAAGCTCCTGCAAGACGGCGCCAAAACTTCTCGAAAAACCAATTGAAAACAATTTGAAAACTCGTCATATAAAAACAGCGCCCTTTTGAAATCCGAGAGGAAATTCAAAAGGGCGCTGGGAAAAATAGGGGCAAAGGCAGCAACGAGAGGTTCGAATCCGGTAGGTTTCTCAAAATCCGCCTTTTTCATCTATGGAACTCCGGAAAATCGTGTTCACAAATTTGTAGAAATCCGGGTACTTTATCCTTTGCAAAATCGCCAAAAATAAAGAAAAACACTATAGACGGCAAACTTTTTGCGTTTGGCATCTATAGTGTTTTCACAACATGGAGGTACCGCCCAGATTTGAACTGGGGAATGAGGGTTTTGCAGACCCTTGCCTTACCACTTGGCCACGGTACCATATAAAATAAGGAACGCTCAGCGTTCCTTATTGATTTGGAGCGGGTGACGAGGCTCGAACTCGCTACCTCCACCTTGGCAAGGTGGCGCTCTACCGGATGAGCTACACCCGCATCTATGGTGCCTCCGGTCGGAATCGAACCAACGACACGGGGATTTTCAGTCCCCTGCTCTACCTACTGAGCTACAGAGGCATGTTGAGCAGAGCGTATGCTCTGCTCAGGATGCTTAAAAATGGCGACCCGGAACGGACTCGAACCGTCGACCTCCAGCGTGACAGGCTGGCGTGCTAACCGACTGCACCACCGGGCCAAATAATGGTGGGAACAACAGGGCTCGAACCTGTGACCCCATGCTTGTAAGGCATGTGCTCTCCCAGCTGAGCTATGCTCCCCAAGGGTGCCCTTCGAAGTACCCGCTCTGGTTTGGAGCTCAGCACATCTCAGCGACGGGTATTATTATACACAGCACCCCCCACTTTGTCAAGCGCTTTTTTCAATTTTTCCCATCAAATCTTTTTGCCTCAAAACACGGCACTTTGCCGTCATTTTCAGAAAAAATCAAAGTTCCAGCAACAGTTTTTGAATTTCCTCCGGGCCGAACTGATAATCGGCGTCGCAGAATTGACAGCCGATGTGGACCGTCTCTCCCGCTCTGGCGATCTCCTCCAACTCCCCTTTTCCAAGGCTGATGAGGGCCCCCTTCACCCGCTCTCGGCTGCAATAGCAGCGGTAGGAAACCTCTGTGGTCTCCAAAAACTCCAGTTCCATCCCGGGACAAACTGCCGTCAGAATCTCCTCCGGGGTCATGCCCCGCTCCAACATGGGAGTGACGGCGCCTGCGGCGCGGATCCCCGCTTCCAAGGCGCTGATGACCGTCTCCGGGGCGTTTGGCAGCAGCTGAAGAATGTATCCCCCCGCCACCTGAACCGTCCGGTCCCGGGCCACCAGGACGCCCAGGGCGCAGGCCGTGGGGGTCTGCTCGCTTTGGGCAAAGTAGGCGGTCAAATCTTCCGCAATTTCTCCCGTGACCATCTGCACGCTGCCCACATAGGGCTCTTTCATCTGCAGGTCCCGGATGACGGTGAGCATGCCGCTGGTTCCCACGGCTGCGCCCACATCCAGCTTCCCTGGGTACTTCTCCATCAGGCTGATGGCCGGATGCTGCACATAGCCCCGGACGTTGCCTGTGGCGTCGGACACACAGAGAATCGTCCCCAGGGGGCCGCCGCCTTTGATCTGCAGGGTCACCGAGCCTTCCTCCACCTTCTGCATATTCCCCAAAAGGGAAGTGGCCGTGAGAGCCCGCCCAAAGGCCGCTGTGGCCGTCGTTGTAGTGCCCTGTATGGAAGCTCCGCGCCGCACAATCTCCGTGGAGCGAATGGCTGCAGCCTTCACAAACCCATCTGCGGACATTGCCCGCACAATATAGTCACCCATGGTGTTTCTCCTCCTTGACCGCCATCACATAGACGCGCTGCTCCCCGGGCCCAGGGGGCGCAAAGCGGCGGTCGCCAAACATCTCAATGCCGGTAAAGCCCGCCTGGACCAGATAGGCCTCCAACTCCGGCAGGGTATAGGCAAATTCCCTGTGCTCCTCCTGGCTTCTGCGCCACAGACCGCCCTGGCGCTGAAACAGGTCCATGCCATAATAGCAGATCCGCTCTGCCTCCTCATAGCTCCCCCGCCAGACGCAGAACACGTCCTCATCCTCGTCCAGGAACACCTGTCCATCCATGGCCCGGAGCTTTTCCGGAGTGTTCACATCAAAAATAAACACGCCGCCGGGACAGAGTGACCGATACACCCGCCGGAAGGTCTCCTGGCAGGCCGCGGGGTCGGTCAGATAATTGATGCTGTCCAGGCAGCACAACACCCAATCCACCGGTTCCGGTAGGCAAAGCCGCTCCATGTTCTGGCATACAAAGAAAGGGCGGTTGTCCGGCAGCGCCACCGCCTTGTCGTAGGCCACGGTCAGCATCTCCTCGGACATATCCGCCCCGGTCACCCGGTACCCGGCCTGAGCCAACAGCACAGACATGCTCCCAGTGCCGCAGGCCAGATCCAGCACAGAACGGGGCGTAGCGCCCCGTTCTGTGAGAAGCGTTTGTACAAACGCCAGAATTTCCCCATAAGGAACATCGCCGGTCAGCCGGTCATAGGACACGGCCAGGGACCCATAAGCGCTCATTCCTCCCCATTCTCCATCCGCTCGATGACCAGGCGGTAGCCGTCGGTGCCATAGTTGAAGGAGCGGTTCACACGGCTGATGGTGGCACTGCTGGCGCCGGTCTGCTCCAGGATCTTGTTGTAAATCATTCCCTGATTCAGCAGCTGGGCAACTTCAAAGCGCTGCTCCATGGCGTTGAGCTCCGGAACGGTACACAGGTCCATAAGGAAGTTGTAGCACTCCTCCGGGGTCTTCAGTTTCAAAATTGCCTGGTACAGGGGGCTGTTGGGATTTGCCTTTCTACTTCTGCTATTCATATGTCATAATCCTCCATAATTGTATTTTTTTAAGTGGGAACCTGTGCCTACCACGGCTCTATTTTAATGTACGACAGAGAAAAAGTAAAGGGGGAAACGTAAACTTTTTGCAAATTTTTGGATTTTCTGGGGTGATTCCACCAGGCATACACAACTGTACTCACCATATGGACAGCATGGATGGGCGCACCACAAAAATAGCTGCGATGCGCCCATTTATGAGACTGTCTTACAGCAGAGAACGGCGCTTACCGGTTGAAAATTTTAAAGATCTCGTCAATGTCATCCACATCATCCGTCGCGACCGGGGTCGGCTTGGCGCGCTCGCTGGCGGAAGTGAAGGGGCCCGGACGGGAGACCGACTTGGCCGAAGGGGCGCTATTTTCCGCCTTCTTGGATTCAAAGCCGGTGGCAATGACCGTCACCCGCATTTCATCCTCAAACTCGTCGGAGTAGGTGGCGCCGAAGATGATGTTGGCCTCGGGGTTGGCCGCTTCCTGAACAATGCTGGCCGCAGTCTCCACATCGTCCAGGGTCAGCTCGGGAGAACCGGTGACATTCACCAGGACGCCGGTGGCGCCGTTGATGGAAGTCTCCAGCAGGGGGCTGGCCACTGCCGTCATGGCAGCCTGCTCCGCCTTTTCCCGGCCGGTGGCGACGCCGACGCCCATATGGGCCCGGCCGGCATCCTTCATGACGGCGGAAACGTCGGCAAAGTCCAGGTTGATGACCACCCGCTCGGAGTAACCCACCAATTCGGAGATGGAGGTCACAGCCTGCTTCAGAACATCGTCGGCAATGCCAAAAGCATTGGCAAAGGTGATCTTCTGCTCTGTGACGTATTTCAGCCGGTCGTTGGGGATGATGATGAGGGAATCCACCTTCTCCGACAGGGAGGCAATGCCGGCCTCGGCCTGGCGCATCCGGTTGGCGCCCTCGAACTTGAAGGGCTTGGTCACCACGCCAACGGTGAGGATGCCGGCCTCGTGGGCCAGATCCGCCACAATGGGCGCCGCACCGGTGCCGGTGCCGCCGCCCATGCCGGCGGTGATGAAGACCATATCGGTACCCTCCAGGACCTTGGAAATCCCGGCACGGCTCTCCTCGGCAGATTTCTTGCCGATCTCCGGCTTGGAGCCGGCGCCCATGCCGCCGGTGAGCTTCTCACCAATCTGGAGCTTGTTGGGACACTTGGACTTGTTGAGATCCTGCTTGTCCGTGTTGACGACGACAAATTCCACGCCGCCCACGCCGGACTCTATCATGCGGTTGACGACATTGTTGCCTGCGCCGCCTACGCCGATGACCTTAATATTTACAACCTTATCCGGATAAGACTCAATGGCAGAACTAGACATATTTTGCTCTCCTCCTATGTAATCTTTTGTATTCACGCCCCGGAGGGACAGAAACCGCGCACACTTACACCCTTTTATTCTATCGTGGAATCCCCATTTGGTCAATAGAGTTTCTCATTTTTTCGCCAAGTTTTTCATTTGTTCATAACCTGGGCGGCTTACCAGGGGGTAAAGATGGCCTTCCGGTCCTGCTCCAGCGTCAGGTCCAGAACGCCGCTCTGGTAATCTGCCAGGGTGGCCACCGCCTGGGTCATATAGCGGATTTTATAGGTCAGCTCTGTGGCCCCGCCCAGAAGGATCTGATACTGCTTGCCATACCAGAGCTGAATGTCATAGAGGCTGGAGACATCCACCGTGGTGACATCGCCCATGTGCTCCGTCTCCTCCAGCGCCTTCAGAATCTCCAGAGCCGCCCTGCCCCGCTCGGCGGCAGAGCCGCGCAGTTCGGTCTCCGGCGCTTCGGTTTCCTCTCCGGTGGGCGCCGTTCCGGAATGGCTTCCCTCGCCGGCTACCAGGGCTCCGCCTGGCGACGGGCTCTCGGCGTAGATGCCCAGCACCTGGGTATGCTTCGTCGCCTCGGCCTCCTCCACCGTCTCCAGGAGCTTGCCGCCGCAGTCCATCAGCCACCACTCACCCCCGGCAGAGCGGATGGCGTAGGTCACTTCCAACTCCACAATGTCAATATGGACCGTATTCGGAAGTTTTATACCAATCTGCACCTGATCTACATAAGGAAGCTCCGCCAAAATCCGGCCCGCAGCCCTGGACTTGCCAAAGGTCAGCAGATTCTCCCCCAATTCGACACCGGACGCGGCCAGGATCCGTTCGGCGGTGTATTTCTCATTGCCGGTCACCGTTACATTCTGGACCTTGAAGAAAATGGTCAGTCCCAGCAGCAGCGCCACCACCACGGCCGCGGTGGTTAACAGCTTCCACAGCAGCTTTCGCCGGGGCAGGGCTTTGGGCGGTGTCCGCCGGGCATGTTCCCGGCGCTTGCGTGCCGCCTCCCGGTTTTTCTGCTCCGCCTGTCGGCGGCGGGCCTCCCTGGCCCTCTTCGCTGCCTCCTGGTCTACCGCCGGACGCCGGGCGCGCTGCTCTGGCTTCCGGGCCGGTTTGCGCTCCCGTTCCGGTTTTCGCTCTGGCGGCCGGGGGCTCCTGGCCTCCCGGCGGGGCTCTGTCCGCCGCCCTGGGCGATCCGGCCCCTGGGGCCTGCGCCGGTCCGGCTCCGGCGGCCGGGATTCCCTTCGGTCCTGTCGGGGTTGTCGACTTTGCCCGGTCTGGCGGCGCTGCGGCTCCGCCTCAGGGGGCCTTCTCCTGCGCCGCCTTTCCTGTTCGTCCCAATCCATAGTACAATCCTCCATAGCAGCCGTCCGCCGCCTCATGTTCCATCCGAATGTTTGCGCCCACGGCTGCCAGCCGCCGGGCAAAATCCTCATATCCTCGCAGGATGTGCCGAACCCCTCCGATCCGGCTGGTCCCCTGGGCGCCCAACGCGCCCACCACCATGGCCGCCCCGCCCCGCAGGTCTGTGGCCTCCATGACCGCGCCATGGAGCTCCGGCACACCGGTGAGGGCCGCAATGGCTCCGGAGACCTGGATCCGGCCGCCCAGGGCCCTGAGGGCAGGGACATGGCGATACCGGTCGGCAAATACCGTCTCTTCGAACACCGTAACGCCCTGGGACCGGAGCAGCGCCGCCATCACCGGCGCTTGGGCATCGGTGGGAAACCCGGGATAGGGCGCAGTGCGAATGGGCGACACGCTTTGCAGCTGCGCCGGGGCCTGAATGCGGATCTCCCCCGGCCCCTCTGCAATCCGGCAGCCCGCAGCCCGCAGAACCTCTGTCACCGGTACATAGTCCCCAGGCCGCGTCCGCTCCAGGCACAGGTCTCCTCCCGCCGAAGCGGTGGCAGCCAGGAAAGTGGCCGCCTCCATCCGGTCCGGCAGGACGGTGTACACTGCCGCATCCGGGAAGCCGCCTTCGATTTGCAGCATGGAAGTCCCTGCTCCGTAAATGCGCGCGCCGCCTGCGGTGAGGAATCCAATGAGGTCCCCAATCTCCGGCTCCCGGGCCGCATGGTAGATGGTGGTGGTCCCCTCCGCCCCCAAAGCGGCCAAAATCAGGTTCTCCGTGGCTCCCACGCTGGGAAACGGCAAAGTCACCGCCCCACCCCGGAGCTTTCCCCGGCACACCAGCCGGTCCCGGTCCCATGTGAACTCCGCCCCCAGGGCCTCCAGACCGGCCAGGTGCAAATCAATGGGCCTGGCGCCCAGGCAGCAGCCCCCCGGCTCGTACAAGGTGCACTGGCCTGTACGGGCCAGCAGCGGCCCCAGAAACAGAATGGAAGAGCGCATCCGCTCCATGAGCGCCCGGGGGATTTCATCCCGGCACAGGCCCTGGGCGTCCACCCAGATGCTGTGCCCCGTGCGATCCACCCGGCAACCCAAATGCTCCAGAATTTCCGCCGCAGCCGCCACATCGGACAGCCGGGGGCAGTTATGTAGCAAACAGCCGCCCCGGAACAAAATGGCAGCCGCCAGCAGGGGCAGCACGCTGTTCTTGGCTCCGGAGACAGAAATCTTTCCCTCCAGTGGCCGGCCACCCTCCACAATAATCGATTCCATTTGCCCGCTCCTTCCGCCCAAGAATTGGTTTTGCCCATCCTATGCAGAAGGTTCGGCCCGGGTGTGTCAGTTTTGCTTTGCAAGCTCCAAAATCGCGCCATAAATGCGCTCGGCAGAGTCCACCACCGCCAGATTCAGCAGCGCCCGGCGCATGGCCCGGCACCTGGCAGGGTCCTCCAGCAGAACCTTGGCCTCCCGGAAGAGGGTCTGGCCCGTACAGTCCGCCTCGTGAATGACCTGCGCCGCCCCCCGGTCTGCCAAGACCCGGGCGTTTTTTTCCTGGTGGTTGTCGGTCACATTGGGAGACGGTACAATGATACAGGGCGTGCCGGAAGCGGCAATTTCGTTGAGGGTGGAGGCGCCAGCCCGGCCGATGACCAGGTCCGCCGCAGCCATCCAGGTGGGCATATCGTAGAGATACTCCACCATCTCCAGGCCGCTGCAGCCGGGTAGATCCACCCCCCGCTCCTTGACATAATCCGGCATCCATCGCCAGCCGTAGGAGCCGGTGGCATGGATATGCTGGTAGGGGCATCCCGCCTCCTGCTCCAGGCGGAAAAACTCCGCAATCACCTTGTTCATCTCCCGCGCGCCCAGGCTCCCCCAGGCTGAGACAATGACGGGACGCTCATCCAGGCCCAGCGCCTGCCGGGCGTCCTCCTTCTTGGTATAGAGAAACTCCTGCCGCACCGGCATTCCCACCACCTGCACCCGCTCGGGGCGCTTGTACTGGGACTGACTCTCGGCAAAGGAGACCAAAATCCGGTCCATCTGGTCCGCCACCATTCGGGTGGTGAGGCCAGGTACGGCGTTGCTCTCGTGGATGCAGGTGGGAACCCCCATACGGGCCCCCTCTTTCAGCAGGGGAAAGCTGGCGTAGCCGCCGGTCCCCACAATGACATCGGGCTGAAAGGTGCGAATCAGCCGCCTCGCCTTCCCCAGAGAGCGGGCCGTGTGATACGCGCCAGTGAGATTATGCCAAATGTCCTTGGGTGTGAACCCCCGGCGGAAGCTCCTGGGGTCCAGGGTCTCCAGCTGGAACCCTGCCTTGGGCACCAGGGAGCACTCCATTCCCCCGGCGCCGCCTACAAAGAGGATCTGGCTGTCCGGCTTCCGCTCCCGGAGTAGGCTGGCAACGGCAATGGCCGGGTTGATATGGCCGCCTGTACCGCCGCAGGTAAACATCACATTCAAATGGCTCCCCCCTAACCTCTGGTGCTGGAGCTCCAGCGGGAAATGCTGAGCATGATTCCCATCTCGCCCAGGTTCATCATCAGATTGGTGCCGCCATAGGAGAAAAACGGCAGACCCACGCCGGTAGACGGCAAGAGATTGCTCACAACGCCCATGTTGAGCACCACCTGCACCGCCAAAAGCGTGGTGATCCCCACTGCCAACATGGTGGAAAACCGGTCTGCTGCATGCAGGGCAATCCAATAGCCCCGGATGATCAGAAGGGCAAAGAGAATGATGATGCCCACCGCGCCGATGAGGCCCAGCTCCTCGCAGACAATGGCAAAAATATAATCGTTGTGTTCCTCAGGAAGATAGAGATGCTTTTGCCGACCCATCCCAAAGCCCAAGCCAAACAGGCCGCCGGAGCCAATGGCATACTGGGACTGCAGCACCTGGTAGCCCTTGTCCCGGGCGTCCGCCTCGGGATTCAGCCAGGCGGTAATCCGATCTCCGGCATAGCCCATGACGGAGACGTAGAGCACCAGAAACACCGCCGCCAGAGCCACCGCCAGAAGAAGCCACCGCTTCTGGGTACCGCCTACATACATCATGACCATGGACACAAGGCCAATGATCATAATGGCGGACAGGTGCTTTTCCAGAGCCACCAAAGCCAAAACCAGGAGCATCACGCCGCCCATGCGGAGTACGCCGTAGCGCCAGTCCGCCATCTTCTCCTTGTACTGGGCCACCATGGCCGCCATCATACAGATGAGGGCAAACTTGGCCACCTCAGAGGGCTGAAACTGCTGACCGGCCAGATTGATCCACCGCTTGGCGCCACCGGCGGAGACGCCCACAAAGAGCACCGCCACCAGCAGCAAAATGCTCACGGCATAGATGACCTTCGCCAGCTTTTGCCAGATGTGACAGCTGAACCGGCTGGCGCCGAACATGGCGGCCAGGCCCACGGCGGCAAAGCTGGCCTGCCGGATGAAATAGTGCAGGGAATTGCCTGTCTCATAATTGGCCCGGACATAGCTGGCAGAGAACATCATCAAAAGTCCAATGGCCACCAGCAGCAACACCAGCACCAGAAACGGCACATCCATCATCCCCCGGTCATCCATTTTGGGATGCCGCCGGGACGTCCGGAGCAGCTCTTCAGAAGACATGGACGTTCCTCCTTTTTGGAACTGAGGTCTCAGTACCGCCCCTGCAGGCCGAACCAGGCCGCCACGCACATGAGGCAGGTCACTGTGACAAACACGACAAAGATCTTCTCCTCGCTCCAGCCGCACATCTCAAAGTGATGGTGAATGGGCGCCATTTTGAAGACCCGCTTGCCGTGGGTCAGCTTGAAATAAGCCACCTGAATGATATCGGACAGGGTCTCCACAATGTAGACAAACCCCACCAGGATGAGCACCAGGGGCACATCCAATGCAAAGGCCAGGCCGCACACCGCGCCGCCCAGGAACAGGGAGCCGGTGTCGCCCATAAACGCCTTGGCCGGATGGAAATTGTAGGTGAGGAAGGCTCCCAGGCCGCCCAACAGAGCCGCCGGGAACAGGGCCAGGTTCATTCTCCCCGCCGCAATGGCAACAACGGTGAAAAATGCCATCACCGGAATGGTGACGCCGGTGGCCAGGCCGTCGATGCCGTCGGTGAGATTCACCGCATTGACGCAGCCCACCATGACAAACATGGCAAACACCATGTACACCATGGGGTGGACGTAAATGGTCTTCCCCACAAAGGGGAGATACAGGTCACAGGTGAGGAGCCCCACCCGGAACAGGATATACAGAAACAGGGCGGAAACTGCCAGCTGGAGCATGGCCTTCTGAATGGCGGTGAGGCCCAGGTTCCGGTGATAGCGGACCTTGAAGAAATCGTCCAGGAAGCCAATGAGGCCGAAGCAGAGAGACAGCACCAGCACATACAGCGCGGAAAAGTCCCCCTCTTTCATATACCCGATGCCAAACACCAGGCACAGAAAGCTCGCCCCGATGAAGGTGAGGCCACCCATGGTGGGAGTCCCCGCTTTGGTGGCATGCCAGTTGGGGCCCACCTCCCGGATCTCCTGCCCGGCTTTCAGCCGGCGCAGCATGGGAATCAAAATCCAGCCCAGAGTGAGGCTCAGGGCAAAGGCGCAGAGGATCGTCAAAATGATGTAGATCAAGCTCTTACTCAGCATATACGGCCTCCGTTTTATTTCTCCCCCAGGAACAGGTTCAGAACCTGCTCCATTTTCATACCACGGCTTCCCTTAAAGAGGAGGATATCGCCGGGCTTCGCCCTGGCGCGCAGGGCGTCGATCAGATCCTGGGCATTGTCAAAGGCCATGGCGTCCAGGGGGCGCATGCCGCCGGTGATGGCGCCATTTACCACCCGCCCGGCGTTCTTGCCCAGGGCCAGGAGCAGGTCACATTTCCCGGCAGCAATTCGGCCCACCCGGTAATGCTCCGCCTGGGTGCAGACGCCCAGCTCCAGCATGTCGCCCAGGACGGCAATCCGACGGCCTGCTCTCTTGCCCAGCACCGCCAGAGAGGCCGCCATGGACTCGGGACCGGCGTTGTAGCAGTCCTGAATGATGGTATAGCCCCCGGCCTCATAGATCTCCTGCCGACCCTCCATGCTCTGGAAGGCAGCCAGACTTTGCTGTATCTGGGCAGTCGGCACCTCCAGCAGTTGGGCCACCGCCACAGCCGCCAGGGCGTCATAGACAAAATGCCGCCCCTCCACGGGAAGGCCAACCTGGAAGGTCGTTTCCCCGGCTGCCACGGTCAGCTCTGTGCGGCCCTCCCACTCCTGCATTTGGGGGCACCGCACCGTACAGGCCGGGTTCTCCAGCCCAAAGTACAGGGGCGCTGTGCGGCCAGTGCCCCGCAGGTTCCACAGCAGGGGCTCATCGCCATTGTACACCAGCTTCCCGCCGGGCCGCAGGCCCTGGAGAATCTCCAGTTTGGCGTGGAGGATCCCCTCCCGGGAGCCCAGGTGCTCAATGTGCATGGTGCCGATGTTGGTGATCACGGCGATGTCCGGGGCCGCGATGGAGGTGAGGTATGCCATTTCCCCAAAGTGATTCATCCCCATCTCCAGGACGGCGACCTCCGTGTCCTCGGGCAGCGCCAGAATGGCCATGGGCATGCCAATGTCATTGTTGTGGTTGACCGGGGTCTTACCGGTGCGGTATTTCCGGGAGAGGATGCCTGCAATCATCTCTTTGGTGGTACTCTTGCCCACGGAGCCGGTGACCCCTACCACCTTCAGGTTGAGGCGTATCCGCTCCTGGCGGGCAATGTCTCCCAGGGCCTTCCTGGGATCTCTCACCACAATGGCGGGAAAGTCTCCGTCGCAGCGGCTGCACAGCACGGCGGCCGCTCCGGCAGCCAGGGCCCCGGGGATAAATTCATGGCCATCCCGCGCCCCCTCCAGGGCTACAAACAGCTGGCCGGGCTCCAGGCTCCGGGAGTCGTTACTCGCCCCCAAAAAGCTGACCTGGGCATATTGGGGAGCCACTGTACCGCCGCACCAACGGGCGGCCTGCTCCAGTGTCATTCTGCTCATAGTGCCTCAAACCTCGTTTCTTCTGTAATGGACGGCCAGCCACGCGGCGACCTCCTCCCGCTCATCCAAATGGCGCTTGACGCCATGGATTTCCTGATAGGTTTCGTGTCCCTTTCCCGCCAGGACGATCACATCTCCCGGCTTTCCGTGGTCCAGGGCATAGCGGATGGCCGCCCGGCGATCCTCCACCGCCACCCAGGGGGTCCTGCTCCCGGTCGCGCCGGCCAGCACCTCCAGCAAAATGGCCATGGGCGGTTCGGTCCGGGGATTGTCGGAGGTAAAGACCACCAGATCCGCCAGCTCCACGCCGATGCGGCCCATGATCGGCCGCTTCTGCCGGTCCCGGTCTCCGCCGCAGCCAAAAACGGCCACCACCCGGCCCTTGGCAAAGCCCCGGGCGGAGCGGAGAATGTTCTCCAACCCATCCGGCGTGTGGGCGTAGTCCACCAGGACCGTGAACTCGGTCCCCGGGGTGGGAACCACCTCAATCCGCCCTTTGACGCCCTGTACCCCGGCCAGAGCCTGCGCAGACGGCTCCAGAGGCAGACCCAGCGCCTGGGCAAGGCCCAGGACCGTCAATGCATTATACGCGGTAAAGAGACCGGGAATGCCCACCCGAACCGGCAGAATCTGATTTCCCGTCCGGAGGTCAAAGGTCACATGGTCAGCGCCCAGGCGTACATGCTGCGCCACCAGGTCTCCGCTCCGCTCTGAAATGAAAATGGGGCGACAGCTGGCCCCCTCCAGCATTCTGGCGCAATAGGGGTCATCGCCATTGAATACCCCCACATCGCACCGGGCAAAGAGCATGGCCTTGGCGGCGGCATAGGCCTCCATGGTTCCATGAAAATCCAGGTGGTCTTCCGTGAGGTTGGTGAAGGCGGCAGCCTGGAAATGGATGCCCCCCACCCGGTCCAGGGCCAGCGCGTGGGAGGAGACCTCCATCACCACATACTGGCATCCCGCCTCAGCCATCCGGGCCAACAGCCCTTGCAGCGCAAAGCTCTCCGGGGTGGTCCGCTCTGTGGGGATCACTTCCTGGCCAATCATGTTTTGGATGGTGCCGATGAGGCCCACTTTGGCCCCGGTCACCTGCTCCAGCACTGTCTTCAGCAGGAGGGTCACCGAGGTTTTGCCATTGGTTCCGGTGACCCCCACCATGGTCATGCCCTGGGCCGGGTGGCCGTACCAATTGGCGCCCATGCTTGCCAGGGCCCCGCGGGCAGAGGCCACCTGCACATACGGCACCGGCTCTGAGGGAACCTGTTCCGTCACCACCAAGCAAGCGCCCCGGTCCATGGCTTTGGAAATATAGCGGTTGCCGTCGGTTGCAAAGCCGGAAATCGCCACAAAGGCATTCCCCGGCTGCACCTGGCGGGAATCATAGGCCACCCCGGTGATCTCCCAGGCGGCCGGGGCGGTGGAGGCAAGCACCTCCACCCCCTGCAACAATTCAGACAGCTTCAAGGTTGCCGTCTCCTTTTCATTTAGTCTTGGGCCGTATGGTCCACAAAGTCCACCCGGATGGTGGAGCCCCGCACCACCGAGGTCCCGGCCTCCACATCCTGGCCGGTGGCTGTGACATAACCGCTGTCCTCCGTGGCGCCCTTCACCAAAATGTAGAGTCCTGCGTTGGCCGCGGCCTGGTTGGCCTGGCCAATGGTCATGCCGGTAAAGTCCGGCACGGTCACCATGTCGGAGGGGACTTCCTCTCCCATATACAAGATGACCTCCGAATTGCCCGGCAGCTTTGCTCCTGCCTGGGGAATCTGGCCGGTGACGGCGCTGCCACTGCCGATGAGCTCATAGGTCAGGCTCTCCTCCTGGAGGGCTTCCTTCGCCTCCTGCTCCGTCATACCGGCAAGGGCGGGCATCTCCACCTCTACGCTGCTCATGTCCACGCCGGTATAATCCCGGGCCACATTCAGGTAGGGCAGAATATCCTCCAGAACTCCCCGGACCGTGGGGGCGGCCATGACGCCGCCGGAGATGTAATAGCCCGTCTCTGTGGAGGGGGTGTCCAGCGCCACCAAAACAATGTACTGGGGATCGTCCATGGGGGCAATGCCCACAAAGGACACGATCTTGTCATCGACTCCATTGCCTTCCTCGTCATACACGTCAATCTTTTCCGATGTACCGGTCTTACCGCCGATGGAATACCCGGCAATTTTGGCGTTTCCTGCGGTGCCCTGCTCCACCACCGAGAGGATCATATCCCGCATGATGGCGCTGGTTGACTCGCTGATGACCTGTCGGATCACGGTGGGCTCCGTCTTCTCCACCACATTGCCGTTGTCGTCCAGGATCTCGCTGACCACATAGGGCTGCATCAGATATCCGCCGTTCACCACAGCGGAAATGGCCCGGACCAACTGCACCGGCGTGACCTTAAAGGTCTGGCCAAAGGAACCGGCAATCAGGGCGGCGCCATAGCCATTGGCCGTAGGATCGGTGATGGTAGACTTAGGGAAGAACACACCGCTGGACTCGCCGGACATGCCCAGTCCGGTGGGCTCCAGCAGGCCAAACGCCTTGACATACTCGTAAAACTTCTCGCCTCCCAGCCGCAGGCCGATGTGGGCGAAGGCCAGATTGCAGGAATTTTGCAGCGCCTCAAAGGTGGTCTCCGCCCCGTGGCCGGAGTGCCGCCAGCAGTGCAGGGGGGTGTTGCCACGCTCCACGAACATCTCGGAACCGCCGCAGTAGAAGCTGTCGTTTACCGTGGTGGTCCCCTCTTCAATGGCGGCGGCCATGGTGATGGTCTTAAAGGTGGATCCGGGCTCATAGCCGTCGGAGACCACCCGGTTGCGCCACTGGGCAAGCCGTGCCGCCACCAGCGCCTCCTGATAGGCATTGACCGCCTTGTCATAGGCTTCGCTACCCTGCTGCAGGGTGGAGTAGGCGCCCTTCAGCCGGTCCAGCTCCTGCTGTACCGCCGGGTCGCCGATCTCCAGGTAGTTGTTGGGGTCATAGCCGCCCAGGGTGGCCATGGCCAGCACTTCTCCGGTTTTCACGTTCATGATGAGGCCAAAGGCGCCGTTTTGCACGTCATATTTTTCAATGGCGGCCTGCATGTTTTTCTCCAGATAGTATTGCAGGGTGGTGTCCAACGTCAGCACCACGCTGTTGCCATTGGAAGCCTCGTAGTATTTTTCAAAGGAATAGGGCATCTCCGTCTCATAGTTGCCCTTGGTGGTGATGACCTTTCCGGCGGTTCCTTCCAGGGTGTTGTTGTAGTAGGCCTCAATGCCCTCCGCACCCACGTTGCTGGAGTTGGTAAAGCCGATGACTTGGGCCGCCAGGCTGGAATAGGGATAGGTCCGCTTGGAATCCGGCTCCATGTGGATGCCAATGATGTCGTTTTCCACAATGAAGTCCCGGATTTTGGAGGTCACTTCGTCTGGCTGCTTGGTGGCCAGCATTTTGTAGCGCATGGTGATATCCGCCGCCTGCTCCCGGATCCAGGTCGGGTCCAGGCTCAGAATCTCCCCCAGGGTGTTGGCCACCAGGTCCAAATCCACTTTGTTGTCGTGAAGCTCCTTGGGATCCAAAAATACGTTTTCCACGCTGGTGGATACCGCCATGACATTCATGTTCCGGTCATAAATATTGCCCCGGGAGGCGGTGACGGTGGTGGTACGGGTCTGATTGTTCAGCGCTTTTTCAGAATATTCGTCGTGGCGGAAGACCATCAGATTGGTGAGCATTCCCACCACAGGCAAAAATGCGACAATGCCGCACAGGATTAAAATCACTCCGGTGCGGCTCAGCATGCCACGGTCGGCCCGGATGCGCTCCTGCCTCCCCTGTTTTTTTCTCTTTTCCTGCTCTGCATTGGATTTGGATTTCATAACGCCACCTGGTACTTTCTGGATTTAGGCCTGTGACACGGATGGGCAGCGAGACATGCCTCACTGCCCACCGCGTACAAACCTATGTGAAACTGTATGTCCGGCTCAGTGTAAATATTCCAGCAGCCCCTGGAACGTCTCCACAATGGCCTCCCAAGCCGCCCGGAGGGGGTTGGAAGCTGCCTGCGGTGCAATCACCGCAGTATCCTCTGCGGGAATTCGCAAGGTCACAGACTGCTTGGAAGTGGGCTGCTGCATGCCCAGTTCCTTGGCTCTGGCTTCAATTTTCTCCAGGTTGATGCTGCTGTCATACTCATTTTGCAGCTTTCGGTTTTCCTCCTGCAGCTCGGCCACGGTGTCCCGCATTTCTCCCACCTGGCTGGCGGACTCATAGACTTGGGCATAGCCGAAGAGCACCAGCACCAGCATCATGAGGGAGGCCGCAATGCCCAGGAGGGCGAAGGGCGACACCGTCATTTTCTGCCGGGCCACCGGCTGCTTTTTGCGCCGGGGGCGGGGCTTGGGCGCGGCCTTCGGCTCTGGGGCCTGCCGGACCGTGGATTCCTCGCCCACATAAAAAGAGGGATCGTAGGCGGCAGAGCCTTGGGTGCGGTATTCAATTTCCCGTCTGTCCTGCGCCATATTGCGGCCCTCTCTTTCCATCAAATTCAAAGCTTTTCACAAACCCGAAGCTTGGCGCTGCGGGCTCTGGGATTTTCCTCCAGCTCCTCCTGCCCGGCAACCACAGGCTTGCGGGTGAGGAGCTTCACCTGGGGGGTTCTCCCACACACGCAAACGGGGAACTCCGGCGGGCAGGTGCAGCCTTTGGCCGCCTCCTGCATGGCGTTTTTCACAATCCGGTCCTCCAGAGAGTGAAAGGTGATGACCGCCAGGCGGCCTCCCGGAGCCAAGCGGGAGATTGCGTCCCCCATGACCCGCTCCACTGCCGTGAGCTCATCGTTCACCGCAATGCGGATGGCCTGAAAACTGCGCTTGGCCGGATGCTGCTTCTCCCGCAGGGCCTGGGGGGGCATGGCTGAGCGGATGACGTCCACCAGCTCCAAGGTGGTGGCGATGGGCGCTACGGCACGGCGGCGGTCGATGGCTGCGGCAATCTGGGGGGCATAGCGCTCCTCCCCATAGGAGTAGAGAATCCGGCGCAGCTCCTCCCGGGGCCAGGCGTTCACCACTTCATAGGCGGTCAGCCCGGCGCTGCGATCCATGCGCATGTCCAATGGGGCATCTTCCATGTAGGAAAAGCCCCGCTGACCGTCATCCAACTGGGGGGAGGACACGCCCAGATCCAGCAAGATGCCGTCTACGGCTGAAATATTCAGCTCTTGCAAAATGCGATCTAAATCCTGAAAATTGGCGTGCACCAAAGTCACGCGGTCTATGTATGGCGCCAGCCGCTCCCCGGCGGCGCGAAGTGCAATCTCATCCCGGTCCACTCCAATGAGACGCCCCGTGGTGAGACATTGGGCAATTCGGCTGGAATGGCCTGCGCCTCCCAAGGTGCCGTCCAGATAGATCCCATCGGGCCGAATACGAAGGGCCTCCAGGCACTGGGCCAGGAGCACGGATTTGTGTTGAAATTCCATTACAATCCAATGGCCTCCAGAGACGCGAGCAGATTTTCCGGGGTCAGCATGGCCTGCTCAAATTCGGCATAGGTGTCGGCATCCCAGATCTCCGCCTGGCCTGCCCGGCCCACAATCACAACCTCCCGGTCAATGCCGGCGTATTGGTAGAGGTTGGAGGAGACGAGAAAGCGGAACTGCTTGTCCGGGCTGCACTCCACCGCATTGGAAAACAGGAAGCTGGTGGTGCCGGACTTCTGAGACAGGGGCAGCGCGTCATACCGGGCGCAGAGACTTTCCCACCCGGCTTGGGTATATACTGTGAGGCAGCGGCGGCCGCCATTGGTGCCGATGGTGACAAAAAACGTCTCCCCCAGCTCACCACGCAGCTTGGCGGGAACAAACAATCTGCCTTTCTCGTCCACCTTTGCTGTGTACTTGCCGATCATTGTTCTCACCTCGCTCCATTTTACTCCACATTTTTACCCCAACGCTCCACGTATTTGTAGTATAACCCCGGGCCAGGAAAAAATCAATCTCTTTTTCCAATAACCTGATAGAAAATTTTGTGGTTTTTCCGGTCATTTCCTACAAACTCCCGAACTTTTAAACGTATGTTCGTGGCATTTTGTCATTTTTCAACCACCTGGAAATTCCTTCCGTCATGCTGCCATTGCGCCACTCCACCACAGCTCCACAGGGGACAATTTCGGCTTCTGTTACCGGCCGACCGAGATCCGCGCAGGGTGCGTCCAGGAGGCCGCACCCTACGTTTGTCTTCCCATCCCATCTGGCAGGCGAAGGATCCGCACCGTGCAGATTCCTCGCCTGCGGCTCAGGAAGAGATCCGATTGGGACCCCCCCATGGTCCATGCCCGTTTACCGGCGCTCCTGGGAAAATTCTGGTTGATTTTTAGTGAAATCCCACTGAATTTTCACGATTCGATTTCCCGGTGGGTTCAGCAGCAGGTATTGGGACAGGGGATTTTCAATTTGGTTCTGCAAATTATGCCGAATCTGGCGGGCGCCGGAGCTGCCGCACAGGCCGGCCAGCATCCCGGCCAGTTCCGGTGCAAACTGCAGGTGCAGCCCGTTTTTCTCCGCCCTGGCCTGCAACTGGGCCAGCTGGCCGCTGGCAATCTGCTCCAGAGACGCCCGGTTCAACGCATGGAAGACCACCACCTTGTCAATGCGGCCCAGGAACTCCGGGGTAAAGTGATCCCGCAAGCAGTCCTGGACCCGGTCGTCCCGGGAGCCGGGCAGGAAGCCCAGGCCCTCCCCCTCCCGTTTGCCACCGCCCAGGTTGGAGGTCATCACCACCAGAGTGTTTTTAAAGCTCACCTGCCGTCCCAGGCTGTCGGTGAGAATGCCATCCTCCATCACCTGCAGGAGGATGCCCGTCACATCCGGGTGGGCCTTCTCCAGTTCGTCCAGCAGAATCAGGCTGTAGGGCCGCCGCCGGACCTTTTCGGTCAGAACGCCTCCCTCTTCATGGCCCACATAGCCGGGAGGCGCGCCGATGAGGCGGGCAACGGATTGCTTTTCCATATATTCCGTCATATCCAGCCGGATCATGGCCTCCTGGCTGCCGTAAAGCTCCTGAGCCAGGGCGCGGCAAAGCTCCGTCTTTCCCACGCCGGTGGGCCCGGTGAAGAGCATGCAGGCAATGGGCCGGTTGTGATCCGCCAGGCCGCTACGGCCCCGGCGGACTGCGGCGGCGGCGGCTTCCACGGCTTCGCTCTGGCCAATGACCCGGCAGGCCAGGGCGTCGGCCAGTCCCAGGAGCTTCTGCCGCTCCTCCATGGCCAGATTTCCCACGGGAATTCCGGTCCGGGCAGAGACGGCCCCGGCAATGTCCGCCGCCGTCACCGTGCGTCCTCGCTTCTCGCCGCCCCGGCTGAGCATCCAGTGCATCCGATCCCGCAGCTCTGCGGCCTTCTCAAATCGGCTGTCCCGGACAGCGTCGCTGAGCTCCAGCTCCAAAGACTCCTTCTCCTGCTCGTAAGTGCCTTTGGCCGCCCGCATTTCCTCCAGATGGGCCCTGGCGGCTCCCTCATCCAGCAGGTCAATGGCCTTGTCCGGCAGGAACAGCTCCGGCAGATACCGGCGGGACATCTCTACCGCCGCTTCCAGGGCGTCGTCGGTGATTTTCATATGGTGATGCCGCTCCAGGCCGCCTCGGATCCCCCGCAAAATGGCCAGGGCCTCCTCTTGGCTGGGCTCTTCCACCAGAACCGGCCGGAATCGCCGTTCCAGGGCCGGATCCTTTTCAATATATTTCCGGTACTCCGCCAGGGTGGTCGCCCCCAGCATTTGCAGCTCTCCCCGGCCCAAGGCCGGTTTTAAAATGTTGGCTGCGTCAATGGCGCCTTCGGCCGCTCCGGCTCCCACGATGGTGTGCATCTCATCCACAAACAGGATGATGTTGCCCGCCCGGCGAATCTCCTGGAGCAGGTCCCGCACCCGTTCCTCAAACTCTCCCCGGTACTTGGTCCCCGCCACCAGGCTGGCCATGTTGAGGCTCAGGAGTCGCTTGTCCCGGAGCTGTACCGGCACCCGGCCCGCCACCATCCGCTGGGCCAGGGCCTCCGCGATGGCCGTCTTGCCCACGCCGGGCTCGCCGATGAGGGCGGGATTGTTTTTGTTTTTCCGGCTCAAAATGCCGATGACGGCCTCCAGCTCCCGTTCTCTGCCAATGATGGGTTCCATGGATGATGCCTTTTCCAGCAGGTCCTCGCTGAATTGTTCCAGAAGTTTCGTGGTCTCCACCTTCCCTTTCCGCTTTTCCTCCCGATGCCGGTTCACCCGGTCAATGGTTTGGGTAAACACCCCATCCACGCAGACGCCGGACAGCTCCATCAGCTGTCGCCCGGAGGCCTCCTGCTGCCGGGCCAGAGCCAGCAGCACATGCTCCGGCCGGATGCGGCGGCTACCCACATGGCGCGCCTCTCCCGCCGCCTGGCGCAGAATTTTCCGGGCTCGGGGCGTCAGCCCCTGAGGCAGCCGCAAGCCCGGAGCGCCCCTGCCCCACAGGGCGGCGGTCATCAGCCGTAGATTTTCCGCCTGAAGGCCTGCGCTCCGCAAAATCCGGCCGGCCAGGGTGTCCGTCTGGGTCAGGAGGCCCAAAAGCAGGTGCTCACTGCCCACATAACTGTGACCCAGCGCCCTGGCCTCCGCCGCCGCGCAGACCAACAGCTGCCGGGTTTTTCGCTCATAGGTAACTGCTGCCAAATTTTTCACCTCACCCAGTGGATTCTATCCAGGGTGTTTCCGGAATATACTGGCCTGCGTTTCCATCTTTTTTCTTATGTTACGGAAATTTCATTTGCATTTCGTGAAAAACATGTTAGAATAGCCTTGCATCCACCTATGTACGCCTCCGGCTGTACATAAATTCACATTTTGGAGGAAACGAGTATGGCTTACAAGATCACTGACGCTTGCGTCAAGTGCGGCGCCTGCGCCGACGCTTGCCCCATGGGCATCATCACGGAAGGCGAGGACAAGTATGTCATCGACGCCGATCAGTGTGTCGACTGCGGCACCTGCGCCGACGCCTGCCCCAACGAGGCCATTGAAGAGGCCTAAGGTACTGTTCCTGCCGTGCCTGTGCCGCCTATCGGCACAGGCACATACTTCATCTTATGACAATGGATTTACTTTGGGGCGGCCTCACCTTTGCACCGGGGCGGGGGTTCCCCTTGAGCACGGATTCCATGGTGCTGGCGGATTTTGTCCGCCTGCCCAGAGCCGCCCGTGTCGTCGACCTGGGATCTGGCGGAGGCCTTTTGGGGCTTTTGCTCTGCGGCAAGGCTCCGGACTGCACCGTCACAGGCGTTGAGCTGCAGGCAGAGGCCCATCAGGCTGCCCTGGACAACATTGCCAGGAACCGGCTGGACCGGCTCAGCAGCATCTTGGGGGATCTGCGGCAGGTGCGAACCCTGCTGCCAGGGGGCGTCTTTTCCAGCGTGGTCTCCAATCCCCCCTATTTCTCCGGGGGGCTCCCCTCTGCCGGTGTGGCCGGTCCCCAGGCCCGGCAGGAGCGCACCTGCACCCTCTCCGATGTATATGAGGCTGCCGCCTGGCTCCTGCGCTTCGGCGGAGATTGTTTCCTGGTCCACCGGCCGGAACGGCTGGCCGATCTCATGGCTCTGGGCCGTCAATGGCGTCTGGAGCCCAAGCGGATGCAGCTGGTGCGTCACAAGCCCGACGCTCCGGCCAGTTTGGTTCTGCTCCAATGCCGCCGGGGGGCGAAGCCGGGGCTGTGCCTGCTGCCGGACCTCATCCTGTTCCATGCTGACGGCTCCCCCACATCCCGGTACCGGGAAATCTACCACATAGGAGACTGACTATGCCTGGAATGCTGTATTTGGTTCCTACCCCCATTGGAAATCTGGGGGATATCTCCACCCGCTGTCGGGAAATTCTGGCTCAGGCGGATTTCATTGCCGCAGAAGATACCCGGGTTACCCTCAAGCTTTTGAACCATCTGGCGCTGAAAAAGCCTCTGGTGAGCTATTATGAGCACAACAAGGCCTCCCGCAGCGGGAGAATTTTGGAACGGATTCAGGCCGGAGAGGTCTGCGCCTTGGTCTCAGACGCCGGTTCTCCCGCCATCTCCGACCCGGGGGAGGATCTGGTCCGGCAATGTGCCGAAGCGGGCATCCCCGTATCTGCCATTCCCGGCCCCTGCGCTGTGATTACCGCCCTCAGCATTTCCGGCCTGCCCACAGGGCGGTTCACCTTCGAGGGGTTTTTGTCCACAGCCAAAAAAAGTCGGAACCAGCATTTGGACGCCCTGCGGGGCGAGACCCGCACCATGGTATTTTACGAAGCGCCCCACAAGCTCTTGGCCACCCTGGAGGACATGGCGGCCGTCTTTGGACCGGACCGCCGGATTTCCCTGTGCCGGGAACTGACCAAGCTCCATGAGGAGGTGCTCCGCACCACCCTGGGGGAAGCCGCCGCGCTGTACCGCCAGACGCCCCCCAAAGGCGAGTTTGTGCTGGTCCTGGCGGGCGCAGCGCCGGAGAGCGCCCCCGCCTGTACCCTGGAAGAAGCCGCCCGGAGGGCCCAGGCGCTGATGGAAGGGGGTCTGTCCCGCAAAGACGCCGCCCGGCGGGCGGCGCAGGAAACCGGTCTTCCGAAAAACGCCATTTACGATGCCACCCTATCATAGCGAATGTCGCCCTGTTTTTTTGCCGGAAGCTTGACAGGGCACCCCGTATCCGTTACAATATTTTGGTCCGGCAAAGCCTGACATGCTTCCCTAAGCCCCCGTACCTCACCAGGATAGAGGGTCCGCCTCCTAAGCGGAATGTAGTGAGTTCGAGTCTCGCCGGGGGTGCCAGCTCAGAAATTCCCATGACCGCTCCGTTTCCGCCTTACGGCGAAAACTGCGCTATCATGGGAATTTCTTCGCCTCCGGGACCGACTCGCTCCGCTGGACTCGGTCCCGGGGTTGGTTGCAAATTGGGTACGTCCTGCCTTCGCCGTATATGCGATGGCCAGTTTAGAAATACCCATGACCGCTCCGTTTCCGCCTTGCGGCGAAAACTGCGCTATCATGGGAATTTCTTCGCTTCCGGATCCGACTCGCTTCGCTGGACTCGGATCCGGCTTGGGTTGCGAATTTGATATGTTTTGCCTTTGCCGCAGATGCGATGACCAGTTTAGAAATTCCCAGGACCGCTCCGTTTCCGCCTTGCGGCGAAAACTGCGCTATCATGGGAATTTCTTCGCTTCCGGGACCGACTCGCTCCGCTGGACTCGGCCCCGGGGTTGGTTGCGAACTTGGTGCTTTATGCTTTTGCCGTATATGCGATGGTCAGTTTAGAAATTCTCAGGACCGCTCCGTTTCCGCCTTACGGCGAAAACTGCGCTATCATGGGAATTTCTTCGCTTCCGGGACCGACTCGCTCCGCTGGACTCGGCCCCGGGGTTGGTTGCGAACTTGGTGCTTTATG
>CDZQ01056886.1_pt1 | contig 63083 bp, 61 predicted proteins | sample 554831 | NCBI WGS metagenome assembly CDZQ01 (sample SAMEA3182112, study PRJEB8094) | gut metagenome | biome: human; feature: gut; material: Stool; isolation source: human stools | place: Canada | collected 2013-05-06 | reverse complement strand
TCCCACGTCAACGTGGGAGGCCGCCGTTTTATCTATGACTTCTGCCGCAGCAGGGAGAGGAGCTGCTCGCCGGATCTGGACAGGGAGCAGCCTGCCCTTCCGCGGCCGAAGACCACGTAGCCGTTCTGACTCAAATAGTTCAAAAGCTCCCGCAGGCGGTATTCGGTCATGTAGAGCTCCTCTTCTGAAAGCGCCCGGAGGAGTCCGCGCCGACCGGCGGGCTTTCGCTTCAGCAGGATTAAAATATTCGTGATGGCCTCGCGGTCATACTGGGTCAGCTCGCCTACCCGCTTGTGGAGAAGGGCCTGGGAAGAGCGGGAGGACTCGTAAGTCTCCCGTATATAGTCCGGGAGGTGGTCCGCCGTGATGGGACCGTCGGAGAGATTGGCCATATACTCCACACAGTTCCTCAGCTCCCGAATGTTGCCCTTCCAGGAGTAATCCATCAAAAAAGCGCGCACCGCAGGCTCCATCTCCATTTTTTCCTTGCCCTCGTGGAGAAGAAATTCCTGGATGAGCAAGGGAATGTCGGAACGCCGGGAGCGTAGGGGCGGCACGTTGATGATAAGGGTGTTGAGCCGATAGTAGAGGTCCAGCCGGAAAGTGCCGCAGTCTACCAACGCGTTCAGATCACGGTTGGTGGCGGCGATGATGCGGACGTCCACACGGATAAGCTCTCCGCTGCCTACTTTCATGATCTCGCGTTCCTCCAGTACCCGCAGGAGCTTTGCCTGGGTGGGAAGGGAGAGCTCGCCGATCTCATCCAGAAAGAGGGTCCCCTTCTGCGCCATCTGGAAAAGGCCCTCTTTTCCGCCCTTGCGGGCACCGGTAAAGGCGCCCTCTTCATAACCAAAGAGCTCCGATTCCAGCAGGGTGGGGGGGATCGCCGCGCAGTTCATGGCCACAAAGGGGAAATGGGCCCGGGAGGAGGCGCTGTGGATGGACTGGGCGAAGAGCTCCTTGCCTGTGCCACTCTCGCCGACGATCAGCGTGGGCTTATCGATCTGCGCGATGCGCCGGGCCTTCTCCAGGCACTGGGACATGGCCGGACTGTTCCCCTTGATATCCGAGAAGGTGTAGCGGGCCACATGCCCCCGCTTTGCAATCTGATGCCGGAGGGATCGCTCCAGATTGGTCAGCTCCGTAATGTCCTTGAGCAACAGGATGTAGAGGTCCCACTGCCTGTCCCCTTTGTTGATCTTTTCTTTGGAGACAGTAAAGCTTTTTCCTCTGCCATGGAGTGTGCACAATCGGTTGCGGAATTCGCGGTCGGAAAAGATGAGGTCCTTCAGCTCGGCTTCCCAGGGGAAATCCCGGAGGACCCTTCCATAAAGATTGGGGCTTAGGCCAAAGAGCCGGATGAAGTTCTGGTTGAAGTTAATGATCCGCCAGTTCTGGTCGTAGATGACGATGCCGTAGTCGATGCACTCCATCACAGCTTTGAGCTGAAGCGTGGAGGCGCCGGAGGAGTCATAGAAGTAGGAGAGAAAGTTGTCCGGTACGGAAATCGTCCTGGAATAGCGGATGATCGCCTCCTCCAGGGCACTGTCGAGGATATTGGCCTTTACGGCAATCTCCAGCATGGTGGTCAGGGAAAGCTTGCGTGGGCCGAGATCAAAGACCCGTGTGACCCCGTCCGGCACCTGGTCGGTCTGGCCGGAGACAATGGCCAGGCCGATCCGCTTTTTATTCAAATTCCGATTGCCGGGATAGTTGACGTAGAGATTGAGATTCGTCACCCCCGCCTCATACAGGGCGTTGACCGCCTGATGGGCGGAGGAATAGTAATTAAAGCAGGCCAGGGCCTCCGTACCCACGGGGAAAAGCTTCAGCGCGTCCACCTTGTCTCTGGAAAAGGAGAAATTCAGATTGATGATTTGGGCATCCGGCCGCATCTGGCGCCTGGCCAAGGGGAAGGAGTAGGGGTTGGTGATCAGTACGATATCCGCCTGAGCAATGCCGCTGTCGGATGTGAAATCGGTCCCGTCGTCGGACTGGACGCAGGGGAGGATATTGAGCCGTTCGCCAAAGACCTTGACAAGCTCTTCGTAGTACATCTCCTGTACGGCTCTCCGCTTTGTGACCAAAAGCAGTGTCTTCATTGGTGCCACCCCAAAACGCTCCATAAACATCTCACAATCAGATTAATAATATTATTTTAGAATAAATAAATTAGAAATGCAAGCAAAATATATACAATTTGAAAGATATTTAGTGATTTTATGGAGATAAACGCCTAATGATAGAGAAACAAAAGAATTTTTGGGCGATAGAGCCCGCAAATAGCCCCATAACAGGCCGGTAAAGCACGAAAGCGATGAATTTCAGCAAACGTGATGGAATTGGGCCCTTGAAAATACAGTGGGTTGCGGCTTTTTGGGGGAAAAAGAAAAAGTTGGCACACGATTTGCTCCATACAAAATTGAAAGCGGCGGCATGAGGCCGGCGCAAGCGGAGAAAAAGAGGAGGAAGCTTCAATGAGTGAGCAAGTCAAGAAGAAAACGGTAAAACCCTGGCAAGCGATGCTGATGCTGATCTTGGGCATCGCCATCATCTTCATAGGGCTGAAGATGGGCATCAACAACCGCATCATCCTGCTGTTTGACGGTGTACTGATGTGCGTGCTCTCCTGCTGCTTTGGTATTCGGTATGACGATCTACAGGCGGATATGAAGGCGACCATCAGCTCGATGCTGGTGGCCATTCTGATTCTGATTGCGGTCGGCGTGCTGGTGGGCACTTGGATGATTTCCGGTACTGTGCCCGTCATGATCTATTATGGCATGAAAGTGCTGACGCCGGGGCTGTTCCTGCCCATCGTCTGCGTTGTCTGTACGCTGATGTCCACCATGGCCGGAACCTCCTGGGGCACTCTGGCCACCGTGGGCGTGGCCTTTATGGGCGTGGCCCAGGGTTTGGGCGTGCCGCTGCCGGTCACCGCCGGCGCAATCGTAGTAGGGGCTTTTTTCGGGGATAAGATTTCACCGCTGTCGGACTCCCCTGTGCTGGTCTCCAGTGTGACGGAGGTGCCCCTGATGGAGGGGATCAAGCACGCGCTTTTGTCCACCGGCCCGGCCTATCTCGTATCGCTGGTGTTCCTGAGTATATACGGGTTGCGCTTCGGCGGGGGCACCGTGGGCGGTGAGACCTATGAAGCCATTCTGAGCACGGTGACTAGCCAGTTCAACCTCTCGCCCCTGCTGCTCCTGCCTCCCATTGTGGTGGTGGTCCTGATCGTCCTGAAAAAGCCGACCCTGCCAACCTTCACCGCCGGTATCTTTGTGGCTGTGGTCCTGGCCATGGCGCTCCAGGGAGAGAATGTGCACTCGGTGGCCTCCGCCATGTACGGCGGCTTTGTCAGCGACACCGGCGTGGAGGTGGTGGACAGCATGCTGACCCGGGGCGGCTTTACCAGCATGCTCGGGACGATCGGTCTGCTCATCGCCGCCGGTGTGTTCGGCGCCCCCCTGCGTACCGCCGGCGTGGTGGATATCCTGTTGGACTATGTGCACAGGATAGCCGGAAACTCCAAAATCATGGCCACCGGCGTCCTGGTCATCCACGCGCTGTTCTTCACCATTACCGGAGCCTACTATGTCTCTTACCCTGTGGTGGGCTCCATGGTGAAGGATATGTTCCCGGAATACGGCCTGGACAAAAAGAACCTGATGCGCATCATGCTGGACACCGGCACGGGTCTCGCGCCCCTGGTGCCCTGGGCCACCACTGGAGCCTATGTAGTGAGCACCCTGGGCATTGACAATATGTCCTTTGCCCCCTTTGCCCCCATGCTGTGGCTGTCCATCATCATCTCCTTGGCGATGGGGCTTACCGGTATCGGGATGGCCAAGCTGAAGGCCCCAACAACCGCTCAGATGTGAGAGAGGAGAAGATCGGAATGGAAAAGATCATCAAGCGCTGGTACGATATGATTCGGATCAACAGCGTCAACGGGCATGAAGTCAATCTGGCAGATTACATCGCCAAGGAGCTTCGCGCCATGAACCTGGAGCCCCACTACAGCTACTTTCCCGAGGACCGGGCGGAGAAGGCCCGCCCCTCTGTCTGGACGGTGCTCGACAGCGGAAAGCCGGGAAAGACCATCATGCTCATTGGGCATATCGACACGGTGGATGTGGCCAATGGCTGGAACACGGACCCCTTTGTGCCCACCGAGGACGGGGATAAGGTCCACGGCCTGGGCGCCATGGATATGAAAGGTGGGCTGGCCGCCATTCTGGAGACCTTGGAGTATTATGCCCAGCATACCGACGCATTTACCGGGACGATTGAGGCGTGCTTTGTCTCCGATGAGGAGGGGCTTTCCAAGGGAACTTACCAACTGGTGGAGGAGGGTATCACAGCCGATTACGCCATTATGGCGGAGTGCCGGTATGATAACGTCGCCATCGGGTTTCGGGGCCGCTACAGCTTTGAGGTGACGGTCCATGGCGTGGCCGCACATGCCAGCCACTATCCGGCGGTAGGTGAGAACGCATTGATCTCAGGAGGCAGGCTGGCTGCGGCCATCGAGGCCCTGCCTACCCTGACCCATCCCAACCTGAAGCATGGAACCTGGTGTGTCCGGCACATGGAGGGGGGCAACAAGGGCACTCTGGTGGTACCCGAGGTCTGCAATATCTTCGTAGACCGGTATGTGGTGCCGGGAGAGGACGAAAAAACCTGTATCCAACAGATGCTGGATGCCGCACGCGCATTGGGCCTGGAAGAGAAGGTGGAGGTCCGCCTTAAGCCCCGGAATTCCCCTTACATGCAGTCCTTTGCCCTGGAGCCGGATGACGGCCTGGTCACCACCCTCCAGCGTGCGTTCAAAGAGGTTACGGGTGAGGAGCTGCCGGTGGAATACGACCCATCGGTCTGCGATTCCAATATTTTGGCGGTATCTCTGGGGATACCCACCGTGACCTTCGGCCCCTCCGGCGGCGGTATGCACGCTGCAAACGAGTACGGCCATGCCTGGCAGGTGAAAAACTGTGCAGAGGTCTATAGGCGGACCGTAGCGGAATTGCTCAAATGAACTCCCCCAACCCAATCCCATGTGGTTGTCACACCCCCATCCGGCCCCGCTTCACAAAGAGGCGAGGCCGGATGGGGGTATTTGGCCTCGCCGCACTCAGGGCGCGCCGCAGCGCTCCATCAGCTGCTCCAGATTGTGGAGGGTCTCCTTGCGGATATAGTGCTCTACCTGCTCCACCTGCTCCAGTTCATCCGTGGTGCCGTTGACCCAGCAGAAAAAACGGTGGAGCAGGTCATGGCGGTAGAGCAGATAGGCCCCCAGTTCCGTTCCGGCGGACGTGGGGCGGATCAGACCGTACTTTTCAAATGCCACCAGACCCAGATCCCGGAGCTGATAGACCATTTTAGAGGCCGATGAGGGTCTCACATTGAGCCGCTGCGCCAGAAAATTGATGCGTGCATAGCCCTCCGTCCTGGCCTGGCGACAGATCATTTCCAGATAATCCTCCATGGCGCTGGTCACGGTTTGGCCGCTGCGCATCTCATAGCCCTTCTGGGTGTAGAACGCCTGCTCCTCTTCCATAGTCACCCATCGACCCCCTTCGCATAAGATAGGGTGCGGAAACAAAGTTTCCCTCCCATAACATCTTATGATTGGAGCTGCCAGATATGTTTGAACAGCTTTCTATGAACACGCTTCTGGACGGGCAGAGCGCCCTTGTGAGCCGGGTGGACGCGGAGCCGTCCATGCGCCGCCGGCTGCTGGACATCGGGCTCATCCCGGGGACCAGGGTGACATGCCAGGGACACAGCCCCGCCGGGGACCCGGCGGCCTATCTGATTCGCGGAGCGGTCATCGCGTTGCGGGAGCAGGACGCCCGCTGCGTGGCGCTGGAGCGAGAGAACGTGCCCCAGGCCGTCGGCCGGGCGGTGCTGGCCTGATGGGCCTTACACATACCTCCACCGGCGCGGGGGCTGCCGACGCCGGACTGATCATCGACAGACGCAGCCCGGAGGATCGGGTCATCGCCCTGGCGGGGAATCCCAACGTGGGCAAGTCCACGGTATTCAATGCGCTGACCAACCTCCGTCAACACACCGGGAATTGGCCGGGAAAGACGGTGACCAACGCGCAGGGGCGGCATACCCACCGGGGCCGGGACTATATTCTGGTGGATCTGCCGGGGACCTATTCCCTTATGGCCCATTCCGCCGAGGAAGAGGTGGCCCGGGACTTCCTCTGTTTTGGCGGCGCCGACGGCGCGGTGGTGGTCTGCGATGCCACCTGCCTGGAGCGCAACCTGAATCTGGTGCTCCAGACGTTGGAGATCACCCCGCGCACCGTTGTGTGCGTCAATTTGATGGACGAGGCACGGAGCAAGGGGATCGAGGTGGATACTGTGGAGCTTTCACGCCTTCTGGGCGTGCCGGTAGTGGCTACCGCCGCCGGGAGGAACGAGGGCTTGGGGCAACTGATGGAGGCCGTTGCGGATATGGCGGCGGCGGAGGAGGCGCCCCATACGTTCCGGCCTGGCTACCCCTCAGCCGTAGAGAGGGCGCTGGCCCGCCTGGAGCCAGTGCTGGCCCGGCGGCTGGAGGGGCGGCTTCCGGCGCGGTGGACGGCCCTGCGGCTGCTGGATCAGGACCCCTCTCTGCTGTGTGCCTTGGAAAAATTCCTCGAAATCGACCTGATGGAGGACCCGGAGGTGCGCGTCGCCCTGCTGGAAGCGCAGGCGGGGCTGAAGGAAGAGGGACTGGACCAGGAGAGCCTGCGGGAGACCGTGGTGGCCTCTCTGGTCCGGGCGGGGGCGGAGATTGCCGGGGAGACGGTGACGTTCCACCGGGAGGACGCGGCCAGGAGGGACCGACAATTGGACCGTATCCTCACCAGCCGGGCCACCGGAATCCCAGTGATGCTGTGCCTGCTGGCCGTGGTATTCTGGATCACCATTGCCGGGGCCAATGTTCCGTCGGCCCTCCTGGCGGACGGCCTGTTCTGGGTGCAGGATCGACTTACCGATCTCTTTGCGTACTTACAGGTCCCCGAGTGGCTCCACGGCGCGCTGGTGCTGGGGGTCTATCGGGTGCTGGCCTGGGTGATCTCCGTCATGCTGCCGCCGATGGCTATCTTCTTTCCCCTCTTTACCCTGCTGGAGGACTTCGGGTATCTGCCGCGGGTGGCTTTTGTGCTGGACCACGCTTTCCAAAAGGCGCGGGCCTGCGGCAAACAGGCCCTGACCATGTGTATGGGCTTTGGATGCAACGCTGCGGGAATCGTAGGCTGTCGGATCATCGACTCCCCAAGAGAACGACTGATCGCCATCCTGACCAATAATTTTGTACCCTGCAACGGGCGATTTCCGACCCTCATTGCGATTATCAGCATGTTCTTTGTGGGGGTGAACGCCGGCCCGGGAAAATCGCTGCTGGCGGCCGTTATGCTCACCGGCGTCATCCTCCTGGGCGTGGTCATGACCTTCTGGGTGTCCCGGCTCCTGTCCGCCACCATACTGAAAGGCGTGCCTTCCTCTTTCACCCTGGAGCTGCCGCCCTACCGCAGGCCCAGAGTGGGGCAGGTCATCGCCCGGTCGGTGCTGGACCGGACCCTCTTTGTACTGGGGCGGGCTGTAGCAGTGGCCGCTCCGGCGGGCCTTGTCATTTGGCTGTGCGCCAATGTGCAGGTGGGGGGCGTCAGTGTGCTCGCCCACTGTACCGGGTTCCTGGACCCCTTTGCCCGGCTTCTGGGGTTGGACGGAGTGATCCTTATGGCCTTTATTTTGGGGTTCCCGGCCAACGAGATCGTGATTCCCATCATCATCATGAGCTATCTCTCCACCGGAACCCTACTGGAACTGGACGATTTGGGGGCGCTGCATGAGCTGTTGGTCCGAAACGGTTGGACCTGGCTGACCGCAGTGTGCACGATGCTGTTTTCCCTGATGCACTGGCCCTGTTCCACTACCTGTATGACCATCGGGAAGGAGACCAAAAGTATGAAGTGGACGCTGCTCTCCTTCGCCATCCCTACGGGGATCGGCATGGTGGTCTGCTTTCTGGTGGCGAGCGGCGCACGGATCCTTCAACTTGTTTGACCCCGCGCTTTGCGATAAGAGCCGGACCTTTTTCTTTCGAAAGGCCCGGCTCTTATCATGGGCTTTATGGGGAACGGAAAAAATCCTTCCGGTCGGATGGCTGGTGCATAGAAAGGATAGGGGAAGCCACGCGGATATACGGTTTGAAAATGGAACAGGAGGCAGAGACGCCGGGGGAATCTGAGCGTTCTCCGGCGGTTACCGTGAAATTTTTGAATGCGGCAGAAAAGAGACAGAAGAGAACGGAATGGGAGGAGGGAAGCGGCAAAAAATTTGCTGAAAATATATGGTTTGTACCTCATAATTTCGACACCCTGTTACTTGACTTCCACTTTCATATGCCTATAATTAAAAGCCGGAAAAGCGAATAACGAAAGAATAAAAGCTTTCGGAAGGCGCTTTTTGTGCGTTGGGACCGGCTTTTTGTGGAAGGAGCCGGAAAGAAAAAAGGAGGGAACTCTATGATCACATTTTTTGCTTGCCTGGTCCTGCTGGTCGTGGGCTTTTTCACCTACGGCAAGTTGGTGGAAAAAGTATTCCGCGTGGACAACAGGCAAACCCCCGCAGTGGCCCATCCGGACGGGGTGGACTTTGTTCCCATGAAGACATGGAGAATTTATTTGATCCAGCTGTTGAACATCGCGGGTTTGGGTCCCATTTACGGCGCGCTGGCGGGCGCGTGCTGGGGACCTGTGGTCTACCTTTGGATTGTGTTCGGGACCATTTTGGGCGGCGGAGTCCATGACTTCCTGTCCGGCATGATGTCCGAGCGGCATGATGGCAAGTCCATCTCTGAACTTGTGGGTATCTACATGGGGAAGGTCATGACCTTCATCATGCGTGTCTTTTCCGTGGTCCTGCTGGTGATGGTGGGCGTCAACTTCTCCGTGGGCCCCGCCAAGCTGATCGGTATGCTCACTCCGCCTGTCGTCGGCACATCATTCTGGCTGGCGGTCATCCTGATCTACTATCTGCTGGCAACGTTTCTCCCCGTCGACAAGATCATCGGAAAGATCTACCCGATTTTCGGCATCTGCCTGATCATCATGGCGCTGGGGATCGCGGGGGCGATCCTGATCAACCCCGCCTATGAGCTGCCCGAGCTGACAGCCGCCGCGTTCTCCGTGGTACATCCCAAAGGACTGCCTATGTGGGCCATGATGTTTGTCACCGTGGCCTGTGGCGCGATCTCCGGCTTCCATGCCACACAGTCCCCCATCATGGCTCGCTGCCTCACCTCTGAGCAGGAGGGGCGTACCGTGTTTTACGGCGCCATGGTAACAGAGGGTATCATTGCCCTGATCTGGGCGGCTGCCGGTGTAACCTTCTATAACGGTGTGGGGCCGCTGTCCGATGCCATCGACGCACTGGGACAGGGCGGTGTGGTCTATGAGATCTCCACTACACTGATGGGCCCGGTGGGCGGCGTGCTGGCCATGATCGGCGTGATCGCTTGCCCCATCACCTCAGGTGACACGGCTTTTCGCTCCGCACGGCTCACCATCGCGGACTGGTTCCACATCGACCAGTCCAGCGTCAAAAAGCGCGCCGCGCTGTCCGCCCCCCTGCTGGTGGTGGGCGCGGTGATTGCTACGGCGCTGCCTTGGGATATCCTGTGGCGTTATTTCTCCTGGTCCAACCAGACGCTGGCCATGATGGTGCTGTGGACCGGCGCAGTGTTTCTCTTCCGGTTCGGCTACCCACCCGTGTGCTGCTTCATGGCGGCTTTGCCGGCGACCTTTATGTCCGCGGTCTCCATGACTTACATCCTGCAGGCGCCTGAGGGGTTTCAACTCTCTACCTCCATCGCCTACCCGGTGGGCGTGATCTTTGCCGCGGCCTGCTTGGTGCTTTTTGTGGTCCAGACCTATGTGAGGAATCGGGATTCCGCCGGCACCGCTGAGGTCAGGGCGTAGAAAGCGATCCCCTTTTCCTGCAATAAAAACCCACCGGCTTAGCCCAATGTCAATAAGCTAAGCGCCAAAACCGTTAAGCTAAGGGGCAAATCTGCGGATTTGCCCCTTACTTCTTTGCATGGAAGATAATTTTTGCGTTAAGCTAAGAATTGTTTTTATAATCAATTTTGCAAATAGAAAAATAAATTAAGTTTGATAATAGCAAAACCGCATTGACATACTCTGTTTTTCTGCATAAAATACAGGTGTGGATGTGTTAAGTTAGAGAGTATTTTACACTGAGTTTGTAGTTTGAGAGATTAGAGAGACATTTCAGTTAAAACCAGAAAAGTAGTTAGCCAGATTTGAGAGACAAGAGAGAATTGCGAGACTGAGAGACAAGTTTGCCCTATCGCGCATAGGGTCGGCTTGTCTTTGTTTTTAGCACATCCCGCAACTACTTTTCTGAAATGAGGTTTTAGCTGTGAGCAATATATATTCTTCTCCTGCCTTTCTAAAAAAGGCACTTGAAAGGGCAATTGTCGAAGCGACTGACTCCCGCAACATGGAGCATAAGCCGGAAAAAGGTCACTTTACTCGCAAATCCGCCCTGTCAATGGATACGATGGTGCGCCTGTTGCTTTCTATGAGCGGTGGATTTTTGGACAAGGAACTGGAGGAAGCGGGCGTTTCCGTCAGTGTCCCTGCCTTCAGTCAGCGTCGAAGCCAACTCCCTTTTGACCTGTTTGAAAATGTATTTGAACGCTTCAACGAGCGTTGTAAGGACACCAAAACCTATCATGGCTACCGCGTATTGGCCGCAGATGGCACCTGCATCAATATGGCGCGGAATCCCAAAGCGCCGAGCTTCGTGCAGAATGAGAGCAATCCCGCAGGCTATAATCAGCTTCATGCCAATCCCCTCTATGATGTGATGAACAAGACCTATGTTCATTGTGTTGTTCAGCCACAGCCAAAGGCTGATGAAATCGGCGCTCTTTTGTTTATGCTGAATTGGTATGACTTCAAGGAAAAAACGCTGATTGTCGCGGATAGAGGGTACGAAAGCTATAATCTGTTTGCACATCTTATGGCGAAACCACAGGTCGATTTCCTAATTCGCATCAAGCAAGACCGCTCCGCTATGCGTGAAGTTGCCAAGCTCCCGATGGAAGAGCTGGACAGGGACATATCATTTACCATCACCACAACGCAAACTAACGAGGACAAGAAGCGCGGATACGTTCTGCTCCAAACACGAAAGAGCGAAACACGCACATACAGTTCCAATACCAAAGCAAAGCGGTGGGATTTTCCTTCACCCTACCCAATGAAATTTCGCGTTGTGCGTTTTCAACTGGACACTGGCGAGTATGAGACACTCGCAACAAGTCTGCCGCGCAGTATCAGCCTTGCGGAAATCAAAGAACTATACCACGCCAGATGGGGAATTGAGACGGCTTTTCGGGAACTGAAATATGGGCTTGGGTTGGTCAATCTTCACGGCAAAAAGGATGCCTTTGTTACGCAAGAAATCTATGCGGCGATGACGATGGCAAACTTTTGTAGCCGTATTGCAAGCCAAGTTGTAATAGATCAGCGGCAAGAAAACATCTATACTTATAAAGTCAACATGAAAATGGCAATCGTGCTTTGCAAAAAATATTTTCGCGCCCCTAATGGCAACCCGGAAAAACTCATGCGGACGATTGCAAAATACACACAGCCAGTCAGACCAGGACGGCGCGACCCGCGCAACATCAAGGCGAAAGGATTTGTGGGTTTTGTCTATCGGATAGCGGCCTAAAAAACAGGGGGTGCATTTTTCGGATTGCACCCCCTGGCCGTATATTTTTTGAAAAATGTCCGATTTCAGTCTCAAAACAGTGGTTTTTCAGAAAATAAATACGCCGCCTAACTTAACAGGCCTAAAATCCGCCCAAATAGTGAATGGTTTCCCGCTTTTTCAACCAGTATGTGTCACGGAGCAAAAAACAGTACCTTTTTTCCCAATGGGCAACAGACAAGTATCTGCATCAATCTGCATTATCCGTTTACAAAGTGCAACCAGTTCCAAGAATGTATTAAAATCTGCGATTGTCCGCTTTTTTGCGGCGCGGTGTTTTCTGGGCATAACTGGAAAATCTGATTTGAAATTTCCGTTAAGCTAAGAACGCGCTGTAAGTATATCAACAAGTCGGTGGAATATTATAAAAGTATAGGGGAACTGTAAAAAACCGCAAATAGTCCAACAATATTTGGTTGGAATACATTGTTATCGCAAAAATCTGGCGACAGCATTTATTTCTCCAACGATAATCGTCCAGAACTAATTTTGAAACAAGATTCCCTGTTAAGTAATCCAAAAATGCTATCTGGAGATAATTTTCCCCCTAAAAGATCACAGAGTTCTAAAATTTCTATACTTGTCACGCCCAATTTTTGAATTTCATTTTTTGCTATTGCTGAAACGATTGGAGCTAATAGATTTCTGGCTTTTTCACCCTCTTGATATACCCGTTGTCGCACAATATTTCGTTTCTCGGCAACAGTAGTAGACCCCAACTCACAATATTCCGAAAAAACTTTCCAGTTTGAATCTGCTTCTACAAACGGAAACACTAGTTCAAAGATTACTTTCAGAGGTTTTTGCAACATTTTAAATATATCATAGTTTTCTGCATAGGCGCGTTCTCCTATTGTGCTTCTAATATTGCTCAATTCAAGGCTTGAAAAATCTCTCATCGTGAGAATATTTGAATCAATCAAGTCAGTTATCGGCCTGCTCATGCGCCTAAACACATTTAAAATTGTAATTGGAGAATCCAATGTTTCTGGAGAAACATCAAATGAAGCATCTGTATTATCGCAATGGAGTAATACATAATATCGACTAAACACACGGACTACATATCCTAAATCAACATTACGACTTTTCTGAAAATCTAACAATTTTTCCGTATTTAACTCTTCTAGGTTTGCAATGCCGCATTCCTTGCAATATTGGCAAAATGCCTTGAATCTGTTTTCTGGGAAAGCCTGTGTTATTGTAATCATAGCCTTATCATCTGTTTTGCTGCCAAGGTTTGTCGCATGTGTAATAAAGCGGCCGAGTTCCTCTACAATACTTTTTCCTGCTCCATTCAAGTCATAGAAAGAATGTTGTCTATAAAAAGCAAGCAGTTCATCATAGCAAAATATACTATTTCTGAGTAGCACATTTATTGCACGATTGCTGAGAGGTAAAGTTTCGATTGCCTGTTTTTCAGAATACTGTGAATTAGAAATCAAATTATTGCTTAAAGCCATCTTCTTGACTGTTGCAGGATACAGTTTTATCATGTCCTCTAAATAAGGAATAGCATGTAAAAAGCCTTCCTCGGAAAGCATTTCTAACGTTGAAAAACATTTGGCCCCATTCTCTCCTAACATCCGTTTGATTTCTTTCCTAATATTCTCTATTTCAAACTCCGCTTGTCCTAAAATAAGATAGTTTGGAGTCACATCAAATATATCACAAAGTTTTAGAAGAGTATTTACTGGGATATTCACAACAGTTCCTTTCTCGTATTTATTGACCGCGGCTCGATTTATCCCCAGTCGAGAACCGAGTTCTTCTTGTGTCATTTCATTTCTTTACGAAGCTCTTTGATTCTGTCTCCTAAAGTCGCCATGATAGTTCTCCTTTCACTTGTTGGCGGAGTATCTTATTCGGAAACATCATATCATGCTACACCTAATTTGTCATCTATTGAGTTCAAGAAAACCACCTCACTCATTTCAAAATGAGCGAGGTGGTTTTCTCTGCGTTTGCGCCCTCGGTGTTTAGCTTATTGACATTGCGGCTTAGCCGGTGGGTTTTTATTATCCATCTTCCTGCTTCCTGTAAAGAGCGGGAGAAAAATTGTGATATTGTGACAGGATTTTTGCTGTGTATGCGCTGGGGCATCCCACTGGCGCTGCTGGCCCTGCTTGTGGTCGTCACCATTTTTATCAACCAGGTGGAGCGGGTACCTCTGGTGGTCCGGGAGGGGCAGACCTTTGAGAAAGGGATTGTCACCGAAATATTGCAGGATAACCTCCAGCCGGACGGAAGCCGTACGGGAGAGCAGGTGGTCATGGTGCACATGACCACAGGTGTGCGGGCCGGTCAGGAGATGCGGACGACCAGCAGCTCAGGCTATCTCTTTGGCGCGGGGTGCACGGTGGGAATGAAGGTGGTGGTCCTGCAGAGCGTGGCGGGCGAGTCCATCATTACCACCGTATATGCGCAGGACCGGGGCGGAGTGATCTATCTGTTTGCCGCGCTCTATCTGTTGGTGCTTTGCCTGGTGGGGGGGAAGCAGGGGATCAAAGGTGCGCTGGGACTGGTATTCACCTTCCTGTGTATTCTCTTTGTGTACCTGCCGCTGGTCTATCGCGGCTTTTCGCCCTTCTGGGTGGCGGTGCTGGTGTGTGTAGTCACCACGGTGGTCACTCTTTATCTCATCGGAGGTCCCACAAAAAAGACGCTGGTCGCGGCCGGCGGCACCATAGCGGGCGTCATCATTGCAGGCGTCGCCGCCACGCTGTTCAGCATGGCCTCAGGCATCAGCGGCTGGAATGTTTCCGATATCGAGAGCCTGCTTACTCTATGGAACGTGGCCGATATCCAGGTGGGAGGTCTTCTGTTCTCCGGTCTCCTGATCTCCAGTCTGGGGGCGGTCATGGATGTGGCGATGTCTATCGGAAGCGCAATCGGTGAGATCCATGCCCAGAATCCGGCGATTTCCAGTCGGGACCTCTTCCGGGCAGGGATACATGTGGGGCGGGACATGATGGGGACCGACAGCAATACACTGATCCTGGCCTTCGCAGGAGGGAGCGTGAGCATGCTCCTACTGGATTATGCCTACGACTTACCGTATTTGCAGATCATCAATTCCAATAATATCGGTATCGCCATCATGCAGGGACTCTCGGGGAGCTTTGGCATCGTGCTGGCGGTTCCGATCACCGTCCTCCTGGCCGTAGCCGCATATACGGGCGGAGGAGCGAGGGCAGAAGGGAAACACGAAGAATAAAGAGCGTGGAGCGTCCTCCGGGAGCGGGTCCTGGAGGGTGCTCCACGTTCTCTATTCATAGGACGTGCCGCAGCGGGAATAGAGTGAAGGGACGGACAGAAAACAAAAAGCGGGAGGCGATACTCGTATGCTTTCAGCATGGATTCTTCTCATGCTCAACAGTCTGTTTTTTTCCCTCCGGGTGTCGGATGGAGGCGGTTCTTTTCCAAGGCCGCTGAAGGCCGATGAGGAACGGATGTACTTGGAGCGTTATGCAGCCGGAGACTTAGAGGCGCGGAACGTCCTGATCGAGCACAATCTGCGCCTGGTCGCCCATATTGTAAAAAAGTACTACACCCAGTCCAGCAACCAGGACGATCTCATCTCCATCGGCACCATTGGGCTCATCAAGGGGATCTCAACTTTCAAAGCGGATAAGAACGTGCGTTTGGCCACCTATGCGTCTCGATGTATTGAAAACGAGATCCTGATGCATTTCCGATCCCAGAAGAAGCTGCAGGGGGAGGTGTCCCTTTCGGACACGCTGGACGGCGACGGCGACGGGAACTCCCTCTCTCTCATGGATGTGATCAGTGTGGACGACGACATGCTGGAGAATCTGGACGCAAGAGATTCCTGTATCCAGGTCCGGCAGTATGTGGAGCGGTGTCTCAGCGACCGGGAGAAGATGATCATCACCATGCGGTATGGGCTGAATAACCAGCCGCCCAAAACGCAGCGGGAGATTGCCGCGCAAAGCGGTATTTCACGCTCCTATGTATCGCGCATAGAGAAAAAGGCGCTGAAAAAACTGAAAGACGCGTTTGAGAGCACATAGGTAAAAATCCCCGGGCTGTAAGCCCGGGGATTTTTAATTGGAAAAACAGAAAGCGCCTGCGGAAAAACCGCAGGCGCAAGAGAAAGAGAGGCGCTCTTACTTGGTATAATTGTCAAAGTAGCCCTGGACCAGCACGATGGGGGTACCCTTGTCGCCGCTGCCGGAGGTGAGGTCGCACAGAGAACCGATGAGATCGGTGAGACGGCGGGGAGTGGTACCCTGAGAGACCATCTTTCCCATGAGGTCGGCGTCCTTGTTGCGGATATAGTCGGAGATGGCCGCCTTCAGCGCGTCACCGGAAAGATCGGCAAACTCGTTGTCCGCCAGATATTTGAGCTTGACCTCATTGGGCTGTCCCTCCAGACCGCTGGTGTAGGCGGGAGAGACCACAGGGTCGGCCAGCTCCCAGATTTTTCCTACCGGGTCCTTAAAGGCTCCGTCACCATAGATCATGACCTCTACGTGCTGGCCGGTCTGCTCCAGAATACCGGCCTGGATGCGCTCCACAACGTCCTGGCAGTCACGAGGGAAGAGCTTGATCTTGTCTTCCGTGGCCTTGTTGCTGCCCAACAGGCCGTAACGCTCGTTGCATCCACTGCCGTCTACAGGCGTCGTCATGAGTTCGTCAAGGCCCAGCACAAGCTCGGCGCCAGCCTTCTTAAGAAGACGCTTGGAGCGTGTGCGGGTATGGATATCACAGCAAAGCACGTGTTTGGTGTAGTCCAGAATGACACGGCAGTCATTGGCCAGGACCACTTCCACCTCGCAGCCGCAGCTCTGGATCAGGTCCTTATAGTATTCGATATAGTCAACGCCGGTGAAAACGTGTTTGGTATAACCGAAAAGCTCACGATATTTGGCCTCGCTGAGGACGTCACGATAGGGGTCCACACCCTTTTCATCCACCAGGTCCAAGTCTACCAGGTGGTTCCCCACCTCGTCGGAGGGATAACTGAGCATGAGCACGATTTTCTTTGCACCGGAGGCGATCCCTTTGAGGCAGATGGCAAAGCGATTGCGGCTCAGAATTGGGAACACCACACCGATTGTGTGATCTCCAAATTTGGCCTTCACATCGGCGGCAATTTGATCCACAGTGGCGTAATTGCCCTGCGCACGGGCCACTATGGCCTCCGTTACCGCGATGACATCCTTTTCACCCAGTGTGAAACCCGCCTGCGCGGATGCGGCCAGAACACTATCCACAACGATTTGGGCGATGTCGTCTCCCTCGCGGATGATCGGGGCCCGGATACCCCTGGATACAGTGCCGACTAATCTTTCCATGGTCTTTCCTCCGTCGATTCAATTGTAAACCGGACCACTCTGCCCGGGCTGCCGAGACAGCGCATCTATTATATACGCTTTTTTGACAAATGAAAAGGGCTTTTAGAGAAAAGAAAGAAAGATTCGGGCCATAAAATAACCGATCACGCCACAGCCGGGAAAGGTGAGCAGCCAGGTAAGGACGATGGAGCGGGCGATCTTCCAGTCAGGAGGATGGCCGGGGACGGAACTGCCGACGCCCAGCATGGCTGCAGTCTTGGTATGGGTGGTGGAGACGGGGAGACCGCAGAGCGTACACAGTAGCAGACAGAGTGCTCCGGCGCAGTCGGCGGCAAATCCACGGCGGGCGTCTAGGCACACCATTTCATGGCCGACCGTGTCGATGATCCGTTTTCCCCCCAGGGAGGTGCCCAGGGCCATTGTGAGGGCGCACAGAACCATAAGCCACATGGGGACCAGAAAGGTCTCGGCATCCCGGCGTCCCTGGGCCAGCGCCACGCCCAGAAGAAAAACGCCCATGAACTTTTGTCCGTCCTGAGCGCCGTGAAAAAAGGCCATGGCCGCGGCTCCCCCTGTCTGAGCTCTGCGGTAAAAGGCCGGGCTCCGGCGGCTGTCCCGGACGGCGGGAAAGCCGCAGAGACGCCCCAGGAGAAAGCCGAGAATCACGGATACGACAAGGCCCAGGACGACCCGAAACCAGGTATCGCCCTGCACGTTGGACAGGCCGCCGGGCCGGGCGGCGGCGGCGCCGGTGATACCGGCCACCAGCGCGTGGCTCTCACTGGTGGGGATGCCGAAGACCCATGCGGCGGCGGACCAGAGGACAATAGCGCAGAGAGCAGCGCACAGCGCACAGAGTGCTCCGCGGACGTCTCCACCAAAGTCGGCGATGGTATAGATGCTTTCGGCAACCGATGCGTTGAAGGCGGTCATCACGGTCACCCCCAGAAGATTGCACACTGCGGCCAGCCGGACGGCAGTGTGGAAAGGAAGCGCTCTGGTGGAGACGGCGGTGGCGATGGCGTTGGGCGCATCGGTCCATCCGTTGACCAGGATGACGCACAGGGTCAAAAACACCACACACTGCAGAGCAGGGTCGGAGAGCTGGGAGAGAAAAGAGCCGAATGAGACGGTCAAGTGGACACCCCCTTCCCCACAAGTTTACGGGGAAAGGAGGAGGGATATGTCCGGCGGCGGGTACGGGATGAAGCAGATATTTGTTATTGCAGCATTTTTCCGGCACAATCACAATTCCATATCCCGCCGTTTGCTTTGCGCCTTTTCTTTGCTCTGCTCCGGCTGTATCGCCTGTTCCACGCACTTCTTACAGCTTCAGCTTCCTGTACCTCGGCTCTCAAAGTCTGCAAATCTTCATACAAGCGGCGTTTCTTTTCGGACAAGTCGGAAACCTCGGTTTTCCATGCTTTCAGCTTCAGCACATTGTCTTTCCCTAAATGCTCTTTCAGATAACGCTCGGCGGTCTGGTACAAAGTCAATTCGGTCTGCTTGATTTCGCCGTTGGTATTCCTGGACCGCTTTTTCATCTCCGACACGACCTCCTGCAACTGCAAAAGGGAAGTGATGTTCTTATCCTGCAAGAAATTAAACGCCTTTGCGTACAGCTTCAAGTCTTGGGTTTTCCCGTACCGGCTCTGCGGTGCGGCGGCTTCTGCATAGGCTCGGTTAAGAAATTCTAAAAAGGTGGGTGGCTGTTTTGGACGCTCGGAAGGGATAGAAACGGAAGGGAATGGATTGACCGATTGATTTTCCTGTGCCTGTGCGGTCTTTTCTTTTATCCCTGCTGTGAGGGCGGCGACCCGGCACCGTGAAGCGCTCCGGCCAGGGCCGACGCCGGCGGAAGGGTGCTCACTTTAAAAGCGACGACAGACAAGCCCCTTTCCCCGGTTTGGGGAAAGGGGCTTGTCTGTGTCGGGGGACAGGGCGGTCGGCCTTTTGAGCGTGGCACGGCGATGACTTCAGAAAACAGATGTCCCCCGCCATGCGTACGCGCTCCGGCTGCGTCTCCATGTGATCGTGAGCTCAGTTCCCCGCACCGACGCCGGACCTGCGCAGGAGGAAAAAGTGGAGCAGAATGCCTGCCAGGGCGAAAAAGCCGATATAGCCGCAGATGGGATAGACGAAGCTGACCACATTTTTAAAACCGAAGATGCTTCCCACAAAAGCAAGGGCGCACAGGAGGGAAATAAAACGCCTGGAGATCAGCGCGCCTCCGGTCCTCTGCTGGACGCGGGTGGTGATGGCGAAAAGGCTGGAAAGGGCTGCGGTGAACATCCCGGCAAAAAGAAGTACCGCGTAGATAAGCCCCAGTATCGGTGTGAGAGAATAGGCCAGCGACAGCATGGGGAGCTCCGCCGCCCCCACCAGAGCATGAAAGAGGATCATGGGAAGGAGAATGCAGACAAAAATGAGGGTGAGGAGCACGGCGCCTGCGGCCAGCCCCTTGTGGATGGTCCTCTTCTCCTCCATCCCCTCGGTGAGGGGGACCAGAATGGAGACGGCCGCCATCATGTTGTAGGAGATGAAGGAGAGCGCTGAAAAGAACCAGTTTCCCAGCAGGGGGTTGCCGCTGGCAAACGGACGGGCTTCGATGGGGCCCATGGGGAGCCGGAGGCAGGCGCCCGCACCGATCACGATGGCGGCTACCACCAACAGGGGCACCACGATGTTAAAGGAGGCCAGCATCCCCGCAGCCCCTGTGAGGGCCACAGCCAGCACCAGCAGAGTGATCGCGGCGTTTCCGGCGATGGCGGGGAGGCCGAAGACCTGCTCCAGAAGGGCACCTGCGCCCGCAATCATGGCCACCATCACATCAAAGAGGAAAAAGAGAAAGACGCCGCTGACGATCCCACGGAGCCAGGGCAGCTCCCAAGGGACGATGATGCGGTCAAACTCAGTTTTGCCGGTGCGTTTGGCGATGTCCATCACCAGAAGACTGAAGAGACAGAAGGCGGCGATGGCCAGCACCATGCCGGCCAGGCCGTATCCTCCAAAGACACCGAAGAACTGGAGCAGCTCCTGACCGGAGAGAAAGCCGGCCCCCAAAAAGCTGCCGGTAAAGACCGTGGCGATTTCCAAAACGGATATTTTCTTCAAACAAAACCCCTCCGAGCTCCTTACAAGGTATTCAGCATATTGGGAAAGAGAACCGCACAAAACGGGCGGCGGGAAAAAGGGAACGGCGGACCTGCGCATTCCCATATCATTCAGAAGAGTTTGGCCGGGAGCGGAATGCCGACAGCCAGACGGCTCCGGGAAAACCCGGAGCCGCCGATACTGTTCAGAATGTCCGCCCGATGTCGGTGCGGAAGTGCATATCCTGGAAGGAGACGTGCGACGCGCTGCGATAGGCCGAGTCGATGGCGGAGGCAAGGGTGTCGCCCACGGCGGTGACGCCCAGGACCCGGCCGCCGGAGGTGAGAATCGCTCCGTTCTCCGCCCGTCTGGTGCCCGCATGGAAGACTGTGGCGGTCTCTCCGGCCTGGTCCAGACCGGAGATGGGGTAACCGGTCTGATATTTGGCGGGGTAGCCGCCGGAGGCCAGAACGAGACAGCAGGCAGAGCCGTCCCGCCAGCGGATATCAGCCTGATCCAGGGTCCCTGCGCGGCAGGCGAGAAAAATATCCATCAGATCGCTCTCCAGCAGGGAGAGGACCGCCTGACACTCCGGGTCGCCAAAGCGGGCGTTGTACTCCACCACCTTGGGTCCCTGAGGTGTGAGCATCAAACCGAAGTAGAGGACGCCCTGGAAGGGACGGCCCTCCGCCTTCAGTGCCGCGATGGTAGGCAGGAAAATCTCCTCCATGCACTGCGCAGCCAGGACAGGCGTATAGCCGGGGGCGGGGGAGATGGCACCCATCCCGCCGGTGTTGGGGCCTGAGTCCCCGTCGAAGGCGCGCTTGTGGTCCCGGGAGGAGGGCATGGGGACCAAATGTTCCCCATCGCTGAAGCAGAGCACCGTGACCTCTGGGCCCGTCATACACTCCTCCACCACCACCCTGGCTCCGGCAGCGCCGAATTTGCCGTCCGCCATCATGGCGCGTGCGGCCTCCTCTGCTTCGGACACGGTCTGCGCCACCACCACGCCCTTGCCCAGCGCTAGGCCGTCCGCCTTGACCACGATGGGGGCTCCCTCCCGGCGGATATAGTCCAAGGCGGCGTCCAGCTCCGTAAAGGCCTGATATTTGGCGGTGGGGATATGATATTTTGTCATGAGATGCTTGGAGAATACCTTGCTCGCCTCAATGACGGCGGCATTTGCCCGGGGACCAAAGGCGGGGATACCGGCCGCCTCCAAAGCATCCACCATGCCCAGGGCTAGGGGATCGTCCGGGGCCACCACCACAAAGTCCATGGCATTTTTCACAGCCCAGTTCACCATGGCCTCCACGTCGGTGGCCTTGATGGGGACACATTCGGCCAGGGCGGCAATGCCGCCGTTTCCGGGCGCGCAGTAGAGCTGAGTGACCTTGGGGCTTTTGGAGAGCGCCCAGACAATGGCGTGTTCGCGACCGCCGCCGCCTACGACGAGTACTTTCATAACTGAGGAGGACCTCCCATCTTTGTGTAAAGGGTTGACGGACCGTCAGGGAATGAGCGTGCTCAGGCCGTAGAGGACCGCCATGTGGAGCGGGTAGAACCAGTAGAAAAACCAGCGGCTGCCGGAGCCTCTTTGACCGTTATAGAGGGAGAGAAGGGGCAGCGCCGTCCAGGAGCAGAGCGTATAGAGCAGGCTGAAAGGGAGGAAGAAGCTCCGCAGCCAGGGGAGATAGGTGTGAAAACCCAGCCACATCTCGTACTGGAAGAAGATCTCCAGCGGATAGTGGATCAGGTAGGTGGCGGCCATGGCCGCGCTCAGACAGAGGAGCTTTCGCCTCGGATGCTCGCCGCAGAGATAGAGAGCCGTGACGGCGCATACGCCAGCCGAGCCATAGTCCACATGGGCGAGCTGGCCAAAGACCGCCAGGGCCAGGGCGGGAAGCAGGGCCGGGACGGCAGGGAGACCCCTCTCGCGCAGCAGGCGGTAGAACCAAATCCCCAGCGCTGAGAGAAAAAAGGTGGCGATGACGCTGCCGCTCTGCCCGCCGGTGGCGCCAAAAGCCACAATATGGGTGAAGGCGCCGAAGAGGCCCAGACGCAGCAGGTAGCGGCGGTAATTCCCCGTCTTCCGACAGCCCTCGGCGGTAAAATAGGCGAAGATGGGAAAGGCCAGGCGGCCCACATATCGGAAGAGGTAGAAAAGCAGATCGCCGTGGCCGGCAACGGCAGCCATCGGAGAGAAAAGCATGCCGATGTGGTCGATCACCATGGCCCCACAGGCCAGATATTTGAGCTGTGTGGCGTCGAGACCACGGGCCCGATCCCCCATGGCTTTAGTGGTGGAAGAGCCGCATCCCGGTAAATGCCATGACGATGCCATATTTGTTACAGGTGTTGATGACGTGGTCGTCGCGGATGGAACCTCCGGGCTGAGCGATATAAGAGACGCCGGACTTCCGGGCCCGCTCCACATTGTCGCCGAAGGGGAAGAAGGCGTCGGAGCCCACGCTTACGCCGGTCTGGCGGGCGATCCAGGCCTTTTTCTCCTCAACGGTCAGCACCTGGGGCCTTTCAGTGAAGGTATTCTGCCACACGCCTTCGGCCAGCACGTCCTCATATTCGTCGGAGATGTAGACGTCGATGGCGTTGTCCCGGTCGGGGCGGCGAATCCCAGGCAGGAAGGGGAGGGCGAGGACCTTGGGATGCTGGCGCAGAAGCCAGTTGTCGGCCTTGCCGCCGGCCAGACGGGTGCAGTGGATACGGCTCTGCTGGCCCGCTCCCACGCCGATGGCCTGTCCGTCTTTGACATAGCATACGGAGTTGGACTGGGTGTATTTGAGGGTGATGAGAGAGAGCACCAGGTCCCGTTTAGCCGCCTCAGGCAGGGTCTTGTTCTCCGTGACGATATTCTCCAGCAGCGCGGAGCTGATCTCAAAGTTGTTCCGGCCCTGCTCAAAGGTGATGCCGAAGACGTCTTTGTGCTCGATGGCCTTGGGGACGTAGGCGGGGTTGATCTGAACCACATTGTAGCCGCCCTTGCGCTTGGTGCGCAGGATCTCCAGGGCCTTGTCGGTGTAGCCGGGCGCGATGACGCCGTCGGAGACCTCCAGGGCCAGATAGCGGGCGGTCTGCTCGTCACAGACATCTGAGAGGGCGGCCCAGTCGCCGTAAGAGCACAGCCGGTCGGCGCCCCGGGCCTTGACATAGGCGGAGGCAATAGGGGAGAGCTCCATACCCTCGGCAAAGTAGATCTTGCGCTCCACGTCGGTGAGCTCTGTGCCCACGGCGGCGCCGGCAGGAGAGACGTGCTTAAAGGAGGCTGCGGCGGGCAGGCCGGTGGCGGCCTTGAGCTCCCGGACCAGTTGCCAGGAGTTGAGGGCGTCCATAAAGTTGATATAGCCGGGCTTTCCGTTGAGGACCTGTAGCGGCAGATCTCCGGACTCCATAAAGATGCGTGCGGGCTTCTGGTTGGGGTTGCAGCCGTATTTCAGTTCCAGTTCCGTCATCCTTTACTCCCCCTGATGCTTATTTTTGATCGCGGTGTCGGTTTGCCCGGTGGTCAAGTCGATGGTGCGCACGAAAAGCGAGACTTTGTTGTCGGCATTGAGGCTGTTCCAGAGACGATCCGCAAGGGCGGCGGCGGTCTCATCGCCCAGCTCTACGGTCCTGGGTTCTCCCTCAAAGGAGGGGAGAGGGTCGCCGTCGGTCTGGTAAGTACTGATAAAGTGGCCCTGGCCGGCAATTGGAGCGTCATACTCATAGAAAAAGCGCCGGCAGCAGGCGGGGTCTCCATCCGCAGATTTCAGAATGGCCAGGCGATAGGAGCCGTCGGGGCGGACCATACCGGAGATGCGGGGGGTATAGTTGGGACCGTCTGGCTCAAACTCCCGGGTGCGCAGCGCGCGGACCCAGCTCCCGCCGCTGCGGAAGGCATCGGCCACCGTGTCGGTCTGGTCACCGTTGGTGACGATGGTGGTGCCGTCCACCACCCGGACGGGGTGGTAGATGATCAGGGAGGGGTCGGTCATTCTGGACTCGTCAAACGCCTTGGTACGGATGCCGTCCTCGGTGATTTCAAAAACGCGGTTGCGGCTGTTTTCACTGCGGCCCATGATGAAGTAGGCGATAACTGCCCGCCGGCCGTCGGCGGAGCAGCCCAGCAGGATACCGCGGCCGGGGTATGGGTTGCCGGAGAGATAGGAAAACAGGTCGTACATAGCAAAACCTCCATATAAGTCAGACGGGTTCAATCCCGGATCCGGACCAGCCGGCCCTCCACGGAGAGTCTGTCCTCACAGAAAAGGGAGACGGCCCGGGGGAGAAGCTGCCATTCGGCCTCCTCCATGACCCTGCGCTGGAGCGTTTCAGGGGTGTCGTCCTCCCGGATATCCACCGCCTTTTGGAGGACAATGGGGCCGCCGTCGGGCTCCTCGGTGACAAAATGGACGGTGGCGCCCGTCACCTTGACACCGTAGGCCAGGGCCTTTTCATGGACATGGAGACCATAGCAGCCGGCCCCGCAGAAGGAGGGGATCAGGGCGGGATGGACATTGAGGATCCGGTTGGGGTAGGCCTGTACCATTTCCTCGGTGAGGATATGGAGAAAACCGGCCAACACCACAAGGTCGATGTCCAGCGTCTGGAGACGGTCCACAATGGCGCGTGTCATGGCACGGTTGTCGGGAAAGCTCTTCCGGGCGGCGACGTAACCGGGGATACCGGCCTTTGCGGCCCGTTCCAGCGCATAGGCGCCCTCTTTGGAGGAGAGAACGGCTGCGATCTCACCGCCGCGGATCTCCCCCCGGGCCTGTGCGTCGAGGAGGGCCTGGAGATTGGTGCCGCCGCCGGAGACCAGAACGGCGATGCGCTTTCCGCTCATACCAGTTCCACGCCCTCGCCGCCCCCGACCACAGACCCGATGACATAGGCCCGCTCCCCGGCGCGGCAGAGGATATCCTTGGCAAGTCCGACCTCTTCTTTGGGAACGGCGAGGACCAGGCCTACCCCCATATTGAAGGTATTGTACATATCCCGCTCCGAAACAGCACCCTCCCGGGCAATGAGGCCGAAGATGGGGGGGACGGGGAAGGAGGCGGTCTCGATCCGGGCGGTGAGCCCCTCCTTCATCATGCGGGGCACGTTTTCATAGAGCCCTCCGCCGGTGATGTGGCTGATGGCACGGATATGGACGCCATGCGTCAAGAGGCACTGGACAGCTTTGACATAGATACGGGTGGGCTTGAGCAGCTCCTCGCCCAGGGTGCAGCCCAGTTCGGCCACCGGCTGAGCAAGGCGTTCCCTGGTGACGTTCAGGACTTTGCGGACCAGGGAGAAACCATTGGAGTGGACGCCGGAGGAGGCGAGGCCGATGAGGATATCGCCTTCCGCCATGGACGAGCCGTCCAGCATATGCTCCTGGTCGGCCAGCCCCACGGAGAAGCCGGCCAGATCATACTCGTCCTCAGGATAGAAGCCGGGCATCTCAGCGGTCTCACCGCCCACCAAGGCACATCCCGCCTGGCGGCAGCCCTCCACCACGCCGGAGACGATGGCCTCAATGCGGCTGGGCACGTTCTTCCCCACCGCCAAATAGTCCAGGAAAAAGAGGGGACGCGCCCCGGAACAGACAATATCGTTGACACACATGGCCACGCAGTCGATGCCTACGGTGTCGTGCTTGTCTGTGAGGAAGGCGATCTTCAGCTTGGTGCCCACGCCGTCGGTGCCGGAGACCAGCACGGGCTTTTTCATACCGGATACGTCGGGGGCGAACAGGCCGCCGAAGCCGCCCAGCGTGCCGATGACGCCCGGAATATAGGTGGACTCCACCAGGGGCTTGATACGGTCAACGGCCTCATAGCCGGCGGTCACATCCACACCGGCGGCGGCGTAGGCATCGGATCTGGAAATAGACATAGCGGGACCTCCTTATTTTAAGCGCGAAAAAATGGTTGCAGGGATTGCGCGGGGCGTCAGTGGCCGTGGGGCACAGGTACGGCGTAATCGCCGGTAAAACAGGCGTCGCAATGGCCCCAGCGGAGACCGGAGGCCGCAGCACGCATATCCTCCACAGTGAGGTATTGCAGGCTGTCCGCGCCGATGAGGGAGCAGACCTCCTCCTCCGTGCGACCGTGGGCGGCCAGCTCTCGGCAGTCGGGAAGCGAGGTGCCGAAATAGCATGGATTCAGGAAAGGAGGGGCGGAGACCTTGAAATGGACCTCCGCCGCGCCGGAATCCCGCAGGAGCTTTACCAGCCGGGCGGAGGTGGTGCCCCGCACAATGGAGTCGTCCACCAGGATGACCCGTTTTCCCCGGACCGTGGAGCCCATGGCGTTAAGCTTGATGCGCACGGACTGCTCACGCTGGCCCTGCGTAGGCTGGATAAAGGTGCGGGGGATATAGCGGTTTTTCATCAGGCCCATCGCGTAGGGGATGCCAGAGGCCTCAGCGAAGCCCTGGGCGGCGGAGAGCCCTGAATCCGGGACGCCCACCACGATATCGGCCTCCACACTGCTGCGGCGGGCCAGGCGCCGACCGGCCTCCCGGCGGAACAGATCCACAGAGACGCCGTCAATAACGCTGTCGGGTCTGGCGAAATAGATCAGTTCAAAGGAGCACAGGGCATGGCGGGCCAGGATGTTCACATTGCGGCTTACGGGGCCGTCCTCCGTGAGGACTACCACTTCACCCGGCTCCACATCCCGGACCATCTCGCCCCCCAGCGCCTCAAAGGCGCAGGATTCGGAGGCGGCACACCAGCAGCCCCCCACCCTGCCGATGCAAAGGGGCCGGTAGCCGTTGGGATCCCGTGCGGCGATCAGCTTTTTGCCGTCCAACACGATGAGGGAGTAGGCCCCGATCATATAGTGCATGGCGTTGAGGATGGCGTCCTCCGTGGTGTTGGTCCGCAGGTGCTCCCGGACGATGATGTGGGAGATGATCTCCGCGTCGGTGCCGGTCTGGAAGATACCGCCCCGGGTCTCGGATTCCATACGGAGCTGGCGGGCATTCACCAGCTTGCCGTTATAACACAGGGCCATATCCCCGGCGGCGTGGCGCACCAAGAGGGGCTGCGCGCGGAAGGTGTCCCGCTCTGCTCCGTCATAGGCATAGCGCACGTGGCCGATGGCGGCGTCGGCACCGGAGAGGTCCGACAGGGTCTTTTTATCGAAGACCTCGGGCACCAGGCCGGGCGCTTTGCGCAGGAGAAGCTGCCCGCCACGGCGCACGGCGATGCCGGCCGACTCCTGACCACGGTGCTGGAGGGCGTACAGGGCGCGGTATGCGGTGTAGGCGGCGTCCCGCTCCCGGGGATCGGGCACACAGACACCGAAGACGCCGCATTCTTCATGGAGTTTGGCCATTTATTCCCCCATCAAACGGCGCATGACCTCTTCATACGCCTCCTCGGCGCCGCCCAGATCCCGGCGGAAGCGGTCCTTATCCAGCTTCTCATGGGTCTTTTCATCCCACAGGCGGCAGGTGTCGGGGCTGATCTCGTCGGCCAGCACGATGGTTCCGTCGGAGGTCTTGCCGAACTCCAACTTAAAGTCTACCAGGTCGATGCCGATCTCTTTCATAAAGCCCTTGAGGAGATCGTTAACCATCATGGTGTATTTGCGGATCAGGGCAATTTCCTCCCGGGTGGCCAGCTTCAGAGCCAGGGCATGGGAGGTGTTCAGCAGGGGATCGCCCAGATCGTCGTTTTTATAGGAGAATTCGAAGGTGGGTTCATCGAACACGATGCCCTCCTCCACGCCGTAGCGCTTTGCAAAGGAGCCGGCGGAGATGTTGCGCACAATGACCTCCAGAGGAACGATGGAGACCTTCTTTACGGCGGTCTCACGGTCGTTGAGTTCCTCCACGTAGTGGGTGGGGACGCCCTTGTGTTCCAAGCGGCGCATCAGGTTGTTGGTCATGCGGTTGTTGATGGCGCCCTTGCCGGAGATGGTCCCCTTTTTGAGACCGTTGAAAGCGGTAGCGTCGTCCTTGTAGGAGACGATGACCACCTCGGGATCATCGGTGGCGTAGACCTTTTTGGCTTTGCCCTCATAGAGCTGCTCTTTCTTTTCGTAAGCCATATCAAAATTCCTCCCTCTGCATTTTTTGATCTTTTTGGGCGACCTCTTGCGCCATATCGGATTTAAACCGGGTGAGACGGTCCGCCAGATCGCTGTCGGAGAGGGCCAGCATCTGGGCGGACAGGATGGCGGCGTTGTCCGCGCCGTCCACGGCCACACAGGCCACAGGAATACCCTTGGGCATCTGCACCATGGAGAGGAGAGAGTCCAAGCCGCCCATCAAGGAGGTCTTGATGGGTACGCCAATCACGGGCAGAGTGGTGTAGGCCGCCAGAACACCGGCCAGATGAGCGGCCTTCCCGGCGGCGGCAATGATGGCGCCGAATCCGTTTTCCTTGGCGGCGGAGGCGAACTGTTCGGCGGCGGCGGGGGTGCGGTGGGCGGAGATGACCCGGACTTCGACGGGAATATCAAAGGATTTGAGCCGGGCAATGCAGGGTTTCATGGTCTCCAGATCGCTGTCGGAGCCCATGATCACGGCGACTTTCTTACGCATAGGAACCTCCCAATACATATTTTTTAGATAAACAAAAAAAGAATCAGGCCATCCGATATGCGGATGGCCTGGATTGGCTACTCGTTTGAAGTGGACGCATTGGTGCCCTGAAGCATGAAAAACCCGCCGCAGTGATCCATACTGGCTGAGATGGTCATCATCGCACCCCCGTCCCATATTGGTTTAAATATATCGAAGTTCGCCGGGGATTGCAAGGGCGGAGAAACATTTTCGTATGCTTGTACAAGCAGGGGTAAAAAAGGGGTGGAGGGATTGTAAAGAATTCTTTTTGTTCTCCAGGCGGAGAAGAGGGGAGCGCAGGTCAGGCCAAACCAATGGCCTTGAGAATCCGACGGACCTCTTCGGCCCGGCGGGACCAGGCGGCGGCGGCGCCATAGTCCCGTCGCCGGGGAGAGACCCAGGCAGGGTCCTCGGTCAGGGCGCGCTCGCACATGCGGCAGTATTCTTCCAGCGTGTGGGCGCTATAGATGACGTCGGGAAACTCCTCCACCTGGTCGGGGGAGAGCAGGGAGACGATGGGCTTTCCGGTGGAGAGGTATTCATAGATGCGGCGGGGCGTCACGTCGCTGTCCTCATGGCGCCGGCGGCGCAGGTCCAGGCAAACGTCGAAGCGGCCCACATAGTCGGGGATATCCACCATGGGGCGGCGGCCCGTCAGGCGTACGTTGCCCAGCTCCTCCAGGTAGCCTAGCCGGGGATTTTCCCCCACCCGACCCACCAGCACAAAGGTCCAGTCGGGGTGTTCCCCGGCCGCGTACTCCACAGGGGCCAGATCCAGATCCGGGGTGAGACCGCCGACCCAACCCAGTACAGGGCCGCGGATATCCCGCAGTTCCGGCGGCACGTCCAGGCCGGTTCGGGCAAACATGGGATAGTTGACCCCGTTGGGAAGGAGAGCGATATTGGAATTACAGGGGGAAAGCCGGTCCACGAGTCCCGGGGAGGCGGCGAAGATCACATCGGCCTCAGCAGCTAGGTCTCCCTCCCATTGGAGCGGAAGGGAGGACCAGTCGGTGTCACAGTCGTAGATCAGGCCCTGAAAGGAGAGAAAGTCCAGCAGATGGACCTGATCGGGGCAGGTGGTCCAGAGGACTGCGTCCCGAAATCGATGCCGGGAGGCCGTCCTCTGAATGAAGTCGGCCTGCCTACGCCACAGCCGGCGGCGGAGTAGCTCCGCCTGTTCCGGGAGCGGCCGGACCGGGGGCAGGGTATAGACGGTCACATTGGGGCGTACCCGCCGTCCGGGGGCCTTGTGCCCGGGCCCGTTTCCATGGAACGGCTCGAAAAAGAGAACCTCACCGTCCCGAAGACGAGTGGTGAGCTGTTGGGTCCGGGTGGGGGTGGATCTCCACGGCTCGGTGGAGAGAACGATATATGGCTTCAAGGGAGTCACCTCGGAAACAGGATCAGCGGCCCAGCCGCAGCAGCTTCTCGGCCGCCTGGCTGTTGCGGCGCTCGACCTGGCGCAGCCGGTCCACCCCGCCGGACAAAAACTCCGTGTCTCCGATGCGCTTCACCGCCGCGTCGATATGAGCGCAGAGCCCCTCATAGGTCACGTCGTTCAGATCGGTGAAGAGGTCCTGTCCAATGTAATTCAGGAAGGAGCTGATTTTCTGATCGTATACCACGCCCACCAGAGGGACCCCTTGGCCCGCGGAGAACACCAGGGCGTGGAGGCGCATGGACACCACCACCTGCATCCGTGCAAAGAGCCCGATGGTGTGGTCGGAAGCACCGGTGTCCTCAAAAATATAGTGCGGGGCTTTCATGTGGGCGGCGGCCTTCTGACATGCGCCTACGTCCAGCCGTTTTTCGATGGGAAGAAAAACCGGGGTGAGGCCGTAAGTTTCCCAGGCATAGTCGGCCGCCCGGCCAAAGAGTTCCGCCTTTTCTTCGTAGCCGGGCCAGGGCCGCAGCGTAAAGCCGATATATCTGCCTTTGGGATCCAGGCCCCGGCTTTCCAGCATGCCGTCGATGACCTCCGGCCGCGCGGCGGGAAGGATCACCGTGGGATCGGAGGAGAGGAGGACCTCGGGGTGGTTAATGCCCATGTCCTCCAGCTCGGTAAGGGAGTGGGTGTCCCGGAGAGTGATCATATCCACGTTGCGCTCCAGAACCCTGGCGCACAGGCGGCGGTTGGAGGGATAGTGGATGGGGCCGATGCCGCAGCCGTACATCAGCACCCGGTTGCCCAGCTTTTTGGCGGCTGAGATGGTGAAGAGATAGAACCACAGGGAGCGGCGGGAGGTGACGTCCTGCATGAGGGAGCCCCCACCGTTGATATAGAGCCGGGTCCTGCCCATGCGCCGGAGAAATTTGGGGAAGCCGAAGGTATAGATGGAGTTGACGCGGTAGGTCATGCGGGTCTCGTCCGGGCGCCTGGAAAGGACCCAGACCGGAAGGTCGGGATCAATCTGCCGGAGCTCCCGTACGATGGCCTCCAGAATGGCGTCGTCACCGGCGTTTCCGCGCCCATAGGCGCCGCAGACCAGGGCGCCGTCCCGGCGGCCCACAGTGCCTCTGCGGTCCTTCCGGCGGAGCACGATCTGATAGATCTCAAGCTGGCGTCTGACCGTAGATTCCAGGGAGTACTCCTCCACGCCTTTCTGACGCAGGCGGCAGCCCAAATGCTGCCGCTGGACGGGGTCGCGGGCCAGTGTGATCAGGTGGCGGGCGAGCTCATCGGCGTCGCCGGGAGAGAACAGAAGGCCGTTGACCCCGTGGTCGATGAGATAGGGGACGCCGCCCACTCTGGAGCTGACGGTGGGCAGGCAGGCGCGCGCGCCCTCAGTGAGAGCATAGGGAAAGGTCTCGGAGAGGGAGGTGAGGGTATTGATATCGATGGACTGGTAAAAGGTATTGGTGTCGGAGATCCAGCCGGCGAAGCAGACGAAGGGGTCTACACCGAGGTCCCGGGCCAGCCCCTCCAGCATGGCGCGCTGTTCGCCGTCTCCGGCGATGAGGAGGCGGAGGTTCGGACAGGACGCGTGTGCCCGGGCAAAGCCGCGGATCAACGTGGCGATGTCTTTGACCGGATTGAGGCGGGCGGCGATCCCCACCACCACAGAGTCGTCATCGGCGTTCAGTCCCACGGACCTGTAATAGGCCGTCCGATCCATGGCGGGAGGAGGCAGGGTAAAGTCGATGCCGTTGTAAATGGCAAAGAGCTTGTCCGGATCAAATCCCCGTGAGATCAGCAGGTCCACCATGGCATCGGAGACGCCGATGCGGTAATCCAGAAAGCGCAGGGCGATGGTATTTACCGTGCCGTAGCTGATACGGGAGAAGGGGCGGCCCAAATAGTCCAGCCGGTAATCGGAGTGGACGGTGGTGACCACAGGGAGACCGGTGGAGCGGCGGAGCATGGCGCCCATCATATTGCCGCGGGCACCGTGGCAGTGGATGAGATCGTATCCCTCAGTCCTGATTTTTTTTTGGAGCAGGCGCAGGGTGTGCAGGACGTTCCGCCCGGGGTAGACCTCGGTGCGAATGTCCAGTTCCCGAGCCTCTTGGGCAAAGGGGCCCTCCAAAAAACAGACCATCGTCACGTCAATGGTCCGGGAGAGATTTTGCAGCAGGGAGAGCACGTGGGTTTTCGCGCCGCCGCTGTCACCGCCGCTGATGAGATGGATGACTTTCATGATGGCCTCCAAAAAGTACTTGAATCATAACTGAAAATATTATACAATGCTTGCATGGTCCGGTCAACGGAAATGCCGGACGCTGCCAAAGAAAAGAAATACGGAGGCGCGACATGAAAGTGGTGGACGAGAAGGGGAAGCTCTTCGGGAAGCTGAATATCATTGACCTGTTGGTCATTGTGCTGCTGCTGGTGGCGGTTGTTTTAGTGGTGTTCAAGGTCTTGTCCAAGGACGGCGCGGTAGGTGCGCAGCACACGGTCCTCACCTATACCGTAGAGGTCAAGGGGGTGGACCCCGAGGTCTATGAGGGCATCAAGGCCTATGTCCCCGGCGAGAACGGCACCGGCGACCAGCTCATGGCCAATGGCTCCATGGTGGACGCCTGGGTGATGAGCGTAACGGACGCGCCCCATGACGACGGGCTCACCATGACGGATGTGAACGGAAACAAGCTAACCTTCCCGGTAAACGACGACACGTTGGACCTCACCTTCACCATCAAGGCCAACGTGGTGAACAATGTCATCAATGAGGTGGGTACCCAGGAGGTCCGGATCGGCAAGACCCACATTGTCAAAACGGTCCACTTTGAGCTCAACAACGGTGTGATCACCACTTGCACGGCGGAGACGCCGGCGGCATGATTGCCGAAGTGAGAAGGGCGGGGGCCTGCCCCCGCCCTTCTCTTGTTTGGAGAACAAAAAGGAAATCGACGGATATGGAGGGAACTCATGCTGGAAATGATCCAAGCCTTGGATGAGGCGGCCCTGCTCTGGATACAGGAATGGCTACGGTGTCCCGTATTGGACACCTTTTTTTCTGCATTTACACAACTGGGGAATGCGGGACTCGTGTGGCTGGTGGTCTCCGGGGGAATGCTCCTTTTCCCCAAGACGAGGCGGGCCGGGTTCTGGGCCCTAGTGGCCATGCTGTTCGGGCTGCTGTGCACCAACATTGTGCTCAAGCACTTGGTGGGGCGCGTGCGGCCCTGGCTGGTGGTAGAGGGGCTCACACGTCTGGTAGCGGAGCATGATCCCAACTCCTTCCCCTCAGGCCATACCTGCGCCGCTTTTGCGGCCGGAGCGACCTGGGCCCGTTATGCGAAAAAGCGGTGGTTGAAGGGACTCTGCATTGCCCAGGCGGTATTGATGGGCTTTTCGAGGCTCTATGTGGGCGTCCACTTTCCCAGTGATGTGCTGGTGGGCTGTGCGGTGGGCCTTTCCTGTGCGTGGCTGTCTTTGCAGGGGAGCCAGTGGGTGGACCGAAAGAGAGAGGAGAGATCGCAATGAGCGGGCCGGTCCTGATCCAGGGGGCCATGGAAGTGGAGACGGACTGGCTCGTCTCCCGCCTGGAGCACCCGGAGGCCTTTTCCTGGGGAGGGTTCCAATTTTGGAGGGGAGACTTCCAGGGGCTGGACTTGACCGTGAGCCGGACGGGGATCGGCACTATATACGCCGCGGGGGCCACAGCGGTGGGCATTGAGAAGTTTCATCCCCGGGTGGTGATCAATCAGGGGATTGCCGGCTCCCACTGTGAGAGCCTCCACGTGGGGGATATCGTGGTGGGGGAGAGCTGCATCCACATCCACAATTTGAAAACCCCTCCGCGCGGGCGGGGGGAGGGATATGATGCGTCGGAATGGGAGTTCCATGATCCCTACGACGGGGCGGAGCCGCTGGTCTATGCCTCGGACCCGGTATGGCTGGCCCGGTTTGAGGCCGCAGCCTATACCGGAGGGGGAAAAGCATCCGGCCGTCTGGGCGGCGGGGATATATTCAACCGGGAGCATGACCGCATCCTCTGGCTGCGGGAGCACGCGGGAGAGCGGTGTGAGGATATGGAGAGCATTGCCTCATACCAGCTTTGTCATCGCTTTGGGACACCCTGTATAGGGCTGCGGATCATCTCCAACAATGAGCTCACCGGGGAGCCCTATCAGAGAGAGGTGGGCGTGCGCCTTCAGTCATTCATATTGGACGCGCTGACAAGCGAAAAGGTCCTTTGAGAAAGAAACGGGCCGCGTACCGATCAGGTACGCGGCCCGTTTTCCAATGAGAAAAAAGCTTACTTCAGCTCCACCTTGGCGCCGACGTCCTCCAGCTTCTTCTTCAGCTCCTCGGCGTCGTCCTTGGAGATGCCCTCCTTGATGGCCTTGGGGGCGGACTCGACAAGAGCCTTGGCCTCGGCCAGGCCCAGACCGGTGATCTCGCGGACGGCCTTGATGACCTTGATCTTCTCGGCGCCGATCTCAGCCAGCACCACGTCAAACTCGGTCTTCTCCTCCGCGGCGGGAGCGGCAGCGCCGCCGGCAGCGGGAGCGGCCATAGCGGCAGCGGACACGCCGAACTCCTCCTCCAGAGCGTGAACCAGCTCGGAGAGCTCCAGAACGGTCAGACCCTTAACCTCTTCGATGAGGGCAGTGATTTTCTCAGAAGCCATGATATGTTACCTCCTAAAATTACATTTCAAATCAGTAAAATGGGTGCGGAGCTTACTCCGCGGCGGGGGCCTCGACAGAGCCGCCCTTCTGCTCGCAGATGGCCTTCACGACGATGGCCAGGCTGGTGATGGGAGCCAGCATAGTGCCCAGGACCTGAGCCTGCAGGACCTCCTTGCTGGGCAGTTCAGCCAGAGCGTTGATCTCCTCCAGGGACAGAACCTTGCCGTCCATGAAGCCGGCCTTGATGGCGAACTTGGAGCCGTTGAACTGCTTGGCAAACTTGTTGATGACGCGCATGGGAGCGATGGGATCTTCATGGCTGACGGCCAGGGACGTGGTGCCGTTGAGGGCGCCGTCCATCTCCTCCATACCGACACTGTTGATGGCGAAGCGGACCAGGGTGTTCTTCACAACGGCATAGTCCACCTCATTCTTGCGGCACTCGGCGCGCAGGGCGGTGTCTTCAGCCACGGTGATACCCTTGTAGTCCACCAGAACGCCGCTGGCGGCGCTCTTGAGCTTCTCGGTCAGCTCGGCCACGACGGCCTGCTTCTCACTGAGAATCTTTGCGTTAGGCATGTGGAATTCACCTCCAGAAAAAATCTACAGCAGGTAGATGCCCGTTCTTTCCGCACCGGCGGAAAAAACAAAACAAAATGCTGCTTTGCATCCAAAGACACAAAACAGCATAAGCAAACACATATACTGCATTCTCGGCAGGAATTATGGCGCAAAGCCACCTGCTGTCTCTGAATACAAAAAACATTATATCAGTCCGGACAGGCTTTGTCAAGCAAAACCTGTCCGGGACCGATTTTTTGTCGTCCTGCGCGGGGATGTTCCCCAAAAGGGTTACATCAGCTTGGCGCCGTTGACCTTTACGCCGGGGCCCATGGTGGAGGCGACGACGCAACTCTTGACATACTGGCCCTTGGCGGCGGCGGGCTTGGCTTTGATGATAGCGCCCATCAAAGCGGTAAAGTTCTCGGTGAGCTTTTCCGCACCAAAAGAGACCTTGCCGATGGGGCAGTGGATGATGTTGGTCTTGTCCAGACGATACTCGACCTTACCGGCCTTGATCTCGGTGATGGCCTTGGCCACATCGGGGGTCACGGTGCCGGCCTTGGGGGAGGGCATCAGGCCCTTGGGGCCCAGGATCTTACCCAGACGGCCAACCACGCCCATCATATCGGGGGTGGCGACCACGACGTCATAGTCGAACCAGTTCTCGGACTGGATCTTCTGGACCAAATCCATCTCGCCGACAAAATCGGCGCCTGCGGCCTTGGCGGCCTCGGCCTTGTCGCCCTTGGCAAAGACCAGCACGCGCTGCGTCTTGCCGGTGCCGTGGGGCAGCACGATGGCGCCACGGACCTGTTGGTCGGCATGACGGGAGTCAACGCCCAGCTTCACATGGAGTTCCACGGTCTCGTCGAACTTGGCCGGAGCGGTCTTTACGATCAGCTCCATGGCGTCGGCGGTATCATACAGCATGGATTTGTCGATCTGCTTGGCAGAATCGGTATACTTCTTGCCTCTAAACATCGTTTCTACCTCCTTCCCTTACTCTTCCACGGTCACGCCCATGGAGCGGGCGGTACCGGCGACCATGCTCATGGCCGCCTCGATGGTGGCGGCATTCAGGTCGGGCATCTTGGTCTCGGCGATCTTGCGCAGATCGTCCTTCTTCAGAACGGCGACCTTAGTCTTGTTGGGTACGCCGGAGCCGGACTCGATACCGCAGGCCTTCTTGATGAGGACGGCAGCGGGAGGGGTCTTGGTGACGAAGGTGAAGGAACGGTCGGCGTAGACGGTGATGATGACGGGGATGATGAGGCCCGCATCGTTCTTGGTCCGCTCGTTGAATTCCTTGGTGAAGGCGGCGATATTGACGCCGTGCTGTCCCAGAGCGGGGCCAACGGGAGGAGCGGGAGTCGCCTTGCCGGCCGGGATCTGCAGTTTTACGTAACCAGTTACTTTCTGTGCCACAATGAGCACCTCCTACGAATGAATGTGGTTGGACGGGACCCTGTTTCAGATCCCTCCCACGTGCTGGGGGAGCGACCGGCCCGGGGCCGGCCATACAGATTCGGGGGAGTAGCGCGGCGGCACTTTGGCCGCCCGGAACTTACTGCTGGATCAGCTCCACCTGATCGAGCTCCAGCTCCACCGGGGTTTCCCGGCCGAACATGGACACGACCACGCGGACCTTGCTGTGATCCAGATCGATCTCTTCGACCGTGCCCAGGAAGGACTCCAAGGCGCCGTCGGTGATCTTTACGGTGTCGCCCACCTGATAGGAGACCACGACCTCGCGCTTCTCCACGCCGAGGGCGGCGATCTCCTCCTCGGTGAGGGGGATAGCCTTGTTACCGGAGCCCACGAAACCGGTGGCGCCCCGCACATTGCGTACTAGGTGCCACGTCTCGTCCGTCATCACCATTTTTACCAGCACATAGCCGGGGAACACCTTGCGCTCCACGGTCTTAGGACCGTTGTCGGTGATTTCGGTGACAGTCTCCAGAGGGATTTTGACCTCATGGATCAGGTCGTGCATGTTGCGGTTTTCCACGTGCTTTTCGATGGTGGCTTTTACGGTGTTCTCATACCCGGAATAGGTGTGGACCACATACCACTTCGCGCTATCAGCCATGATCCGCGCCCCTTAAACCTTTCCAAACAGGCGGAGCAGGGCTCTGACGATCTCACCGGCCAGCCAGTCGAAGACCCAAATGCAGATACCGACGACAATGACACAAATGATGACGATCACGGTGTTGTTGACAGTCTGCTTGGGCGTGGGCCACACGACCTTCTTTAGTTCGCTCTTCATCTCGCGGAACCACCGGGCGATACGCTGGAAGAAGCCGGGCTTGGCGTCCTTCTTGTCAGCCTTGGCAGCTTTCTTATCCGCAGCCTTGGCGGGCTTTGCGGGGGCCTGAGCAGCCTCCAAGTCCGCGCCGGTCTTCTCGATCTTCTCGTTCTCAGACATACAGTTTCACCCTTCTTTCTTGTGACACTTCCGCAATGATCATCACTTGGTCTCGGTGTGGAGCGTGTGCTTCCTGCAGAAGGGGCAGTATTTGTTTCTTTCCAGACGGTCGGGAGTGTTCTTCTTGTTCTTATTGGTGACGTAGTTGCGCTGTTTGCACTCGGAGCATCTGAGGGTGATCTTCACCCGCGCACCGGCTTTTGCCATGTTTCGGCACCTCCTTCAATCGTTCGGACCCACAAAAATGCCGGGGTCCGGCTATACCGAATCCCAGCAGCGTTTTCCCCAAGACGCGCGTCTGCGCGCCCAATCTAAAAACACGGTAGGTTTCGGCATCGTCTGCCTCCCTATGTCCTCCTGAGGAGGGGAAGGGTTTGTGCCCATTACACCGTAAAAATGCGCACAAAAAAAGAGCCCTTTTTCATAGGTATAAATAGATTATCACAGGCTTTTCAGAAAGTCAAGCGGGAAATTGGAGATTGACAGGGAAACGGGAAAGACGCTATAGTGATATAGGGAAAGGACGTGTGATCAGATGCGGATCATGGCGATTGACTACGGAGATGCCAGAACAGGCGTGGCCGTTTCAGACCCTACGGGGCTGTTGGCGGGATATACCACCGTCATCCAGAGCCGGAAGCCGGACCTTGTGGCGACGGAGGTGGCACGGCTGGCGGGCGAGTATGGGGTGGAAGAGCTGGTTATGGGGTTCCCCCGGAACATGGACGGCACAGAGGGGCCGCGGGCGGAGCGCTATCGCGGCTTTGCCGAGCGACTCCGGGAAGCAACGGGGCTGGAGCCGGTGCTGTGGGATGAGCGGCGGACCACCATCGAGGCCCACGATATCCTCCATACAGCGGGGAAAAAAATGAAGAACCATAAGAAAACCGTGGATGCGGTGGCGGCGTCGCTGATCTTAGAGGGATATCTGACGAGGAAGCGGACGCAGGGCTGACGGAAAGCGCGCGCACCCTGCTGAGGCATACAGAGCCTGAGAAATAAAATAAAGGAGCAATCAGAAATGGAAAAGGGAAGCATCGTAAACAATGTGACGTACACCATGAAACCGGGTAAGCGGGCGGACTTTCTCAGGGAGATGCGGGAGAGCGGACTGCTGGAGGCCGTGCGAAGCGAAGAGGGCTGTCTCCTGTATGCTTATTTCATTCCTGAGGAGGACGATGGGAATCTCTTTCTGCTGGAAAAGTGGCGGGATAAAGAGTGCCTGAGCGGCCACGTGGCCAATCCCAACATGGCAAAGGTGAAAGCGGTCAAGGCGAAATACATCGAAGAGACCGTTGTGGAGAAGTTTTTCGTCTGATTGCAGGCGATTCTAAGCTCTGGGGCGGCGGAACAGCTCTCGTACTCCGATATAGATCAGAAAGGCGCCGAAAAAGCGCCGCAGCAAATGAACGTCCAGGGTGGTTGCCACCCAGGCCGCAGCGGCGGTGCCAGCCAGTCCGGCGAGGATGGCGGGCATCGCCGTTTTCTTGTCCACATAGCCGTTTTTGATGTGGGCGGGCAGGGCCGTGGCGGCGGTGGGGAGAAAATAGAGCAGATTGATCCCCTGTGCCTGGTGCTGCTCCACACCGGCAAAGGCGGTCATATAGATCAGCAGCAGTGTGCCGCCGCCCACGCCGAAGCCGGAGAGCACGCCGGTCACGGCTCCGGCCAGGGCGGACATCAACCAGCTCACAGGCCGAAGAGCGACTTGAAGCCGCCGTAGAGAATGAGTAGGGCAAAGGCGCGGCGCAGCCAGTCCATATTCAGCTTTTGAAACAGCCGTCCGCCCAGAAAGCCACCGGCCAGCCCGCCGGCCAGATAGGGGAGGGCCACCGCCAGGTCGAGGCCGCCGCGAAAGAGATAGATCACCGATGAGAGGGCGCATAAGGGCAGAATGATGGCCACTGAGGTGGCAAAGGCCCTGCGCTGGTCCAGACCGCACCGCGCGGTGAGCAGAGGCACCAGGACCATTCCTCCTCCTCCGCCGAAAAAGCCGTTGGCAATTCCCGCCAGCCCACCGGCTACGGCAGGGGCAAGCCAGACCTGTCTCCTAGACATAAAAAACATCCCTCCGTTGGCTTTAGTTTGCCAGTGAAGGGATGTTTTTATGCCTGTGTCCGCGTTTCACGAGGCTCTGGCAGTGATACGGCGCCAAGCGCCCTGCGGCTCGGGGCCGCGGATGGGGTACAGAGACAGCCGAGGGGGGGAGTGTATGGTCCGCTATACGAGAAACAGGGACATGAGGCGGGACGGCCCGCCGCGATCCACGGGATTTTTCCTTTTATCGGATTCCGGTCAGGTCCATGACCACCTCGCCGGCGAGCAGAAGCCCCGCCGTGGCGGGGACCCACACCGCGCTGGCCGGGACGCTGCGGCGGCCCGGAGGGGGCGCCTCGGGCTGATCTGGCTTGCGGGCCTCCTCAGGAGACCAGACCACCTTGTGGTGGTGAATCCCGCGGGCACGCAGCTCTTTGCGGATCACCCTGGCCAAGGGGCAGCCCTCGGTCTTGGAGATGTCGGACACCCGCAGAAGGGAGGCGTCCAGCTTATTTCCGGTCCCCAGGGCGGAGATGATGGGGAAGTTTCGGGCTAGTGCGGTTTCGATCAGGTCCAGCTTACAGGAGACCAAATCGATGGCGTCCACCACATAGTCGTACCTGACGGAGAAAAAGGCCTCGCGGGAAGCGGATTCGTACCGCCCGCGGATGGGTCTGACCCGGCAGTGGGGATTTACATCCAGCACGCGGGCGGCCATCGCCTCAGCTTTGGGCATACCTAGGGTGGACTCAAGCGCCTCGGCCTGGCGGTTCAGATTGGAGCGGTCCACGGTATCCTGATCCACCAGGGTAAGCGCTCCGACGCCGGAGCGGGCCAGCGCCTCGGCGCACCAGCTCCCCACGCCGCCGAGGCCCAAGACGCAGACATGGACCTCGGCGAGCCGCTCCATGGCAGGGCTGCCCAGAAGCATTTGGATACGAAGAAAGCGGTCGTCCATAGAAAGCCTCCTAAAGAAAGCTTCGCGCGCATCCATGCGCGACAGAAGCAGATGAAATCTACGTGTTCGCGGGCCGGCTGCCCGGCCGTGCACGCCGCGGGCCCGCGGCTGTGCCGCCGCAAGGCGGTCCGAGCGCCTCCCGTCCGGCCCCGCAGAATAAAACTTTCCCCGGAGACGGAGGCCTCCGGGGAAAAAGCGATGTTCTCAGCCCACCAGAGCCGCGTTGGCGTCGTTGGTGGTCATGGCGTAGGTCGCTTGCAGCTCCTCCAGCCAGGCGCTCAGGTCATTGCTCTTCAGCGTGCTGTTGGCGGTGGCGGCCCAGGCCACGGTGTGATCCTGCAAATACATGACGTGCCAGCCGCTCTGGCCCTCCTGTGTGTTCTCCACCAGACCGGTGTCTCCGATCTGACGGCCGTCGGCAAAGATCCAGTCGAGGAAGCCGGTAAAGAAGGAGGTGGTGGGTGTCACGCCGGCGTAGAGACCGCCGTTATCCTTGGAACCGGGGTCCTCGGAGTACTGTTTTGCCAGCTCGCCAAAGGTCTCGGGCGTCTGCTCGCCGGCGGCGAATTCATCTAGGATGCGCTGTGCCTCCGCCTTGGCGGCGTCCATAGCCTCCTGCGTGGGTGTGGTCTCGCCGTCGGCCACGTCGGCAAGCACCAGAATGTGGCGGATATCCGCACTGCCGTAGCTGTCCTCATTCAGGAAGCGGTCCACGAACTTCACCACCCAGTAGCCGCTATCGGCAACCTCGATGGTGGTGATGTCCCCGCTCTCGCGGGCGGCGTCGGTGAGCCAAGCGGTACAGTCGGCATTGAGCGCGCTGGTCAAGGCGGAGCCGAGGGCGGTCGTCTCCGCCTTGAAGGAGGACTTGTCGTCCCGACCGGCAAACTCCTCCGCCAACGCGTCGAAATCGCCGCCGGCCTCTGCCTGCTGGGCAAGATCTTCCGCTGTGGCCTTGGCCACGGACATGGCGGTGGCCTTCTCGGCGTCGGTGGGATCGACGGTGTTACCGTCGGCATCGGTAGAGGAGACGGCCTCTCCATTGATGAAGGCGGCGGAATAGGTGAAGCTGTCCAGCTCGTCCTTGTGCTCGTCGTAATAGCTCTCAAGCTGGGCCTTGTCATAGGTGAGGGAGTCTGCGTGGTCGCTGTAATAGGCGTTGGCCACGGCCTGTTGGGTCAGACATTCCCGCAGGACCTTCTCCGTCATATAAGGGCCGTAAGAACTGCGGAGATAGACCGAGAAAGTGGTGCCGTTCTGGGCGGCATAGTTGCGGATCTGCTCCACAGAGCCGTCCACCTGAGCCTGGATATTGTCGTCGACGGTGTAGCCGTCCTTCAGCGCAGCAGTGTACAGCGCGGCGTACTGATGGAGGGAGTCGAGGGCCTGCTGGCGGATGGAGGCGGCGGTATCCGCGTCCACAGTGCCGCCGAACAGATTGGACATATAGTTATAGCTGGGGTAGAAATAGAAGCCCAGTTCGGTGACGGTGTAATCCTGGTCCCCCACGGTGGCGACGACCTTGTTCTTTTCAAAGATGCCGGAGTTCCACACCAGGAGGGCGATGACCAGCACTGCGATGACGATGCCCACCACCGTATAGAGGATGGTCTTGCTGCGGACCTTCTGCGCCTCCTCCATTTCACGGCGCTGCTTGTCGCTGGGGCCGTTGGCAGTGGAGACTTGGCGCTGTTTCTTTTCTCTGGAAGCGCTCATTTCAATATTCAGTCCTCTCATTAAATGCTTGTGACTCAATGTTGCATTATACAGGAAAGCGCCGCGGCTTGCAAGTCCCAATCTGGTGTCTACAGGCGGAAAACAGGCAAATCAGGTGGTTTTCGCACACCTGCGCGTCACATCAAAAATGGGCCTTTGCAGCCTTTTGGAATCCTGAAAAGGGTGCCCCTTCCCCACGGAAGGCCAGAGAGAACATGAAAACGGGGGCCGTTCTCCACCGCTTACATGGATTTCCCCTCTTTTACTTGGGACACACGGCACGGTCTTCGACCCGCGCACTTTTTACAGTTTGTTCACGGTTATTCTGCGCCGTCCGGACAATAAAAATCCGCCCTTCCCGATGAGAAGGGCGGACAGTCATTTATGAAAATCTCCCGCTCTGGCCGTGTGGCCCTGATTAAAACCTGCACGAAATGGCAGGTGGGTCGCCTCCGCGCCGCTTTACTGCTTCCAACTTCCGGCGGCGCCCCAAAAGGGCGCGCCGGGAGGCCTGCAATCCACGGCACGAGTGGGGGCGTCCCGTTTCAGAGATGTGGGTTTAAAAAGAAACCATCACGCACCGAGCAGGAGAAACTTGGGAATGCCCGTCTATTCCCCGTCCTCTTCCTCGAACAGGGACTCCATAAACTGTTGATAGACCTCCTCCAGCTCCTCTTCGCTGTCCAGTGTGGAGAGCTGTTCCTCGCCGTCCTGCATGACCACCTTCAGGATGATAAGACCGGCTTCCTCATCCTCATCCTGGGGAGCCTCGCCCTCCTCGTCGGCCTCTTCCACGGGGAAAAAGGCCATGTAGACCGAGCCGTTGTACTCAATGGTATCCAGGTGCTCAAGCTCGATTTCGTTGCCGTCCTCATCGGTCAGGCTGACGAAATTGCCGCCGAATTCTTCACTCATGGATTGGGCACCGTCCTTCCTCTTGTCTGGCCTTATTGTACCCTCCGCGCAGGAAAAATGCAAGAGAGGGACACGCCAAATTTTTATCAATGCCTGAAAGACCAAAAAATGTAAATTATTAGGGTGGACAAATGACGAAAATTCAACTATAATGATAATCGTCATGCCCTTGGAGCGCCGCTTCGCGCCAAGGGCAGGTTCGTATGATCCCCAGCCGCTGTGGCGTGGCGGGGGAGCGATGGACGGAGAAGACATACAGATGACCGTGCGGCCCGCGGGCCGGGAACGGAGGTTTTTCATTTGGCAGAAACGACGAATCACAACAGCAGCGCGGGCGGGGAGACGCCCCGGCGGCGCAGACAGCGCAGGGTCAGCGGCGCAGGCGTTGCCCTCGGGGTGGGAAAAGTGCTGGGCACCCTGCTCCTGATCGCCATCACCACCGGCGCTATCCTGGCCTGCTTTGCAGCGGTCTACATCAAAACGGTGATCCTACCCCAGACCTATGTGGACGCCCGGGCGTTCACTATGAACCTGTCCTCCACCATTTACTATACCGATCCGGATACCGGCGAGGAGAAAGAACTGCGGACCCTCCACGGAGAGGAGAACCGGGTGCTGGTGGACTATGACGAGATCCCCGAACACCTCATCGCGGCGGTCGTATCCATTGAGGATGAGCGGTTCTGGACCCATCACGGTGTGGACTGGAAGCGGACCGCCGGCGCCTTCGTCAATATGTTCCTGGGTATGAAGGACACCTACGGAGGCTCTACTCTGACCCAGCAGCTCATCAAAAACATGACCGATAACGACGAGGTGACGGTGAAGCGGAAGATCCTGGAGATTTTTCGGGCCCTGGAATTTGAGCGGAATTACTCCAAGGAGGAAATCCTGGAGATGTATCTCAACTACATCTATCTGGGAGAGAGTTGCTACGGTGTGGGCACCGCCTCCTATACCTATTTCGGCAAGCCGGTGTCTGAACTGAGCCTTGCCGAGAGCGCCAGCCTCATCAGTATCACCAACAACCCCTCCGCCTATGACCCCTATATCTCGGAGCGAAGCAAGGAGCGCAACAAAGAGCGGCAGGAACTGGTCCTCTACAAGATGTGTGAGCTGGGCTATATCACCGAGGAGGAGAAGGCGGCCGCTGCGGCGGAAGAGCTGGTCTTTGTCCGAGGAGACGGTGAAAAATCCACTACGGCCTATACCTATTACGAGGATCAGCTCATCCGGGATGTCATCGCCGACCTCCAGGCGAGCCAGGACTGGTCGGAGCAGGTGGCCACCCAGATGGTCTACAGCGGCGGCCTGAAGATCTATTCCTGCTTCAATCCCAAGGTCCAGGCCTGTGTGGATGAGGTGTATCAGAATCTGGAGAACTTCAACCATGACTCCAGCACCGGCCAGCAGCTCCAGTCGGCGATTACCGTTATCGACAATGAGACCGGGAATGTGGTCGCTGTGGCGGGCGGTGTGGGAGAAAAGAGCGGGAGCCTGCTGCTCAACCGCGCCCTCTCCCAGCGGCAGCCCGGCTCGGCCATCAAGCCTTTGGCGGTCTATGCGCCGGCGCTGGAATACGGCCTGATCACGCCGGCTACCGTCATTGACGACTCACCCTACAACAACAACGGCACCAACGGCGCGGCCTGGCCTGTGAACTCCTTCGGCGCCTACCGGGGCCTGACCAATGTGTATACGGGACTCCAGAACTCGGTGAATACGCTGGCGGTCAAGATCATGGGGGACTATATCACCCCTCAGCTTTCCTTTGACTTTTTGACCCAGAACCTCGGCTTCAGCACGGATCATCTGGTGATCCGGCGCGAGTCCAACGGAACGGTGTACTCCGACATCGACATCGCGCCGCTGGCCCTGGGCGGTCTTACCGATGGTATCACCACCCTGGAAATGGCGGCGGCCTATGCCTCCTTCCCCAGGGGCGGAGTCTATATCGCCCCCAGGACCTACACCAAGGTGGTGGCGGACGACGGTGTGACTGTGCTTTTGGATAATGAGCAGGAGAGCTCCATTGCCATGAAGGACTCCACCGCCTGGTATATCAACTATATGCTCCGCAACGCCATGATCAACGGTACTGGCACCTATGCCCGCTTCGACGGCATGACCATGGCGGGTAAGACCGGCACCACCAGCAGCCGGAAGGACCTCTATTTCGCGGGCTACACGCCCTATTATACTGCGGCGGTCTGGAGCGGCTACGATCAGCCGGAGCGGATGAGTTCATCCCTCCAGCAGCAGTCGGCCGTGATCTGGAACAAGGTGATGAGCGCGATCCACCAGGGACTGGAGAACGCCAGCTTCCCGGAGCCCGCAGCCGGGCTGGTGCAGAAGACCGTCTGTCTGGACAGCGGGCTTCTGCCCACCGATGCCTGCCGCCACGATGCGCGGGTGGGGGAGGACGCACGGCTGACGACCCTCACCTTTGTCCGGGGGGACGAGCCCACCGAGTTCTGCGACGTCCACGTGGACCGGACCGTCTGCCTGGATTCCCCTCTGCTGAATGCCAGTGGAGAGCCCACCGGCATGTACCATTTGGCCAGAGAATTCTGCCCGGAGGAGAGCAAGCGGGTGGTCAGCATCTTGGACATTGCCCGGGAGGGGGCCGCAGCCTCGGTCACCGTAAAAGACAATGAATTCACCACCGGACATCTGGATGCCCTTGGCGCGGCGGCTTACTGCGATGTCCATACCACCGCACAGTCCACGGAAGAGCCGAAGGAAACCACGCCTGTGGAGATCGATCCCTATGATCCGACCACCTGGCCCGGGGTGGAGGACTTTGACAGCGTAGAGGATTACAACAACTTTAATCCCTTTGACCCCAGCACTTGGCCCAATCACGGCGCCCAGGTGACTCCCACGCCGACTCCCTCCGGAGGAGCCGGGGAGACACCGGAAGTCACGCCTGTGCCGCCGGCTGCATCGCCCACGGTGACGCCCGGCGAGGAGACAGATGAGCCGTTTATTCCGGCGGGCGGCTGACAGGATAACAGAAAACTGGAAAAGGCCCGCCGCTCCGATGAGGAGCGGCGGGCCTTTTTTGAATTGGCGGTACCAAAGACATGCCGCGTCTATGCCGGGGGTAAAAATAGCTTAAAGGGATATAGTATATCGCAGATAATGGGATATTTGAACGGGAGAAGCAGCCTGATGACATTTGACCGGCATGCGAATTTGGAATATTTAAGTATAGGAACCGGCACTTTTGGGCCAGAGGATATTATATAGATACGGTGGGACAGAATAAAAAGCAGATAGCAGAGTAAATCCGTAATCAGTCGGCCTCGGACCAAATAGCAGACCAGGCTTAAAAGAGTTTGTTAACCCGTTTACGGGTCGCGAGAACAAGAAGGCGTAAAGAAACCCCTTAAAAGGTGGCCCAAGAAAGAAACGCAGTCGGCAAACATTTCGGGGCTCCTTAAGGGGCTTTGTCCGTATCAGGCCCTTATAGGGCCTACTCAAGCCTCTGGCTTAGCCGGAGGGGTTGGCCTTATGCCCGGTCGCATGTCCGGACGGCGGGCAGGGCGAGGGTGAGCCCGCCGCAGACCAACGTGACGATTCCGCCGATGAGAAACCATACGGTGATGCCGGTATATTCGGCGAAAAGAGCCGTAGCCACGAGGCCCAGAGGGGAGGCCAGTGTCATGATGGCGCCTGAGAAGCCCAACACCCGGCCTAGGTATTCCGGCTCCACTTTCTCCTGGATCAAGGCCATGAATTCAGAGTTGAAAAAGGGACATGAGAGCCCCATGAGCAGGGAGAGCCCGGCGAAGACCCAGAAACCGGTGGGCGGCAGCAGCCCGGCAGCCACCAGAACCACACCCAGAACCAGCTCTGAGGCGACCATGGTGACGATTTTATCCTTCGTACCGCCCCAGACGCCCAGAATGACGGAGCCCGTCAGCATCCCAACGGAGAAGGCCGTTTCCACAAGGGCGGCCGCGGCGGAATCCCCGCCGAAATAGTCCATACTCATGAGGGGAAAGAGAGCGGACAGCGGAAGAAAGGCCACAGAAAAAAGGGCGCAGATGAGGCAAAGTTCCCACAGCCATCGCTTGGCGCGGAGGATGGCGAAGCCCTCCCGGGTGTCCCGCCAGATGCGGAGCCTGCGGCCGGGATCTCCCACACGCAGGACGGGGAGGCGGGCGGCGGCCAGAGCCAGGACAGCAAAGGCGGCGCCCGCCGTGTCCAGCAGGAGAACGGCGGAGAGGGGGAGGCTTTCCCGGACGACCAAATCGTACAGGACTGCGGCCGCCGCCGGAGAGAGGAGCATGGATACGGTCTGAATCCCCTGGGACCAGCCGGCGCATCTGGATAAGGCGTCGGGCGGCGCCAGCAGAGGCGTGACCGCCTGAATACATGGGCTGTGAAAGGCGCTGCCCACGCTCCTGAGGGCCAGTGCCAGAAGAATGGGACCGGTGGACAGCGTCCCGCCCGCTGCCGCCAGCGCAAGGAACAGGGAGACGATGCCGATGGCTCCGTCGGCAATGGCCATGATATACCGGCGGTCGAACCGGTCGGCAAAGGAGCCGGTGAACAGCGACAGGACCCCTTGGGGAAGCATGCCGCACAGCATGGCCATGGAGAGTACCGCGGGAGAGCCTGTCCGGTCGGTCAGATACCAGATGAGGGCATACTGAGAGAGCATGCTGGTAAAGATGGAGCAGGCTTGGCCCACCCATAACACCACGAACTTGCGTTTCCAATGTGAGATCAAAAAAACACCTCCTAGAAAAATAAGAGTAGGAGGACTGAGAGGACGGCTATCATACCATGGCCTGCGGGCTATGTCAAGGGGACCGCCGGTGAAAACGGACGGCTCCCGCAGGCGAAAGCCGCTTCGGACCGCGGCCTCGCGGCTCAGGCGCCTTGACAGCGGGAGAAAAGGCCGGTATGATGGAAAAAACAAAAAAGGAGAATCCCTATGCATGAACACCAGGAGCACTGCAACTGCAGCTGTGGGCACCACCAGGAACACCATTCCCTGCATCCTCACGGAGGAGGGCTGACGGAGGCCCAGACGGCTTTCCTCCACGAGCTGGAACACCACCACTTTTTGCCGGTGGCGAGATTCCTGATAGAGAGCAGCCGGGAGGACGACTTCTCTTCGGTGGCTCTGGCGCCGGTCTATCTGCGCGGCCCGGAGGAGTCCATGGAGTGGGTGAAGGAGACCGGCGCCATGCTGCTGGAGCTGGAAGAAAAAGGATATCTCACCCTGGACTATGACTATCCCCTGGAGGGCTATCCCTACACAGAATACCGGCAGTCAGACCTCTACGCCTACTTCTGCCGGACCATAGAGGAGGCCAAGAGGCGGCCCGGCTTTCTGGGGGATACCCCCGTGCTGGAGTTGGGCAGCATCGCGCCGGCGGAATGAGAAAATGGGCGCGAGGCCCGCAGAATTCTGCGGGCCTCGCGTTCATTTTGGATGCAAAGTCTATTGTGCTCATGTCTCCAGGAGGAAACGGCCCACACTGTCCATCGCTTGGGAGGCCTTTTTCATGGGGAACATCTGAAAGACATGCCACATATCCGGCCAGACTTCCAGACGGCAGGGGATGCCCGCCTGTACCAGACGGTCCCGCAGGCGGACCGAGTCCGACATTAAGATTTCATTGGTTCCCACTTGTATGAGGACGGGAGGAAAACGGTCGAAATCCCCGAAGAGAGGAGAGAGCATAGGCGAGGAAAGCTCGCGCCCGGGGGCGTAGGCGGCACGGACGGCCTGGATATAGTTCATGGTGATCATGGGATCGGCGTCCCGCCGCTCGCGATAGGATTTCCCGCTGGCGGTCATATCGGTCCAGGGGGACATCAGCACCAGCCGTCTGGGCAGAAGCCGGCCGGTGTCCCTGAGGAGCATAGTGAGCACCAGAGCCAGATTGCCGCCGGCGGAGTCGCCGGCCACCACGATGTCCCGTGCGCCATAGCCAAGGTGCATCAGGTAGTCCCAGGCCTTTGTGACGTCCTCCAACGGAGCGGGGAAATGGTGCTCGGGGGCCAGGCGATACTCAAAGGAGAGCACCTCATATCCGGTGACATTGGCCAGCTTGGAGGCCAGAATACGGGAATAGCCCAGATTGCCGCTGGTATAGCCGCCGCCATGGCAGTATAAAACCACACGGTGCTTGTCGTGGCCCCGCTCCGGGCGGACCCAGGCCGCAGGCATCCCCTCCAGGTCAAAAGGCTCCCAACTCAGCCCCACCATGGGGGCTATGAGACGCCCCAGCAGCTCCTGGCCTTTGCGCTGGCGCTCCAGGTCCTCCGGCTCCATGGAGTCGGGGGAGGTGGCAGAGTGGACGGCCTTCAGGGCGCCCATGACGGCTGTGGTCCGCTTTTGTTCGGCGGCCTGGCGCTCTTCCGGGGTGCGGATGGCCAGCTTTTTTAACTTGGTGTGTTCTTTATTCATAAGATCCTCCCCAAAGAGCGGACCGAGGACAAACTTGCTCCGCCCCTGTAGAGAGTATTCTACCATATGACGACGTCATTTTGCACCCATATTTTTGGAAGGCAAGTTGGACGCACTTGCAGAAATATCCCTTTTGCCTCAATGGGAGGTGTAAACCCTTAGGAGCAGAGCTACGCTGGGACGAAACTTCTGGATAGATGAAGTATCCTTGGATACATTGTTCTTCTGTCAAATATAAATGTTATAATTTTAGGGGCAGCTATCACAATCTGGAGTTGGAATTATACACGTTTTTGACATGCTTGTATTGCTATTTTCCTGCTAAAATGATATTCTATATTAATATTGGGGTGGTATAATTTTTTGCCTTACAAATTACAGAATAATAATTTTGTGATTTTGTGAGGCTGCGGATTTCCCATCTACAGGCTGTGTAATCTTCGGTGGAGCAAGGCAATATCTGCTGCCTGCGGCAGCTGTATCAGGACACCATCTCCAACATCGCGGCAAACTTCGACCTCTTGGTCCAGCAGGCCTATGACCGCCAGCTAGAGATGGAACAGCTCAGCGTGGGGGGGGGGCAGAACCCTAATTTTCAAAAGCAAGGAAGTCATTATGAAAGCAAACGCAAAACAAACGACATTTGATCTCAAGAGCATTTGTGCGCGCTGCATCTCAGTGTATGTAGTGTTGGTTATCTTACTCTATTTCCTCATGGGTTATCAGCTTCACTTTCGGGACTCCCGGGGCAATATCGAATTGCAGCTGGCGGAGTCCGGCACCGTGGAGCTAGTACAGGGAGCTGTGGTGGAACAGACCTTCTCCATGAAGACCCAGCGGTTGCGGGAGGTCAGCGTCCAATGGGGGACCTACTACCGTCCCAACAGCGGTACAGCCACCATGGAACTGTATAACCAGAACGACGGTACGCTGGTGCTGTCCAAGACCTTCGATGTGGCGGAGATCACAGAAGGAGGCCTGACGACTATGACCGCAGAAGAGCCCATTGAGGGACTTTATGACGTTCCCTTGCTTCTGAGGGTCTATGCAGATTCCGAGTCTGGTACTGCGGCTTCTCCGCTGATGTCCGTCAGCGCCGGGGTGTCTGTCAATGAAGGATCGGAGAAGGGGCAAACGCCGTTCTCTCTGACCGTGAATGGCCAGCCAGCCGAGGGCGTGCTGTGCTTCTCCGCCACTGGAGAGGATTATATCTGGACTGGCCTGCATTACTGGAAGTTTGCCGCTGCCATGGGAGCGGTCATTGGACTGTACCTGTTGGGTACCTATTGGCGGTGGAAGCAGGGGAAGCACAGCTTCCTGGCCAATGCCCTAGTGGCCATGCAGAAATACCGCTTTCTCATCAAGCAGCTGGTGGACCGGGACTTCAAGGCCAAGTATAAGCGCTCTATTCTGGGTGTGCTCTGGAGCTTCCTGAACCCGCTATTGAACATGCTGGTGCAGTATGTGGTCTTCTCCAATATGTTCAAGTTTGATATTCCCAATTTCCCAGTGTACTTGCTGTGCGGCAACGTGGTGTTCAGCTACTTTTCGGAGTCCTGCGGTATGGCTCTGACTTCCATTGTAGGCAATGCGGGGCTGATAACCAAGGTCTATGTCCCCAAGTATATCTATCCCCTGACTCGGATTATGTCCTCCATGGTCAACCTGCTCATCTCTTTGATTCCGTTGTTTGTGGTGGCACTTCTCTCCGGGCTGGTGCCCACGAAGGCCTATCTGCTGTTGCCGGTCCCCCTGCTGTGTCTGGCCATGTTCTGCCTGGGGCTGGGGATGCTGCTGGCGGCGGCCATGGTGTTCTTCAGGGATATTCAGTTCCTGTGGGGCGTGCTGACGACCATCTGGATGTACCTGACGCCCATCTTCTACCCGGTCAGCACCCTGCCGGAGGCTGTTCAGACGGTGGTCAAAATGAATCCGCTGTACTTCTATGTGACCTTTGTGCGGACATGCGTGATCAATGGTATTTCCCCGGAACCGGTGATGTATGCCCAGTGCGCCCTGATGGGGCTGGGGATGCTGCTGATCGGCGCATTCGTGTTCAAGAGATCCCAGGACAAGTTTGTCCTTTATCTGTAAATGGTGGCGAGTATGAGTAAGGAAAAGGAAACGCAGCTGCGGGAGCAGCAGGCACGGGACGCGGAGCGTCAGCGGAAGAAGATCATCGAGGTACAGGATGTGTCCATGCGATTTAGACTGACAGACGATAAGATTTTGTCCCTGAAGGAGTTCGTGACCCGCAAGCTCAGCGGGAAGCTGACGACCAACGAGTTTTGGGCGCTGAAGCATGTGAGCTTCGATGTGTACAAGGGTGAGGTCATGGGCATCATCGGCCACAACGGCGCGGGCAAGAGTACCGTGCTGAAGGTGATCTCCGGCATTCTGAAGCCCACCGAGGGCAGTGTGACCTGCCGGGGCAATATCGTGCCCATGCTGGAGCTTGGCTCCGGCTTCGATATGGATCTGACGGGACATGAGAACATCTTCCTCAATGGTGCCATTATGGGGTACAATGAGGAATTCTTGCATTCCAAGTATGAAGAGATCGTGGAATTCTCCGAACTGGGACAGTTCATTGAGGTGCCCATTCGGAACTACTCCAGTGGTATGCTGGCCCGGCTGGCATTCTCCATTGCCACGGTGGTGAATCCAGAAGTCCTAATCGTGGATGAGATTTTGTCCGTCGGTGATGCGGCTTTCCAGGAGAAGAGCAAGAAGCGGATGCTGGAGATGATGAGCGGCGGCACCACGGTGCTGTTTGTTTCCCATAGCTTGCAGCAGATCCGGGAAATGTGTGACCGGGTGGTTTGGTTGGAGCAGGGCCAGGAGAAGGCATTTGGGAAAACCGATGAGGTCTGTAACGCATATGAAGCGTTCTGAACTGATCTCCGTGGCCATGGGCGTGCGATACCGCCGCCGCGAACTCGACCTACTACAGCGGGCCATTGCGTCCATTCTGGGACAGTCTCACGCAAATCTGGAGCTTTTAATCTGTGAAAACGACTCTGTTCAGGAGGCCCGAGAGCTGTTGGAGTGGTATGCCGCCAGGGACAGCAGAATTCGCCTGATCAACGGTACGGGCACATCTTTGCTCAGTGAGAAGCTGAATCGGTGTATCGGTGCGGCCAACGGCGCGTGGATTGCCCGGCAGGATGATGACGATGCTTCAGACCCTCTACGCTTGGAGAGGCAGCTGGCCTTTCTTCAGGAACACCCAAAGTACGCCTTCGTCGGCTGCAATGTGCGCATTGAGCAGGAGGGGGGCATTTTGGGGGTGCGGCAGCTACCCCCGGCCCCGGTTGTAAAGGATTTTCTGTTTGTGCAGCCTTTTGTCCATCCGACACTACTCTTTCGCAGGGACTGCTTAGATGCGGTGAGCAGTTATTCCCAGGCAAAATCCCGCTATGGCTGCGAGGACTATGATTTGTTGTTGCGTCTGTATCAGGCGGGATATCAGGGTGCTAATTTGCAAGACCCGTGCTTTACCTACCACATTCCGCCCCCCCATGTGAGCAACCGTCCATTCTCTATGCGTTGCAACGAGGTGGTGACTAGGTGGCAACGGTTTAAGGCGCTGGGTCTGCTGCCCAGGGCGCTGCCCTATGTGGTTAAACCCGCAGTGGTCGGGCTGATTCCTACTGGCCCGCTGTCCAGACTGAAGGCGGCATACCGTGCAACCGCATTCCACAAGGAGAACCGGCATGAGTAACATCCGTATTTTTGTATCTCACCGCATTGATATTGAAAGCGAACTGATTGATAACCCTGTCTACGTCCCAGTTCGCTGCGGCGCTGCATTTGACCAGCAGAACCCAATGAATATTCCGGGGGACGACACGGGGGATAACATCTCGGAGCGCAGAATGAGTTTCTGCGAATTTACTGTGCAGTATTGGGCGTGGAAAAATTACGATGCCGACTATTACGGGCTGTGTCATTACCGCCGGTATCTCTCATTCTCCCCCGTGCATTTTAAAACCGATGAATATACCATGGTCCGCGTGCCTGTTTTGACGCCCGGTTGTAAGAAGCGGTATGGTCTGCTGGATGGAGTCGGGATGGAGCGGTTGATTTCCCAATACGACATTGTCACATCAGAGTACGCGCCTGTGGCGCGAATTCCCGCCTTCTCCCGGAAACAGCATGCAGTGAGGGACCTTTGGATGGAGCAGGCGGGCAGCTTTTTTGAGGCGTCCTCCATTGACCTTCTGTTTGAGCTGATTGACCGGATGGCGCCGGAATACAGCCAGTCGGCCCGGGAGTATCTTGACGGCAGCCTTCACAGGGGCTTTAACTGCTTTGTGCTGAAAAAGGAGCTGTTTGACCGCCTCTGCCGGTTTCAATTCCCGATTATGTTTGAGGTGGAAAAACGGCTGGATACCACCGGCTATACTCAGACCATGCAGCGCACCCCGGCGTTTTTGGGGGAAATGATGTACGGCATTTTCCTCTACCATGTGACCAAAAATGAGACATGGCGGGTGAAGGAGTTACAGCTTGTCTTTTTTGCCGACACAGAGAGAATTCGCGGCAAGCTGGATTTGGCCCGGCGCTGTCTTTGGAGCATTTTGGACAGGTGCCTGAGAGCAATCGTGGACCCTGTCATGCCAAAGGGTTCGGTTCGTCGGGAGCGGCTGAAAAAACTGTTTTATACGTTTACCCCGGCAAAACAGCGTGGAATAGCCAACATTAAATAGGATAATAGTCCGTACTCACCGTGCGGATAAAAAAGAGAGGGTGCATCATGGAGGCATGGGTAAAGGTTTCAGTTATCATCCCGGTTTATAATGTAGAAAAGTATCTGGGCGACTGTTTGGATAGTCTGCTTTTGCAAACGCTCAGGGAAATAGAAATCATTTGTGTAGATGATGGAGCAACCGATTCTTCTCCCAGGATTCTGGACGAATATGCAAGAAAAGATAGCCGCCTGAAGGTCATTCACCAAAAAAATGCTGGGGCGGGTGCGGCCAGGAATCAGGGTGTAGCCCAGGCGCGGGGAGAATACATCGGTTTTGTGGACAGTGATGACGTCGTGTATCCCACCATGTATGAAGAGCTATACAGGAAAGCATCCTCCAGCAGGGCAGACATGGTCATTACTGGAGAAGTAGAAACGGCGGCGGGAGACCCCATTCAGTTTCCCATAGAGAATTTCAAGAAGGCCAGTAAAGTTCTGGAGCTGGACCGATTCAATGCGGTGGATTATCCCAGCATTATAAAAAACGTATTTTTGTGGAACCGTATTTACAGACGTACATTCTGGCTGGAGCATAGATTTCAGATTCCAGAAGGGAGGCGATTTGCTGAGGATTTATTGATTTGTACGCAGACCAGTGTACTTGCGGAGCGTATCGGTTATGTACGTGGCCCTCTGTACTGGTATCGGAACGAGCGGGAAAATTCTCTGTCCGATACCCTAGCCAAATCCTCCAAAAAGCTGGATTATATTACTGCGGTGAAAGAAACCAAGAAGTTTTTACAGGCAACAGGAAAGTATCCTGTGTTTCAGCAGGATTTTCTAGTGTTTGCAACGCACCTGTTTGCGATGCTCCAGAGCAAAATCGCTGACTATGACCATTTTTACGAGTTTTTCTCAGGGATGGAGAGGTTGTTGGATGAGTATGATCTGAATGCATTGGAGAAGACTTGGATTAGGGATGCCTATCCTCACGTATTACACACGCTGAAACATAAAAATTTTCGCACACATTACTGCAAAAACAGAATCCGTTCCATATTACACATCAAGTGAGAGCTGGGAGATTGCACAAATGCCCGATGTAAAAATTTTTGTATCACACCGCGTTGATTTGGACAGTGTAGCAGTGGAAAACTCGGTCTATATTCCCGTTCGCTGTGGCGCAGAGCTGGACACTAACGAAAACCCAACGATGATTGGTGACAATACTGGAGAAAATATCTCAGATAAACGAGAATACCTGGGTGAGTTTACGGTTCAGTATTGGGCGTGGAAAAATGTCCAGGCCGATTACTACGGACTCTGTCATTATCGCCGCTATCTCTCCTTTTCGGAGGAGCAGTTTGAAACGGACGAGAAATCTCAGGTGGTGGAGACATATTTATCCTCCGAATCCATCCACAAGTACCGGTTGGATGATCCGGAATATATTAAATCAGTGGTAGAAAATTATGATGTGCTTGTAGGAGAGTATGCGGATATTTCCAGCATGTATACTCCCAGAGGGTTCCAGAAAACCGTGTATCAGCACTTTTCGGCCTATGACAATTTTTTGGTAAAAAAAGAGGACATTGATCTTGTTTTAGACACCATTGATGCATTGTATCCTGATTTGGGAGAGAGCGCCCGGGAATACTTTAGCGGAAAGAGGTTCCGAGGCTACAACTGCTTTATCTTAAAAAGAGAGTTGTTCTTCCAGCTGTGCGAGATAGAGGTGAATGTGCTTCGGGCCATTTCCCAGACCGATAAGGTTGACTTTACATACCGGTCATCCCTTGAAAAAAGAACCTACGGTTTTTTCTGTGAGTGGATGTATGGCATGTTCATTTATCATCTGGAGAAGCAGAAGCGTTGCAGAATCAAGCAGCTGCAGCTGGTGTTTTTTGAGAAAACGGAGAATCCTTCGTATATCAAGCCACAAAAAGACGCCGTTGCTGTGGTCTATCTCACCAATCGTTATTTTCTGCCTATGACGCAGACGTCGATTCAAAGCCTGATTCAAAGCAAAAAACCGGATACGGCGTATGACATTGTGGTCGCTCATGAGGAGCTGACCAAGGACGAAACTGAGACAGTAGCAGCATACTTCTCCCAGTATGAAAATGTTACGGTCCGGTTTATTTCTTTTCGCCCTATGACACCCACGGCTTCCAACGGGCTGCGCTGGGAGCGGGCTGACAATGTTACGTATGTAGCGGCCCTTCTGCCTTGGATTCTGAAGGATTTCTCCCGTGTAATCTTCCTGCACTCAGATCTCCTTGTTTATACGGATTTCAGCGCCCTGGCCCGGATGGATTTAAACGGCTGCTGTCTGGCTGCCCCCAAGGACTATTTACGCATATGCGAAGCGTATAAGGAGCCTGAAATCATGGACATCCGTGAAAAAAGGCTGTTGTTGGAAGACCACAATTGTTATTTTAGCACTTCAGTCATGCTGATGGATCTGGAGAGCATACGGCAACGCTTCTCTGCGGATCTGGTTCTTCGCTACTCCATGGGGAATTATTATCTCCGTGACGCCATGAATCGGTTGTTTGGGGACAGCGTGGAGCTGCTGCCGGCTGATTGGAATGTATGCGCTTATTCCAGCCCCCTCCTCGTAGAGCTCTCCAATTTTATGCCGGATGTCCTTGCCAAAGAACTGAAAGATGCGTCAAAAAACCCATATGTATTCCACTATACCATGCATCCAAAGCCCTGGTTAAACCCTTATGACAAGGATGCATACCGCTTCTGGCAGATGGCCCGCAAGGTTCCAATGTATGAACGGCTGATTGCTGATCTTTGCAGCTTCTGCTCCAGCCCGGGCCACACCGGTATTGTTTCGATACCTCCTGGGGGGGAGTCACTGCCTAGGCAGATTTCAAATATCCTCTTGCCAAAGGGATCCCTCCGAAGAGAACTGGCTAAAAAACTGTGTCCGAAAGATTCTGCTTTGTGGAATTTTTTCAAACGGATTTATTACTCTGTTGTAAAGCGATAAAGGAGGATCGCAATGAAGGTAGTATTATTGGCTGGCGGCTTCGGAACCCGCATTTCCGAAGAAAGCCAATTCAAGCCCAAGCCCATGGTAGAGCTGGGCGGCATGCCAATCCTGTGGCACATTATGAAGATATACTCCGCTCATGGATTCAATGAGTTTATTATCTGTGCGGGTTATAAACAGCATGTCATTAAGGAGTATTTTGCCGACTATTTTCTGCACACCTCGGATATTACATATGATTTCACCAAGGGAACTAATGAGGTGATTGTTCATCACAATACCTCTGAGCGGTGGAAGGTCACGGTGGTAGATACCGGACTAAATACGATGACAGGTGGCCGGGTAAAGCGGGTCAAGGAGTATATCGGCAACGAACCCTTTATGCTGACCTATGGCGATGGTGTATCCGATATTAATATCTCGGAACTGATGAAATACCATCAGTCCCATGGGAAAATGATAACCATGTCCGCTTATAATGCGGGACAGCGGTTTGGTGTATTGGACATTGACGCCAACGGCAAGATCAACGAATTCCGGGAAAAGACTCAGGGGGATGGTAACATGATCAACATTGGTTTCATGGTCTGCCAACCGGAATTTATCGATTACATTGATGGGGATGACACGGTCCTGGAAAAGTCTCCTCTAGAGACGGTGGCCAAGCTTGGCCAGCTGATGGCCTACAAGCACAGCGGGTTCTGGCAGTGCATGGACACAGTGCGGGAAAAGGAAACTCTGGAAAAGATGTGGGCTGCTGGACAAGCTCCGTGGAAGGTGTGGGCAGACTGATGGACTTAAAGTTCTATAAGGATAAGCGAGTGCTTGTTACCGGACATACTGGCTTCAAAGGTGCGTGGATGTGCCGTGTTCTGGTAGACACCGGAGCAGTTCTCACAGGCTATTCACTGGAAGCTCCTACTGAGCCGAACCTGTTTGCTTTGACGGGCGTGGAAGGCAAGATGACCAGCATCATTGGCGATGTGCGGGACTTGGAACACATGAGGCGAGTGTTTGGCGAAGCACAGCCGGAGATCGTGCTACATTTGGCGGCTCAGCCCATTGTGCGGACGGGCTATGAGCAGCCTGTCTATACTTATGAGACCAACGTCATGGGTACGGTAAATATGTTGGAGTGTGTGCGGACACACCATTGTGTCAAGTCCTTCCTAAACGTGACTACGGATAAGGTGTATGAAAACAAGGAGTGGGCGTGGGGGTATCGGGAAAATGAGCCGTTGGACGGTTACGATCCCTATTCTAACTCTAAGTCTTGTTCAGAATTGGTGACCCACAGCTATAAGAGCAGTTTCTTCCATGATGGGCGGACTGCTATCTCCACAGCTCGGGCGGGTAATGTGTTAGGCGGCGGCGACTTTGCCCGGGACCGCATTATTCCGGACTGTGTCCGGGCGGCAGCGGCTGGACAACCGATTGTTGTCCGTAATCCCTATTCCACCCGGCCCTATCAGCATGTTCTAGAGCCGGTGATGGCATATCTGATGATTGCGCAGAAACAGTATGAGGATCCGACTCTTGCGGGTTGGTACAACGTGGGGCCAGATGACTGTGACTGCAGAACCACCGGAGAATTAACTACTCTGTTTTGCGAAACGTGGGGAGAGGGTATGGCATGGGAGAATAAGTCTGAAGCCAACGCTCCCCATGAGGCCAATTTCCTGAAGCTGGACTGCTCCAAAATCAAGGCAGCGTTTGGGTGGAAGCCTCGCTGGCACATGCAGGAGGCAATTGCAAAAACAGTGGAATGGTCCAAGGTGTGGTTGTCTGGTGGAGATATTCCTGCGGTGATGCAGAAGCAGATTCGGGAATTTGAGGAGGATGTCTAATGAAAAAGGCAATCGTAACTGGTGCCAATGGCTTTGTCGGTGGAGCGACCCTGCGAGAACTGCTGAATAATGGCTATGAGGTTTGGGCGATTGGTCATCAGGATCACTTCTCTAATGTGCCAGAGGATTCTATGGTATATAAGATTTCCTGCGATTTGGAGGGTATGAAAGACCTGCCGAACAAAATTTCTGTAGGCGAATATGACCTCTTCTACCATTTTGCGTGGGCTGGATCTGCTGGCGCTGCACGGGCAAACACGGCTCTTCAGTTAAAGAATGTGCAGTGGACTTTGGATGCGCTTCGGGCGGCAAAAGAACTTGGCTGCCGTCGATTTGTCTGCGCTGGCAGTATTGTGGAGCACGAGACGGTGGCGGCGGCTTACACGCAGGGGAATCGCCCGGGACTGGGTTACATTTATGGTAGCGGTAAATTGGCTGCACATGCGATGTGTATGCCGGTGGCCGCTGCTCTTGGAATTGAATTGGTTTGGCCTGAGATCACCAATGCGTATGGCATCGGTGAACGCAGTCCCCGGCTGGTGAATACCACAATTCAAAAGTGTATTCGTGGTGAGGCACCGCAGTTCACAGCTGGAATCCAGAACTATGACTTCGTATACATTGACGATGTTGCCAGAGCGTTCCGGTTGATTGGTGAAAATGGAAAGCCGTTTCATGAATATTTGATTGGAAGTTCTACAGCACGCCCGCTACGTCAGTTTTTGGAAGAAATGCAGCAAGCCATTGCACCGGAACTGACGTTTGCGTTTGGTGATGTGCCGTTTACCGGAGTTGATCTGCCGTTATCTCGTTTTGACTGCACTGAAACAGAGCAGGATACTGGATTCCGGGCACAGGTCGGTTTTGCGGAAGGGTGTAAGCGGACATGCGACTGGTGGCGCAGTGTGTTGGTCGAGGAGGAGAAGAAATGATTCAGAAATTTGAATTTCACGAGACTGAAATTGCCGGACTGATTGAAGTGACGCCATTTGATGCGGATGATATTCGGGGCTGCTTTACGAAGGATTACTCAAAAGAAGTGTTTGAGGCCAACGGGATTCAACATGATCTGGCGGAGGTATTTTACACTACCAGCCATAAGGGCGTCATTCGTGCTCTGCACTTCCAGCGCGTTAAGCAGCAACCTAAATTGGTGCGTTGCATTTGGGGCCATGTATGGGATGTGGTTGTGGATCTGCGCAAGGATAGTCCGACTTTCAAGAAATGGTTAGCATTTGACTTGATTGGAGAGAAGCATAACGAGATTCTTGTGCCTGCCGGTTGTGCGCATGGTTATTTGGTACTAGAGGACTCCATTGTGTCCTACAAGTGCGGCGAGAAGTTTTATAGCGAGTATGATGACGGTATCATGTGGAATGATCCGGACATTGGAGTGAAGTGGCCGTTGGACAAGGTGGACGGAATAGAGAAAATTATCCTGGCAGATAAGGACAAAAACTTGCAGACATTTACGCAGTTTACAGAAACATATGGTGGATTTTGATATGGACTGCTTAGTAATTGGCTGCGGCCTCTCCGGTGCAGCAGTAGCACGGCATCTGGCTGAGCAGGGGAAAAAGGTCGTTATCTGGGAGCGGCGGGACCATATTGGCGGGAATATGTATGACTATGTTGATGAACACGGATTTTTGGTTCAGAAGTATGGCCCGCATACGTTTCATACGAAGAAAAAAGAACTCTATGACTATATGTGCCGTTTTGGCCAGTGGCAGAACTATAAACTGACCTGTGGTGCTGTATGGGCAGGGAAGTATACGCCTACACCATTCAATTTTACGACAATTGATACATTCTATTCGGCAGAAAAGGCGGTAATCCTGAAGAATAAACTTAAGGAGGCCTTCCCCAACCGGGATACTGCTACGGTTGTGGAGGTTCTCTCCAACCCTGATGAGGATATCCGAGGCTATGCGGAATTCTTATTTCAAAATGACTATGCACCTTATACAGCCAAGCAATGGGGAGTTTCTCCCAGTGAGATCGATCCAAGCGTTCTTAAGCGCGTGCCCCTGCGCTTTTCTTACGATGCGGGCTACTTTGACGACGACTACCAGTTCATGCCCACCCACTCTTTTACCCGTTTTTTTGAAAACCTGTTGAACCACCCCAACATCCGGGTCAGGCTGGGTGTGGAGGCGCTGGAATACCTGTGCGTGTCGGGAAATGAAATTCTGGTGGATAGACAGGCGGTGGATTATCCCGTGGTGTACACTGGGGCTTTGGATGAGCTGTTCGGCTGTCGGTTTGGCCGTCTGCCATACCGCTCCCTGCGCTTTGAGTGGAAATACGAGGACAAGAACAGCCTGCAGGATGCCCCTGTGGTAGCCTATCCCCAGGAACGGGGTTTTACCCGCATTACGGAGTACAAGAAGCTGCCGATGCAGGACAAGCCGGGCACCAGCTACGCCGTGGAGCACCCCATTCCCTACCAGAAGGGTTCCCACCAGGAGCCATACTACCCTGTTCTGACCGAGGATAGCCAGAAGCAGTATGCTGCTTATCAGCAGCGGGCAGATCAGATTCCCAATCTGATTTGCTGTGGCCGCCTAGCTGATTTCAAGTATTACAATATGGATCAAGCGTTGGAACGAGCGCTTAGTGTATGCGCAGCTATGGACTAGAATAACGCCTTGAGAGAGCGAGGGTTGTACGTGGAAAATTTTCAGGCAGAAGGTCGCACACAATATCGTCTGTTTGAATACGATTTCATCCGTGTTGTGGCAATGGTTTTTGTGATTGCTGTACACGCCTTGGTAGTAATAGACTTTGCAGATAAGTTCAGCCTGTTCTATTTTAACGTGATGCAGGCGGTCTTCTTTTCTTGCAATGGTATCTTTTTTATGATAAGCGGGAGATTTGCCCTGACTTCTCGACAGTCGTACGCTCAGTATTATTATAAGAAGCTGATTACCATTGGAATGCCGGTTTTCATTTTCTTCTTTATTCGAACCGCGTATATTGCGTCTAAAGCAGAATTTAACAATCTTTTCACACAATATTTATTAAATCTATCGGGCGCTTTGGGCAACACTGAGTACTGGTTTTTGTATGTGTTGATTGGCAATATGATGATTGCACCGCTGCTTGCGAAGGCATTTCGTCAATTCACAAAAAAGGAATGTGTTCTGTTTCTGGGCCTTGGGCTATTTTACAATCTCTGTGTTACTATTTCTTCTGTTTTTGGACAACCTTTTGAATACAGCTACTTGTTTGGGGGGTGGATTTTTTATTTCTATCTTTCTTATTGCCTGGAGAAGCTTCTTACACACAAGCGCCATGTCCACCTTCTCTGGATTGTCTCATTGTTAAGGCCAAGCTGTTTTGTCCAGAAATAGCCGGTCTGTTTTGTCGCATAGCCGGATTGTTTTGTCACGACAGCCGAGCTAATCTGTCGTTGAAGCCGGTCTGTTTTGGCATCGCTATATCATAAAAGGGAAAAGAGAGGTGCCGTTCTTGGTAGAACGGCACCTCTCTTCAACTTGAGACTATTGGAATTGATACAGCATAACAGCATTGATATTTTGGTTGTCGCTGCTGTACATGATGGGACGATATTCACCTTCTGGAAGGGAACTCAGATCGAGCGTTCCTGTAAGA
>CDZQ01030989.1_pt1 | contig 64032 bp, 60 predicted proteins | sample 554831 | NCBI WGS metagenome assembly CDZQ01 (sample SAMEA3182112, study PRJEB8094) | gut metagenome | biome: human; feature: gut; material: Stool; isolation source: human stools | place: Canada | collected 2013-05-06 | reverse complement strand
TTTTTCTGGTATGTGTCCGACTACTACCGGGCGGAGGACGTGGCCCTGGAGGTGCTCTCCGCCGGGGATAATATTGAGGTCCGGGATGATCTGACGGCCCTCTCCCCCTCTTATCCTACGGACACCGCCGTCATCTTCTATCCCGGGGCCAAGGTGGAAACCGCCGCCTACCTGCCCCTGCTGGACCAGCTCCGGCAGACCGGCCTCACCTGCATCCTGGTGGAGATGCCCTTCCATTTGGCTATCTTCGACGTGAACGCGGCAGAGGATGTGATGGCCCAGTTCCCGGACATTCGGCACTGGTACATCGCCGGTCACTCCATGGGCGGGGCCATGGCCTCCCAGTTCGCTTCGGAGCACCTGGACGAGGTGGACGGTCTAATCCTACTGGGGGCCTACCTTTACGGCGACTATCCGCCGGAGGACACCCTCACCATCTACGGCTCCCTGAACCAGAGCGTGGAGGCCAAGATCGACTATAAAGAGAATGTGGTGGAAATTGAGGGCGGCAACCACGCCCAGTTCGGCAATTACGGCCCCCAGAAAGGGGATCTGCCCGCCACAATCTCAGCAGAGGAACAGCAGGCCCAGACGGTGGAGGCCATCTCGAACTTTATTGCACGACAACAGGAGTAAAAGCTGTTTTTCAGAAACGGTGTGATCCCGTAGCGGTATCGCCCAGAACGTCAAGATCAGAAGGCCTCAGACGGACAACCGTATCTTATTAGGGCACAGAAACCTTCCACACAAATTATTAGCCAGAATACGCAAACAGTTGTATGATTTCTATTGAAAAGTAGCATGATACATCCGAAAAGTTTTCAGTAAGGCGTGGCGCTATGGAGATTAACCGGAGTCACTATCTCCGCATTGTCTCATACCACTTGGCCATCAGGTGCTAACTGGCCGTTGCGCCTTTGATGATGGCACACAGAGCCCTCTTATATGAAAATATTCTCTGCCTATGCAGCAATGTAAAAGGAAAATCTATTTTATCTTTGCGGCCTATGCTCTACTAAAATACACATTCAAACCACTATCTTGTCGAGAGGGAGGTAATCATGGTCAAATTGATAAAAGGTGAGAATGATTTGGCTACTGTGAATCCCGTGTTGGCAAAAGAGTGGCACCCCCAAAAAATAGGAACTTAAATCCGGAAGACATCACATCTGGATCGAGCAAGGAAGTTTGGTGGCTGTGTCCCAAAGGGCACTCCTATTTAATGGTGGTCAATCTGAGGACAAAAAGAGGATATGGCTGTCCCTATTGTTCTGGGCATCGAGCACTCAAAGGTATAAACGATTTGGCAACGACAAATCCAGACTTGGCAAAAGAATGGAACTATGATAAAAACATTGATTTAACGCCGTGTGATGTAACTGCCGGTAGTCGGAAAAAAGTATGGTGGCGGTGTGAAAAAGGACATGCCTACGAGCAGTTCATTATCAAACGAACCAACCGAGGATACTCTTGCCCGTACTGTTCCGGACATAAAGCACTCAGAGGATTCAATGATCTTGCAACTGTAAATCCTCGCTTGGCGAAAGAATGGCATCCCACGAAAAACGCTGATTTAACTCCATTTGATGTTACCGCTGGAAGCGGGAAAAGAGTGTGGTGGATGTGTCCGGTGGGACATGAATATCAGGCGACGATTCACGATAGAAACAGCGATGATACACAATGCCCAATTTGCAATGCCAAGAACCAGACTTCATTCCCTGAGCAGGCAATCCTCTATTACGTTAAAAAACTATATCCTGATGCAGTCAACAGATATAAAGAGATATTTGAACATTCCATGGAATTGGATGTTTATATTCCATCCATACGATTAGGAATTGAGTTTGATGGTGCAGCCTGGCATAACTCCGCAACACAGTTGAAACGAGAAAAGAAAAAGTACACCATCTGCCAGAAGCATCACATTACCCTTATTCGTGTTAAAGAAAACACGGACCAAGAATGGAATGATGTTGCGGATGCAGTCTATTACATTCCCAAAGTACGGACATATTCTGAGTTGGAAGGTGTTATTCAGGCGATATTGGATTCCATTGACCGGAATTCAAATATGTGGACAAGAAAAAATCCTCGCTATCTTCATAGTGCTATCACAGTTGATTTGGAAAGAGACAGAGCGGACATTCTCAACTATCTGAATGAAATCAAGAACTCGTTGGAGGAACTTCGTCCAGATGTTGTCAGGTGCTGGGATTTTACCAAGAACAAGAATTTAGTCCCCAGTATGTTTACAGTGAGTTCCAACCAAGTCGTGTGGTGGAAATGTCCAGACTGCGGACATGAGTGGCAATGTAGCATTAACAGTATGACACGCCCAGGAAGATATGGCTGTGCGGAATGTTCCAAGAGTCGACGGGGAACTACATATACAAAACAAGTTGCAAAACGGGTGGGTTCTCTTGCTGAGACAATGCCTGATTTAGCAAAAGAGTGGCATCCGACAAAAAACGGAGTATTATCCCCCGATGATATCTCGGCAGGACACTTTAAGACGGTTTGGTGGCTTTGTCCGCAATGTGGTTATGAGTGGGAGGCAAGCCCTAATAATCGCAAGAGAGGTGTGGGATGCCCATGTTGCAGTGGTAGGGTCCCCAAAAGCGGTGTAAATGACTTGGCAACTTTGTGTCCAGGGTTGATGGAGGAGTGGAATTTTCAAAAAAACGTAGGTTTGAATCCGCGTCAGTTGCTTCCCGGAAGTGGGAAAAGGGCATGGTGGAAGTGCCCACGGTGCGGACACGAATGGGAAGCTGTCATTGCCAGCCGAACAAAAGGACATGGCTGTCCCAAGTGTGCCAAGCAGAAAAAACGACCTAAATCAGAAACGAAAGGGCTGGTATAACGGATATACCAGCCCTTCTTCTTTAGGTCGGTGTTCGCCCCAGCATCCCCCGCATCATCTCATACCATTTCGCCGCCGTGTGCCGGGTCACCCCGGCACCGCGGACGATGGCCCAGTAGTTGGTCACGTCGGGGGGACCTTCATGTACATCCAGATCTTCTCCTGAGGTTTGGTGAGCTTGTCCAGCGGAGTGATGCCCGCACCTGGTTCTGAAGCGCCTGCCGCTCCGCCTGCATCTCCTAGATGAGGGCCTTCAGTTTCTTCTCGCACTCCTTCCGGGTCTTGTTTGCTGTGCCACGTACCGCCCGGCCTTACTGGGGAGTAGCGGCCTTCAAACAGGTGGTCATTGATCTGGGGGATGCACCCGGTTCCGGGTTTCCGGGCCTTTCTCAGCACTGGCCGGAAGTCGATCATCTGGGACGAATGCTCCTGGGCTCATCGTCCACCTCAAACAAGCTCAAAAGAAAACACTTTTTCATGTCTAACACGAAAAAGTGTTTGAATATTACAGCTAATTCGGGTATACTATCATAAAAAAGGGGGCGAGCCTATGATCATAAGACCTGCCTACATTGAGGCTGTCAGACCGTTTATGGACCAGCCGCTGGTGAAGATTTTGGCCGGCGTGCGCCGCTGCGGGAAGTCCACCATCTTTGAGATGCTGGCTGATGAATTTCGCCGGCGGGGGATACCGGAGGACCATATCATCCAAAAACGCTATACAGAGATGGACATTCCGGCGGACATCTCTGCCAAGGACATGTACGATGAGCTGAAAGCGCAGATCCATGGGAAGGGCCGCTGTTATCTGCTACTGGATGAGATCCAGGAGGTGAAGGGCTGGGAGAAGGCGGTCAACAGCCTGCTGGAGGGGGCGGATGCGGACATCTATATCACCGGCTCCAACTCCAAGCTGATGTCCAGCGAGATCTCCACCTACCTCACCGGCCGGTATGTGTCCATCCCCGTCTACCCCCTGTCCTTCCGGGAGTTTCTGGACTTCAACGCAGGAGATCCCCGGCCGGCCAAGGAGCTGCTGGAGGACTACATCCGGTTTGGCGGGTTCCCTATCATCGCATTAGGCAGCTATGACGCCCAGAGCGCCTACCAGATCGTCAACGGCATCTACCACACGATCCTTGCCCGGGATGTTCTCAAACGCAATCGGATCAATAAGCCGGACCTGTTTGACCGGGTGGTGAAGTACCTGATGGAGAACATGGGCAAGACTTTCTCGGCCAGCTCCATCACCAAGTTTTTGCGCAGCGAGCATCGCACCGTCTCCGCGGAATCCATCTACAACTACCTGCGCTGGCTGGAGCAGGTCTTTATCATCTATCCCTGCCATCGCTATGACATTCAGGGGAAGGCAGTCCTGGCCACTCAGGAGAAGTACTATCTGGTCGATGTCACGCTGAAATACTGCCTTCTGGGTTATGACCGGAAGATGCTGGACGGGGCTCTGGAGAACATCGTGTTCCTGGAGCTGAAGCGCCGGGGCTATGAGGTCTACGTCGGGAAAAACGCCGCCAAGGAGATTGACTTCATCGGCATCCGCCGGGACGAGAAGATCTATGTCCAGGTCTGCGTCCAGCTACCGGAGAACTCGGACCGGGAGGTGGGCAACCTTATGGAAATCCCGGACCACTATCCCAAGTATGTGGTCACCACCAACGGCCTGGATGTGGGCAACGAGAACGGTATCCGCATCGTGCTTCTGGCGGATTTTCTGCTGACGGAGAAGTGGTGATGTCTGCGGAGGATTGGTGAAGGGCTGCAACAGCGAATTTGTATATCACAGATATGTAGACATCGCAGACCAATATGTTATGATTTGAAAGTGTGTATCAACGGGAAGAGGATCGTATCACGTTATGATACGATCCTCTTCCCGTGTTTCACGCCGCCCGGCCCAGCATCCCACGGATCTTCTCATACCATTTCGCCGCCGTATGTCGGGTCACCCCGGTGCCTCTGGCGATGGCCCGGTAGCTGGTCACATCGGGGCGGAACTTCATGTACGTCCAGATCTTCTTCTGGGTTTTGGTAAGCTTATCCGGCGGAGTAATGCCCCGTGCATGGTCCCGCAAGGCCTGCCGCTCTGTGTTCATCTGCTGGATCAGCACCTTCAGCTTCGCCTCGCATTCCTCCCGAGTGTGAGCGTAGACGCATTTGGAATGCTTGGTGCCATCCGGCCAGGTGGGGGAGTAGCGCCCTTCAAACAGGTGGTCATTGATCTGGGTAATACACCCAGTGCCGGGCTTCCGGGTCTTTCTCAGCACTGGCTGGAAGTTCGCAGCCAAGTCCTGCTCTATCTGAGCAGATTCCTCCCGCACCTCGTTGCCCAGCCCCCGGTCGATCTTGGCCGCCGCCTCGCTCTGCATATCCCCGGTGACGTGGGTGTAGATGTCCAGGGTGGTGGCCGCTGACACATGGCCCAGCATGGCGGAGAGAGTCTTCACATCCATGCCGCTCTCCAGGGACAGGGTGGCGAAAGTGTGCCCTTACGGTATAATAACGACAAACCGGAAAACCCCAGTAATGACGGGCGTTTCGAGGGTTTGAGCCATCTTTTTCATTCCTTTTCCAACCATGAAAAAGCAGGTCAAAAGTCGTAAAACCGTGAGGATGTTTCATTAACGACAAACGCGGCGGCGTTCGGAAAACATCCTGACCCGAACGCCGCTGCCGCCTATAAGGAGGTTAATGAACATGGCAACTACCAGGAAAAAGACATCTGCCGAGAAGATCACCCTCGTCCCCCTGACCGACCTCTATGAGAGGGCCGACCACCCCATCAAGATGCGTGACGATGATTCCATGCAGGAGACCATCGAGAGCGTCAAGCGCAGCGGCGTCCTCACCCCCGGCACCGTCCGGCCCCGCGCGGAGGGCGGCTATGAGATCATCGCTGGACGGCGCAGAAAGCTCGCCTGTGAAGCGGCTGGGCTGGATGCTATGCCGGTCATCATCAAGAACCTGGACGATGAGCAGGCCATTATTGAAATGGTGGACTCCGGCATCCAGCGCGAGGAAGTCCTACCCAGCGAGAAAGCCGCTGCCTATAAGATGAAGCTGGAGGCCATTAAGCGACAGGGAGCGCGGACAGACCTCACCTCCCGACAGGATGGCGGGAAGTCTGAGGAGGGCAAGAAGAAGGAAGCCGCCGATGTGGTGGGCGAGGCCGCTGGCGAGAGCGGGCGGACGATCCAGCGGTACATCCGCCTGACTGAGCTGATTCCAGAATTGCAGAAAACGGTGGATAATGGCGCTATGGGCATTACGCCCGCCGAGCAAATCTCCTACCTGAAGCCGGAGGAACAGGCCATGCTGGTTATGACCATGGACTATGAGCAGGCGTCCCCCTCCGTTTCCCAGGCCAAGCGGATGCGGGAAATGAGCGAGGCCGGTACGCTGACCGAGGACAGTATGCTGGCTGTCATGTGTGAGCAGAAGAAGCCCTGCTGGGACAACATCACCCTCAAGGGACAAGCCCTCCGCAAATACTTCCCTCAGAGCTATACGCCGCGGCAAATCGAGGAAATCATCTACCGCCTGTTGGACCAGTGGGCGGAACATCAGCAGAAGAAAGCCGGATAAAACATAATAAGCCCAGCGTACATAGCGGACAAAGGATTCTTGAAATCCCTTGTCCGCTATTTATATTGCCGAGTGTATTTGACAGAGGAATATTGTTCGTAATATAATCAGTTCGGCAAATCGGAAGTTATTGGGAGAAAAAGTATGCTATACTTTGAAATAAAAGGCGGTGGAAACAATGATAACACAGAGTTTGTTCGGTTCTTTAGCGGAAATAGATGAAGCAAGTACACAACGTTGGTACACCAGTGCGGAAGAATGGGGTTGTGTTTGTAGAGACTGTCGCAATTTCCTTACATTAGCACAAAAGCGGCAATTTCCAGCTTTTGTTTTAGAGCATCTTGACAAGCTGGGCATCCCTCCAGAGAAGGCCACCTATGTATGCCATCTCTATGATGATGAGAAAGGCCATTTATATCAATTCAGCTATCGCATAGCAGGTAATATCCTCAGTGGGGAGACAAATACACAAGAAGCTGGTCAATGTTGCCACGAACCGTACCCTTACGGCGCACCAGGATTTCCAGAACCGCACTTTGATTTGGAGTTCGTGGTGACGTTGCCTTGGGTGCTGGATGAGCCGAGAAAGTAGGTTTGAGATTTTAACTATACCAAAAATGTATTTGACAAGATAACTTCTGATTTGTGGAGCTGCACTACAATAAAGAAATTATGTGTAGCTTTTCGCAAGGAAAATAAAAATTTTTAATGTAACCCATAACAGGCCCAGCGTACATAGCGGACAAAGGATTTTTCAAAATCCCTTGTCCGCTATTTCTATTGCCGGAGGAGGTGAGAAATTGAAGAATGGATTTATCTGTAAGACGGCGAGCTGCAAGCTCTGCGGGGAATATTCGAGAAAGCGAGGCTGCATTTCCAAGCACTGTCCCTACCTCGCAGAGCGGGTAGCTGCCGGGGCGCTGAACTACAAGGGCGCTGTTATGGAGGCGTTCGGGTCCAACCCCCTGTTCAGGGACGACCTGACCGCCATCAGCAGGCGGCTGTCTGAGAGCGTCTGGAACGGCGCGGGGCATAAACAGCGCATAGAGGCGCTGCGGGTATACACCGGCAGGGACAAGAGCTTTTATACCAATGAATACCTTGCCGCCATGTATCTGCTGACCACCACAAAGGTCCTCTATGAGCGCACCCACCAATGCTTTACCAAGCATGGGCTGGAGTTTGCCATGGTGAATAAGGCGGGCCTTTCCATCGACGAGTACACCCTGCTGGGGACGGCCAAGACGCTGTACTTTGGCACCGAGGACTTGACCGGCCAGGACATCGCGGAGCGGGAGGTCATCAGCCCGGAGGCGCTGCCCTTTATCGTCACCGCCGTCCTGATCGTGCGCTTTGGCGAGGCGGTGCTGAATGATTTTGCGTAAAGGAGGATGCCTTTGACAGAAAACAATTTAACAGAGGACCATGTACGCCGCTATCCGAATGAGGACAGCGGCTTTTTTCATGCCCAAAATCACTTTCATGCGGTCAGCCTGAGCGGGGGCAAGGACTCGACCTGTTTATTGCTCCTGATGATCGAGCGCGGTATGCCCATTGACGCGGTTATCAGCGCGGACACCGGCATGGAGTTTCCTGAGATGTATGAGCATCTTGCCAAGGTGGACGAGTACCTGTTCCGTGAGCGGGGGCTGCATATTACAACACTACGGCACCCGCAGGGCTTTGAGTGGCTGATGTTCGACGAACCCAAGCAGAAGAAGTCCAGTCTGGAAAACCGCGCCAGATTAGGCGTCCCGCCCTACGGCAACGGCTGGCCGGGTATCCGCGTCCGCTGGTGTACGGGACAGCTCAAAACGCACCTGATAAACAAAGAGGTCAACCGGCTCAAGAAAGAGAAAAACGCGCTCCACTATGTCGGCATCGCGGCAGACGAGGCGTGGCGCTGTAAAGACGAGGTGTACCCCCTTGTAGAGTGGGGCATCACCGAGGCCGAGGCGCTGAAAGCCTGCTATGACCGGGGATTTGACTTCGGCGGGCTGTATGAGATATATCACCGCGCCTCCTGCTGGTGCTGTCCTCTCCAAAGGATAGACGAGCTGCGTAAGCTGAGAATACACCACCCAGAGCTGTGGAAAAAGCTCATGGAGCTTGACCGCCGCGCACTGGCGCAGTTCGGCCCCGGCCCCCTCGGACAATTCAAAACGAACTGGACAGTGGCCGCGCTGGACGCCCGGTTTGCCGCAGAGCTGGCTTCGTGACATCGTTGCGGAATTGCACTGTTTTCTGTATGATTTGATTGTGGAAACACAAATCCAACATACAGGAGGCAGTTCAAAATGAAGAAACGGTTTCTATCTTTTGCGGCAGGCGCATTGACGGCGCTGCTCATCAGCTCCACCGCAGTGACCGCGCTGGCGGCAAGCGGGGCCATCCGAATTGAGGTCAGCCCCATCAGCGTCCTTGTGGACGGCGAGGTGTTCCAGCCCAAGGATGCCAAGGGCAACGATGTGATGGTCTTTACCTACAACGGTACGACCTATGCTCCCCTCCGGGCGCTGGCGGAAGCCTACGGACTGGAAGTGGGCTACGATGGGGAGAGGCACATCGCCACCGTCAGCAAGCAGCCCACGCAGACGCAGGCCCCCATCGCGGACACCGGCTATGCCAGTTTTGAGAAGCAGTGGACGGTCAAGGAAAAGCCCGTCACCAACTACGGTAATGAGAAAATCTTTACCGTAACCTACTCCGGCGACCTGAGCAGGAGCGAGTTCAAGGCGTGGTGGAAATCCTACGACCTGTCCACCATCAAGGAATATGCCGAGCGGATAATCGCGGAGGTGCAGAGCGAGGTCCCCAGCTACACCGTGACCGCCTACTTCTCCTATGGGCAGTACAACCTCGGCAGCGTCCACGCCGAGAGCGACTTCACCGGCAGCAACTTTGACGCTGCCGGCGTCTGGATCAAGTAACAGAATATCAGCTATCGCAAGGCTCTCATGGAAACATGAGGGCCTTTTGCTATGGGAAAATCGGAGGTGATGATTTGCAGGAAGATGTTGAACAGCGAAGTGTGACCCTCATTATCAGCACCGCCAAGCTGACCGGCAGGGCGCTGAAAGCGGCGATCACCAAGTTTCTCGCCTACCAAAAGGAGGCTATGGCGCGGGCCAGCCCTGATGTGCAGCCCAAGGGGAAACAGACGGTCAAGGAGCTTGTAGGGCAGAATCAGGGCGTGGCGAATATCGAGATCAACGACAAGAACATCAAGGATTTTGAGCGTGTGGCGCGGAAATACGGTGTGGACTATGCCGTAAAGAAAGACCGTACCACCTCGCCGCCCAAGTACCTTGTGTTTTTCAAGGCCCGCGACGGCGACGCGCTGACGGCGGCGTTTAAGGAGTACACCGCGAATACCGTCAAAAAGCAGAGCCGTCAGTCTATCATCCAAAAGCTGCGGGCCATTCTGCCGCAGACCAGGGAGCAGGCCAAGGAGAAGAAAAAGGAGCTGGAGCGATGAAGAATATCAACATCAAAAAGCTCTTAATTCTCAATTTGCCCTATGCCCTGATCGGTCTGTATGCCACCAAGCTGGGGCAGGCGTGGCGGCTGGCGGAGGGCGTCAACGCCTCGGAAAAGCTGCTGCATATCATGGACGGCTTTGCCGCCGCCTTTCAATCGGCCCTGCCCAGCTTTCACCCATCGGATTTGTTGGTGGGCCTTGCCTGCGGCGCGGCCCTCCGGCTGGCGGTGTATATCAAGAGCAAGAACGCCAAGAAATTCCGGCATGGGCAGGAATACGGCAGTGCCAGATGGGGTACAGCGGAGGACATCAGGCCATATATCGACCCTGTTTTCCAGAACAATGTGATCCTGACCCAGACGGAACGCCTGATGATGTCCAGCCGCCCCAAAGACCCCAAGACGGCGCGAAACAAGAATGTGCTTATCATCGGCGGCTCCGGCTCCGGCAAGACCCGCTTTTGGCTCAAGCCCAACCTCATGCAGTGCCACAGTTCGTATGTGGTGACTGATCCGAAAGGCAGCATCCTCGTCGAGTGCGGAAAGCTCTTGCAGCGCAACAACTATCGCATCAAGGTGTTCAACACGATCAACTTCAAAAAATCAATGCACTATAATCCTTTCGCCTATATTCACAGCGAAAAGGACATTTTGAAGCTGGTGAACACCCTGATCGCCAACACCAAGGGGGACGGCAAAGGCGGGGACGATTTCTGGCAGAAGGCCGAAACGCTGCTCTATACCGCCCTCATCGGGTATATCCACTATGAGGCCCCGGAGGAGGAACAGAATTTTGCCACCCTCATTGAGCTTATCAACGCCATGGAGGTCAGAGAGGACGATGAGAGCTTCAAGAACAATGTGGACCTCGCCTTTGACGAGCTGGAGGCGGAGAACCCCCAGCACTTCGCTGTACGGCAGTACAAAAAGTACAAATTAGCCGCCGGCAAAACCGCCAAGAGCATCAATATTTCCTGCGGCGCGAGGCTTGCCCCCTTTGACATCCAAGAGCTGCGGGAGATCACCATGTACGATGAATTGGAGCTGGACACCCTGGGGGATAAGATTTTCTCGGAGAAAAGCAAGGGTAAGGACGATTACCAAAAGACGGCGCTGTTCCTCATTATGAGCGACACAGACCCCACCTTTAATTTCCTGATTTCGATGATCTATACCCAGCTATTCAATCTGCTGTGCGAAAAGGCGGACGATGTGTACGGCGGACGCTTGCCGGTCCATGTGCGCTGCCTGATCGACGAGTGCGCCAACATCGGCCAGATACCGAATCTGGAAAAGCTGGTGGCCACCATCCGCAGCCGGGAGATCTCCGCCTGTCTCGTCTTGCAGGCGCAGAGCCAGCTCAAAGCCATTTATAAGGACAACGCCGACACCATCATCGGCAACATGGACACCCGCATTTTCCTCGGTGGCTCGGAACCCACCACCATCAAGGAGCTGAACGCCGCGCTGGGCAAGGAGACCATCGACAGCTTCAACACTTCGGACACGCGGGGCAACAGCCCCAGCTACGGCACATCGTACCAAAAGCTGGGCCATGAGCTGATGAGCCAGGATGAAATTGCCGTCATGGACGGCGGCAAGTGCATCTTGCAGCTTCGCGGCGTCCGGCCATTTTTCTCGGACAAGTACGACATCACAAAGCACCCCAACTACAAGTACCTGTCCGACGCGGACCCCCGCAACGCTTTCAACATTGAGAAGTTCCTCTCCACCCAGCTCCGGCCAAAGCCGGAGGAGAGCTATGAGGTCTTTGAGATCAATGTGGATGAGGAGGACGGGGACGGCGAGGACGGGATACCAGCGTTCGTACCTGACCTTTAAGGTCGGTTATGAAATAGATATTTTACTCTGACGGGAGGTGCAAATTTGTTTCCGACACAAGACACCGGCTCACTGCAAAGGTCGGAACACACATGAAAACTAAAAATTATGGAAAGGAGCGCCGGGACGGAGCCGTGGATACGGTTTTGTTCCGGCTTTTGCAGTACCAAAAGGGCCTGAAAGTCCATAAGTCCCGGCAATATGATTTATGGCATTTTTTACTTCTGCGGTAGGTGTTCTCCAGACCCTCGTGATCGCGCTGGGCGCTGGCCTCGGTATCTGGGGCGTCATCAATCTGATGGAGGGCTATGGCAACGACAATCCTGGGGCTAAGTCTCAGGGCATGAAGCAGCTCATGGCCGGCGGAGGCGTCGCCCTGATCGGTATGACCCTCGTTCCGCTCCTGTCCGGCCTGTTCTCCGCCTGATCCCTGCCAACAGTTCGCCGGACATTTTCAGAAAAGCGGGGGCGGCGCTGTCCAATAGGGCAGCGCCCGCGCCCGCCCCTGTCCGGGCTGTTCAACAGCCTGCGACAAATCTATGGACAAACAGGAGGAATTGCATGAATAAAAAGACAAACCGCATCCCCCGTTCCCTTATCAGCCTGCTGCTGGCGCTGGCACTCACCATGAGCATCATGCCCATGGCGTTTGCCGCGCAGGAGAACGGATACCATGACCCCGCGGAGCATTGGCTGACCGCCAACAACCGCACCAACGAGCTGGACGCCAATGCCGTCCTGACCCATGAGACCTTTTACTGTGCCGTCTGTGAAAAGCCCACCAGCTTTTCCGCATGGCGCACCCCGGAGTACACCCGCGACGGCGCAAGCGCCCTGACCCGCAACGTGATGTACTCGGATGGCACGATGGTGGACGGAGAAGGTACGGGCGTCATTCTGGACGGCGCCCCCGGCGTGGATGCCGTTTATACTGGCTATCACTGGACGAAAGCCATGTGCGATGCCTGCGGCACCATGAACAGCAACGGCGGCATCAGCGGCTATGGCTTCAATAAGAATGTCTACTATCTCTACGACTGCGCCGCCGAGTTTATGGAGGATTTGGACGAGACTGTGCGCTATGAGTATGCGGACAGCACCTACCACAGTAAGATCACCACAGGCGGCGAATACTGCTGCTTCTGCTATGGCACCCGCCATACCAACAGTTCTGTGCTGGAGCGCCATACCATGAAAACGGAAATCCTGCCTCAGATCAGCAATGGGCGCTTTGCCATTGTGGAACACTGTACCCTCTGCGACTATACCAGGACCTCCTATGTGGCGGCAAAGAGCGTGGTGGCCGGTTACTATGGTGTGGTAGACGGCCAGCCCCATACCCTGACCGTTTCCGACCTGTCCGAGAGCGGCGTCCGCACTCAAATCCGCTACGGCAATTCTGCGGAGTCCTGCACCCTGACCTCCGCGCCCAGCTATACCGAGGAGGGCCAGTATGCCGTCTACTATGAAATCATCTACACCTATAACGGCGTGGAGATGACGGAGAACGGCGTGGCAAATGTGTGGCTGCGGGACACTGTGACCGCAGATGACGGTTCCTGTTCCTGCGGCTGCGGAAATCCCAACTGCGGCTGTCAGGATTCCGGCTGCAAGGGCGGCTGCTGCGGGGATACGGGGTGCAACGGCGACCACAACTTCAAGCTGCTGGACACCGATCCCCCCACCTGCCTGACGCTGGGCTACTCCCGCTATCTCTGCCCTGACTGCGGCACTATTGAGAAACGGGACTATGAGAACGCGCTGGGCCATTCCTATCAGAGTGTTCTTGTCCGCGAGGCCACCTGCGAGACCGAGGGCAAGCTGCTGGAAATCTGCATCCGCTGCGGCGATGTGAAAACCACCGGCACCCCCAAGGGCGAGCATCGTTACACGACTTACACCGTGAAGGCCACCTGTGTCAACCCCGGCTATACCGTGAAGGAGTGCGAGGTCTGCGGCGAGCGGCAGATCACCGACATCACAAACGCCCTGTCCCACAACTATGTGGCGCACACCACCGCCCCCACCTGCACAGCGGGCGGGCAGACCGTCTACCGCTGCGACGGCTGCGGCAGCTCCTTTACCGGCGACCACAGCGAGGCGCTGGGCCATAGCTGGAATGATGGTGAAGTGATCGCCAATCCCTCCTGCACCGGCGAGGGCGTGAAGCAGTACACCTGCAACCGCTGCGGGAATACCAGGATGGAGACCATTCCCGCCACCGGCCATACCCCCGGCGAGGGCGCGACCTGCCTGAACCCCGGCACCTGCACCGTCTGCGGCGCTGTGCTGGACAAGGCCAGCGGCCATAACTTCCAGCCGGAAGTGACCGCGCCCACCTGCCTGAAGCTGGGCTTTACCACCCACACCTGCGCGAACTGCGGCTACAGCTATAAGAGCGACTACACCGACCCGCTGGGCCACGACCACAAGCCCGTCGTGACCGAGCCGACCTGCACCGAGGGCGGCTATACCACCTATACCTGCTCCCGCTGCGAGGACAGCTATGTGGACGATTATACTGACGCTCTCGGCCACGATTGGGACGAGGGTAGAGTGGTGGCCGATTCCGTCTGCGACAGCGACGGCGTGATGGAGTACCGCTGCAAACGCTGCGGCTATCACCGTCTGGAGGCTGTGTCCGAAAAGGGCCATACTCCCGGCGAGGAGGCCACCTGTACCGACGCCCAGCTCTGCACCGTCTGCGGCGCTGTGCTGGAAAAGCCCACCGGCCACAGCTATACGCCGGAAGTGACCGCCCCCACCTGCACCGAGCTGGGTTATACCACCTATACCTGCGACAAATGCGGCGACAGCTATAAAGCGGACTTTGTAAACGCCGCAGGCCATACCGCAGGGGACTGGATCGTGGATAAGGAGCCGACCACCGAGGCCGAGGGCAGCAAGCATAAGGAGTGCGTCAACTGCGGCGAGGTGCTGGAGACCGGCACCATCGGCAAAATCTATCACTTTGCCTACACCGACAACTACGGCGAAGCCGTTGTTGGGGACTACCTTGTGACAGTTTCGGATACCAAGACCGGCAACGCCGTCCACAACGCCGCAGTTTCGCTCCATGAGGACGGTTCCCTTTCGGTTGTCCTGCCGGATGGCCGGCTGATCGACTACGCCGCCCAGACCACCGTTACGGTCCAGCTCAAAGAGGATAAGTCCCCCGTGGAGGGCATCGGCATTGTCGTGACCGACAAGAACGATAACTTCACCCCCGGCAAGACCGGCGCGGACGGCAAGCTCACTGTGCCTGCCGCGTCCGGCGACACCAACTCGGAGGGCAAGATCACCATCGGCGGGACGGATAAGGACGGCAAGCCCGTTACCCTGACGGTCAAGGTAGAGGACTTTGAAAGCTCCCGTCCCATCAAGGGGGCCGATGTGGAAATGAAGAACGGCAAGCTGCATATCCTGCTCCCCGATGGCGTGGATATGGACGCGGGCAACCGCATCCTCGTCACCGTTTTGGACAACACAAAGGCCCCTGTTCGCGCGCTGGATGTCACTGTCCGAAACGATCTGGGCAATCAGGAACAGGGCCAGACCAACAAGGACGGCAAGCTGATCGTCCCCGCCCTGGGCAAAGCCTATACTGACGAGACCGGCACCGCGATTGTGGGCAAGTACACCGTAATCGTCAGCGACAGCGGGAAAAAGCCCGTAGTCAAGGCGCTGGTGTCGCTGATCGAGGGCAAGAACGGCGCAAAGGACGCCTTTACCGTCCTCCTGCCGGATGGCCGTCTGCTGGACGCCAACGATAAGACCACCGTCACCGTCCTGCTGCCCTCCGCAGACCCCGCCGCAGGGCTGAATGTCAAGGTGCTGGACAAGAAAGACAACCATGCGGCAAAGGATACGGACAAGGCCGGACAGATCGTTGTCCCCGATGCCTCCGGCAGCGCCGGTGAGACCATCGGCAAGGATACCGGCAAGGAGGACGATGCCAACACCATCAAGGTCAGCGTCACCGACGAGGGCGGCAAAGAGGTCGCCGGCGCGGAGATCGCTGTGGACGATAAGGGCGCTGTGACGGTCACGCTGCCCAAGGATTTCACTTTTGAGGATGACGGCACTGTGACCGTCACCGTCACCGACAACAAGGGCAAGCCGAAAGCGGATGTGAGCGTTTCTGTCACTGACGGCGCTGATGTGAACGCCAAGGGCGAAACAGACCGATACGGCAAGCTGACCGTCCCCGCCAAGGTGGAGATCGCGGAACACAGCGCATATATCGTGGGCTATACGGACGGCACCTTCGGCCCCTCCCGTTCCATGACGCGCTCGGAGGCCGCTGCTATCTTCGCCCGCCTGCTGGCGGCAAAGAACGGGGACATCCTCTATGACAATGTGCATTGCTCTTTCTCCGATGTGTCGGGCAAGGCGTGGTACGCCGGATATGTGAAGTATCTGGAGACCTTTGACATCCTCAGCGGCTATACGGACGGCACTTTCCGGCCCGATAACCCCATCACCCGCGCTGAGTTTGTGGCTATCTCGGTCCGTTTCTACAAGGCTTACGGCATCGAGGTCACAGAGGAAGTGAAAAAGCTGGCGTTCACCGATGTGAGCGGCAGCTATTGGGCGGCGGACTATATCGACGAAGCCACCGCCAACGGCTGGATCGTGGGCTATGGCAACGGCACCTTTGGGCCGGACAAGCCCATCACCCGCGCGGAGGTTGTCACTATCGTCAACCGCGTTCTGGGCCGCGAGGCCGACAAGGACTATATCGCCGCCAACGCTGGCAGCGTCAAGACCTTCCCCGATGTGCCGAGCAGCCATTGGGCGTACTATGCCGTACTGGAAGCCGCCAACGCGCACAAATCTCCCATCAAGGAGGGCGCGGAGAGCTGGCTGGGCAAGTAACCACAATAAAATCCTCCGGCGCGAGGCAGGGTTTGACGCCCTGCCTCAACTGCCGGGGAAAGGAGGGATTTTCCCATGGGTTTTATTGTTGACGCTCTGACCGACTGGCTGCGGGAGATTTTGGTGGGCGGCATCATCGACAATCTCTCTGGGCTGTTTGAGCAGGTCAATACGAAGGTAGGCGAGATCGCCGGCGAGGTCGGCACCACGCCCCAGGGCTGGAACGGCGGCATCTTCAATATGGTGCAAAGCCTGTCGGAGACCGTCATTCTGCCCATCGCGGGGGTGATACTCGCCTTTGTCATGACGCTGGAGCTGATCCAGCTCATCACCGAGAAGAACAATATGAATGATGTGGATACCTGGATGTTCTTCAAATGGGTCTTTAAGACGGCCTGCGCCGTCCTGATCGTCAGCAACACATGGAACATCGTCATGGGCGTGTTCGATGTGGCGCAGAGCGTAGTCAGCAGCGCGGCGGGCGTTGTTATTGGCAACACCGCCATAGACATTTCGGCGCTTATGACAGATTTGGAGACCGAGCTGATGGCGATGGACCTCGGCCCGCTGTTTGGCCTGTGGTTCCAAAGCCTTTTTGTGGGTGTTACCATGTGGGCTGTGACCATCTGCGTACTCATCGTGATTTATGGGCGCATGATCGAGATTTACCTTGTCACAAGCATCGCGCCCATCCCCATGGCGACCATGACCAACCGTGAATGGGGGCAGATGGGCCAGAACTATCTTCGCAGCCTGCTGGCGCTGGCTTTTCAGGCGTTCCTCATCATCGTCTGCGTGGCGATCTATGCGGTGCTGGTGCAGAACATCGCCATAGGCGACGATGTTTCCACCGCCATCTGGATGTGCATGGGCTATACCATCCTGCTGTGCTTCTCCCTGTTCAAGACCGGCTCGCTGGCCAAAAGTATCTTTAACAGCCATTGACGGAGGTGATCTATATCGCGTATGTACCCATTCCCAAGGACCTGAACGCGGTCAAATCCAAAGTCGCGTTCAATCTCACCAAGCGGCAGCTCCTCTGCTTCGGCGGCGCGGCGCTGGTGGGTGTGCCGCTGTTCTTCCTGATGCGTACCACCGGCAGCAGCAGCGCGGCTACCATCTGCATGATTATCGTCATGCTGCCATTTTTCCTGCTGGCGATGTATGAGAAGAACGGCCAGCCGCTTGAGAAAGTGGCGTGGAATATGCTTCAGGTCTGCCTTTTGCGGCCCAAGCAGAGGCCGTACAGGACAAACAACTTTTATGCCGCCCTGGAGCGGCAGGATTCTTTAGACAAGGAGGTATGCCGGATTGTCAACCCCAAGAAAGCTCACAAGAGCGGAACGAAAACAGATCGACGCGGCCATCGCAAGGGCAAAGGGCGCGGATAAAAAGCAGAAGTCGGCCCAGGACAGCATCCCGTTTCAGCGGATGTTCCCGGACGGCATCTGCCGCGTGACGGATAACTGCTACACGAAAACGGTGCAGTTTCAGGACATCAACTATCAGCTCAACCAAAACGAGGACAAGATGGCGATCTTCGACGGCTGGTGCGATTTCCTCAACTACTTCGACTCATCCATCCGTTTCCAGTTCTCCTTTGTCAACCTGTCCACCGACAGGGAGAGCGCCGCGAAAAGCATTTCCATCCCCCCGAAAGGCGACGCCTTTGACGGCATCCGCAGGGAGTACACCGAAATGCTCCAGAACCAACTCGCCCGCGGCAATAACGGCCTGATGAAAACCAAGTACCTGACCTTTGGCATCGAGGCGGACAGCCTGAAAGCGGCCAAGCCCCGGCTGGAGCGCATTGAGACCGATGTACTCAACAACTTCAAGCGGCTGGGCGTCAAGGCCGAGCCGATGAACGGCATGGAACGGTTGAAGCTCCTGCATGGGATGCTCCATATCGGGGACAGCGAACCGTTCCGCTTTTCCTGGGACTGGCTCCCCGCCACAGGCTTGTCCGTCAAGGACTTCATCGCCCCCAGCTCCTTTGAGTTCCGAAACGGCTATAACTTCCGTATCGGGGAGAAATTCGGCAGCGTGTCCTTTTTGCAGATACTCGCGCCGGAGCTGAATGACCGGCTGCTGGCGGACTTTCTGGATATGGACAACTCCCTTGTGGTATCTATGCACATCCAGTCCGTCGATCAGGTCAAGGCCATCAAGACCGTTAAGCGGAAGATCACAGACTTGCAGAAAATGACCATTGAGGAACAGAAAAAGGCGGTCCGCGCCGGATATGATATGGACATCATCCCCTCCGACCTCGCCACCTACGGCGAGGAGGCGAAGAAGCTCCTGCAAGAGCTGCAAAGCCGCAACGAGCGTATGTTCCTCATGACCTTTCTGCTGCTGAACACCGCCGCCAGCAAGCAGCAGCTCGACAACAATGTGTTTCAGGCCAACGCCATCGCGCAGAAGTACAACTGCGTTTTGAAAAAGCTGGACTTCCAGCAGGAGGAGGGGCTGATGAGCTGCCTGCCTCTGGGATACAACCAAATCAGCATCCAGCGGGGCTTGACTACTTCAAGCGTCGCTATTTTTGTGCCCTTTACCACCCAAGAGCTGTTCCAGAACGGGAAAGAGGCGCTGTACTGCGGTCTGAACGCCCTCTCCAACAACCTCATCATGGTAGACCGCAAGCTGCTGAAAAACCCCAACGGCCTGATCCTCGGCACCCCCGGCTCCGGCAAGTCCTTTTCTGCCAAGCGGGAGATCGCCAATGTGTTCCTCGTCACCGATGATGACATCGTTATCTGTGACCCGGAATCGGAATATGGGCCGCTGGTGGAGCATCTGCATGGGCAGGTCATACACATCTCGCCCACCTCCGCGGACTACCTTAACCCCATGGACCTGAACCTCAATTACAGCGACGATGAGAACCCCCTTTCTCTGAAAAGCGACTTCCTGCTCTCCCTGTGTGAGCTGATCGTGGGCGGCAAGGACGGCTTGCAGCCGGTGGAAAAGACCATCATTGACCGCTGTGTGCGGACGGTCTATCGGGACTACCTGAACGACCCGCGGCCTGAGAATATGCCCATTTTGGAGGACCTGTATAACGAGCTGCGGCGTCAGGAGGAAAAGGAGGCGCAGTATATCGCCACCGCCCTTGAAATCTATGTCACCGGCTCCCTCAATGTGTTCAACCACCGCACGAACATCAACATTGACAGCCGCATCGTCAGCTTTGACATCAAAGAGCTGGGCAAACAGTTAAAGAAAATCGGGATGCTCATCGTGCAGGACGCAGTGTGGAACCGCGTCACCGTCAACCGCGAGGCCCACAAGTCCACCCGCTACTACATCGACGAGATGCACCTTTTGCTCCGCGAGGAGCAGACGGCGGCGTATACGGTGGAAATCTGGAAGCGTTTCAGGAAATGGGGCGGTATCCCGACAGGCATCACGCAAAATGTGAAAGACCTGCTTTCCTCCCGCGAGGTGGAGAATATCTTTGAGAACAGCGACTATATCTATATGCTCAATCAGGCGAACGGGGACCGCCAGATTTTAGCCAAGCAGCTCAATATCTCCACCCACCAGCTCTCCTATGTGACCCATTCCGGCGAGGGCGAGGGCCTGCTGTTCTACGGCAACATCATCCTGCCCTTTGTGGACCGTTTCCCCAAGGACACCGAGCTGTACCGCATTATGACCACCAAGCCCCAGGAACAGGCGGCTGCAAACGGAACGGAGGTATGATATGGACAATGTTTTTATGATCCACCTGGACGATTATATCCGGCACATTGACGAAAAGCTGGAGCTTTACGCCATGCTGCGCCAGTTGGAGGACGCCATCGGCAAGCTGCCGGAGTGCCGGTCCACCGCCGAGGCGCGCCGGCGCATGGCGGCGTTTTCTCCCAAGCTCAAAGAGCTGTGGGAGGGCTGGAACATCCCCCGGCGCTATCTCGTCAGCGGGGAGCTGGACGATCTGTGCGATGTCATGGACGATGAGCTGATGGAGCCGGAGGACGCCGGCTATTTCAGCGAGGGCAGCGACATCCGCGCCGGCGGGGATTCGCCGGCTGTCCCTGAACTGGCCGGCCATGAGCTGCTGCTGGGGCTGATGGACACCGCCGACAAGCTCTACGACAACTATGCCGCCCTGATCGAGCTGGCGCGCCGGCAGCTCCGCCGCTGTGAGCAGTGAGGCTGCTGCGGCGGGAAAGGAGGTGAGCGCCCATGGCGGTCAGGCTGCAATTTACCGAGGAAGAATTAGCCGGCTCCAAGCTGAAAAAGTCCGCAAACAAGGCCCAGCGCCGGACGGATAAGCTGGAAAAGGCGGAGAAAAAGCTCCCGAAGAAAACGGTCCGAAAGCCCGTCCGCACCGTTGACCCGCAGACCGGCAGGGTGAAAACCACCCTGCAATTTGCGGAGGTCACGAAAAAGCCGCCCTCCTCCAAGCTGACGCAGACGGCGGTGGCAGATACCGCCCTTGCCAAGCTCCACCATGAGGCGCGGGAGGCCGGAGAGGACAACAGCGGCGTGGAGGCCGCGAACACCCTGACGCAGACGGCAGAGGGCGGCGTTCACACTGCCCGCAGCGTCTACCACAATCACAGGGCCAAGCCCTACCGCACAGCGGCGCGGGCGGAGAAACGGGCGGACCACGCCAATGTTTCCGCGCTGAAACAGGAGTTTTCCCAGCAAAACGGCGGTTTTTCCAGCAACCCCTACTCCCGTTGGCAGCAGAAACGCGCCATCAAAAAGGAGTACGCCAGGGCAAAAAAGGCCGGGGGCCAGACCGTCAGCGCCGCGCAGACCTCCGCAAAGGCGGCGGAAAAGGCCGCAGAGGGCAGTAAAAAGGCGGGGCAGTTTATCGCCCGCCATAAAAAGGGCTTTCTCATCGTGGGCGCACTGGGGCTGATCGTGGCGATGTTCCTTTCCCTGTTTTCCTCCTGCTCTATGTTTTTGCAGGGCGGCGCGGGCGGCGTGGCGCTCTCCACCTACCCCAGCGAGGACGGCGAGATGCTGGCGGCGGAGGCGGCATACGCCGGGATGGAGGCCGAGCTGCAAAGCTATCTGGATACCTATGAGAGTACCCACGACTATGACGAGTACCACTACGATCTGGACAGCATCGAGCATGACCCCTATGTGCTGATCTCCTACATCACCGCCTATCTGGGCGGCGAGTGGACAATGGCGGAGGCGCAGCCCGTATTGGATATGCTGTTTGAAAAGCAGTACATCCTGACGGAGACCGTCACCACCGAGACCCGCACCAGGACGGAAACGGAAACAGACGAAGATGGCAACGAAACAGAGGTAGAGGTGGAGTACACCTACTACATCTGCACCGTGACGCTGGAAAACTTCAACCTCTCCCATGTGCCGGTCTACACCATGTCGCAGGACCAGCTCTCCATGTATGCCATCTACATGGCCGCGCTGGGCAACCGGCCCGACCTGTTCCCCGGCTCGGACTATGTGAATCTCTACGGTACAGATTATGAGCGGTACGAGATACCCCCGGAGGCGCTGGAGGATGAGCAATTCGCCGCTATGATAAAAGAGGCGGAAAAGTATCTGGGCTACCCCTATGTCTGGGGCGGCAGCTCTCCCGCCACTTCCTTTGACTGCTCTGGCTTTGTGTCGTGGGTGGTGAACCACTGCGGCGTGGGCTGGAATGTGGGACGGCTGGGGGCGACAGGGCTTTACAACATCTGCACCCCTGTTTCCAGCGCCAACGCCAGACCCGGCGACCTGATTTTTTTCCAGGGCACCTATGACACCACCGGCATGAGCCATGTGGGTATCTATGTGGGCGGCGGACAAATGATCCACTGCGGTGACCCCATCCGTTATGTGAGTATAGAAACAAGCTACTGGCAGGCGCACTTCGCCGCCTTTGGCCGTCTGCCAAGTCCATGATAAAGGAGGTCTTTTATGAACCCCAAGGTAGAAAAACTGCGGGAGGAGCGGGAGAAGAACAGGGAGAAGATCGAAAAGCTCACCGCCCGCAACAGAGTGATCGACGAAACGGTGCGGAACCTTGAAAATACGGACATCATCGGCCTTGTCCGTGAACAGGGCCTCAGCCCGGATATGCTGGCGGAGCTGCTTGCCTCCCTGAAAGCGTCCCCTCTGCCGGCAAATACACCGAAAAAGGAGGAACCCCATGAGACCTAAAAAGATGAAGCTGCTCGCAGGCATCCTTGCCGTCATGCTGTGCATGACGGCTTTTTCTGTGACCGCTTTTGCCAGCGGCGACGATTGGTGCGAGTATGGCGACTACGGTACGCCGGAGGCATCGGAGAGCGCCGGCGCGACTGAAACGCCCTCTCCCTCGCCGGAAGTGACCCCCACGCCGGAGCCGGAGGTCACACCCGCCCCTGTGGAACCCGCGCCGAGTACCACCCCGGAAACGCCCCCGCAGGAGGCCACCGACCCCAGCGGCGATGGGGAGACCGGCAGCGGAAAGCCGCTGACGCCCCCCGGCAACCTGAATTTGGTGGACGATGTGCTGCAAACGGACAAAAAGCCTGATGATGCCGGTAGTGACGCCAGCACCGGCAAAAAGGACGATGAGCTGGAGGAAAAGCAGTTTATCACCGTCCAGTCCAAAAACGGCAACTACTTTTATATCGTCATTGACCGCAGCGGCGATACCGAGAATGTCCACTTTTTGAACCAGGTGGACGAGGCTGACCTGATGGCGCTGATCGAGGGCGATTCCGCAGAGGAAAAGCCGCCTGTCTGCACCTGCACAGACAAGTGCATGGTGGGCGACATCAACCTGTCCTGCCCCGTCTGCCAGACTACCATGAGCGAGTGCGCCGGTAAGGAGCCTGTGCCGGAACCCACGCCGGAGCCGGACACCGAACCTGAAAAGGAACCCGCCAAGGCAGGCAGCACAGCGCCGCTCCTGATCGTGCTGGTGCTGGCTATGGTAGGCGGCGGCGCGGTCTACTACTTTAAGTTCCGCAAGCCCAAGACTGACACCAAAGGCCCCGCCCTACTGGACGATTACGACTTTGGCGAGGACGAGGATGAGGACTATGAGTACGAAAAGGACGATGCCGATGAGCCGGAGGAGCGCGGCGAGGGCGGCTAAACGGTATTAGAATTGCCACTTGCAATTTGCACATGATAATGCTATAATTATGTGCAAAGGAGGCGAGCTTATGCCACAGATCAGACCCATTACAGATTTACGCAACACAACAGAAATCTCCAACGCCTGCCACGCAAAGCGGGAGCCTATGTTTATTACAAAGAATGGCTACGGCGATTTGGTAGTTATGAGCATCGAGACCTATGAGGAGATGCTGGAAACTGCCGCTGTCGATGCGGCGATTGCAGAAGCGGAGGCAGAGTTTGCCCATGACGGTAAGCTCCATGATGCCAGAGAAGCACTTTCTTCTTTAAGGAGGAAGCACTTTGGCTGATGTTTACAAGGTAAAGTTAATGAGCCGCGCTCTGCGTGATCTCGACGGTATCTACAAATATATTGCCGAAACCTTGTTAGAACCGGGGACCGCCTTAAAGCTGGTAGAAGAAATTGAGCGGGAAATCCTGTCTCTGGAACACTTCCCGAACCGCTGCCCCACTCGCAAAACTGGCGCTTATGCCAATAAGGGCTACCGCCAGTTATTTGTAAAAAACTATACAGCAATCTTTCGCGTGGATGAGGCCGAAAAAACGGTCATCGTTGTTACGGTGCGTTACTCTCCAAGCCAATTCTAAAACAATTTGCAGAGAAAAGCAGTCCTTCGGGGCTGCTTTTTCTCTGCCCAAAAGACAGGAGGAATGATATTGAACAGACTCGTCATAGCGGAAAAGCCCTCTGTGGGCAAGGCAATCGCAGCCGTTCTCGGCGCTCATGGGCGCGAGGACGGCTGTTTTATTGGAAACGGATACATCGTTTCCTGGTGTTTCGGGCATCTGGCGGAGCTTGCCGCCGCTGACACCTATGATGAAAAGTACGGCAAATGGCGCTGCGAGGATTTGCCCATCCTGCCCCAGCCCTGGCGCTACTCCATCTCCGAGGACAAGCGCAGGCAGTTTGACCTCCTGCGGGAGTTTATGCGGAGCGATGAGGTGTCCGAGGTCATCAACGCCTGCGATGCCGGACGGGAGGGCGAGCTGATTTTCCGCACCGTCTATGCCCTCTCCGGCTGCACCAAGCCCATGAAACGGCTGTGGATCTCCAGCATGGAGGACGAGGCCATTCGGGAGGGCTTTGAAAACCTGCACCCCGGCAGCGAATACGATGCGCTCTATGAGGCGGCGCTGTGCCGTTCCCGCGCCGACTGGCTGGTGGGCATCAACGCCACGCGCCTGTTTTCCGTCCTCTACCACCGCACTCTGAATGTGGGGCGCGTGGTATCTCCTACGCTGGCACTCATCGTCCAGCGGGAGGCGGAGATTAAGGCGTTCACGCCTGTTCCGTTCTATACGGTGGACCTTACCGCGAATGGCTTTGAGGCCGCAAGCGAACGCTTTTCGGAAAAAGCAAGTGCCGAGGGGCTTCAAAAGGTGTGCAAAGGGGCTTCGGCCACTGTGACCGGCGTGGAGCGCAAGGAGAAAACCGAGAAAGCCCCGGCGCTCTACGACCTGACCACCCTCCAACGGGACGCCAACCGTCTGTTGGGCTATACCGCCCAGCAGACCTTGGACTATCTGCAAGCCCTCTATGAGAAAAAGCTCTGCACCTATCCCCGCACCGACAGCCGTTTCCTTACGGACGATATGCAGGACAAGGTTTCGGAGCTTGCCACCATCGCCGCCGAGATTGCCGGTAAAGCGATGGGCGAGGTCCATGCCGGTCAGGTATGCAACAGTAAAAAGGTGTCCGACCACCACGCCGTTGTCCCCACCATGACGGCGGGCAGCGCCGGCCTGTCCGCCCTGCCTGCCGGAGAACGGGCGGTTTTGGAGCTGATCGCCCAGCAGGTGCTTTGTGCTGTGGGCAGTCCCCATATCTATGCGGAAACGGCGGTTACGCTGGACTGCGGCGGTGCTGCGTTCACCGCAAAGGGTAAAACCGTCCTCTCTGTGGGCTGGAAAGCCTGTCTGGAACAGGAACAGGCGGACAAGCCCCTGCCGGATTTGGCCGAGGGCATGAGTTTTCCTGTGGAGTCTGCCGCCATCAAAGAGGGCAAGACCACGCCGCCCAAACGCTACACCGAGGACACACTGCTCTCCGCTATGGAGACCGCAGGGGCAAAGGATATGCCGGAGGATGCCGAGCGCAAGGGGCTGGGAACGCCCGCCACCCGCGCGGCTGTGCTGGAAAAGCTGGTGTCAACTGGCTTTGTGGAGCGGAAAAAGGCGAAAAAGGCGGTCAGCCTTGTGCCCTCCGGCCCCGGCGCTGCCCTCATCACCGTCCTGCCGGAACAGCTCCAGTCCCCGCTTTTGACAGCGGAATGGGAAAGCCGCCTGAAAGAGATCGAGAGGGGCGAGCTGGCGGCGGACGCTTTTATGGCGGACATCTCCGGCATGGTGCGGGAGCTGGTAACGACCTACACGCCGGTCCAGGGCGCGGAGGCCCTGTTCCCCTCCGGGCGTCCTGTGGTGGGCAAGTGTCCCCGCTGCGGCGGCGATGTCACCGAGAGCAAGGCCGGCTTTTTCTGCGAGAGCAACGCCTGCCGTTTCGGGCTGTGGAAGGACAACAAGTATCTGAACGCGAAGAAGATCACCCTGACAAAGCGCATGGCATCGGCGCTGCTGAAAGACCGCCGCACCTTTATCTCCGGCATCTATTCGGAGAAAACCGGCAAGACCTATGACGCTTTCCTGACCCTCCGCGATGATGGCGCTCGTACTTCTTTCGGCATTGAGTTTCAGTAATCTGGGAAAGGAGTGTGCCTATGGCTGAAAAGCAGACCAACAAGCAGCGGCTCAAGGAAATTACGGACAGCATCGAGGCCAATATCCAAGAGCTGTTCCAGTCGGAGCGGTATATGAATTATCTCCGCACCATGAGCCGGTTTCACAAGTACAGCTTTAACAACACCATGCTCATTCATATGCAGAAGCCGGACGCCACCCTTGTGACCGGCTACAGCAAGTGGGAGCAGAAGTTTAACCGCCATGTAAAGCGCGGCGAAAAGGGCATCAGGATCATCGCGCCCACGCCCTTTAAGAAGAAAATTGAGCAGGAAAAGCTGGACCCCAACACCAAGCTGCCCCTGCGGGACAAGGACGGCAATATCATCATGGAGGAAAAGGAAGTCAAAATCCCCATGTTCAAGCCGGTTGTCGTGTTTGATGTGAGCCAGACCGAGGGCGAACCGCTGCCCACGCTTTCCTCCGACCTCCGGGGCGATGTGAAGCACTATGAGATTTTCATGGAGGCCCTGCGCCGGTCCTCCCCCGTCCCCATGGCGCTGAAAGCCATCTCCGGCGATATGGACGGCTTTTTCAATCTGGACGATCAGAGCATCACCATCCGCGAGGGGATGAGCGAGGTGCAGACCATCTGCGCCGCCGTCCATGAGATCACCCACGCCAAGCTGCACAACATCAAGGACGGCCTGAAGCTGGACGATAAAGAGGAATATGATGAGATCGAGCTGTTTGACAAACCCGCCCTGTTTTCCAATGGGCGCGTTGACCGGGACAAGCTGCCGGAGGGCCTGTATGCCTACGACCTCCGGGGCGGCGACGATGACCCCGGTGCGCCGGTTACGGTGGAAAACCGTGTTGTGGTGAACCATGCCGGCTCAGTCATCCTCTCGGAACCGCTGGATTTCGGGGAGGCCGATTACCTTGCGCTGGGCGAGGATATGAATTTTACCGGCGGCGAGGCCACCTTAAAGCACTTTTTCGAGCAGACGCGCCCCGAAAAGGTGAAGAAGGACCGCAACACCGAGGAAGTGGAGGCCGAGAGCGTTTCCTTTGCCGTGTGCTGCTACTATGGCATTGAGACCGGCGAAAACAGCTTTGGGTATATCGCCTCCTGGTCTGACGGCATGGAGCTGAAAGAGCTGCGGGCCAGTCTGGAGACCATCAACAGGACCGCCGACGGCCTGATTACCGATATTGACCGCAATTTTACGGAGATTTGCAAGGAGCGCGGGATCGACCTGTCCAATGAGCAGGTGGGCGCGTCCGTCCTCTCCGGCGATTCCGTAGGCGGCGGTGAAACGCGGGAGGCCCAGCCGAACGAGCAGTTTTACAGGGTGAACGAGGCGCAGTACCTCTATATCCAACGCTGCGACACCGGCTATGACTACACCTTTTACGATGCCGCCAGCAAGCGGGCGCTGGACGGCGGGCAGCTTGACAACCCCAGCCTCTCCATCGCGGAGGCCGCGAAAGCGGTCTGTGAGCTGAACGAGGCCCTGATGGACGATATGGCGGTGGTGGCCGGCGAGCTGCCGGAGGAATTTACGGAGTCCGCGCCCCGCGACTACCGCGCGGAGCTGGCCGACCATTTCAGCAAGGAGGATGAGCGGCTGTGGGACACTGACACCAAACTGGACGAATACCCCATGCCGGACAAAAACTATGACTCTGCTGATCTGGCGGAGCATGGCCTCTACGATGAGAGCTTTCTGCCCATCTCCAAGGAACTGGCCGCAGAAATGATTGACCGCGATCTGACGGTGTACGCCGTCACCAGTGAGGGTGCGGTCATGGCCTTTGACCGCGAGGAGGTGGAAAGCTATCAGGACGGCTCCCTGTTCGCCGTTCTCCGCGAGGAATGGGAGCAGACCGCCGAGTTTAAGGATGCTGTAGCTGACCGCATGAACCATCAGCAGGAGCGTGAAAAGGCTTTCCTCGATCATGCCGGGGACAGCTTTGCCATCTACCAGCTCAAAGACGGCGAAGAAACGCGGGATCTCCGCTATGAGCCGCTCCCCACCCAGGGCGTGGATAAAAAGTTTTACGAGCTGGCCTATACAGCGCCCCTCCCGGACGGGGCCACGCTGGATACGCTGTGGGATACATTCAATACGGCGCACCCCGCCGACTATCTGCGTCCGAGTATGTCTGTCAGCGACATCGTTGCCATCAGGAAGGATGGTGTGCTATCCTGTCACTATGTTGACCGGCTTGCCTTTACCGAACTGCATGGCTTTCTCCAGCCGGAAAATTATCTGAAATCTGCTGAAATGGCGATGGAGGACGATTATAATATGGTGGACGGCATCATCAACAACGGCCCCAAACAGCCCACTGTGGCCGAGCTGGAGGAACAGGCCAAAAGCGGCCAGCCCATCTCCCTGATGGATTTGGCGGGGGCCATTCAGCGGGAGAAGGAGGAAAAGCAGCAGAAGCCCGCGCCCGGAAAAAAGCCCTCCATCCTCGCCAAAATCCGCAAGCCCCTCCCCGCCAGAGAGGACAAGAAAACAGCGCCCGAACGGAGCGCGGAAAAGGAGTACACACGATGAGCTTTACCAATGACGAGATGAACCTGATGTGCATTTACAACACCGGCACCCGCGAGGGCACTTTGAACGCGCTCACCGCCATGCGGGAGTACCTGACTGCGGAGGAGACTGAGCTGCGGGATATGACTGACAGTGTGGTGGAAAAGCTGGGAAAAATGAGCGACGCCGAATTTGCGGCGCTGGACCTCTACCCCGATTTTGACGAATAAAGACACCCTGCAAGGGGGCGGCAGCAGCCGCCCCTTTTGCTATTTTTCAGGAGAGGAGGAACCTAATGGCAAATAATGTTCAGGCGTATGCGAAGCTGGCGGACGATACCGCCGCGCAGATCACCGGCAGCTATCAGGAGTGGACGGCGTTTTTAACGACGGCGGCGCGGCTCTATAAATACCCTTACAGCGAACAGCTTATGATCTACGCCCAGCGCCCCGAAGCCACCGCCTGCGCCGAGTATGACCTTTGGAACAAGCGCATGGGGCGGTATGTGCGGCGCGGAAGCAAGGGCATCGCCCTCATTGATATGACCGGGGACAACCCCAAAATTAAGTATGTTTTTGATGTGTCCGACACAGGAAAAACAGAACGCTCCCGCCGCGTCAATCTGTGGGAGTACAGGCAGGAACACGCGCAGGCGGTCTCCGCTATGCTGGAACGCCGCTATGAAGTGACCGGCGAGAATGGCATTGAGGAACAGCTTGAGAAAGTCGCCGCCCAGCTTGCCGATGAATACTGGAACGACCATCAGCGTGACATCCTCGGCATCGTTGACGATTCCTTTTTAGAGGATTATGATGATTTCAATGTAGGCGTGGCCTTTCGGAACGCCGCCACCGTCAGCATTACCTATTCCCTGCTGTCCCGCTGCGGCCTGGAGCCGGAGGAATACTTTGAGCATGAGGATTTTCTCAGCGTATTCGACTGGAACACCCCTGCGGCGGTGGCGGAGCTGGGAACGGCGGTCAGCACCATCAATCAGGAGGTGCTGCGGCAGATCGAGATCACCATCAAACAGTATGAGCGCGAGAAAAGCGCGGAAAGGACTGAAAGACATGACGAACAGCCTGACTTACACGCAGAACGGGGATTACCTGATCCCCGACCTGAAACTGAGCGAAACGCCGGAGGGGAGCCTCGGCAAGTACGGCAGGATGCGGAAGAAGTACCTTCAGGAGAACAGGCCGGGGCTTTACAGCCGCCTGCTGCTGTCTACGACCCTGCAAGCGCACCTGCTGGAGATCGAGCAGGCGGCGCGGAACCGGCTGGAGCAGATGCTCCCGGCGCTGGCACAGGAGGCCGGCGCGACGGAGAGCCTGAAAGCCAGCGACCCGATGAAGTGGGTGGGACTGATGAACACCTGCAAGGCGCAGGCGGAGGAGATCATTCTCAGCGAGCTGATTTACAACTGACGCCCCAAGAGTCCGAGCCGGAGGCGACGGACGATTGGCTGGCGGAAGGGGTGCCTGCGGTACAGCTAAATCTTTTCGGTGAGCCGGTGGAGGGCGAACAAATCAGCCTGTTCCCCTCTGAGGCACAGCAGATACGGAGCATCGCAGAAGCGGAGAGCGCAGAAAAAGCGCCCTTCGCTTTTTCTATTCCCCAAGAGGACATCGACCAAGTTTTGCGCTTTGGCAGCAACACAGAAAACAGCCGTATGCGTGTGGCCGCTGAGTTTATGAAACAGAAATCCCCGGAGGAGATCGCCGCCTTTCTGCAAAAGGAATACCATGGCGGCTATGGCGTCAAAGGCAGGGACGGCGATATTTCCGCATGGTATGCCCAGGATGGCATCCACCTGTCCATGGGCCTGAGTGCGCGGTATGTCCAATACGCGCAGGTCATCTCCTGGGAGGATGCCGCCGCCCGCATTGAGGAAATGCTGGATACCGGCATCTTTGCCACCAATGTAGAGCTGATAGAAACACCTGGATATGAGCGCGGTCAAGTGGCGCAGGCCCTTTGGTATATGTCCCACGACATGAGCGACGCGGCAAAGGAACAGGGCTTTATGCCCTCGCTGAAAACCCTGCGCGGCGTGGGCTTTCCAGAGGAAACAGAGCAACTGACCGCTATGCTGGCTGACCCCGGCAATGTAAACGCCCTGATCTCCGAGCTGGAGACCTTTGCGGAGGCCCACGCGCAGGACAGGGACCTGATGCGCTTTCAGCATTACAAACCGTCCGCTGTTCTGGACCAGCTCCGCGAGCTGTCCCTGCCCCGCAGGGAATACGCCTCCGAGCTTACGGTACTTCCCCCGCCGGAGAGCTTTATCACCGAGGACGAGATCGCGCAGACACTCAGCGGCGGCAGTAATATGGAGGGCAGCAAGGCCAGGATTTACGCCTTTTTCAGCGGCAATCCCACGCTGAAAGAGTGTGCGGACTTTTTGAAAGAGGAATATGGCACAGGCGGCGGCAACGGCGCTATTTCCGGCAATTTTCATAGCTGGAGGGATCACAGCTCCAAGGGCATCGTGCTGAAAAAGCCGGATTGCGTAGATGTGCAAATATCCTGGAACAATGTCGCCAAGCGGATCAGCGCCCTTATCCGCGAGGACAAGTACCTCACACAGTCGGAAAAGGCGCAATTACAGCAGAACACCCAGCGCAATTCCCTCTTTGATACCTACAACGCGGTCAAAGAAAGCCACCCCGACGATATGGTGCTGTTTCAGGTGGGCGACTTCTTTGAAATGTACGGTGAGGACGCCAAGCAAGCCGCCGAGCTGCTGGGCCTGCACCTGACCACCCGAAACATCCCCAATGTAGGCCGTGTGGAGATGTGCGGCGTACCGGCGCATGATCTGGAACGCTATGTAGAAAAGCTCCGAGAGCAATACGATGTGACCCTCTCCGCAATTCCAGAGGGCGGCACAGAGCGCGGCGCTTTCACCCTGCGCTCCATCGACCATGAGGCAGAACGGGCCATTGACGCCCACGAAGCGGAGCTTGGCGCGGACGGGACAAGGGTATTCCATGACCCTGCCGCCAAAGAACCCGCCCCCACTGTTCGGGAGCTTTATGACAAATACAAGCCGGTAGTGACTGCCGCCGTCATGGATGATATGCCCTACCGCAACGCCTGCGGCCACTCGGACCATGAAAATGCCGTAACGGAGGGCAGCGCCGCCATCAAGCGCGCCATTCTCAATTCCGGCGATTTGGAGCTGATCCGGCTGTACTCCGATGTGCCGGAATTTCGCAGCCGTCTGCATCAGGAGATCATAGACGAGACCTATCCGCGGCTCCATGAGCTTTTGCGCCCTCTCTCTCAGGAGGATATTGACGATGCCCTCCGCGCGTGGAATGGGAATATGGACAGCAAACGCGCTGTTGTCCGCTATATGAAAGACCACGCGCGGGACAGGGATACCGCCGCATGGCTCTCTCATGAGTATGGCGGCAATGGGACATTCACCATCCGTCCTGGCAGTCCTGAATCTATGGAGCTGCCATGGGCAAAGGTGCAGCGCCGGATCGCCCAGCTCATTCAAAAGGACGCTTTCTATACCGAGGAGGAGCTGGACAACTTTGAGGACATCGACCCCGTTGCTATCCGCGAGGATTTGGAGAGCGGCAGACCCAGCGCCTTTGTGGAACAGGTCATGGCCGATGTGGAGCGCATCGCCGCACAGGAGGCGGCTGCGGAAGAACCAATCGCTCCCCCTGCGGCTATGGGGCCGGATGTGGAACCCGCGCCCCCTGCGGAGGAATACCGCGACCCGCTGGCACCGGCCTATCAGGTGGGAGATACCGTTTATCTGGACGATACGCGCTTTGTCATCGCGGAAGTGCGGGATTTTGGCGTCCAACTCAGCGACCCCACACTGGCATATCCCATTTTCCGTTCAGAGAACAAAGAGACCTTTGAACGCCTGCTCCGGCGCGACGAGCGCAACAGCCAGATCACCGATTATCTGTCCACCGGCCATGACGCGGCAGACGGCGATCTGTGGGAAGTGCTGACCGCCGAGGGCGGCCTGCTTTTTACGGAGGAAAGAGATGTGATTGCATCATGGCTCGGCGCGGGCGACGGCAACGCGCAGATTGCCCAGCTTTTGTCTGAAATGCTTGCTGACCGCGCGGAAACGATGGAGCTTGAAACCGGCGAAACAGCGGATTATTTTACTTCTGCTGCCGGCATTGAGATCAACATTCTGGACAGCGACGAGAACAAAAAGGCCGCGCTGTTCTTCCAATGGCGTGATGTTGCCGCCGTCCTCCGCGCGGAGTTCTTGGAAAATTCCATGGAAAAGGAGGCTCCATTTGCGGCAGAGCCGGAGGAACGCGCCGGAAGTGCTGGAGCGCCTCCTGCCGCACCGCAGGAAGCGCCGGTCAAGCCGCCTGTTACTACGCACACTGAGACTGTGGCGGTCTATCCCGCCGAGCCAAACCACCTGCCCTACGATGTAGTCATTGAGACCCTGCACATCGACGAACCGCAGCAGGTAAAGCCTGAAAACTTCCGCATTACCGATGACAGCCTGGGCGTGGGCGGCAAGAAAGCCAAGTTCCGCATGAATATGGACGCCATCAATCTGCTGAAAGAGCTGGAGTTTGACGGCAGACAGGCCACGCCGGAGGAGCAGGAGGTCTTGTCCCGCTATGTGGGCTGGGGCGGTCTGGCAGAAGCATTTGAGGAGGGGCGTGAAAATTGGTCGGACGAGTTCAAAGAATTGTATGCAACCCTTTCCCCGGAGGAATACGCCGCCGCCAGAGCGTCCACCCTCAACGCCCACTACACCAGCCCCACCGTTATCAAGGCCATCTATGAGGCCCTCGGCAATATGGGCTTTACCGGCGGCAATATTTTAGAGCCGTCTATGGGTGTTGGTAACTTCTTCGGCCTACTTCCCGACAACATGGCGGGAAGTAAGCTCTATGGCGTGGAGCTGGACAGTATCACCGGCAGAATTGCCAAGCAGCTATACCCCAAAGCCGACATCACCGTGGCCGGATTCGAGACCACTGACCGCAGGGATTTCTATGATGTGGCTGTGGGGAATGTACCGTTCGGACAGTACAGCGTCAATGACCGGGCTTATAACAAGCTCGGTTTTTCCATTCATGATTACTTTTTCGCAAAGTCTCTCGATCAGGTGCGTCCCGGCGGTGTGGTGGCCTTTGTTACCAGCCGCTACACCATGGATAAGCAATCCCCGGAGGTGCGAAAGTACATCGCGCAGCGGGCCGAGCTGCTGGGCGCGATCCGTCTGCCGAACAACGCTTTCAAGGCCAACGCCGGTACGGAGGTCGTGTCGGACATTATCTTTCTCCAAAAGCGTGACCGCCCAATTGAGATTGAGCCGGATTGGGTGCATTTAGGAAAGAACGCTGACGGTTTTGCCATCAACAGCTATTTTATCGACCACCCGAAAATGATGCTGGGTACGCCTACCGCGGAGAGTACGCAGTACGGCAAGCAGGACTTTACCCTTGCGCCCATTGAGGGCGCGGACCTCGCCGCACAGCTCCATGAGGCGGTGCAGCACATCACCGGCGAATATCGGGAGGCGGAGCTGCCTGATCTCGGTGAGGACGAGGAAATCCGAGACACGATTCCCGCCGACCCTGATGTAAAAAATTACTCCTACACCATTGTGGATGGAGAGGTGTACTACCGCGAAAACAGCGTCATGGTGAAGCCTGACCTGAACGCCACCGCCAGCGAGCGCGTCAAAGGTATGATCGAGCTGCGGGATTGTGTGCAGAAGCTCATCGGACAGCAGATGGATGGCTTTATCTCCGATGCTACGATTCAGGCGACCCAAGCCGAGCTGAACCGGCTGTACGACAGTTACACCGCAAAATACGGGCTTATCAACTCCCGCGCCAATTCCCTGGCCTTTGCCGATGACAGCTCCTATTTCCTGCTCTGCTCTTTGGAGGAGCTGGACGAGGAACGCAACCTGAAACGCAAGGCGGATATGTTCACCAAGCGGACCATCCGGCCCCATGAGGTTGTAACCAGCGTTGACACCCCCGTGGAGGCGCTGGCACTCTCCATCGGGGAGCGGGGCAAGGTGGATATGGCGTATATGAGCCAGCTCTGCGGATTATCCGAGGAAGAAATCTATCGGGAGCTGAAAGGTGTTATCTTTCTCAACCCCGTGTATGGCTACGGCGGCGGCAGGGAGGAAAAGTATCTGCCAGCCGACGAGTACCTCTCCGGCAATGTGCGGGAAAAGCTGGAATGGGCCAGACGCTCGGCACAGCTCCACCCCGAAGATTACACCGCCAATGTGGAGGCGCTGGAAAAGGCCCAGCCCAAGGATTTGGACGCCTCGGAGATTGATGTGCGCCTGGGCGCGACCTGGATCGACAAGGGGTATATCCAGCAGTTCATGGAGGAGACCTTTGACCCGCCCTATTATCTGCGGCGGGATATTCGGGTGAATTTCTCCGAGTACACCGCGGAATGGAATATCACCGGCAAAAGCGCCGTGGGCTACGGCAACATCAACGCCAGCATGACCTACGGCACCGAGAGGGCCAACGCCTACAAGATTTTAGAGGAAACACTGAACCTCCGCGACATCCGCATCTACGACACCAAGGTGGACGCTGACGGCAAGGAAAAGCGCGTCCTCAACAGCAAGGAGACCACCCTCGCCCAGCAGAAACAGCAGGCCATCAAGGACGCTTTTCAGGAGTGGGTGTGGAAAGACCCGGACCGCCGCGAGGCGCTGGTACGAAAGTACAATGACCTTTTCAATTCCACCCGCCCCCGCGAGTATGACGGGCAGCACATCATCTTCTCCGGCATGAACCCGGAAATCCGGCTCCGTGAGCATCAGCTCAATGCTGTTGCTCACATTCTTTATGGCGGCAACACCCTCCTTGCCCACGAAGTGGGCGCGGGCAAGACCTTTGAAATGGTCGCCGCCGCTATGGAGAGCAAGCGGCTGGGGCTGTGCAGCAAGAGCCTGTTTGCCGTTCCCAACCACCTGACGGAGCAGTGGGCGTCTGAGTTCCTGCGGCTCTATCCCTCCGCAAATATCCTTGTCGCCACGAAAAAGGATTTTGAGCCGCACAACCGCAAGAAGTTCTGCGCACGCATCGCCACCGGCGACTACGATGCCGTCATTATCGGCCACTCCCAATTCGAGAAAATCCCTGTGTCCAGAGAGCGGCAGGAGCGGCTTCTCTATGAGCAGATCAATGAGATCACAGACGGCATTGAGGAATTAAAAGCCGCCAACGCGGAGCGGTTTACCATCAAGCAGTTGGAGAAAACGCGGAAGAACCTGGAGGCGAAACTGGAAAAGCTCCAGGACAGCACACGAAAGGACGATGTTGTGACCTTTGAGCAGCTCGGCGTAGACCGGCTGTATGTGGACGAGGCACATTCGTTCAAAAATTTGTTCCTCTACACAAAAATGCGGAATGTGGCCGGTCTCTCTACCACCGATGCACAGAAATCCTCGGATATGCTGATGAAATGCCGCTATATCGACGAAATGACAGGCGGAAAGGGGGTGGTGTTTGCTACCGGCACCCCAGTCTCGAACAGTATGACCGAGCTTTACACCATGATGCGCTATCTCCAGCACGATATGCTAAAGCGCAAGAACCTGACCCACTTTGACTGCTGGGCCTCTACTTTTGGAGAGACCACCACCGCCATCGAGCTTGCCCCGGAGGGCACCGGCTACCGGGCGCGGACGCGCTTTGCCAAGTTCCACAATCTGCCGGAGCTGATGAACCTGTTCAAAGAGGCGGCGGACATCAAAACCGCCGATCAGCTCAACCTCCCCACGCCGACGCCCATCTACCACAACGAGGTTGCCCAGCCTACGGAAATCCAAAAGGGTATGGTGCAGGAGCTTTCCAAGCGCGCCGCCAAAGTACACGCCGGTTTGGTAGACGCCTCCGTTGACAATATGCTCAAGATTACCTCGGATGGGCGAAAGCTGGGCCTCGACCAGCGTGTTATCAACCCCGACCTCCCTGACGATCCCAGCAGCAAAGTCAATATGTGCGTGAACAACATCGCCCGGATTTGGCAGGAGGGGCAGGCCGACAAGCTGACCCAGCTTGTGTTCTGCGACCTGTCCACCCCCAAGGCTAAGAGCAAGACCGCCGACAGAGGCGGCAGCAAGACATCAGACGGCGCGGAGCTTCACGCACTGCTGGCGGCGGTGGATAAGGAAACCCCGGCAGACGAGCCGGAGTTTACGGTCTATGAGGACATTCGTCAAAAGCTCATCGCCCGCGGTATCCCTGCGGAGCAGATCGCCTTTATCCATGACGCCAATACTGAGGTTAAAAAGAAAGAGCTGTTCGCCAAGGTCCGCAGCGGGCAGGTGCGCGTCCTCATGGGCAGCACCTTTAAGATGGGCGCGGGGATGAATGTGCAGGACCGGCTCATCGCCCTCCACGATCTCGACGCCCCATGGAGGCCGGGAGATTTGGAACAGCGCAGCGGGCGTATTATCCGGCAGGGCAACATGAACCCAGAGGTGCATATCTATCGTTATGTGACCGAGGCGACCTTTGACGCCTACCTCTGGCAGACTTTGGAAAACAAACAGAAGTTCATCTCCCAGATCATGACCTCAAAATCCCCCGTTCGCTCCTGCGAGGATGTGGACGAAACGGCGCTGTCCTATGCGGAGATCAAGGCGCTGTGCGCCGGTGACGAACGCATCAAGGAGAAGATGGATTTGGATGTAGAGGTCTCCCGGCTGAAGCTCATGCGCTCCAGCCATCAGAGCCAGCAATACAAGCTGGAGGACAAGCTGCTGAAAACCTTTCCCAAGCAGATCGAGCAGGACAAGACTTTCATCGCCGGCTTTGAACAGGATATGCAAACCGTTCAGGAGCATCCCCACCCGGCAGACGGCTTTGCCGGTATGACGGTGCGGGGCGATGTGCTGACGGATAAGGAAAACGCCGGCGCTGCCCTTTTGGACGCTTTCAAAGATGTAAAGGGTCTGGACCCTGTGCCTGTGGGCAGTTATCGCGGCTTTGAGATGTCCCTGACACTGGAGGACTTCGGGAAAAAGTATTTCCTCACCCTGAAAGGGGCCATGAGCCACCGCGTCGAGCTGGGCAAGGACGCCCGCGGCAACCTCGCCCGGATTGACAATGTTCTCAGCAGCATTGAAAACCGCAAGCAGGTCACGCAGGAACATTTGGAAAGCCTCTATGCCCAAGTGGAAACGGCAAAGGCGGAGCTGGGCAAGCCCTTTCCGCAGGAGCAGGAGTATCGGGAGAAGTCTGCGCGGCTGGCAGAGCTGAACGCCGAGCTGAACATCGACGATAAGACGCCGATGGAGGCGCTGGCCGAGCCGGAGTCTGCTATCGCCAAAAAGCCCCGTCAGTCTATCCTCGCCAAACTGAAAGCGCCGCTGCCGCCGCCCGCTAAGAATGAGAAAACCAAGGAAAGAGAGGTACGCTGATGAACAGAGAGGAATTGAACACCGCCCTCTATGAGAAGATGGCGGCAGAGCAGAACATCTTCCGCGACTGGCTGAAAAGCCAGGGCGCGGAGGTGGTGCTGGACCATGCCTATGAATACTCCGTTCGGGAGGACATCGTGATGGCGATGGAGGAATTGGACCTGCCTGCGGAGCAGGCTGCGGCCCTGTTAAAATCTCCCTCCCCGCTGGCCGATGTTTACAAGGCGTGGGAGAAAACTGAGACCAACCACATGGACAATGTGCGGGATGTCATCGAAAACAGGGCCGACGATGTGATTCGGGATGAGCGGGATGCGCTGCTGCACACGCCGGTCTATCTCCAGTCCGGCGCACACGCCAGAGAGAACAATGAGCTGGATGTGTTCCGCGCGTCCTACAAGGCGAATGTTGCCTGCAAGGAGGCGCTGGAAAAGGCCATAAATGACAATTACAGCGACAACCGCCTGAATACTGACGCTATCTACAAAGAGGTAGTGGGCAGGTTCGGCCCGGAGCGTGTGCAGTTTGTGCTGGCTACCACCATCCAGCACAAGGATTGGGATCAGCGGTTTTCCCGCAACAACAGGGCGTGGGCGCAGACCGTTCCCATGGAGGCCAGCTTCGGCTCGCGGGAGAACGACCACAGCGTTTACTATGTGGTGGACAGGGCGCACTCCGGCCTGACAGATTTGTTCGTGAGCCACTTCCGTAAGGAACAGGCTAAGGAAAAAGAGCAGCCGAAAAAAGAATCTATTCTGGGCAAGCTGCAAAAGCCCCTGCCGCAACCGGCGGCAAAGGCCGGAAAGGACAAGAGCCATGAGCGGTAAAAATCGCAGGGACAAGACGGTTCTGTTTCGTGTTTCCCCAGAGGAATACGATCTGATGCAGCAGAAAGCGGAATTGTCCGGCATCGTCAGTCTCAGCGCCTATATCCGCAAAATGGCGATTGACGGCTATGTGATAAAGCTGGAACTGCCGGAGCTGCGGGAGATGATCTCCCTCCTGCGGCGCTCCAGCAATAATCTCAATCAGGTCGCCCGCCGCGTCAATTCCACCAGCCGCATCTACGCCGAGGATATGGAGGATATGATGCGCCAGCAGCAGGAGCTTTGGCAGTGTGCCAATGCAATTTTGCAAAAGCTGGCCGCGATTGCCTGACAGGAAACACAACGACGCCCCTGGCCTGCCGCTGGGGGCGTCGTTTTCCCTGTTACTTCTTCTTATTGATAATGTGGTCTGGAAACACTGAGGCGGTAATAAGGTCAGCCGGATCGATCTCTAACGCATCGGCTATGTCATAGAACACTTCCAGCGAAAATGCTTTCGCAATATTGGGCGCTTCAATCGCACTGAGCAGCGAACGGCTGATCCCTGCCTTTTCCGCCAGCTTTTCCTGCGATAAGCCGCGCATCCTACGCAAAGTGGATATGGCAATTCCAAGCTGAACAAACCGGTCATGGTTCTTGAAAGAGACTTCTTTGCTCATCAGCCGCGCTCTCCTTTCCTGCAAGCACTGCTGATATTATACTGTTTTCAAGAGAAACTATCCGTATGAAACAGAAAGATGTTGACTTAGTTAGTAAGCAAAGATATAATATCAGAGGGTGTTTGTCGTTTGCGGTAAACACCGAACAAGCAGAATGTTTCCCCGGCCGCTATACACACAATGATTTTGGATAGAGCTTTATGACTACCTGCCTGTACGGGATGGCGCATAAAGCAGATCGCCGTTGCCTCGATGAGAGGAAGTTCAAGAGATAGACGCGCCGGGAAACAGAGCAGGGGCATTTGCTTTGCCGCAAATGCCCCTGTATGTTTATATGGAGAGTTTACCATGATGGAGATTTACACAGTGAGCTTTTTCGGACACAGACAGCTTGACGATTTTATGGGAGCCGAGCGCCGGCTGGAAAAGCTGATCCGAGAGCTGCTTGCCGAAAGAGAATATGTAGAATTTCTCGTTGGCCGAAACGGCGACTTCGATCAGCTTGCGGCATCCACCGTCCTGCGCCTGAAACGGACGGTGCGGGATGATAACAGCTCTCTTGTCCTTGTCCTCCCATACCTGACGGCGGAGTATGTCAACAATCAGGATTCTTTTGAGAGCTACTATGACGAGATCGAAGTATGCCAAGCCGCCGCAGGCGGGCATTTCAAGTCGGCCATCCAAACAAGGAACCACGAAATGGTAGACCGTTCCGATTTGGTGATCTGCTGCATTGAACGAGATAAGGGCGGGGCCTATCAGACGATGCAGTATGCACAGAAACAGGGAAAGAAAGTCATCAACATAGGTCTTGCAATATGGTGAGTTCTCCTTTCAATAAAATAAATCAGTAATAGCTTAATGATAAACATTAAAATATTATTGACAAATTTGAATTTGTTTGCTATCATAAGGCCGAGGTGATAAACTATGAAATTCATTCAGAAACTCGCAAATGAACGGTTTGCAAGACCTGCAGCTCAGTTAATGAAATTTGCTTGCTATTTTGCAATCTGTTTCTATGTCTTATGTACTGTTCTCAGTTTTATGGGGCGTCAAACTTTTTTCCTGCATACAAAAACAGGAACCTTTGAACGGGCAATTTACGCAGAGGAAAATCACAATTCACATTCTCGCAGTATGATTGTCCATACGGAGGATGATATTCATGTATGGACGAATGATAATGACCAGATTGACCCAACAATTCAGATAGGTCTTTCTTTCATGTATGCCATCAATATTGTCCCCATGATTTTTGCTTATTGGTTTTTAAGCCGCGTATTTGCCAATATAAACAAAGGGGAAATTTTTACAGAGCAAAACTCCTCTTATTTGCTTTATTATGGGTTACTCCAATTTTCGGTGGCTGTTTTTGTTCCATTTATCAAACTGTTGATTTGCTGGCTTATCAACCTTGTATCTAATGGCCGAATGTCCATTTCTACAGGGCAGACTATGTTTAATATGCTTATCCCCAGCATCGCTTTTATTGTAGCTGCATACATCATCCATTATGGGGTGCATTTGCAGGACGAGGTGGATCATACGCTATGATTATTATTCGGCTTGACCGGGTGCTGGCGGACAGAAAAATGCGGCTTAATGACTTGGCGGCCCAGGTTGGTATATCTAATGTCAATCTCTCTTACTTGAAAACAGGAAAAGTAAAAGCTGTTCGGTTCAGTACGTTAGATGCAATCTGCAAAGTTCTAAAGTGCCAACCTGGGGATATTCTTGAATATATCGAGGATGAAGATTAAAAATGCGACTTTGAGAAAAATGTCCCAAAGCTGGGGTGGTTTGTTGGGCAGGAATGTAATACACCTAATGCCTATTGACAACTTAGAAAGTGGGAGGCATTGAATATGATAAAATCGAAAGTGTTGGTCTTTCTGGCAATCCTTATGTTGGCATTGGTTGGATGTGAAAAGGTAGAACAGGAACAGCTAACAGTGTATTCTTTCAGTGGGGAGAATGAACAGCTTTCAATTTCAAATGGCATTATTGTTCTGAATGGTACAGAGGAAATCTTTACTGGCGGTGACTTGAAAGTAACTGATGATTTTTTCAATAACATTACATCGTACTCCACCACATTTTACATTATGTCTGGCGACAAAAAGGATGTTATTCTTTCTAATAATGTGGTAGACACGACGGGAGATACGGTCAATGTTTCCAGTGACTTAGGGCAAATATCGGGGGACAGCGCAATTAGAAGAATAAAGATTGATGATACAAGTGATTTGAAAAACATTCTCTATTTTGAGCTTACTACGAAAGATAGGGATGGCAAGGAAAATGTGTACCAGTTACAACTGTCTTTATCAGAAATAACAAAAAATAATAGTGAAGATTAAAAATGTGACTTGGGACCCAAAGCTGGGAGCGGCGCTTTTCAAAGTGCCGCCCCTTTTCATGCCCGGTGGTATCCTTTATGATTCACATTGCTTCCATTTTATGGGATAATAAAAACAGATAAATTTTTTCAAAAAATTTGTGACCAACCCCCGTCCATGATTGTTTTATTGGTGAAAGGAGGTCAAGTAATGGTAATGGAACAACCATCACCGCCCAACAGTTGGAGGATGCCTATCATGAATATGAACACGCCTCAGAAACGGTACATTTCGACACGCCGGGTCTTTGCCTACGCACTGGCGGCGGTTATGACACTGACCTGCCTTGGTACTGTTGCCTTGGCAGCCAGCCCTGAATTGCGCGCGGCAGTGCTTGCTTTCTTCCACATGGAGGAAAAAGAGCAGATACCCAGTCCCAGCACCAGTGTTCCGCCCGAAGAACCTAATATCACCCAAGCGGACATCGGCCAACTGGTAAAAGCCAAGTATATCGAAATGGATCACCAATACGGTCTATCCGGCGACTTGCTCAACGATTTTATTTGGAGTGAGGATGGCAGGACTCTCCTGGACGCAAAATTCTGGGAAGTAAAGGACAATGAGTTGATTCCGTTGGAGGTAGAACTCCATACCGAGCAGTTGGATGTAAACTATGGCGGTGTCCACTACCAGGGTGAGCTATACTGGTTTGTCCGAAATGGGATGCTGTACCCCTTCAAGGGTTCTCCCCAGGGCGCAGACACCCAGCCGGAGGATCAGTGGGCTGTCAGAGCCTTTGCTGGACGCACCGACGCCCTCCTTCTCACTGTGACCCAGGGGTGGCAGATGGAACGCACCGAGACCTCCCTGCTCTATCACTTGAATACTGGCGAGGCAGAGGAGTTGTTCGCCGGTGTGGACCCCGCTGTGCTGGAGGAGTCCGATGGCTCCATTTGGTCTCCCTGTGCCAGTCGGGCCTTGATTACTGGTCAAGCCAGTGCAGAGTTTCCCAATGGCCGGGAGTGGTTGTATGACCGGGAGGCCGGGACACTAACCGACGTGAAAGACCTGGGCGGCGTAGGAGCGGACATGGCAATCTTTGTAGACGATGACACTTTAATCCTCAATGTCTATACTTACAACGAGAATTTCGATCAAGAGGCCATCGCTTGCTGGGTGTATAATATCCCCTCCGGCCAAGCGGTTCAGACCCTGGCTCAGTCTCCCCTCTATCACCAGGACAAACACCCCTACGGCATTGTACCGTTCTATGGAGGCATATGTATGGAGATCGGTCAGGACGGCTCCGCTTGTCTCATTGATCTGACTACTGGAGTAACAACAGTGCTGGAAAATTTCACCTTTGAAAAGAAAATGAATTTCTCCCTCAATCCCTCCGGCACTAAGATGCTGTATTACGTCATAGACCGAGAGTCTGATAGCCTGGGTCTCTCACAGCTTGGCGCCATTGATTTAGAGCAGATGATTTTCTTCGCCTTTGATCGGGAGGGCTATGAGAACCTCCAGGAGAGCGGCATTGTCTGGGAGGATAACAACACCATCAGCATCCGCGCCAAAGCCAAGGACAACGAGACACAGTATCTGCTTCTGTATCAGTTTTGACATCACAGATAGATGGTGACTCCGCTGGAGTTATGGCTGCCGGGGAGCGGTACTGCATCGCTCCCTGACAAGCCATGCTTCGGTCATTTTTGCTCTATAGTAATAGACAATAGCAAAAAAATATGCTATGCTTTATTTCTCAGTAAGCGGATAAAACGGATTTTATGGAGGCTTCAAACATGAGGACTGTTATTTCCATTGTTATAATTATAGTCGCTGCTGTTATCGGCTTTGCTATGGGAGCAGGTATGAATGAGGCTATGGGCGGCGCAACTCTATTTGCAACGATTGCAGGTTTTGCTTGTACTATTCAAGCTATTGAGAGCAAGAAAAAACCGTAACTTTCGGCTTGATAAATGTTGGAATTACCAATGGGAACGAAATGTCCCAAAGACGGGTGACTGGACAGTAATGTAAAAATATGCTATACTTGATTTCCTAGGTAAGCAAATATACTGGCAATTTACTATTTGGGGAGGAGATAGAAATGATTCCAAACTTTGGACTGATTATGCTTTGCTCTTTGCTTGCGATAGGTGTAGGGGTAATCGTAGCAATATTCAATGATAAGAAAAAGAAGTAAAATCCCAGTTCGTCACAGAGTTCTAATCTGCAAGCAGGTTGAAAAACAATCTAAAAGACACTTGCGCTTTATAAAATTCAAACAAGTTTGGGACAAAAGCTGAGGCGGTACTGTTTACGGTGCCGCCCCCTTTTCATGCCCAGCAGTATCCTTGCCGATACCCCTAATCGGAGTTAATCATAGCAGGGGCACTCAATGAAATTATTTGAAAGGGGGTATGCCTCTGGCGACAACACGCATTATTCCCATGCACATCAACAAGGGCAAGACACTGGCACAGTGTTTGTCTGACCGAATGGGTTACGGGGAAAATCCTGAAAAGACAAACGGCGGAGAGTACATTACCTCCTATGAATGCGACCCCCAAACAGCCGATTCTGAGTTTCTGCTTTCAAAAAAACGGTATCTGACGCTCACAGGCCGAACCCAGGACAATGATGTGATCGCCTATCAGATACGGCAGTCCTTTAAGCCGGGAGAGATTACGCCGAAGGAGGCCAACCGCATCGGCTATGAGTTTGCCATGCGCTTTACCAAGGGCGAACACGCTTTTATTATCTGTACCCATGTGGACAAAAAGCACATCCATAATCATGTGTACTGGAACTCGACCAAGCTGGACTGCACCGGCAAGTTTCGGGATTTCCACCGCAGCGGCAGGGCCGTCCGCGAACTGAGTGACCTCATCTGCATGGAGCATCGGTTGTCTGTGATCGAGAATCCGAAGCGCCAGGGCATGAGCTATAACAAGTGGCTGGGCAGTCGGGCCAAGCTCTCCCATTGGGAGGAAGTGCGTATTCTCATAGACGAGGCGCTTGCCAAAAAGCCGCACAGCATGGACGCCCTGCTGGAGCTGCTGTCCGCCTCCGGCTATGAGATCAAGCGCGGGAAAAATATCACTTTGATGAAAGCGGGCCAGAAGAATATCCGCCTGAACTCGCTGGGCGAGGGCTACACCGAGAAAGAGCTTTTCGCGGTGATCTCCGGCGCAAAAGTACACACACCGAGGAAAAATCGCCGGCTGACTGCTCCGAGAAAAGCAAAGCTGATTACGGAGATCGAGGACAAGCTGAACGGGCGGCACTCACAATGGGATTCTGTCCGTATCCTGAAACAGATGGCGCAGTCCGTTCTCTATGTCCAACAGCACAATTTTGATACCTTTGACGAGCTGGCCGAAAAGTCTGCGGCGGCATCGGCGCGAGTGGGCGAATTGAGTGCGACAATAAAATCTGCCGAGAAACGGATGGCGGAGATCGCCGCGCTGCGGACGCACATCATCAACTACGCCAAGACCCGCGAGGTGTATGCCGACTATCGGAAAGCGGGTTACTCCAAAAAATATCTTGCCGCGCATGAGGACGATATTATCATTCACAAGGCGGCAAAAAAAGCCTTTGACGAAGCTGGGCTAAAAAAGCTGCCTACGGTCAAAAGCCTGAACGCCGAATACGCTGAACTTCTGGCACAGAAGAAAGCGGCCTATGCCGAGTACGCCGAGGCAAAAAAAGAAATGCGGGAGCTGCTTGTCCATAAGGCCAATGTCGAGTATATCCTGGGCCTGGAGGAACAGGAGAAAACGAGGATCAGAGAGGCCGAGCGCGAGAGCGCGAGGTAAAATAGCGCCGGAACGGTGCGTAGCCGCAGATGCCAATCTGCGAAAAAGGGGTTTGGGGGCGGGAGCCACCAACAAGCTAAATCGGAGATTTCTGTTCCGGCAGAAATCTCCGATTTTCCGCATCTGTATATACAGATGCCCAGCTTGCCGCATCCTTTATCTCTCGTCCTTCGTCCCCCGTCCCGGTGTATATGATTTTCAACCTGAATATATTTGGGAAGCAGAAATATTTTGAAAAACCTTGTAAGGTTTTAGTCTGTTTCCTGTCTTATAGGGTGAAGGAACCTTCAAACTGTTGAGAGGAGGTATTGCGTTGGAGGATAGCCAAATCATAGAACTGTATTGGCAGAAAAACGCAGACGCCATATCAGAGACATCCAGCAAATACGGTGCCTACTGCTACACCATAGCGAATAACATTCTGCGTAACGCCGAGGACTCCGAAGAATGTGTCAACGACACTTGGCTAAATGCCTGGAACGCGATGCCGCCACAAAGGCCCAATGTGCTTCGGATGTTCTTGGCAAAGATCACCCGCAGTCTGTCTATCAACCGTTTCAACGCACGCAGCGCAGAAAAGCGCGGCGGCGGTGAGATCATCCTTGTCCTGGATGAATTGGTGGACTGCCTTGCCGGTGAGACAAGCGTGGAGGCAGAGTACGAGGTCAAGGAGCTGGAGCAGTGTATCCGGCGCTTTGTCAGAGGACTTCCAGCGCGGGATGGAAATATATTTGTGCGCCGGTATTTCTTCACGGAGCCGGTGTCTGCGATTGCCGAGCGGTACGGACTGACTGAAAACAATATTGCAGTGATTCTAAGCCGGACAAGGAAGAAACTCAGACTCAAACTTGTGAAAGAGGGGTATTTATGAAAACTATAGACCTATATAATGCGTTTCGTGCGGTCGATGACGATATTCTGGAGCGCAGCGAAACCGCCGCCTGCGGGAGAAAGAAGAACGGCTGGCTGAAATGGGGCGCTATGGCGGCGTGTTTTGGCCTGATTATCACAGTAGCTATGGCAACATTACCGAGCCTTTTGAAAGGGCCGGGTGGAGTTATGCCACCTCCCAATCCCGGCCCTGGTTCTGTGGTCGGTGGTAACGATAATCAGACCAGTAATGAACCGTTGCAACCGCCCGATGAAAGAGAAATCACCATCAACTGGGACAATGTGGCGGTGAATGAGTCGGCAGGGTTGGCCCAGAACGCCGTCCCGCTTTACCGAGATCCTGCTATCTATAACGAGGAAATTTTGGATACTGAAGGTGTCAGAGCCTACTATGGCTGGGAGTTAGCTCCTGCCTATATCCCTGATGATCTTACCGGGGGCGGGAAAGCTGTGTCGGGCCGTGTTGTCCGGGAGAAAGCTACCGGGAATGTTGTTGAGGATCAGGCGGGCCGGAGTTTCTGGGTGGACTTTGGGGAGGATGGAAGCCCTAAGTCTAACGACGATATTGTGATTCCCAGGGGCTTTACCATCAGAGCTTCCAGGCTGCGTATCCTACACTGCTGCCTCCTCCCGGTGGACGGGGAGCGTACTACTGACTTCGGTGGAGTGCCTGTCACTCTCAGGCATTGTTCCCTTCCCTACGGCGATGGCGCTTCTAAAACGCCTGCTGGATACTACGACATCTATACAGCCGCATTTACCCTGAATGGGGTAGAGTACGAAATTGAGGCACAGCGGTTGGAATTGGAAGAACTCATTAAGATTACGGCATCCATTATCAATATGCCATACCGTGAGGATTTTGTTGTGGGGAGCATACAGGACATTCCTGACAAGGGCAGCGCCCCCGCCGAATACCCCGACACCACCATCGTCCCAGGCTCCGACCTGGACGAACCTGACGAAACACCTTAAATGCCGTTCCCTATATTATGTAGTAAGCACCCCATAGCACTATAGCAGTTGGTAACAGACTATGGAATTAAAAAATCGAATTCTTCTAACTTTCAAGTATCTTTGGGAGCATACCGACGAGGCGCACACTGTTTCATTGGAACAGCTCAAAGACCATCTGCAATCCTGCGGCCTCTCCCGCCCTGACTCCCGCACCATCAAGGCCGACATAGATCAGCTTATCGAGCTGGGCGTGGACATCATCATAGACCGCAGGGTGCAGAATCAGTATTTCATCGGCACCCGCCACTTTGACACAGCGGAGGTTAAGCTGCTCATCGACGCCGTTCAGTCCTCCCGATTCATCACGCCCCAAAAGAGCAAGGCGCTGATCCGCAAGCTGGGCGTGTTCATTGAGCCGCAGCAAAAGCAGCTCTTGAAGCGCCAGCTCTACATAGACCACCGCTCCAAGGCGACCAATGAATCCGTTATCCTGATCGTAGACCACCTCTACACCGCCATCATCGAGCGGAAGAAGGTCACTTTCCAATACTTCGACTACACGCCGGAGAAAAAGAAAGTCCACCGGCATGGTGGGCAGCTCTACACCGTATCTCCCTATGCTATGCTCTGGAACAACGACCAATATTACATGGTGGGCTACTCTGAGGAGCGGAAGCTGGTAGCAACCTATCGGGTGGACAGGATCAGCCAACTGACGGTGACAGAGGAACCGGCGCGGAAACGCCCTGCGGACTTCACTATCTCGGACTACTTTGGGCAGACCTTTTCCATGTATCTCGGTGAGGAGGCCAAGGTGGAGCTGCTGTGCGAGAACGCGCTTATGGGCAGCATCATTGACCGTTTTGGGGAAGATGTTTCTGTCCAGATCGTTGACAAGGAACATTTCAAAGTGACGGCCACCGTCGCTCTGAGCAATAACTTCTATGGCTGGGTGTTCGCCTCTGGAGGAAAGATGCGGATACTCGGCCCGGAAAAGGCCGTTGAGGGCTTCAAGGCTATCATGGAAGATTTCATCACATAGGGCCATCGTGAAACCTACCGACAGCCGCCGCAGTAATGTAGGGCGATAGTAAGGGGTTGTGTTTGGACAGTTTTGTAGTATAATCACAATTAGGAGCGGCTGGTACTCCCCGGAGGTGCGTATGGCAAAACTAAAATCAATCGTCTTTGTGGCGGGGGTGATGCTGCTGATTTTAGCGGCGGCGGTGGGCTATCTCTCCATCAAGTATCTGGCCGCTATCCTCCCCGCCGACAGCTACGAGGACAAAGGCGTTTATACCTTTTCGCCCTATCAAGTGTTGCCCGTCCAGGTGCAGAACACGGGGGCCAGCGGACGTGACCGCCGCATGAACCCCACCAAAACCGCCTACATGGTGTACTACCGGGACACCAGCGGGAGCGGCTATCAATGGAGCGAGCAGGCCCTCACCCGTGAGATAGGGCAGGATGTCGTGGACGCGGGGGCCGCTGTGGAGCGGCGGGTGCTGGCGATCCCCGCTGACCGCTCCTATATCACCGTGGAGCCGGGCCAGACCGCCGAAAGCTACACCGCCGAACTTCGGCAAAAGTACATCACCGCCCTTGTACTGGCGGGGGCCTATGTGATACTGTATGCGGCGGCGTGGTGCATTTTGATATTGGTGAAAAAAGCAAAGAGAGGTTCGCAGGTATGGTGAAACAGAAAAGACAATTACAAAAGGGGGCCGCGCTTGCCCTGTCGCTTTTGCTCCTGCTCGGTTCGCTGGCAGGCTGTGGGGGTAAACCGCAGGGGGATACGTCCGGCACAGACGGGCCGACAAATACATACACGCCCCCGGTAAATGAGGACGGCTATATTGTTGTTGAAATGCCCGTCACGCTTATGGGCGGTAACAGCGCGGAAGATTTAATTGCGGAATTTCAAAATAGTGAACAGTACAATCACGAAGGCGAAGTTGCTCCTATGGAACGCATAACAGATATTACGGCCAATGCGGATGGTTCTGTCAATTACATTTTCCTGCCGGAGCAGTTTGAAACATATAAAACCCAGCTATTCGACGCTGGACGCTTTCAATATGCTTTTGGAGAGTTCCCATCCATTCAAGGGGCCGAGTACACAGAAATTGATGGTGCTGGAATACCGTGGGCAGTAGTCACTTTTGTGGATAAAGCGGACTATGAGGCGAGCCAGCCAATCACTTCTCTATATGCGACAGTCTGGCCTGCAACCTATTTAGGCCAGTATCAAATCTTCTGCGGCGTCCCCGGTGATGAATGGGCCGTCCATGTGACCGTGAAAGATACTGATAGCGGCGAGGTTATTTCAGAACACGACTTCCCCACCCGGGACGAGTGAGCCAAAAGCGCAGACGAGGCGGGGCTATGGCGGACAGTTTTGTTTGGGATTGTTCGGCCCGTTGAAAAAATACTATTACAGTTGGAGGGTTCTTTATGAAAAGGATAAAGATGCACCACTTTGGTGGGAAAAACATTTGTGCAACTTGGGATGAAGTTGCACAAACCTTGGAGCAGACGGTGGATGGTGTGAATGAGTTTTATATCGCTGCGGAGCACACGATGTTTCCCTATTTAGCGGTTTTGGTGAAGGGCGATTATGCCTATGTGCATTGCGTCCCCAATGAGACGGATGGTGGCTTGATAGCTTTTTCTGACGATACTCTAACAGATTTGCCCCAGGATGGTATCAGCATATTTTACACCAATACCCCTACCGAGGAAATTGAGATTTATAATGATTATGTTATCCCTAAAACTCTTGCATGGAATGTTGTAAAGGACTTTGTAGAAACTGGCGAAATGTCAAGTTGTGTTGAATGGGAGGAATTGTAGGAGCAAACAAATGTGATGAAACTACTGTCATCTCCAGGTAACTTTTAGTTTATTTAGGGAAAACATAAATTCCGCAATCTTATAAACTACTCAGACGCCAGCGGAAACGGCATATAAAAAAACCGTTGGATGGCGGCTGACTATTGACGCGCCCCAAACGAAAACGAATACCAAACGGCGGTTTTGAAACAACGGATTTCAAGACCGCCGCCCTGTCTGTTACTGCTCCATATCCTGCGCCCTGCGGGGCTGCTGCTCCCGCTGTTTCTGCCGCAAGATATTGTAAACGCTCTTTCGGATTTGCTCGGCTTTCCCGGTTCAGATCACCGCGCTCGGTGCGGATGCCGCGCTTCTCCATAGGGGCGCAAGCCCGTTACCCTTGCGCCCCGCCCCCGTTCCGGCTCCCGTCTGCGCTGGTTTGTCATACGCTCTCCATGAAAAACGCTCTCGCTGGTTTGACGGGAGCGAGGTTGTAGCTTTGAAATCCTTTGGTGGATGATGGTGGAAAAATGACGGCTGTTGTGGTAGACTAAACACGAATTGTAGCGGAGGCAGATTTCTATGATTTTTTCATATAAGGAACTAAAAGACTGTGTGAGTGATGATTTTGAGCGGTTTTACAACATGGGTTTTGATGAACAACAAATTTTTCCTGCGGTCTTGAACGAATACACACATGGAGAAGATTTTTGTCAAACAGAAAATATTTGTATTCACATTCTTTTAGGTATGAACTATGCAAAAAAAGGACTAAGCATGAGTGCTATAAAAGAGAAATTGGAACAGCTAATAAGCAAAGATACTGTGAAAGAAATTAGGGTTGAATTAGGGCGTGAGTATACAGAGTTCATTTCGGATTTAGACAGTATTATGGTTCATGAATAAATCTACTTTTCTCTTTCACACCCTTATCAACAAGCCTGTTCCCCCTTTTTCTGCGCCCCGATCTGCACCGTCCTCCTGCGCTGGATGGGCGGTTTTGGCGGCGTTCCGGGCGGTCAATCCGTCCAGTATGCGGCGGCTGTGTTCGGTGGCGATGGTCTGCTCCAAAAAGGTTTTGAACTGTTCTTCGGTCAGCGGGATGGTGCCGGGCAGCAGCTTCTCGATAAACCCCATGCGCTTGCAGAGGCGGTTTGTCCTGTCCTTGCGCTCCTGGATCAGCCGCTTTTCGCGCCATTCCCCATCTTTGTCAAAATAGGTCGAAAATTATACGCCACAAAAAACTTCTCAGGAGGTGGACACTCAGATGTCCACCTCCCTTTTGTTCTATTGCCTTTCGTATCCGGCCATGCTATACTCTTTCTATCAAGGACAAGTCGTATCGGATAGAACGGAGGAAGCTCTATGCGTCACAAGGACCCGGAATTGATGAAGCGCATACAGGCATTTGCGGAGGATTTCTACTTTGAGGAGGGGCGCTCCCCCAGCACAGCGGAGATCGGCAAGGCCGTAGGCATTGCCAAGGGGACCGCCCACCGCTATCTTGTCGAGATGAGCGAGAAAGGCCAGATCGACTATGACGGGAAAAGCATCGAGACCGAAAAAATCCGCCGTCTGTCGCCGACCTCCCGCGCGGAGATATTTACCGGCGCTATCCCCTGCGGCCCTTTAGAAACGGTGGAGGCATCCGCAGACGAATATGCGAAGCTACCAACCGCCATTTTCGGCTCCGGCGACTTCTACATCATTCGGACTACCGGCGACTCCATGATAAACGCGGGGATTGAATCCGGCGATTTGGTGGTGGTGGAGAAGCGGTGCGACGCGAAACCGGGCGAGATCGTAGTCGCGCTCCATGAAAACGCCAATACCCTGAAACGGCTGGGCTACGATAAAAAGCGGAAGTGCTGCAAGCTCATCCCTGAGAATGACGGCATGGAGCCGATCTATGTCAGGGATGTTGTCATTCAGGGTGTGGCAAGGTTTATCATCAAGGCGCTGTGAGCTGTTTTGCCTGAAAGGGGGCTGATTGAGATGAACAGGGTAAATGTGTCCGTTCAGTGTTCCGCTGAGCCGGACGGGATCATCTGCCCGCAAAAGGTCAGATGGGAGGACGGGCGCGTGTGGGACATTGAGCGGGTCCTGCATACCTGCCGCAGCCCTGATCTGTCTTTTGAGGGCGTCCGCTATACGGTGCTGATCGAGGGGATGGAAAAGTATCTCTACCAATCGGGCCGGCAGTGGTATGTTTTTGTTGCATAGGAGGACAGGCACGACAAATGAAAACCTTAGTTACCAACGCAGAAATCGAGGAAGTAGGCGAAAGCCTGATCCGGCGATTTATCGGGAAACGAAAGCCCCCGCCCAACTGCATCGACATTGAGGGCTTTATCACAGACTATCTCCATCTGCCGGTTGTCTATGCCGGCATTGCGGAGGAAGATCGGGACAAGATCGGCTTTGTGTCAGACGGCGCGTATCCGCTGGCAGTATGGGAGGATGGAGAACGGCGGAGCATGGTGTTCCCCAAGGGCACCGTAGTTATTGACCGCTTTCTGCTCCAGGCCGACAAAAGCGGACAGCGCCGGTTTACGCTGGCGCACGAAGCCGCCCATGTGATTTTTGAGCGGATGTCCCCTACGGCGGCGGGTCCATGTTTCAACCGCTACTTTGACAGCGAGCGGAACTACAACATTGACGAGCTGCGGGAACACCTGAATGTGTGTGAGACACAGACAGACCGCATGGCCTCCGTTCTGCTGATGCCGAGATTCCTTGTGGAGCGGCTGCTGAAACGCTTTCACAGCGGTGCGCCGATCCCCATATATGGGAGCTGGGCTATGCGGGGCGAGGACAAGCTCGGCATTCAGAAGATGGCCGACTGCATGGGCGTGACCTTTACCGCCCTGCTCATCCGGCTCAAAACCCTCGGTATGACCGAACAGCGGGACATATCCGAGTACCTGGATTCTGAGCTGGCCTTTTGAGGGGGTGCAAAAATGGTACAGCAAGCAGAAGTACGGGCTTACCGCATGAAGCCCATGACGCCGGAGGTACGGGCCAAGGTCAACCTCTCCTATACGGAAAGCCTTGATTTGCAGGAACGGGAGCTGAAATGCCCCCACTGCGGGCGCTATATCGCCTCCCTGTTCTCAGACTGCTTCGGCCACTTCAAAGTGAAATGCCCAAACTGCAAGGCGGTAACGACCTACAACCTGGGCTACTTCCGCAGGCGGCGCTGCCGCAGGGCGGGAACGAAAAACTGAATATCTGAAATCAACAATTCATAAACGATCAAGCGGAGTAAACGCGGTCTTGCGTTAAGCTATCAAGCGGCGTATGAAACAGCTTGGCATACCTTTGTATGCCGCTGTTCATCGCCGCTTTTTTCGTTTGCTCCGATTGCCTGTTTCATACGCTGATTTTATGGCTCTTTTCCGGCTTGGTCGGGAAAGGGCTTTTTTATGTATTTCAATCCAAAAGACTTTGGTAAGCGGTTGCAGCTTGCCAGAAAGATGGCGGGGCTGACCCAACAGGCGCTTGCGGACAAGGTATCCGTAGAGAGAAAGCACATCAGCCACCTGGAGTGCGGGGAGCGGTGCTGCTCCATTGACCTGCTGGTGGATTTTTCTGAGGCGCTGGGCGTCAGTACGGATTATCTGCTCAAAGGCAGCAGCTCAAACCATGCTGCCGAGCTGGACGGCATCATCGGACAGCTCGCTGCGCTGCGGCAAAAGTTATAGGCATGGTGCCTATGAGATAGACAAAGGGTGCCTGCGGGGGCGTCTGAATTTACCCCCAAATCTTCTAAAATGAAATCATCAGCCGGGGCAACCCGCTGGTGTGGAACTTTGAAAAGTGAATAGGCATTCATCAGGTACATTCCTGTGTGTACGCCGAGAGGCAAAGCCAAACAGGTTGGAGCGCCACGACCCCAAGACGGGCGAGCGACCTCTTCCGCCTGTAAAGGATGGGCTGCTCCCATCCGGGCGATAACAGCGCACAGAGACAATGATACTTCCGTAACTCGCGGCCCGGCCACAAAGAAGGCGGGGAGGTTAGATTCCTATGGAGCGGCATCGCAAGCCGCCGCCTGATGACTTCCTATGATTCCGGGGTGTCGGGGACAAATGGGGATCAAGAGATTACAAAGCAAACAATCAGCAGCCGCATCGGACTTGGGAACTTCCCGACACGATGGCGGCTGCTATCTACATATCAGGAAAAGGAGCGCAGCACTATGGAGCAGAACTATCACGACTACTATCGCGGCGAAATCTACTACGCCGACCTCAACCCCATATTCGGCCATGAGCAGGGCGGTGTCCGTCCTGTCCTCATTCTTCAGAACGATCAGGGCAATTACTTTTCCCCTACGGTCATTGTCACAGCGGCCACCCGGCGCATTTTCAAAAAGCCCGGTCAGCCCACCCATGTGACGCTGGACAACATCGAGGGCCTGCCGGGACAGTCCCAATTCCAGCTTGAGACCATCCGCACAGTGGACAAGCGCCGCCTGCGGGAGCGTGTCGGCAAGCTCACCGATGAGCAGATGGCGGAGATCGACGCGGCCCTGCGGGTAAGTCTCTATCTGGGCGAGGACGATTACCTGCCTACGGAGGTAGAGGCCCCATGAGTGCAAAGCCCAATCCTATCTTGCAGATCGACCCGGAGTTTGAGAGCAAGATACCGCCGCTGACCGAGGACGAATACCAGCAGCTTGCGGAAAACATCATCTCCGAGGGCGTTGTCCTTATGCCGCTCATCGTCTGGAACGGCACGATTGTGGACGGCCACAACCGTTATAAAATCGTGCAGGAACACCCTGAGATCATCTTTACCGTCCATGAAAAGGACTTTGACAACCGCTATGAGGCCCTTGTATGGATTTGCAACAACCAGCTTGGCCGCAGGAACCTCACGCCGGTACAGAAGAAAATGCTGGTAGGAGACCGATATGAGGCCGAGAAAATGGCGCATGGCTCATCTGAGAGGTTTTGCGGAAATCATGATGATTCCCCATGTGGTCAAAATGGCCACATGGGAGAGTCTGGACTATCACGCAAAAAAATTGCTGCGGAAACAGGCACCAGCGAGAGCTTTGTCAAACGCGCCAGCCAGTTTTCGCAAGGGGCCACCGCCGCCGAGGAAGTGTCCCCCGGCTTTCGGCAGGAGGTCCTCTCCGGCAAGGTCAAGCCGACCCAGAAAGAGATGTGGGCCATCGCCAAGGCTCCCCCGGAGGAGCGGAAACGGCTGATCCAGGAAGTGAAAGAGGCCGCGGGCGCTCCAGAGGAGGAAGAACGCCGCATGACGGCACAGGATGCTGTGCAGCAGTTTGAGTGGAAGGTCACGCGGGTACTGCAAAACTTTGACAACACCTTTACTGAGTGGCCGCAGCTTATCTCCAATGAGAGCTACCGCCAGCAGGTCATTTCCACCCTGTACGACCTGAAACAATACATTTTACACATTGAAGGAGGCACCCGATATGAATGGGACAAAGAGGCTCGAAAAATCGTATGAGGTCATGTTTATCTCAAGCTCTGATCTGTCTGTCACCCGCGATACCTATCAGCGGGAACTCAACAGCCGCAGGGTGCGGGAGATCGCGGAGAACTTTGATGAGCGAGTGGCCAACGAGCCGAAGGTCAGCGCCCGCGATGGCCGGTTTTATGTATTTGACGGCCAGCACACCATCGCCGCCCGGAAAATGCTCAACGGCGGGCGGGACCTGCCCATTCTCTGCAAAGTTTATACCGGCCTTACCGAGCAGGACGAGGCTGTACTCTTTGCGGAGCAGACCGGCATTTCTGCCAAGGTCTACCCCGGCTCCAAAATCCGGGCGCTGGTGTTCGGCGGCGATCCTGACGCGATGGCCTTTGTGGAGGCCACGGAGAGCGCCGGCCTGCATCTCTCTTTCAATCAGTCCAGGGGGCTGAACCGCATCGGCTGTGTTGCCGCCGCCTACGGGGAGTTTCTGTCGGCGGGCGCTGACCTCTATACGGAGGCCCTGCGCGTTATCGCCGCCGCGTGGGACGGCCACAAGGACTCCCTCCGGGCCGAGACCATCCAGGGTGTGACGGAGTTTATCAAGCTCTACCATGACGAGTATGACCCCAAGCGCCTTGTCAGCCGGTGCCGCCGTTATGACCCCATGCACATCTACCGCAGGGCCAAAGCTGCCGGCGATTCCCTCCCCGCCCCGCAGAGGTACATCTTTGAGGTCTGGAACATCTACAACGGCACCAGCAGGGCCAACGCCCTGCCCCTGAAATTCTGAGGAGGACGCCATGAACAAATATAAAAACTTCCAGAAATCCGGCAGTCAGGACGCCGCCCTCCGCGAGATCGAGCGCGGGGAATTGGTCGCGGCGCGGATGCACAAGCCAGGGTATCGGCGCAAGATGCGCCGAACCAACAATAAGCACAACAGGAAAACCAATTATACTTCTCACTGGGCTTGCTCATAGGCAGAAGTCATGGGCTGAGGTCATACGCTGCAAAGATAGAGAATGGGCAGGGCTGATCGACCTCAGCCTATTGTTGTGTCTGTGAACAGAAACACGCCGAAAGGAGGGCTTTATGAGTTTAGATCATGAGAAAGATGAGCTGGTGGATATTCGTACTGTGTCCGTCAGTAAGGAGCTGCCAAAGGAGGAGCGCATAGCGGAGTTTGTGCGCCAGATCAAAAACCCCTACTGTTTCAGGTGCGGGGACTTTACCATTCGCGCCAGCTTTGCCTCGGATGGCGTAACCATTGAGGAACGGCTGCAAGGGCTGATTCGGTAGATTTGACATCCTCGCTTTTTTCAAAAGAGTACCGTATACTGAGAAGCGGAAAAGGAATTGAATAGCTCAAACTCTCAAATGCACTCTTTTTGCGGGGTAAGTATGGAAGAAAGGAGTGTGTTTTTTCATGCCTAAATTTCAGGCGACAGCGTACATCCGGCTTTCCTATACGGATGATAAGACCAGCGAGAGCGACAGCGTGGGCAACCAGCGCAAGCTCATCGAAAACTTTGTGTCCCGCAACCCGGACATTGAGATCGTGTCCGAGAAGATTGACGACGGTTACAGCGGTATCATTTTTGACCGGCCAGCGTTCAAGGAAATGATGCAGGACATCACAGGCGGCAAGATCAACTGCGTCATCGTCAAGGACCTCTCTCGCCTTGGCCGCGAGTACATTGAGACAGGGCGCTATCTCCGGCGGGTGTTCCCCGCCTATGGTGTGCGCTTTATCGCCATCAACGATGCCCTGGACACCGCCAACGATGGCAGCGGCGACGATCTGACCGTTTCAGTCAAGAACATTATGAACGAAGCCTACTGCCGGGATATTTCTATCAAGACCCGCAGCGCCCTGGACATCAAGCGCAGGAACGGAGACTTTGTAGGCGCGTTTACAGTGTATGGCTATCTGAAATCTGAGGATAACCGCAACCGGCTCGCCATTGACCCCTATGCCGCCAACATTGTCCGCACCATCTTCCGTATGCGTTTGGAGGGCAGCAGTGCCAATAACATCGCAAATGAACTGAACCGTATGTGCGTCCTCTCCCCGCTGGCCTATAAGAAAAACAAGGGCCTGCCCTACGCAAAGGGGGGATATGCGGACAAAGAGGAGTGCCGGTGGTCCGCCACCACGATCATCCGCATTTTGGAGGACGAGACCTACACCGGCGTTTTGGTGCAGGGCAAGCGCGGGACGCCCCATTACAAGCTGAAAGAGGTGGAGCTTCACCCGTCCTCTGACTGGATACGGATACCTGACGCGCATGAGGCCATCATTGACCGGCAGGACTTCGACCTCGTACAGCGCATCCGGCATCTGGATACGCGGGCAGCGCCCGATCAGAAAGCCGTCTATCTGTTTTCCGGCGTTCTTATCTGCGGCTGCTGCGGCGCTCGCATGACGCGCAAGACCAACCGTATCAAGGGCAAGGAGTATCACTACTATTACTGCCCCACAGGGAAGAAAAAGGGCTGTGCCCACCCTGTTATGCTGAAAGAGAGCGTCCTGGCTGAGAACATCCGCAATGTCCTGAAAGGACAGATCGACAATGTTGTTTCTCTGGGCGCGGTCCTCTCCGGCGTGGATCAGATAAAAATTAACCGCCAGCTTGCCGATGAGTACACCTCCCAGGTGACAGAAAATGAAAAGCAGATCGCCCTCGCCCTGGAGTTTAAGGCGCGGCTGTATGAAAGCATGGTACAGGGCATGATTACCAGGGAGGAATTTGTTTCCTATAAAAACAAGTACACCAAGCAGGCCGAGCAGCTTCGGGAGGCAAACCGCGATTTACAGGAAAAGATACGCGATGTGATGGAAAACCGCAGCGAGCGCAACCGCTGGATTCGTCACTTCACGAAGTTTGCCACGCTGGATACGCTGGATCGGAAAGCGGTGGTGCAGCTCATTCAGACGATTACCGTATATGGCAAGGATGAGCTGGCGATCAGATTCAACTATGAGGATGAGTACCAAAAGGCCAAAGCCATGGCCGAACAGATGCAACTGAGAAAGGCAGGATAAAAAATGGCACGAAAAAGCAGAAAAAATCAGGAACAGGCAGCAGTCACAGTGATGCAGGAGCCGACCATCCGCGCCGCGCTGTATATCCGCCTTTCCGTTGAGGATACGCGCACCAACAGCATCTCCATTGAAACCCAGCAGCTCATTCTCGATCACTACCTGGAGGGCCAGCCGGAGATGTTCGTCTATGACACCTACATTGACAACGGAGCCACAGGCACGAATTTTCACCGTCCGGGCTTTCAGCAGATGCTTTCCGACATTGAGGCCGGCCATGTGAACTGTGTCATTGTGAAAGACCTCTCCCGCCTTGGCCGAAATTCCATTGATACCAGCTACTACATCGAGCAGTATTTTCCCCAGCACAAAGTACGCTTTATCGCCGTCACCGACCAATACGATTCGGACAATCCTGACGATGTTCACGCCGGTATTATCTTGCCGCTGAAAAACATGATAAATGAAGCCTACGCATTGGACATCGGACGCAAAATCAAGGCCCAGCAGCGGCAGGCCATGAAGGACGGCGAATATGTGGGCGCAAGAGCCTTATATGGCTATCTGAAAGCGCCGGACAACTGCCACCAGCTTATTGTTGACCCTGTGACCGCCCCTGTTGTCCGCCAGATATTTGAGTGGGCCGAGCAGGGCGCGGGGCTGAACACCATCGCCGTCCGGCTCAACGAGACAAAGACCCTTTCCCCCAGCCATTACAAAAAGTCCATTGGGCAGATCACCCACGAAAACCTGCTGGGCAACGGAAATTGGCAGACAAGGACAGTGGCGAAGATTTTACGCTGTGAGACCTATACCGGCGATTTGGTGCAGGGCCACACAAAAACGGTTGACCATAGGCAGGTGCAGGCCGGCGAGGCCAACCTGATTACCGTTCGCGGCACCCATGAGGCGATCATCTCCCATGAGCTGTTCGATAAGGTACAGGCCATTCTCGACCAAACCGCCGAGGCCGCGAAAAAGCGTCAGGTCACGCCCTATACGCCCAATCCCCTGAAAGGGAAAATCTTCTGCGCTCAGTGCGGAAAGGCCCTACACCGTCAACGCAACTCCCGCAAAAAGGGCGATGATGTGTACCTGTTCCACTGCCTGACGCCCAGCCGCGTTGCCCACGATGATAAACTCTGTAAGGGTGTACTGATCCGCGAGGACAAGCTGATTCCCATGATTATGGACGCCATGCGCCGGGAAATGAGCGCCGAGCTGGAGGCCAGCGCCCTGATGCAGTCCGCTGATGCACACGCAGAAGAACGCCTTGCACTCTCTGCGGAGAAAAAGGAGCATGAGCTGGAAATACAAAACCTCCGCAGCCGTATTCGCGGGCTGTATGAGGACTTTGTGCAGGGTATCATCGACAAGGACGATTATTTCCTGTTCAAGACGCAGTATGAAGAAAAAATCACAGCGCGGGAGGCCAAAATCGCCACTCTGGATAAGGCCGTAAAGAGCATGGAGCAGGACGCCCAGCGCCGCCGCAGCCTTTGCAAAGACGCCGATCTGCTGGCACAGAAGCCGGAAATGGCGCAAGAGCTGATTGACCGGCTGGTGGAGCGCGTAGAGGTCACGCTGGATAAGGAAGTGCGCGTGACATTTCGATTTCAAGGGAGGGAGGAATAGCCATGCAGAAATATATCATTGCCCTATACATACGGCTCTCCCTTGAGGACAGCAAGTATGACAGCCTGAGCATTGAAAATCAGAGGATGATCCTGAACGAGTTTGCCCTCTCCATGCCGGAGGCGGAAAACGCCGAGGTCCGCGAGTTTGTGGACAACGGTTATAGCGGGACGAACTTTGAGCGCCCCGCCATACAGGAGCTTTTGGAACTGGTGCGGGCGAACAAGGTGGACTGCATCATCGTCAAAGATTTTTCCCGTTTCGGGCGCAACAGTCTGGAGACCGGCTATTTCATTGAGCGCGTGTTTCCCCTCTTTCACACCCGCTTTATCTCCGTCAGCGACAACTTTGATTCCAGCCGGTTTAAGGGCGACACAGGCGGCATGGATGTGGCTTTCAAGTATCTCATCAACGAATACTACAGCCGGGATATGTCCGTTAAGACCCGCAGCGCCAAGTACGCCAAGATGGAGCGCGGCGAGTATCAGAGCAAGATATGCCCCTATGGGTATCAGAAAAGCGCCGATGGCCGCATGGAGCCGGATACGGAGTCTGCGGAGGTTGTGCGGCAGATTTTCCAGCTTGCGGCGGATGGGAACAGCGCGGCGGCGATTGCTCGCCACCTGACGGCCCAACACATCCCCACGCCGGGAGAATACAAAGCCGGCAAAGGCAATCATACCCACGACATCTCCCGCACACATGGCGTCTGGAACAGCTCGACGATCCTGCGGATGCTGGATGATGAACGCTATACCGGCACCTATGTGATCGGGAAAAAGACCGTTGTGGAGGTCGGCTCAAACCATGTGCGCCAGAAAGACAGGGAAAAATGGTACATCATCCCCAACCATCATCCGGCCATCGTGGATAAGGAGACCTTTGACGCCGCGCAAGCAAAATTGACCCGTTTCAAGCTGCCCAACAAAAAAGCGCATGAATATCCGTTGAAAGGTAAAGTGTTCTGCGGCTGCTGCCGCCACGCCCTGAGCAGGACAAGCAATAAAACCTCCTACTACCACTGCCGCCATTCCGCCGGCGTTGAGGGCATGAGCTGCAATGGGATGAAGGTGCTTGTGGCGGAACTGGAGCAGGCAATCTTCGAGACCCTGAAAGGGCAGATTGAACAACTGATTTGCCCCGATGGTATCCTCGACTCCGCAGCGGCGTCCATCGAAAGGGCCTCCGAGTATGAGCAGCAACTCTCTGATTTGCAGGGGCAGAAAATGCGGCTTTATGAGCAGTATGTTACCAAGGTGTTGGACGCTGACCGATACAGGCAGGAAAAGGCGGCTGTCGATGCGCTGATCCTGAGAACAAAAAACATCTATGCCTCCGTTATCGCACAGGCCAAGAAAGAACAGGCCCAGCATGAGGAACAGGTACAGCGCAATCTGATCGTGCGGGAACTTTCCGCCGCTGACGGCCTGACGCAAGGGCTGGCCGACCTGCTGATAGACAGGGTATATGTGTATCCTGACAGGCGGATCGAGATCAGCTACAAGGCAAAAGACATCTTTTCCGATGTGATTTAAGCAACGAGCAAAACCGGCACTTGCCATTGTCGCCGCGACATTGGCAGGTGCCTTTCTTATTGGGAGGCATTATGGATTTATTCGACGCTGTAAAAGGCTCCGTAACGACCAGGGACGCGGCTGAGAGCTATGGTGTTTCCGTCAACCGCGCGGGAATGGCCTGCTGCATTTTCCACGATGACCACACACCCAGCATGAAAGTGGATGAGCGGTATCACTGCTTCGGCTGCGGCGCGGACGGCGATGTGATAGACTTCACCGCCAGACTGTTCGATTTGAGCTTGAAAGAGGCGGCTGAAAAGCTCGCCGCCGATTTCAATATAGGCTATGACCGCCGCTCCCCCCAAAAGGTGCATCAGGCGGTATCGCCGGTCAAAGCAAGGCGCTCCCTGCTCCAGCGGCTCAAGAACTACCAAAACGAAAACTACCGTGCCCTTTGTAGCTACCGGCATTTGCTGGAGGACTGGAAAAGGCAGTATGAGCCAAAGCCGGAGGATGAGAAATGGCATCCTCTGTTTTTGGAGGCGCTTGATAATCAGGACAGGGTAGATTATCTGCTGGATGAGCTTATGGAATGTACCGCAGACGAGGCAAAGGACTTGATTGCCGTTCATAAGAATGAGATCGCGCGATATGCCAGCCGCGTGAGGGAGTTTATACCCAGGCCCAACAGGGCATCAAGAGAGGCCGTCCGTTAGCTTGGAGAGTGTTCCTCCTGCACTCTCCAAAAAAATTCTCATATTTTTTTGTCTTGGGCTTGACATACGGGTGGCGTAAATCATGGAACCTGATGTGAGGCAGTCCTGCCTCTTGCAGCAGCACCTTCATCCAGTAGTAGGCAGCGCTGGGGCGCACCGGCTTCTCCGGAGCCAGCGGTTCCGGGAAGATCCACTGACTGATTGCGTGCTTCTTCCGCTCTTTCAGCCGCTGGACAGTGCTGGGGGGCAGGCGGATGGTGCGTCTGCCTCTCTCTGTCTTGGTCTCGCCGATCTCCATTTCACCCCGCTTAGGTACATTCACCGAGCGGAGGATTTTCAGCGTCCCAGCGTTCTCATCAAAGTCCCTCCACATGAGACCGCAGATCTCACCTCGACGCAGGCCAGTTTTCAACTCCTTGTAGAAGAAGTCCCGCCAGATTTCGTTCTTGTCCACTGCCGCAAGGAACGCATCCATCTGCTCCCGGTCGAGAACCTGCTTTGGTTTGTAGTTGCTCTTGGGCAGCTTGACACCGTCCGTTGGGTTATAGGGAACGATGTGATCCCGTTCCGCATCCTTGAGGCAGCGGTGGAGCATGGCGTGGATGCGGAGCACCATGCTGTCCGATAGCTCGTGTCCATATTCCGGGTGGTCGTGGACACGCCCCTCTTTCTTCAGTTTCCTGTACAACTTTTGGATGTCCAGCCGTGTGACCCGGGAGACGATCTTACCGCCCAGGTAGGGTTTCACATAGCACCGGATGTACTGCTCATAGCTGCGCAGAGTATTAGGGCGCAGGGTAACGGCACCGTACTCCTCCATCCAGCGATCCAGCCACTCACCCAGGGTCATGCGGCTGTCCTCGGTGAGCTGTGCATCCTGATAGATATCCATATCACGGTGGAGCTTGGCCAGCAACTC
>CDZQ01008481.1_pt1 | contig 64662 bp, 60 predicted proteins | sample 554831 | NCBI WGS metagenome assembly CDZQ01 (sample SAMEA3182112, study PRJEB8094) | gut metagenome | biome: human; feature: gut; material: Stool; isolation source: human stools | place: Canada | collected 2013-05-06 | reverse complement strand
ACCAGCTGCATGGCGCAGTTGTCCACCAGCACGTCCTCATACGCCACGTCGGCGTACTCTTCCGCCAGCCGGTGCATCACCGAACGCCACAGGCGGCTGGTTTCCAGCACATTGGCCTTGTCCACACTGGACACCTTTTTCCGGCGCAGACGAGCCATGTCAAAGGCCCGGCGGCCGATGCGTTCAATCTCCAGTTCGGAATAGGCCATCAGGTCGGTGCACTCCACCCCCCGGTCCGGCGTGTCATATCGATCCCGCTTGCCAAAGTAGATGCCGCCGGTTAGCTCCCGCATCACCAGCAGGTCGATGCCCTTTTCCGCCGTCTCCCGCTTCAGCGGACAAGCGTCGGCCAGGGCCGGGCGCAGGGCGGCGGGACGCAGGTTAGCATAGAGGCCCAGGTCCTTGCGGATAGCCAGCAGAGCGGTCTCCGGGCGCTGCTCGGCCGGCTTGTCACTGCCCCATTTGGGGCCACCCACCGCCCCCAGCAGGACGGCGTCGCAGCTCCTGCACAGCTCCGCCGTGCCATCAGGGTAGCTCTTACCCGTGGCATCAGTGGCACAGCCTCCCATGAGCACGTCCACATATTCAAAGGTATGGCCGAACTTCTCTCCCACCCGATCAATGACGGCCACCGCCTCATTGACGATCTCGGGACCGATTCCGTCTCCCCGGATCAGCGCGATCTTGAACTTCATCTCGCCACCCCCCGCGCCTTCAGGGAGGCCAGCAGGCCGCCATGCTCGATGATGCCGTTGACGAACGCCGGGAAGGGGGCGGACTGGAAGGTCTGCCCCGTGGTCTCGTCCGAGATGACGCCGGTGGCAAAGTCCACCGACACCTGATCCCCCGGGGAGATGCCGTCCACCGCCGCCGGGCACTCCAGGATGGGGAATCCGATGTTGATGGCGTTGCGGTAGAAGATGCGGGCAAAGCTCTTGGCGATGACGCACTTGACGCCGCAGGCCTTGAGGGCCAGGGGGGCGTGCTCCCGGGAGGATCCGCAGCCGAAGTTACTCCCTCCCACCACGATGTCACCCACCTCTACAGTGGAAGCAAACTGGGCGTCAATATCCTCCATACAGTGGGAAGCCAGGGACTTTTCATCAGGAGCATTGAGATAACGGGCTGGAATGATAACGTCGGTGTCCACGTTGTCGCCATATTTGTAAACCTTCATGACCTTACACCTCCATCAAAGAGTGGCCGGGTCGGTGACCTTGCCGGTGACGGCAGAGGCCGCCGCAACGGCGGGACTGGCTAAGATAATCATAGAGCTGGTGGGGCCCATGCGGCCCACAAAGTTCCGGTTGGTGGTGGAGATAGCCCACTCGTTGTCGCTGAGCACCCCCATATGTCCGCCTAGACATGGCCCGCAGGTAGGGGTGGACACGGCGGCGCCGGCGTTAATGAAGTCGGCCACCAGCCCTTCCGCCATGGCATCCAGGTAGATCTGCTGGGTGGCGGGGATGACGATGCAGCGCACTCCATCGGCCACCTTCCGGCCCCGGAGGATGGCGGCGGCCTCCCGTAGATCCTTCAAACGGCCATTGGTACACGAGCCGATGACCACCTGCTGGATGGGCTTACCAGCTGCCTCGTCCACCGTCTGTGTATTGGAAGGCAGGTGGGGCAACGCCACAGTTGGCCGGAGTTGAGACAGGTCAATGGTGATCTCCTGGGCGTACACTGCATCCGGGTCCGCCTCAAAGGCCTGCCAGAGGCGGCTGACCCGGCCCTGGAGATAGGCGATGGTCTTGTCATCCACAGGAAAGATGCCGTTTTTGGCCCCGGCCTCGATAGCCATGTTGCAGATGGTGAAGCGGTCGTCCATCTCCAGGCTGCCTACTCCGTCCCCGCAGAACTCCAGGGATTGGTAGAGCGCGCCGTCCACCCCAATCATCCCGATGAGGTGGAGAACCAGGTCCTTGCCGCTGACATAGGGTCCCAGCTTACCCGTCAAGTTGACTTTGATAGCCTGGGGCACCTTGAACCAGGCGGTCCCGGTGGCCATGCCGGCTGCCATGTCAGTGGAACCCACGCCGGTGGAGAACGCGCCCAGAGCGCCGTAAGTACAGGTGTGGGAGTCCGCGCCGATGATGACCTCGCCCGGGGCGGCCAGGCCCTTTTCGGGAATTAGGGCGTGCTCCACCCCCATATGGCCCACATCGTAGAAATGGGTGATGGCAAACTTCTTAGCAAACTCCCGGCACTTGGCGCACAACTGAGCGGACTTGATGTCCTTGCAGGGGGTGGAGTGGTCCAGTACAATGGCGATTTTCTCCCGGTCAAACACCGAGGTCAGACCCGCCTTTTCAAATTCCGTGATGGCCACAGGCGTGGTGATGTCGTTGCCCAACACCAGGTCCAGCTTTCCCTCGATGAGCTGACCCGGCTCCACATGGTCCAGCCCGGCGGACCGGGCCAGAATTTTCTGGGTCATGGTCATAGCCATGGTTTGATTCCTCCTCGTGTTCTATTTTGTGGTTTTAGTATGACAGAACACTTGCGTGAAGAATGTAACATATGATACAATGATAAAAATTTCTCCTACTGTTGATCTTCAAGCCTGGAAAGGGGGGCTTTTTATGGCCCAATGGAATAAGGATGCAGAACAGGTCATGGCCGAGCGTTTTGGCAAAGACACCGTTATTGCCCTGGCAACAGTGGATGAGGAAACTCCCCATGTCCGCTTTGTCAATGCAATCTACACAGACGGCGTCTTTTATTTCATCACTGACGCGCGCTCTAACAAAATCCGGCATATGGAAAAACAGCCCGTCGTGGCCATCGCCGGAGAGTGGTTCACCGCCCATGGGAGGGCCGTCAACCTGGGACCATGGGGCAAAGAGGCAAACCAGCCTATTGCCCGGACACTGAAGCGGGCCTTTGCCGCCTGGATTGACAACGGCCACCACGACCTCCAGGACGTCAACACCTGCATCGTACGTATCGACCTGACGGACGGCGCACTGTTCTCCCACGGCACCCGCTATGACATTGGGGGCGAGTAGGTTCTCTCTGCCCTTCTCCACAGATGCCGAGCCGCTGTCACTTGTGGCAGACAAGTCGCTTTTCCGGAGGTGTCATCCATGAACTGGGACATTTTGGCCGAGGGGCGCAGTCCCCGTCGCTATCAGCCCGGCCAGATCATCTATTTACAGGGCACCCAGCCAGACCATTTTTACTATCTGCTGTCCGGTACAGCCCGGAGCTTTATCAGCACCCAATCCGGGGAAGAACGGGTGCTCACCGTCCACCGGGCGGGCGATCTGATGGGGGAGGCTTCCTTTTTCGACCAGTGTCCCAGGGTGACTTCCGCCATGGCGGTCACGGAATGTCAGGCGGTCCCCGTGGATCAGCGGCAGCTGAATGAGATGTTCAGCCGCCATCCAGAGCTGGCTGTACCCATGCTCCAATATCTGGCCCGCACGGTGCGGATGCTGTCCGGGCATGTGGACAACGCCACCCTCCCCGCCCGGCAGCGGGTGGCCCGCTATCTCCTGTCCATCTTCCCCGCCGGGGACAGCTCTCCCCTGTTCTGCACCCACGAGGAGATCGGCCAGGCGGTGGGCCTGTCCCGGGTCACGGTGAGCCGGGTGCTGGAGCGGCTGGCCGACGAAGGGGCGGTCCGGCCGGGATACCGGACCATCGCCCTGCTGGACCGGGCCCTGCTGGAGCAGGCAGCGGAGGGGCAGCCCACGGGAGAGAAATGAGAACAGTCCCCGGCCGCTCCGCTGGAGCGGCCGGGGACTGTCTATGTCATACGTTCAGCAGCGGAGCGCTCAGATCCGCATGGCGGCGTGATAGGCTTCCTGGTTGGCATCCATATAGTTGCGGCCCTTGCCCACGCAGTCGCCCACCATGTACACATCGGTGCCGTACTTGGCCATCAGGGCCAGGCCCAGCTTGCCGTTGGGGGCCACGCCCAGGGCGTTGACGTAGGCGTCACCGGCGAAGAGGACGTCGTTGCCGTCCCCGTCCACCGCCTCCACACCGCCATCTGTGAAGGCTTTAATCTTCACACTGCCCACCAGCTGGACGCCGCCCTTCTCCAGCTGGTCAAACAGGTCGGCCTTGTTGAAGATGGGCATGGTGGCGCAGAAGTCCTCGGCGGGGATCATGTCGATCACCGTGACCTTCTTGCCCTCCTGGGCCAGGGCTAGGGCGCACTCCACGCCGGACAGGCCGGCACCACACACTACCACGGTGTCCCCCACATCCACGCTCTTGCCGTCCACGTCCCGGACCGCCTTGACCTTGGGATGGTCGATGCCGGGGATGGGGGGCTTGAGGTAGGTGGACCCGGTGGCCACAATGACGGCGTCCGGGTCCTCCTTGGCCACCAGCTCCTCGGTGACCTCGGTGTTCAGGCAGATCTTGGCGCCGCAGGCCAGGGTGGTCTTGATGTCCCAGGCCAGATAGCCCCGCATATAGCCCTTGAAGGGCAGCTGGGTGGCGTCGTTGAGCAGGCCGCCCAGCTTGTCCTGCTTCTCATAGAGGGTCACCTCATGGCCTCGGGCCACCAGGGTCTGGGCGGCCATCATGCCGCCGGGGCCGCCGCCGATGACCATGACCTTCTTCTTCACCGGAGCGGGCTCGATGGGGCCGGTCTGCCCCAGGCGGGGGTTGATGGCGCAGCGCATGGAGGTGCCATAGGTGTTAGCGTTGCCGCACAGGTCGCACCGGGTGCAGGGGCGCACCTGGTCGGCGTGGCCGGCCAGAGACTTCTCCACCAGCTCGCCGTCGGCCATGTGGCTCTTGGCCATGGCCACGATGTCCGCCTTGCCGGAGGCGATGATCTCCTCCGCCTCCTCCAGGGTGGTGATGTTGCCCACCACGCACACGGGAATGTGCAGGCGCTTCTTGGCCTCGGCGGCAAAGGCCACGTTGAGCTGGCGGCCCTTGAAATAGGTGGGGATGGTGTAGGTGCCGGCCAGGGTGAACACGTTGCCCCGGGACACATGCATGATGTCCACATACTCCTGGGCGGCCTCCATGAAGTCCAGGGACTCGGGCAGCTCCAGCCCGCCGGGGGTGTCCTCGGTGGCGGACACCCGCAGCTCGATCACCATGTTGGGGCCCACGGCCTCCCGCACCGCCTTGAGCACCTCCAGGGGGTAGCGGCGGCGGTTCTCCGGGGTGCCGCCGTACTCATCGGTGCGCACGTTGGAGTCGGGGGACAGCCACTGGGCCAGGAAGTTGTTGTGGGCGCAGTGGAGCATGATCATCCGGAAGCCCGCCTTCTGGCAGCGCACGGCACAGTCCACGAAGCGGTCCCGCAGATAGTCCATGTCCGCGCGGTCCATGGTGCGCAGGTTGTCCAGCTCCGGGGACACCGGCCGCTCGGCGGACACCACGGCGGTTGGGCTGCCGTCGGCGTTGGGGCGGTTGCCCCGGCCGGCGTAGGCCAGCTCCACCGACAGCTCCGCGCCGTTGTCCCGGGCGGCCTCCACCAGGGCGTGCATGCCGTGGATGCAGTCATCGGAGTTGACGTTCATCTCACACAGCCAGGCGGAGTTGTCATCGTGAGTCACCGGGGTGTCCCCCACGGTGATATAGGCCACGCCGGTGCTGGCCTGCCATTTCATGAAGTCCAGCATCTCCTGGCCCACCTGCCCGTCCGGGGTGCACTTGAGCACCACGGTGGGGGCGTATTGCAGACGGTTCTTCAGCGTCAGGCCGCGCACGGTCAGCGGCTGGAACACATGGGGATAACGATTTTCTTTCATAGTCTGGAATCTTCCTCCCTGTCGATGTGGTCAGCCGCCGATGGTGGCCCCGCCGTCGGCGATGAGGGCCGCGCCGGTGATGAACGCCGCCGCGTCGGTGGCCAGATAGAGCATCAGCGACGCGATCTCCACCGGCTCCGCCATGCGGCCCACGGGGATCTTCTTGAGGAACTGGGCCTCCAGCTCCGGGTCGGCGGAGATCTCCTTGTTGATCCCAGTGCGGGTCAGGCCGGGGCACACCGCGTTGACGGTGATGCCATAGGGGGCCCACTCATGGGCCATAGTCTTGACCAGGGTGCACAGCCCGCCCTTGGCCGCCCCGTAGGGGCCGTGGAAGCCGCCGCCCTCATAGGCGGCGATGGAGGCGGTAAAGATCATCCGTCCGCCCTGACCCTGGGCGATCATCCGTGTGGCAGCCTGCTTAGCGCATAGGAAAGCGCCTTTGAGGTCCACGGCAATCACCTGATCAAAGGCCTCATCCGACTGCTCCAGGATGGGCTTCACATCGCCACCCACCCCCGCGTTGGAGATCAGGATGTCCAGCCCGCCGAATGCCTGGTCCACCTGGACGAACAGCTCCGCTACGCTCTGGGCATCCGACACATCTCCCTGGACGGCCACAGCCTGCCCGCCGAAGGACTGAATCTCGTCGGACACAGCCTTGGCCCGTTCCATCTGGATGTCACACACCGCCACTCGAGCCCCGTAGTGGGCCAGGCACAGAGCAGCTGCCCGGCCGATGCCGCTTCCAGCCCCAGTGACCAAGGCCCGGCGGCCGGATAGGTCATAAGTAGGAAATTTCATCTCCATATCGTTCACCTCAGGTCGCGTGCATCCCACCGTCCACCGACAAGGCCTGTCCGGTAGTGTGGCCAGACATATCGGAGCACAGCCATACGGCGGCTTGGGCCACGTCCTGTGCGGTGCCCAGCTTGCCCATGGGAATGACATGCTCCTTGAGGGCCTGCTCCTCTCCCGGGTCGGAGGACAAGGTGTTAGCCATCAGGTCAGTGCCCAAGGTGGGGCCGGGACACACCACGTTGACCCGGATGCCGGCCTTGGCGTTCTCGATTGCCGCCAGCTTGGTCAGGGCAATCACCCCGGCTTTGGACGGGCCGTAGGCGCCGAAGTTGGGCGCCATCTTCAGCCCGCCGATGGAGGCGTTATTGACAATAGCACCCTTCCCCTGCTTGCGCATTTGGATGATCTCATGCTTCAGGCAGAAAAACGTACCCTTCAAATTGACGTTCATCACCTTGTCCCAAATCTCTTCGGACAATTCAGTGAGCGGGCCATAGGGAATGCGCACTCCGTCGGGGCCTACCCCAGCGTTGTTGAAGGCGCAGTCAATCCGTCCCCACTTCGCCACCACGGCGGCCACCATGGCGGCCACGTCGGACTCTTTGGAGATATTGCACTGGAAGAAGGCAGCTTCGCCCCCCTGCTCCTGGATCATGCGGACGGTCTCCTCCGCACCCTTGACGTTGTGGCCGGTGACCACGGCCACCTTAGCGCCCAGACCGGCAAACTCCAGTGCCGCGGCGCGGCCCATACCTGTGGCGCCTCCAGTTATCAGGGCTACCTTCCCTTTGATATCTACTGGCATATGGAACAACTCCTTTTCATTTTACTCTGTAGTCAGTATAACACGGCATCAATTAGCTGGCAAATTCCGGCTTGATTCAATCGTATAACTGATCCGATATACTGTCCGCTCATATTCTGAACTGCTCCAGCGCTCTGTCCTCATCCCGAAAAAACTCCCGCACATGCTCCAGAAGACAGTTGGCAGCGTGGGTAAAGACGTAACTGCGGTGGTAGGCCAGGCCGATGTTGGCCTTTGGAATCTCATCCTTGATGCGCGCCATATGAATCTTATCCGCATGCTCAGAAAAGGTTCGATGAATTTTGAGCACCTGCGCGATTGGCATGAACGAAATCCCAGAATTGAGCTCCAAAAGCCGGAAAATCAGCGCAGAGCTCTCTACTTCATAGGCTACTTTGGGTTCAAACCCCTGTTGCCGACATAGACTCTGAAGTTTGGACAAATTCATCCGGGAGGAATCGCAGATGAACTTTTCTTCCCTTAGATCTTTGAGCCACAAGCCCTCTTGATGGGCCAGAGGATGGTTTCCGCTCATCAGGAGGACATATTCCTGCCGCCCCAGCTCTAAATACCGGATGTTTTCATTGTCAGGGGCGCCATTGGTGATGATGATATCAGCAGTCCGGTCCAGCAGCCGATCGGCAACACTGTCACAGGGGCAGTTAAACTGACGCAACCCCACATCTGGATACTTTTCCGTGAAATCCCGCAGCATGTCCGCCAAAAAGTCGTCTACACAGCAGCCTAGACGCAGAATATGTTGGTCACTTTCGTACATGCGCAGAATGGTCTGCCTGCCATTATTCAGTTCATGGAACGCCAGTTCCACGCTGCTCAGAAACACACGGCCGTATTCATTAAGCAGAATCTTTCCTCGGCGATGTTCAAACAGAGGAACTCCCAGCTCATCCTCCAACCTGGAAATGCTCTTGCTGAGGTTGGGCTGGGTTACAAAAAGCTTTTCCGCCGCTTTGGACACATTGCCCGTTTTCGCTACGGCTTGAAAATATTTCAGCTGTGTCAAATCCAATTTGCCCACTCCTCTGCCGCCTTTATTGATTCTGAAACTCTTGGGAAGGAATATCGCTTCGGTTATAATTTATCTTTATTGTACCTCTTTTTTTCGTGTTTTCAAATATGTGTTTTTTATAATATTATATTGTTTTAGTTATATAAAAAGCGACAGCAGGCACGGAGCTTCTCCGTGCCTGCCTTGTTCACAAAATAATGCAGATTAACCCGCCGGACCCCTCGTTTATGATTCTCTGCAGGGTCTCCCTCAGCTTTTCCCGGGCGTCATCCGGCATTCGTTTTAACTTGCTCTGCAGGTCCTCCCCCACTAATTCGTGGAAAGAGCGGCCAAAAATATTGGAGTCCCAAATGCGCTCTGTGTCTCCTTCAAATTGTTTGAGCAGATAATCCACCATCTCTTCCGACTGCTTTTCTGTGCCCATGATGGGGGAAAGCTCTGTCTGAATATCCGCCTTCATCATATGGATGGAAGGGGCGGATGCCTTGAGCCGCACCCCATACCTTCCTCCCTGCTTGACGATTTCCGGCTCTTCCAGTACCATTTCCTTTGGGTCTGGCATTACGATTCCATACCCGGTAGCTTCCACTTGCTCAAGAGCGGCCGATACCTTATCGTACCGGGATTTCATGGCGGCCAGCTGCGTCATAAGCGCCATCAAATCCCCATCATCTGCAATCTCCATTCCGCATTGCTGGGACAGTGTGCTGTAAAATAGCGCCCTAGGCACCTCAAGAGTAGCAGTGGCTATTCCTGTCCCCATATCCATCCGGTCCAATACTGCAGAACTGACCTCTTCCCGGTCTCCCATGGCCCATACCGCCTTTTCTACATCGCGGAGCCGGTGCAGACGCCCTGTTTCCTCTCGAATTACGGAGTATAGTCCATTCTTAATGGGGTGTTCAAAGGGCAGTGCATCCACCCAAGCAGGCAGGTACAGGTCGAGTTCTTTCATAGGAAACTCATACAGCACACCTTTTATGATCTCGCTGATGGCATCCTCATCCAAGGTCAAGCAGTTGACCGCCATGCAGGTGACATCGTATTTCTCCGAGATGTCCGCCTGAAGGGTTTGAGCCGTCTCTGATTGTGGATAGGCGGAATTGAGCAGCACCATAAAGGGCTTACCAAGGGCTTTTAGCTCTTCGATGACCCGTTCTTCCGCTTCCAGATAATCTTCCCGCGGGATATCTGTGATGCTTCCGTCTGTGGTGACCACGATGCCCAAGGTGGAGTGGTCGGTGATCACCTTTTGAGTTCCAATTTCCGCAGCTTGAGTCATGGGAATCTCATGATCGAACCAGGGTGTCGTCACCATTCTGGGCACACCGCCCTCGGTTTGCCCCATAGCTCCGGGCACCATATAACCTACGCAGTCGATGAGACGGACTGAAAGCGTAGCGCCGTTGTCCATGGTGATGTCCACTGCTTCCTCTGGAACGAACTTGGGCTCTGCGGTCATGACAACCCGTCCGGAACCGCTTTGGGGCAACTCATCCCGTGCCCGGTCCCGACGGTAGACGTTTTCAATCCCGGGCAGTACCAATGTCTCCATAAAGCGCTTAATAAAGGTGGATTTACCCGTACGGACCGGCCCCACCACCCCGATGTAAATATCGCCGTTGGTCCGCTGGGTGATATCCTCGTAGATTTTGCGGTTTTCCACTGCCATTCCTCCTCGCCGCATTTTCCCTATATCCTATGGGGATAAGCTGTAGAATATGACAGGCTATGGAAAATCGAAACTTACATAGGAGGACTAAAGAAATTACATTGACACTAAGTTCTTTGAATGGAAGCCAGCTGGCCTATATTTGCGGCGCCAGCGGAGAAAGCGGATATTATTCCCCGGCGGAAGAATAGATCAGGCAAAGCAAAAACCCGCCCTGCTGAACGACAAATTCAGCAGGGCGGGTTTGCTTGTCCTTTTGAAATGATTCTCTTGAGAGGACCAGGCAGACACGAATCGTATCAATCCAGTATCAAGAGCTTTATGGACAGGCAAAAAAGCCTTTATTCATGCGGGTTTGCGCCGTTTTAAGCGTCATTCCCACTCTATTGTCCCGGTAGGCTTCGGTGTTAAATCGAACAGTACCCGGTTAACGCCTTTTACCTCTCCGGTAATACGAGCCGTGATATGCTGGAGCAGGGAGAACGGGACATTTTCCACCGTAGCGGTCATAGCGTCTACCGTGTTCACCGCACGGATAATGACACACCACTCATCGGCCCGGCGGTTATCCCGAACACCTACGCTCTTCAGGTCTGGAACCACAGTGAAATACTGCCACACTTTTCCAGCCAGGCCGTTTTTGTCAAATTCCTCCCGCAAAATGGCATCCGACTCCCGCACTGCCTCCAGTCGGTCACGGGTGATGGCGCCCAGACAGCGAACTCCTAGACCAGGACCGGGAAACGGCTGACGGTACACCATGGAATCCGGCAGGCCCAAAGCTTTTCCGCACTCCCGCACCTCGTCCTTGAAAAGCATTTTCAGCGGCTCTACCAGCTGGAAACCCAAATCCTCAGGCAAGCCGCCGACATTATGATGGCTCTTGACTGCCTTGACTGTCTTCGTCCCACTCTCAATGATGTCAGGATAAATGGTGCCTTGACCCAAGAACTCGATTCCGTCCAGCTTTCGGGCCTCTTCCTCAAACACCCGGATGAACTCCGCTCCGATGATCTTCCTCTTCTGCTCCGGATCGCTGACTCCGGACAGCTTGTCCAAAAAGCGGTCCACTGCATCTACGTAAATCAAATTTGCCCCCAGCTCATGGCGGAACACCTGAACCACCTGTTCCGGTTCGCCCTTCCGCAGAAGGCCATGGTTGACGTGAACACAGGTGAGCTGGCTTCCCACCGCCCGGATGAGCAGCGCCGCCACCACTGAAGAGTCCACCCCGCCGGACAGAGCCAGCAGGACCTTTTTATCTCCCACCTGCCGACGGATCAATTCCACCTGATCAGCAATGAAGTTCTCCATGTTCCAGTTGGCCTGAGCTCCGCATACGCCGAATACAAAGTTGGACAGGGCCTCCTTCCGGGCCTGCTCATCCTCTGGCCAGGGCGCATCTCCCTTATGGTCCGCCATCAGCACCGGTACTGGCGCGTTGTAGATGTCCTGAGACACATCGATTCCCACGCCGTCTACCACACGGTTGGGTCCGCCGTTAAGAATGATACCCTTGACATTAGGCAGCGCCTCTAATTCCTCCTTGGTGATATCATGGGGGTGGATCTCGCTGTAAACACCCAGAGCGCGGATCTCCCGGGCCAGCCGCGGGTTTTCTTCGCTGCCCAGGTCCAGTACCAGAATCATGTCCTGCCTCATTGCAGTCCCTCCTATTTTTATTTTGATGTCATCAGTGTACCATAGCCGCGGAATTCCGACAAGCCTCAACTCAACCGAATCTCAAGATGCCAAAATCCTGCCGCCGATGGAAGTCAGGCGTTTCCGTTGACATGGGATTCCAACTGAGGTAATGTGGGCGTTGGGTTTTGTCACCGCACTTGTAGAAGTTGCACCCACACTCTCCTTTTAGCCGAAAGGTGGGAAAATACCGCCGAATAAATTCTTCCGGTATCCGGTACAGGATGCCCCAGCCTTTTTCTGTCCGAAAAGGATTCGGTTGAAAAAGCTCTTCCGGCTTTTTGACAATCTGGCGTATGCGGGTGGGTCGTGACCCGCCAAATCCCAAGTTCAACGCCCCCAACGGGTTAAACTCAAAATTGAAGTAACGGCTATCCTCACTGTCCGGTGCGAAGAAAAACTCCAGGCAACTGTCGTCACATACTTGATCCAACACTCCGGTGAGGGTTGCCCGCACGGGAGCTTCCTCCGCCTCCATGCGTACATAGAGATTCTCTCCGTCATGGCACAGCTGTGCCCAAGCCCGTATGGGCTCCGGCTCCAGCCAGCCAGTATGGACCAGCTCCGCCCGATTTATGCCAGTCCATTCAAGAACGTCCACCCGCTTAACGAAATATTCCATAATCCCCTTCCTCCCGTTCCGTTTATCAGCGCCCGCGGCGGCCCAGCATGAACTGAGCTGAGGCTTTCTCTTCCTCCTGCTCCGGTTCCAGGTGGCGGTAGGTCACGATGCCCGCAGCTAGAAGACACCCCATGGACAGAAATGTGCCATGAAGCCATACCACACACCCAAGTCCGAAACACACAAAGGTGACAATCGACCTCCAGCGATGGGGCTTTACCCGAATCACCAGGGAAAAGAACAGGTAGCTGGCCACTAGCATTCCCAGAGGAATCCATAAGGGCAGCAGCCCCAGCATAACCCCAAAAGTCACCGTGATCGCTTTTCCTCCCCGGAACCGCCGGAACACCGAAAAAGCGTGGCCCGCAACTGGGGCGGCTACCACCAAGACGAAGGGCCACTGCTCCACATCCAGTGTACGGCACGCCCAGAATACCGGCAGAGCTCCTTTCAAAAGATCACAGCACAAGGCCAACAGCCCCAAAGGCCACCCTGCCTTGATCACACAGTTATAAACGCCGGGATTTTCATCCGGGGTATCTTGGGTGATATCGGTCTTTTTCAGCCAAAGGGGCAACCAGTAGGAAAATAACATGCTTCCCGACAGGTAGCCGAATAAGATAAATAACAGATAATTCACTCAGGTTTCACCTCTCCTAGCTGCCTTTCCAGAAGCTCTACCACCCGGCCCGCTGCCCCTGCGGCTACCTGGCTGCGCTGGGCCATCGTCATCCTTTGGCACCGCTCCGGGTCGTCCAGCAGATGCCAGCCTTTGACAGCTTGGGCCAGCACTCCCCTGGCGGACACGCTCATTCCATTTTGGGTAAAAAGCTGGCGGTTTCTCGTCTCACAGCCAGGGATGGGCTTCATATGGACCATAGGCACTCCCATTACTGCCCCTTCCGTGGAAGTGATGCCACCCGGCTTGGTATACAGCAAGTCACAGGCCTCCATATACCGGGCCACCTGGTCTGTGTACCCGATGACCTGTATCCGGCTACTGTGCCCATATTTTTTCCGCAGGCCTTCCAGCAGTTTTTCGTTGGATCCGCAGATCACTGCCAGACGCACCTGCTCCGGCGTCAGATAAAGCAGGCAGCGAACGAGCTGTCTGATATGCCCCGCCCCCATGCTGCCTCCCATAATAAGGATCCACCGGCAGTTTTGCTCCAGGCCCAGCATCTCCCGGCAGGTCCGGCGGCCCAGGCGGCGTTGAAAGCCGTCGGACACGGGAATGCCCAGCGGCACCAGTTTTTCCCGGGGAAAACCCCGGCGGACAAACTCATCCACACACAGCTGGCTGGGGATGAGGGTAAAATCGCAGTCTTCCTCTTCAAAAAACGGGGTACAAGTATAGTCGGTGGCCACTGCCACCGTGATGGGCAGAGCCATCTCCCTGCGCTTCATCTCTGTCAGCGCCAGCGCCGGAAATGTGTGAGGGGCGATGATCGCGTCGCAAGGGTGCTGGGACAGATATCGGTTCAGCTCCGGGATCACTTGGGCACAGGCGGCATACACCGGCGATTTCACGCTTAGTACCCGCTCCGCCGTGCTCACTGCCCGGCCCACACTGTATGTCACACCGAACACTGCCGGCAGGTTTTTCACCATGCCCACATAGGCCCCGCACACCAGATCGGACACCTTCTGGCCTGCCAGACCCAGAAAATCCACCCGTTCCCCGGTGTGCCCCCGGGCCTGGAGGGCCTCCAGTACGGCCGAGCCTGCGGAATTGTGTCCACCGCCTGTGTTGCAGGACAGGACCAGCACATGCATGTTCTCACTCCTTTTGTCGGATATTTTATTATAGCTCAGATAGACTTTGAAATCAACAGGACCGTGACAGACCATCCACCCTGTCAAAAGTTATCTGCTTGGGATTTCAGGTGCTCCCTATGAAATCTGGAAGTTTCTCCAGAAATAGCAGCGTATTTTCTCGCATTTTATCTCCCCGCCGCCTTGCAAATTTTCCTTTTATTTGCTACACTAAAGTAAATTTCCACATTTGAAATTCTACATGGGAGGAATATCCATGCTGACCATTCACAACGAGGGGATGAAATGGCAGGACGGTCGTTTGGTCCCTGCTCCCAAAGACGAGTCAGGCGTGCGCGCCACCATGTCCTGGTCCGTCCTCCAGGCCCATAACACTTCCGGCGATCCGGACAAGCTCCAGATCCGCTTCGACGCTATGGCGTCCCACGACATCACCTATGTGGGCATCATTCAGACTGCCCGGGCCTCCGGAATGAAGCAGTTCCTGCTGCCCTATGTGCTCACCAACTGCCACAACTCTTTGTGTGCCGTGGGTGGCACCATCAACGAGGACGACCACGTCTTTGGCCTGTCCGCCGCGAAAAAGTACGGAGGCGAGTTCGTTCCCGCCCACCAGGCGGTCATCCACTCCTACATGCGGGAGCGGTACGCCGCCCCCGGTGCCATGATCCTGGGTTCCGATTCCCACACCCGGTACGGGGCCTACGGCTGCATGGCCATCGGCGAGGGCGGCCCGGAGCTGGCCCGGCAGCTTCTGCGCAAGACTTATGACATCGCCTATCCTCCCGTGGTGGCCGTCTACCTCACCGGCGCGCCTCGTCCCGGAGTGGGGCCCCAGGATGTAGCTCTGGCCTTAGTGGAGGCCACCTTCCAGGCCGGCACGGTGAAAAACGCAGTCATGGAGTTCTTCGGTCCCGGCGTGGCCAATCTGTCCATGGACTACCGGGCTGGCATCGACGTGATGACCACTGAGACCACCTGCCTGTCCTCCGTCTGGCAAACCGACGTGCAGACCAAGACTGCCCTCACCCTCTTTGGCAGGGAAGACAGCTACCGGGAGCAAGCCCCGGCAGAAGGCGCCTGGTATGACCGCGCCATCGTAGTGGAACTGGATAAGGTGGAGCCGATGATCGCCCTGCCCTTCCACCCCTCCAACGCCTACCCCATCCGGGTGTTCCAGGAGAACATGATCGACCTGCTCCACCAGGTGGAAGCAGACGCTCGGGAGCAGCTGGGTATCACACTCCCCGCCCCCCTCACTGACAAAATCGTGGACGGGAAATTCCATGTAGATCAGGCGGTCATCGCTGGCTGCTCCGGCGGCACCTACCAGAACCTGCGTCGGGCCGCAGAGATCCTGAAGGGGACTTCTCTTGGCTCGGATGCCTTCTGGCTGTCCTGCTATCCCGGCTCCATGCCCATTATGCTGGAGCTCACCAAGCAGGGTTACATCTCCGATCTCATGGCCGCCGGGGCCTCGGTTCGTTCCTGCTTCTGCGGTCCCTGCTTCGGGGCCGGGGACGTACCCGCCAACGGTGCGTTCTCCATCCGCCATTCCACCCGCAATTTCCCCAACCGGGAAGGCTCCAAGCCCGGGGATGGTCAGGTGTCCTATGTGGCCCTCATGGATGCCCGGTCCATTGCCGCCACTGCTAAAATGGGCGGCGTGCTCACTGCCGCCGATCAATTGCCCGACATCCCCGCCGACCGGGCCAACGAGCAGTGGGCCTATGATGACTCCGCCTACCGCTCCCGTGTGTATTACGGCGTTGGCAAACCTGACTCAAAGCAAGAGCTGGTCTTTGGTCCCAACATCGCCGACTGGCCAGAGCAGATTGCCCTTCCCGAAGATCTGCTGCTCACCGTATGCGCCGCCATCTACGACCCGGTGACCACCACCGACGAGCTTATCCCCTCCGGCGAGACCTCCTCCTACCGCTCCAACCCCCTGCGCCTGTCCGAGTTCGCCCTGAGCCGCAAAGACCCCCAGTATGTTCCCCGGGCCAAGGCTATCCAGAAGGTGGAGCGTCTGCGCCGCCAAAACCCTGCCGATCCCCAGATGGCGGAGGCCCTGTCCGGCTTTGACCCCACCCGCACCGGGCTTGGCTCCCTGGTGATGGCGCTGAAGCCCGGCGACGGCTCCGCCCGGGAACAGGCCGCCTCTTGCCAGCGAGTGCTGGGGGGCTGCGCCAATATCGCCCAGGAATACGCCACCAAGCGCTACCGCTCCAATGTGGTCAACTGGGGTATGCTCCCCTTTATCGCCTCCGATCTTGAGAAGATAAACCTCCAGCCCGGCGACCGGGTGTACATCCCCGGCGTCCGCGCTCTGCTGGAAGGAGGCGGCGATACGATTCAGGCTAAAATCCTTCGCAGTGACGGTGGAGAGGACAGCCTGACCCTCACCCTGCCGGGCCTGACGCGGGAGGAGCGGGATATCATTCTGGCCGGTTGTCTCATCAACTATTACGCCCAGTAACCTCCCCGTTCTGAGCGTTTACGATTCTCTCTTGGTCAAAAGGCGTTGGTCCGCTTTTGTGGGCGGGCCAACGCCTTTTTGTAACCTTTTCCCATAATTTGTAACCCTTTCGTTATCGACTTCCGGAATCCAGTCATGATATACTTTTTTAAGCGGAGTCTCTCCGCCTGCATGGAGGATGAAATGGATGAAAAAGGAGGTCGCTATGAAACGAAACCAGTTGCGTATACTCCGCACCCTGTCTCTTGCCTTTATCGCCCTGCTCTGTCTGTCCCTTCCCGCCTATGCCGACATGGGACCCAAACCCGACCTCACCGTCACCGTGGTCAACGCCCCGGAGGGTCTCTGCTATGTGGACCTGCTGTATGAAGGCGGCGGGGACGACCTGCACAGTGACTTTGACACAAGCGGCTGCGACCAGAAGCTGATCGCCTCCCTACATACCCTGGAGGGGGACGGCTGGACCCTGGCCCTCACCACCGGGATCAGCAGTGGCCCGCCCATCTTCGGTGACCTAACGCCCAACAGCGACGGGGCCTATCACTACAGCTACCACGGCCTACCCCGCACCTTTCGCCTGGCTGTGGCCACCGAAGAAGGGATCCAGGCCACACAGGAGAGCTATACCCGCACTCGGTTCCACACCAGCCTGGTTTACGACTGGATTACCAACACCGTTTCAGAGGTCACCCCCTCCCTGGTGTACTACACGGCCCAGTTCCTGGCCACCTTCGTCCCCACTCTCATCATCGAGGGGATCATCCTGTGGCTGTTCAAGTTCCGGCAAAAGCGGACCTGGCTGATCTTTCTCCTAGTCAATTTCGGCACTCAACTGGCTCTCCACCTGTACTGCGACCTGCTGGGGGGTGTCCCCTTCGCCGATTCCTACGACAGCGTGGGATACTACGTCCTGTCCCTGCTGGGACCGGAGTTCCTCATTTTTATCGCGGAGGCCATTTCCTATGGTGCTCTCATCAAGGAGGAAGCCTCCGGCCGCCGGGTGGGCTACGCCGCCTGCGCCAATGCCGCCAGCTTTGTCCTAGGCTATTTTCCGGTCCACTGGCTACTGCCTCTGCTCAACTGGCTATGACCTTCCGCCCAATGGTTCTGTGTGGCGGGCCGTCCTTCATACCGGCCGGCCCGCCGTTGCGTTTCTCAATTATTTGGTATATAATAAAATTTAATTGATCTTAGAAAGGGTCCTCCGCGTGACAAAACAACGACTAATTTCCCACCTTGGCTGCGCCGTCTTGGCGGCGGCCCTGTTGCTGGCCTGTGCCGGCTGTGCCGTCCCCGCTGCTCAGGACGAGTTCCGGGTCCAGGTGACGGCCACCACATATCCGGTCTATGCTTTGGCCTGCGCTGTGTCCGCCGGGGTGGAAGGCGTGTCTGTCTCCCGGTTGAACACGGGGCAGGTTAGCTGCCTGCATGATTACACGCTCACGGTGTCTGATATGGCCCGCCTGGAACAGGCAGACCTGGTGCTTATCAACGGTGCAGGTTTGGAAGCGTTTTTGGACGGCGTATTGGACCAGCTGGACGCTCCCCTCGGGGACTGCTCCGTTGGTATTGACCTTCTGGAAGCCGACGGGCAGCTTCACAGCCACGGAGAGGATGGAGAAATCGGCCACAGTCATGACCACGATCCCCATTACTGGATGGACCCCCGGAATGCGGCTGTCATGGCGGATACCATCGCCCAGGCTCTGTCCCAGGCCGATCCCGACAATGCCGGACGCTATCAGGCCAATGCGTCCTTAGCCGCAGAAGCCTTGACCAATGCCTACGCCGCTTGGACCACCTCTCTTTCTGGTCTGTCCTATCCCTATCTCATCACGTTCCATGACGGTTTCCGTTACTTTGCCCATGCCTTTGACCTGGAACTTCTGTTTGCAATGGAGGAAGAGGATGGGGCCACCGCCTCTGCCAAAGATATTTTGACAGCTTCAAGCCTTGTAAAGCAATATCACTTACCGGCTGTATTTATGGAAGTCAACGGATCTGGCTCCGCCGCCCGGGCGGTGGCTGGCGAGACCGGATCCGCTGTTTCCACCTTAACCATGCTGATGGATGGGGCTGACGCTCCTAACGAAGCTGGCGCTGTGGATATACTGACACAACTGTATCTGTCCCCCATGGAACAGAATATCAAGACCTTAATGGAGGTGCTGAAGTGAGCCAGGAACACTCTTGCTGTGACCATCACAGCGGCTGTCCCCACCATGGCGGCCAGGACTGTCATGATGCCTGCTGTCTGCGTCTGGAGGGGCTGGGGGTCGCTGCCGCAGACGGACAGCAACTGCTCCACGATGTGGACCTGCACATCCACTGTGGGGAGATCGTCTCGGTCATTGGCCCCAATGGCGCAGGCAAATCCACTCTGTTCAAGGCCATCCTGGGCCAGCAGCCTTATACCGGCACCATCCACTTCGAAACCTCCGGCGGCCACCCCGCCCGGCCCAAGGTGGGCTATGTCCCCCAGTCTCCCTCGTTTGACGCGGGGGATCCTCTGACGGTGTTGGATCTGTTTGTCTCCGCCATCTCCCGCTGGCCGGTTTGCCTGCCCATTCCAAAGGCCCTGCGGGACAAAGTGTCCGCCTGCTTGGAGCGGGTCCATGGCGCGGCCCTGCTGGACCGCCGTGTGGGAGCTCTGTCCGGTGGCGAGCTTCAGCGGGTCCTGCTGGCTATGGCGCTGGAACCCCTGCCCCACATTCTCATTCTGGACGAGCCCTTGTCCGGTGTAGATATCGAAGGGGCTGCGCAGCTTATGGATATGCTGGATGAGCTGCGTCGACGGTTTGATTTATCTATTCTTTTGTCTACCCATGATTTTGACACTTTAAGGACCTATTCCGACCAGGTGGTCCTGCTCCGAGAGACGGTGCTGGCCTCCGGCACTGCGGAACAGGTGCTGTCCAGTCCAGTTTTCCGACAGGTATTTCGCCTGAATTTAGGAAAGGGGGGGAGCTGAATGGAACTGTGGTACTCCATCGTGGAACTGCTTCCCTTCTCTTGGGCAGCGGAGGGCTCCATGTATTTTATGAAGAATGCCCTGCTGGCCCTACTGGTGGTCTCACCGCTGTTCGGAATTCTATCCACTATGGTGGTTACCCGGCACATGTCCTTTTTCTCTGACGCGCTGGGTCACTCCGCCTTTACCGGGGTGGCGATAGGCTCTCTGTGCGGCTTGGCTGAGCCTTTATGGGGGGCGGTCATATTTGCCGCCCTGCTGGCTCTGCTGTTCACCTTTGTCCGCCGGCGGACCAGCTTGGCCAGCGACACGGTGATTGGGGTGTTCTCATCCACTGCCGTGGCTTTAGGCATCTTCATCGCCACCTTTGGCGGCGGCTCCTTCACGAAATTCAACTCTTATTTGATTGGCGATATTCTTTCAGTAACGCCTGGGAAAACCGTCCTGTTGGCGCTTATTCTACTGGGTGTCCTACTATTGTGGGGCTTTTTCTACAACAAACTGATGCTCTCCGCCGTCCATCCTGCCCTGGCTGGCAGCCGGGGCATCAATATCTTCTGGCAGGATGCGCTGTTTTCCGTGGCGGTGGCTGTAGTGGTCACTCTGTCCATGACTTGGGTAGGCCTGCTGGTCATCAACTCCCTGCTGGTCCTTCCCGCCGCCGCAGCCCGGAATCTGGCCAAAAATATGTGGCAGTATCACCTGCTGTCCCTATTGGCCGCTGTGGTGGCCGGAGTGGCTGGCCTGTTGACCAGCTACTATGTCGGCTCGTCCACCGGCGCGTGCATCACACTGTACTTGGCAGTATGGTTCGCCCTTACTTTCTGTATTCGGAAAAAATGACGGCTGCGCAAAAGCGCCCGGAGGCTCCTTTCGTAAGAGCCTCCGGGCGCTTTTTATGGATGGTGTTTCCTACGCCATTTCCGCCGTTTCAGGCGTAGTGTACATCGCCAAATTCATCATAGAACCGCTCGTGAATCACCTGAACCGCCCGGTCTGCATCCTCAATATCCACCAGAACAGACACTTTAATCTCACTGGTTGAAATCATGCTGATGTTAATGCCAGCGCTGAACAGGGCCTCAAACATGGCGGCAGCCACACCTGGGTTATTAACCATCCCCGCTCCTACAATGGACACTTTGGCAATATTGTCGGTCACATCAATATGGTCAAAACGGATGATGTCCCGATTTTCCTCCAACAGCTTTTGTGCCAACTCCATATCTCCCTTGGCCACGGTGAAGCTGATGTCCTTGGTCTCGCTACGGCCGATGGACTGAAGGATGATGTCCACATTGACGTTGTTGCGGGCCAGCAGAGAGAAAATCTTGAAGGCGATGCCCGGGGTGTCCTCCAGCCCCACCAAGGCCAGACGGGCGATGTTCTTGTCCCGAGCCACGCCGCTGATATGCGATCTTTCCATGGTCTTGACTACCTCCTTGACTTTCGTACCAGGCTTTCCAGAAAAACTGGACAGCACCTCTAAATTCACACTGTATCGCTTGGCCATCTCCACCGAACGGTTATGAAGCACCTGGGCCCCCAGGGTAGCCAGCTCCAGCATTTCGTCATATGTGATTTCATCTAGCTTTCGTGCCCCAGAAACCAATCGGGGATCCGCAGTGTACACCCCGTCCACGTCGGTGTAAATTTGGCACAGGTCCGCGTGGAGCGCTGCTGCCAGAGCCACGGCAGAGGTGTCTGACCCCCCCCGACCCAGAGTGGTGATGTCATAATATTTATTGATGCCCTGGAATCCGGTGACGATAACAATGCGCCGCTGATCCAATTCCTTCTCCAGCCGGTCGGTCTTGACTCGTTTGATACGGGCATTTCCATAACCGGAATTGGTACGGAATCCAGCTTGCCAGCCCGTGAGAGAAACCACGGGACAGCCCATGGCCTCGATGGCCATGGCACATAGGGAGCAGGAAATCTGTTCCCCAGTGGACAACAGCATATCCATCTCTCGTTTGGATGCGTCAGGGTTAATCTCCGATGCCTTCTCGATCAGGTCATCGGTAGTATCCCCTTGGGCAGACAGTACCGCTACTACGTCGTGCCCTTGCTTGTAAGTATCCGTAATAATGCGGGCTACATTGCGGATCTTATCTGCGTCCGCAACGGAACTTCCGCCGAATTTTTGTACAATGAGTGACATGTCTCCTCAGTCCCTTCGGATGGTATCCACATTCCATGGTATGCGCCCTTGGCCCATCAGTTGAGCAGGCGGAATACCGACCGCCACTGAATGCCCGACAGCTTTCGGTCCAGTTCTTCCCGGCTCATGGCCTCTTCCGTCAGGCAGGCAGCCTCTCCGGTTGCGGATCCAGAGCGCGCCAAGAGCTTCACGCTGCCCAGAGCCTGACGCAACTCATCAGCAGACGCCTCTGCCCGGACGTACCAGTTGCTTTTGAGCGCCTCCAGCGGACATACCACATCCGGGCCTCCGGGCGCCCACTCCAGGTACTTCCGGCTGTCGATGTGCTTAGCCGCGTCAATGACATCGCCCACTACGGCAGAGGCAGTGGGCAGCTTGCCTGCCCCTCGTCCATAGAACATCACATCTCCGATGGCGTCTCCGCGCACGGAGATGCCGTTAAACACATCATCCACTCCCGCCAGAGGATGAGAGGAATCCAAAAGATGAGGGGCCACATAGGCGCAAATCCGGCCATCGTCCATCCGCTTGGCCCGCCCCAGCAGCTTAATCTTCTTCCCCGCCGCCTCAGCGTAGTCCACGTCCGCCAGCGTTACCCCGGTAATCCCCTCGGTGGGCACCTGCTCCGGATAGACGTGCCGACCAAAGGCGATAGCGGACAGAATACAGATCTTCCGGCAGGCGTCATACCCTTCGATGTCAGCGGAGGGGTCCCGCTCCGCGTAGCCGTTGTCCTGAGCCTCCTTCAGCGCCGCCTCGAAGGGTAAGCCGGCCCGGATCATTCGAGTCAAAATATAGTTGGTGGTGCCGTTGAGGATGCCGTAGATCTCCAGAATGTCATTGGCCGCCAAGCACTGGGACAGTGGTCGGATGATGGGAATGCCGCCACCCACGCTGGCTTCGAACAGATAGCTGACTTTCCTGCTCTTGGCCAACTGGAGCAAATCATAGCCATGGGCAGCCACCAGTTCCTTGTTAGAGGTGACCACACTTTTGCCTGCCTCCAGCGCCCGGCGTGTGAAATCCAGGGCCACGCCAGCTCCGCCGATGGTCTCCACCACGATGTCCACCTCCGGATCGGATTCGATAATGGAGAAGTCCTTGACGAACCTATCTGCGAAAGGACTATCCGGAAAATCCCGCACATCTAGAATATACTTCAGCTTGATAAAATCATTGAGCTTCCGGGAAATGCTGTCCTCATGCCCCGTAAGCACCTCAGCCACGCCGGACCCGACGGTGCCAAAGCCCAAAATCGCTACGTTGACCATAATTTCACCTCATGCGCTTATTTCCAACACGTCAGCCCGCCAGCACGTTACAGCGGATAACGCCTCTTGTCTTTCCGATGGCTTCCATCAAATCCTCTACTGTCCCGTCCAGGCCGGACGTCTCCATTCCCACAGTGACGGCAGCGCTTCCTCCGCCCGGAATTGCCTGGTTGATGGTAAGAATATTGGCGCCCATCTCAGCCAGAAGATTGAGCACCAGGGATAGGCAGCCCGGCTCATCCCGCAGCATGATCTGCAGTGTTACGATGCGGCCGTGAAGCATATCCTGAAACGGCCGTATGGCATCCCGGTACTTATAAAAGGCACTGCGGCTGATCCCCACCCGCTGGGTGGCGGCGTTAACCGTAGCCACCTCGCCAGTTTCCATCAAGCGCTTAGCCTCAGCCACCTTCAAGTAAATCTCTGGCAGGGCGTTCGCCTCCACGATATAATATTTGGGAGCTTGTGGCATACGTCATCACATCCTGTTTCTATATATAATATGCGGCACGTCGCCGCTGTCTCTATGTTGTGGCCTATTGTATCACACAGGCGCACACGGCGCAACAACAGATTCGCTGTTTTTTCTTCTTTTTTTTCTTCATTCTCTGTCATAATGCTCAAAACAATGAAAACAAGTTAAGCATCTTATCCAAAAAAGCCCCCGGGACCTGAATGGTCCCGGGGGCTTGGCATCTCCGGTTACGGGGAATCGGACGAATTAGCAGCCGTAGAAGGCGTCGGTTCCGGCGGAGTGGGCTGCACAGAGGGAGTGTCTACCGGTTCCTGAGATTCATTGGGATCCTGAGACACTTCCGGGCTGTCGCTTTCGCCAGGGAACGGCCACCAGTCTGGCGGCCAGTCGATGCCGCCGGATTCAGAGGGATCCGGGCTGGGCTCGATGCCATCGTGGACGGTGCATACGGGCAACGTGTCATAGTAAGCTTTCATTGCCGAATAATCCCCAATGTTCCCGGCACCGATGCCTGGTGCCAACTCCCGGTCATAGTTCACTACATAGACGGTTTTTCGGCTTTCCGCTGGACAGAACTCCCCTGCCAGGTGATAACCGCCAGTGGCATTGCCCTCAGAATCGAGGATGGGGCACTCTGTGCAGACCTCCACCGGCACATGACAAGTACACGACTCCACGGGGGCATCCCCTTTTACAAAAGTAAATGTCTGGGTCCGGTTGCCCCGGCTGTCCGCGTCACACATACCGGACACCGCTAGATTGCCACAGTCCAGGCAGATACTCACCCGTTCGGTCTCAATACCGTCCGAGGGGAAGTCCTGGTCCTCTAGTCCTTCATGCAGGGTGGTCATGACCGTTTTCCACATGGTGACGGCGGGGTTGGTGCGGTATCCAGTGATCTCCCGGTTATACTCATAACCTACCCAGACCGCTGCGGTATAGTAGGGGGTATAGCCCGCAAACCACCGGGCATAGTTATCGTTAGTGGTACCTGTTTTGCCGGCCACCGTCATTCCCGAAATCTTTGCCGGAGTACCAGTACCGCTCTGAACGGCATAGGTCAGCATTTCATTCATATAATAGGCGGTGCTGGGCTTCAGAACCTTCTGATCCTCAGGAGCGTTGTCAATGAGCACTTCGCCGTTCCGGTCCACGACCTGGGTGTAGGTAGACGGCTCGGTATAGACGCCTCCCCGGGGGAAGGCGGCATAGGCTGCCGCCATCTCAAGGGTGGACACACCATCGGTCAGGCCGCCCATGGACAGAGGGGCCTCCGCAACATCCGTGACCCAATTGCCGCTCTCGGTCGTTCGACCATATTCCAGGGTGGTAAACCCAAAGCGATCTGTCAGGAACTGGTAAGACGCCTCTACCCCCACCCGGCGTAAGGTGCGCAGGGCAATGGTGTTTCGGGACTGGGCCACGCCCTGCCGCACTGTCATCAAACCCAGGTAATTATTCTGGTCGTTCTTGGGCCAGGCGCTTCCGTTCAATTCCACTGGGTTGTCGTCCAGCACCGTGGCCGGGGTAATCAGCCCCATCTCCAACGCCGGGGCGTAGACCGCCAGCGGCTTAAAGGAGGAACCCGGCTGGAAGGGCGCTGTGGCATAGTTGAAAATCCGGTTGGCCGTCTTCTGGCCCATATCCCCAGCGATGGCAACCACCGCACCAGTTCTGTTATCCACCACCGTAATAGCCGACTTGATAGGCAGCCCGTCACTGGATACCTTATTGCCCAGCAGGCTGGGGTCCTCATAAGCGGCTTCCACCGCCGCCTGGGCATCGGGGTCTAAGTTACAGTAGATAGACAAGCCGCCGCTGTAAATCATCTTCATGACGGACCTGCTGTTCATATCCGTCAACTCCATCAAGTCATCCCGGACCTCAGAAATCACAGCCTCCACATACCAGGAGTAGATATTAGAGGAATCCACCACACCGTCCCCGTCCTCGTCACTGTTGTTATTTATGAACGGGAGCTCCTCAGCCACGGCTGCATCGTACTCCGCCTGCGTGATATAGCTCACGCCATTGGAACCGTCGGCATCCAGCATCTCGGAAAGGATCGTCTCCTGACGGGCCTTATTGTAATCCTTGGCGGTCCAAATCACCCCTTCACCCAGAGTTCCCACCTCCCCACAGCTAGGACAGGCGTTGGTCTGAGTGTTCGTCCAATGCTCACAGTTAGAGCACTGATACCGGATCACCTCCACTGAGGCGTTTGGACTGTACAAGGATGGATTGTTGGTGATGCCCGCCAGAGAAGCGCACTCGGCCAGGGACAGTTCCGACACGTCCTTCCCAAAATACTTCTGAGAAGCGGACTGGACTCCATAACAGTTACTGCCCAGGTAGATGACATTAAGGTACATCTCCAAGATCTCTTCTTTTTTGTAGTTTTTCTCCAGCTCCAGGGCGGTAAAAATCTCCTGCACCTTGCGTTTTACCGTTACATCGTCGTTGTCTGTCACATTCTTAACCAGCTGCTGGGTGATTGTGGAGCCGCCAAATGTATCCCGCATACCGAAAAACATATTGAGCACCGCGCCGGCTGTGCGGCGCCAGTCCACGCCGTTGTGGGTCCAGAACCGCTTGTCCTCAATGGCCACCACCGCATCAATCAGGTCCTCAGGAATGTCCTCGATGTCTACCCACTCGCTGTTGGTATCCCCCACCAGTGTGGTCAGTTCTTTGTATAGTCCTGTGTCTTTATCGGTATAATAGATGACGGAATTTTCGTTGAGCGTATAGGCAGACAGGTCCAGATAGGTATTGGGCATGATGGACGTTTGGATGTAGACCACAGCGTAGCACAGCAGAAATGCTCCGGTGACCACGCCGATAATCAGCAGAGTCCCCAAAGTCTGGAAAAATCGCAGGGCAATGGTCGCACCCATAGAACGTTTTCTGGTCTGCCGCCGGGGCATCCGGCGCTCCCCGCTGTCCTGACGGGGCGTCTGCGCCACCCGCTTCCCTTCGGCGCGGCGTCCGCGCCTAGGCTCGTTTATTTGAGACATAATACACCTCCGGGGTCAGGTTCTAACTTGCATCGTTGACAAAATACCAGAATACTATACCATATCTTGTGCTATTTGTCCACCCTTTGGCCTTTTATGCGATCCACTAAAAATATTAGTCGAATAAAACTGCCGCCTCCCCCTTGCATTTTTTGTTCAATCCGGCTACAATAGGGACAGAACTTCCCACCGGGAATAAGGAGGCTTTGCCATGAGCGACGATTACGGCTCTGACTTCATCACCGTCACAGATGAGGACGGCAACGACTTTGAGCTTGAGCACTTGGGCACCCTGGAGTACAAAGGCAGCACCTATATGGCTTTTGTCCCGGCGGATATGGATGAGGAGGACGAGGACTTCGGCCTGATTCTTCTGCGGGCAGTGGAAGAGAACGGCGAACAGCTATTGGCCGACATTGATGATGAGTCGGAACTCAACGCAGTGTACGAGCAGTTTATGGAAGAACTGTTTGACGACGAGGACGACACCGACGAATAAACACCGGCCCCCTGCCGGGTTTTAACTACGTGTGAGGCTCTTTTAAACCCACATCTTTGAAACGGGACGCTGATACTCGCGCCGCGGATTGCAGGCCTCCCGGCCCCCTTCGGGGATGCTGGAAGTTGGAAGCAGAGAAACGGCGCGGAGGCGACCCACCTGCATCTTCGTGCAGGTTTTAAACGGGCCTCTACGGCCATGGCGGGGGACTTATCACTTACTCCGATGGGAGAGTAACACACTCTCCCATCTTTTTTGTGGATAGAATGTGAATTCTACCTGAAAACTTAATCAGAAAACGATTTTTTTCTTGCAAGGTCTACTTCTTCGTGCTATAATGTCTGCGTTCCGCACATCTGATGATGTGCCTAATCCGCTCCAAAGGGGATGACCTTTCCGGCGGATTGGCTTCGGCCTGCGGCAGCGTACTCACCGTCCGCCATTGGCGGACGTTTCGTGCGTTTGCAGGCTGAGAGCCATTTTTTGTCCCCGACACACTGAGGCAAAACTGGTTCTCATCCGCCTTACGCCCTAGGCGCAAGGGATGCAAGTCGCTTCGGCCAAGCATCAACATAAACACTTGAGAGGATTTGATACCATGAGCGCATCCAGAGAAAAAAAGCAGCGGCAGGGTGCCGGCCCCTCGGAGCGAGAGGCCCAAAGCCAGCAGAAAGCCGCCGCTTATAAGCGGAAGGTCCGCACTTATACCGCCATCGGCGTTGTGGTGGTCGTCTTAGTGGCCGCTCTGCTGATTTGGGATTCCGGTCTGATCCAGCGCGGCCAGACCGCTGTCACTGTTGGAGACACCAACTACTCCGTCAATGATGTGAACTATTATTATTACACCCTTTGGAATAACGCTTTCAGCTATTACAGCTATTTTGGAATGGCGGTGCCCGACGGGGATGACATCATGGACAAAGACAGCGGTCAGACTTACCGGGAGTATTATCTGGAACAAACCATGGACACCCTGACTCAACTCACCGCGCTATATGACCTGGCAGTAGAAAATGGCTATTCTGACAATGATGTTGCCGAATCGGTCCAGAAGCAAGTGGATTCTATCAAGAAAGCCGCCTCTTCTTATGGATACAGCTATGGCGCATTCCTCAAGGTCCAGTACGGTCGGTTTATGACCGCTGGCGCCCTGGAGTCCATTCTCACCAAGGCCGCTGTAGCCAATGCCTACTATACCGATTATTATGATGGCCTGAACATCACGGATGAGGATATCCAGAATTATTATGAGGAGAACAAGGACACTCTGGACACCTATGAGTATTCCTACCTTTACTTTACTCCTGAAAGCGTAGATTCTACCGACGAAGACGGCAATGAGCTCAGCGACGAAGAAGTGGATGAGTTGAAAGCGGCCGCCTTGGCCGACGCTAAGGAAAAAGCGCAGCACGCTCTGGACCAATATCAGGACGGCACCTCCATTGCCGATTTGGTTGAGGAGTATGGGCTGACCGCCTCCAACAGCGGCGACCATATGACCAACGTGGGTAGTTCTGTGTCCTCCACTTACCGGGATGAACTGGCCGGTTATGAAAACGACCAGTCCGGTATCTATGAGAACGGTGAGTCCGGCGTTTATGTGCTGGTCCTTCATGACCGTCATCTGAATGAAGAAGCCACTGCCGATATACGCCATATCCTCATCAGTGCCGAGACCACTAAGGACGAGGACGGCAAGGTCGTAGCTCCTACTGATGAGGCTTGGGCTGCTGCCGAGGATAAGGCCAACGAAATCTTGGCCGAGTACCAGGCCGGTGAGCAGACTGAGGACGCTTTCGCCGCCCTGGCCAACAAGTATTCTGACGATGCTGGTTCCAACACCACTGGCGGCCTGTATGAGGGCGCTTATGACGGCCAGTTTGTCACTGAATTTAATGACTGGGTTTTTGATGCCAGCCGCCAGAGCGGCGATGTGGATATCGTCCGCCACGAGGCCGGTGAAGATGATGCCAACCCCTACTACGGCTATCACATCATCTACTATGTGGGTGAGAACGTCCCCGTCTGGAAGCAGACCTCTGATACTGCTCTGCGTGATGAGCAGGCGGAGGCTTGGGGCGAGGAGATTCAGGAGGGCTACACTGCCACCGCGGCTGGGGCTTCCCGTTACGTGGGTAATTAATGGTATTTGCAATCAGCTCAAACCAAAGCAAGGGGCGGGGCGCCATGCCCCGCCCCTTGCACCTTTACCGGAGGCGATCGATCATGATGGAACAGTTTATCCGAACGCAGATGCTGCTTGGCCCGGAGGCCATGGAACGGCTGCAGAGCAGCCATGTGGCCATCTTTGGCCTGGGGGGCGTGGGCAGCTGGTGCGCTGAAGCCCTTTGTCGCACCGGGGTGGGACAACTGACCCTAGTGGACCACGACGTGATCTCTGCCAGTAACCTGAACCGCCAGGCCGCCGCCCTCCACTCCACCCTGGGCATGGAAAAGGCGGAGGCCACCGCCCGCCGCCTGGCAGACATCTCCCCCGCCTGTGTTTTGAATTCCATCTGCGCCCGCTATGAGGCGGACAGCCGGGAGCGTTTTTTCTCCCAGCGGTATGACTACATCGTGGACGCCATCGACCTGGTCTCCTGTAAGCTGGATTTAATCGAAACCGCCCTTGGCCGGGGCATGCCCATCCTCTCCGCTCTCGGAACCGCCAATAAGTTGGATGCTACCTTGCTTCGGGTAGCTGACATCTCCAAAACCGAGGGCTGTCCCCTGGCCCGGGTGGTGCGAAAAGAGCTGCGGGCCAGGGGGATCGTCCATCATAAGGTAGTCTTTTCTCCCGAGCCAGCACGGAAGCCCCTGGACTGCGGAGAGGCACCTATCCCGGGCCGCCGCTCCGTCCCAGCCAGCATCATGTGGGTGCCCGCCGCAGCAGGCCTGCTTATGGCATCTGAGGTGGTGTCCGACCTGACCGGCGGCTTCTGACCCAGGCCAGGAATCTGGGGACCATCCATCCCGCCAGCAGTCCGCACAGGCTTCCGATCACCGCCCCGGCCAGTACGTCGCTGGGGAAGTGTACCCCCACGTACAGCCGGGAAAAGCCCATGAGCGCCGCCAGTGCCAGCGCCGCCCCCTTCGCCCACCGCTGGGGCTGAGTCATGCACAGCGCCACGGCAAAGGCGAACGCCGCGCAGGTGTGCCCCGAGGGGAAGGAATTGGGGTCCGAGCTGGTCACCAGCACCGCAAAATTCTCCATGGCCACCCAGGGCCGAGCCCGGCTGACGAGAGGCTTAATGGTCAGGTTGGTGACGATCAGGCCAAAGGTCATGGCGGTCAGTGCAGTCCCCCCCGCCCGCCGTGTGGTGCGGAACAGCAACAAAATGACAGCCAAAATAATGAACAGCGCCCCGGCGTCTCCCAGGCCGGTAAACCCGCTCACCAGGCCGTCAAGCGCCGGCACGCGCAGGTGCTCCCCGATCCACCGCAAGACTGTCTCGTCCATGGTTTGAAGCCATTCAGGCACATTCTGCATCCCCTTTCACAAAAATTTGCCATTCAGGACAAAAGCCGGAGAGATTCCATACTCTCCGGCTTTTTCTTTGTCTGTCAAGTAGGAAAGTCATTGTGTTTCCCACTGGCAGGTCATGATAACGCCCTCTTCAAATTCAATATGCTGGCTCTTGACAATGTGGGTCTTGCCAATGCGCACCTCCTGGGTGCCCACGGTGTTCTGCACCGTGTCCGATGGGGTGGCCACAATAGTGAACAACAGGTCCAGCGTCTCTCCCCCTACCTTGTCGCCTGGGGCAGCCACATGGGCCTCAGCCGTCACGTCCACGATATACCCATCCAGTAGCTGCCCGTTGGCCATTAGCTGGTCCTGCTTGCCGGAGGCGCTGTCCACATACTGACGCACGCTGTCGTAAGTGGCCTGGTCCACCTCCATCACCCGCACCGTATAGGTCACCTGGGGTACCGCCGCGCCGACCCCGCCGCTGCCACCCAGCAGCTTAAATGCCAGCAGCACAGCGGCAGCCACGATCACAATGATCACCAGAAGGTCCACAATATTGAGCTTTCCAAACAGCTTACCTTTTTCGTCTACCAGTTTCATATAAGCCTCCGTCCCTTGACCCATGGGTCAAAGCCATGTATAATAAAGCATATGTTATGCTCCTGCGTTGCGCCGCTGCGCAAGGCGGGCGGCGCAGGTTCAAGCCCTATTGTATTATATTTTTTTCTCAGTGACAAGTCTTTTTTGGAGGCGCGGTATGAAAGTCATCCATCTCATCAGCGGGGGCGACACCGGAGGCGCCAAAACCCATGTCCACTCCCTGCTTCAAGGACTGTCCCGACACATCCAGGCCGATATGGTCTGCTTTATGGACGGTCCCTTTACCCAGGAGGCCCGCGCCCTGGGCATTTCCGTTCAGGTCATTTCCCATCGAAACCCTCTGCGCACCCTGAGTGAGCTTCGGGCCAGGGTGGCGGCGGAGGGCTATGACATCATCCACTGCCACGGCTCCCGGGGCAACATGCTGGGGGCTATGCTGGGCCGGGCTACCGGCTTGCCTGTGGTCACCACCGTCCACAGCGACTATCGGCTGGATTACATGGGCCGGCCCCTGTCCCGGCTGACCTACGGTACCATCAACGCCATTGCTCTTCGCCGCATCCCCTACCACATCGGCGTATCCGACGCCACGGTGGACATGCTTATCCAAAGAGGCTTTGATCCTCAGCAGTTGTTCTCCATCTACAATGGGCTGGACTTCTCCCCCATTGTCCCGGCCTTGGATCGCAGACAGTTTTTGCAGTCTTTGGGACTCAACTGGCCGGAAAATGCGGTCGTCGTCGGCATTGCTGCTCGTCTTAACCCGGTCAAGGACATCGCCACGCTCATCCGGGGCTTTGCCCTGGCACGGAGAAAAGCCCCTCACCTGCGGTTGCTCATTGCTGGCGACGGACCTGATGAAGCGTCTCTCAAGGCGCTGGCCGATCAGTTAGGTGTATCAGACGACGTCTGCTTTGCCGGCTGGGTCAGTGACACAGACAGTTTTTATGGCTGTCTGGATATCAACACCCTTACCTCTGTGTCTGAAACCTTTCCCTATGCGCTCACGGAAGGAGCTAGATTTGCACTCCCAACTGTCGCTACCAAAGTGGGTGGCGTACCCTATCTCATCGACCATGGAGTCAACGGCTACCTGTTCCAGCCTGGGGATGCTGAGGCCCTCGCCCACTGTCTAGCCGATCTGGCTGTTTCTCCCGTCCTGCGGGAAAAGTTGGGCCGGCGTCTGCTGGATAAAGCCGCCCGAGACTTCTCCATCCAGCGGACCATCCAGCGCCAGCTGGAGATCTATGAGACGATCCTGCGCCGCCACCATCGTCCCCGGAAGAAGCGGGACGGTGTGGTCATCTGCGGCGCCTATGGCCGAGGTAATGCCGGAGATGAAGCCATTCTGGAGGCTATCTTGCTGGAACTGCGGGCCATTGACCCCGACCTGCCTCTTTGGGTGATGACCCGTAAGCCCATGGACACCCGGCTGCGCCACCGGGTCAACGCGGTATACACCTTTCATGTACCCAGCTTTGCCCGTCGTATGGCTCACAGTCAGCTCTATATTAACGGGGGAGGCTCCCTGATGCAAGACGTGACCAGCCGGCGCTCTCTGTGGTTCTACCTCTACACCCTGGACGCAGCCAAGCGCCGGGGATGTAAGGTGATGATGTATGGCTGCGGCATCGGCCCTATCAACTATGCATATAACCGCAAACGGGCCCGCCGTACCATCAACCGTTCGGTTGATGTCATCACCCTGAGGGACCGCTCTTCCCTGGATGAGCTCAACGGCATGGGAGTTTCCAATCCCAGAATCATTGTGGCTGCCGATCCCACGGTGATTCTCCCCGCCGATCCCCCAGAGGCTGCGGACGGCGTGCTAGAAGCTGCAGGGCTGGACCCCGGCCACCAGCGGTATCTGGGTATCGCCGTGCGGCCTTGGCCTGGATTTGAAGAAAAAGCCCCTATTTTTGCCGAGGCAGCCGACTACGCCTATGAGGCCCATGGTCTTATCCCTGTTTTTCTTCCCATTGAGGCCCGGCTGGATATTGGTGCGGCCCAACAGGTAGCGGCTCATATCCAAAAAGCACCCTATGTTATCCTCCCGGAGAGCACCTCATCCAGCCGAACCATCGCCCTATTCTCCCGCATGGATGTGGTGTTGTCCATGCGCCTGCACGCGCTGATTTTTGCCGCCGGGCACGGAGTTCCGTTGGTAGGCGCCGTCTACGACCCCAAGGTCAGTTCCTTCCTGGACGCGGTGGGCCAGGACCTGTACACCCCCTTCTACCGCTTAGATGCGGCCACCCTGAAAGAACAGTTGGACATCGCTGTGGCCCGCGGTCAGGACCGCCCCCGACTGGAGGATGGCGCGCGCCGTCTGCTTTTGTTGGAACAGCAGAACTCCGCTCAGGCCCGGCAGCTACTGACCGGAAAATAAGCTATAACCGGGTTCCGTCATCTTTTTACTCTCGTATCTCCCGGAGGTTTTCCCTTTGAAACAAATCATTTGTCTCTCTCATGAACCGTGGGGCACCCGGCCCAATCGAACTCAGCAGCTGCTCGCTCGGTTGACTGAGGCTCAGATTTTGTTCTTTGAGCCACCTGGAGCCCGCCGTAGCCAGGAACCGGCCGACGGCCTGCGGGTTCGCTCCAATATTACGGTGTACTCCCTCCCCGCCTTGTTGCTGAACAACGCTGATCAGAATTGGGTGCGCCGCCGCAACCAGGCCAGAATTGCCCGCTGTATCCAGTCTGTCATGGCCCGGCATCGGTTTCGGGAGCCGGTGCTCTGGTGCACCACACCGGAAAATTATTTTATGCTCGACCACTTAGCCTACCGCTGCCTGGTCTACGACTGCCATCAGGAATGGGACGATCTGCCTTTGGATTGGGAAAGCGACCTGACCGCCGCGGCTGATGTGGTTTTTGCCGCCTCACCCGGTCTGCGGCAGCGCCTGCTGCCCTGTAGCGACAATATTGCCTTGCTTCCCAATGGCGCTAACCCCCAGATGTTTCTCCGGGACGGCCTGGAGCCTCCAGAGCTTGTCCGGCAACTGCCCCGGCCGGTATTTGCCCGGGTAGGCGATGTTTCGGCCGACCTGGAATTAGCCCCTCTGGTCCACACCGCCCAGCGCCGCCCCCAGTGGACCTTCCTTTTACTGGGTCGTGTGGGCCAGCACGCTCTTCAGGTCCTGTCTCCCCTCCCCAATGTGACGCTGGCTGGGCCGGTGCCCGCCGTAGAGTTGCCAGATTACCTATCCGGCTGTCAAGTGCTCTTTGATCTGGTCCGCAGCCGCCGTCGGGGCAGCGATGTGGTACCCGGCCGTATCTATGAATATCTATCCACCGGAAAACCCATTGTGACCATGCTTCCTCCGGAACAGACCGAGTTCTTCCCCGACGCTATCTACGCCGCATTTGACCCTAATGGTTTTCTCCGGCGGTGCCAGCTTGCTTTAGATGAGGATGACAGTGCCATCCGGGACCGGCGGATCCATTATGCGCAGGATGCCTCCTGGTCCCGCCGGGCACGGGAGATTGCCCGCATCCTTGCGGACACCGGGCTGTTCTAACCTTGCACACTGACTAGGAATGGGCTGTTTTCCCCTGACGGATTGTATAAGCGTACGAAATTGAAAACCATGCTTGATTTGACGGATTTTTTACATTAGAATATAGTCATACATTGGGACATGAGGGGTGTGCCACATGAGCGGTCTGATTTTCTGTCACCGTGCGACAAAATTCCGTCGCGGCACCGTTGTGTCCTATTCCAGCTGATAACTAGAAAGCAGGCTGCCCCCATGGGGTCGGCCTGCTTTTATTGCTTGACCGCCCGGTTTGCTCAGCCACAGATTGCAATTTATTTGTCGTAAAAAGGTGTTTCGGTAGCGTGTGAGCGCCCATCGGACATTAGGATGAAAAATATGGAGGAACAAGCTATGCAGAAAAAAGTAGCGGTTGTCATGGGTTCGGATTCCGACCTGTCCACAATGCAGCCCTGTCTGGATCGGTTGCGTGCCTTTTCCATTCCCTTCGAGGTGCGTATCCTGTCTGCCCATCGCACTCCTACCGCCGCGGAGCAGTTTGCTTTCACCGCTAAGGAAGAGGGCTTTGGCGTCATCATCGCCGCCGCCGGAAAAGCGGCCCACCTGGCCGGAGTGATCGCCGCCTACACGATCCTGCCTGTCATCGGCGTGCCAATCAAGACGTCCATGATGGGCGGACTAGACTCCCTGCTGTCCATGGTGCAGATGCCCAAAGGGGTTCCCGTGGCCTGTGTGGCTGTGGACGGTGCGGAGAATGCCGCCATTCTGGCCGCCCAGATCCTAGCCGTCGGTGAGCCGTCCCTCAATGTCACTTTAGCGAAGCACAAATCCGAGATGGAAGCCAGCGTCACCGCAAAGGACCAGGAGATTCGGGGACGTTTTTCTTGAACAGTCTATTTATTTCGGAAAGGAAGTTTCAAATATGAAAAAACTGGAGCAGCTTTATGAGGGCAAAGCAAAAAAGGTGTATGCCACCGATGATCCCAGCCTAGTTATTGTAGACTATAAGGACGATGCCACCGCTTTCAACGGTGAGAAAAAAGGCACCATCGTGGGCAAGGGCGTAATCAACAATAAGATGACCAACTACCTGATGCAGCAGCTAGAAAAGGTAGGGGTTCCCACTCATTTTGTGGAGCAGCTCAGCGACCGGGAAACTGTGGTCAAAAAGGTTTCCATCGTTCCTCTGGAAGTTATTATCCGTAACATCTCCGCCGGCTCCTTTGCCAAGCGCTACGGCGTGGATGAGGGCATCGTGTTCGACGCGCCTACCATCGAGTTTTCCTATAAAAACGATGATCTGGGCGATCCCCTTATCAACACCTACCACGCCCTGGCCCTGAAACTTGCCACTGCCGATGAAATCGAGACCATCAAAAAGTACGCTTTTGCGGTCAACGACTTCCTCAAGCAGACCATGCTGGACTGTGGCATCACGCTGGTGGACTTCAAGCTGGAGTTTGGCAAGACCGCGGACGGCCGGATTGTGCTGGCCGACGAAATCAGCCCAGACACTTGCCGTTTCTGGGATGTCAAGACCGGCGAAAAACTGGATAAGGACCGTTTCCGCCGGGACCTTGGCAACGTGGAGGGCGCTTATCAGGAGATGAGCCGCCGGCTGCTGGGGGAATAAACCGTAAATCGGTACATTCCCAGAGCGGAGCGTGAAGCTCGAGGCGCGGAGGAATCCTCTTCCCCCTCTCGCTTTTTCACCGCTCCGCTCTCAACTTTTTATTTTGCACTTTAGGAGGAACTATGGGAGGCTTTTTTGGCGCCATTTCCAAGCGAGACGTGACCCTTGACATTTTTTTCGGTGTGGATTACCACTCCCACCTGGGTACCCGCCGGGGCGGCATGGTCATTCATGACAGCCAGGACGGCTTTCAGCGGGAGATCCACAGCATCGAAAATTCCCCCTTCCGCACTAAGTTTGAGGCGGATCTGAACGATTTTCACGGTACCTCCGGCATCGGCTGCATCAGCGACTCCGATCCCCAGCCCCTGTTGGTTCGCTCCCACTTGGGGCTGTTTGCCATTACCACCGTGGGCATTATCAACAATGCCGAGGAGCTGGTAGAGCAGTACAACATGGAGTCCGGGCACCAGTTTATGGCCATGAGCTCTGGCCAGGTCAACTCCACCGAACTCACCGCCGCCCTCATCAACCAGAAGGACGACCTGGTTTCCGGCATCCGCCACGCCCAGCAGGTCATCGACGGCTCCATCACTATTCTCATCCTGACGCCTGACTCCCTCATCGCGGCCCGGGATGCGGTGGGCCGCCTGCCCGTCATACTGGGCCGAAACGAGGACGGCTATTGCGTGTCCTTTGAGTCCTTTGCCTACCACAAGCTGGGCTATGACGACCATCGGGAGCTTGGCCCGGGCGAAATCGTCCGCCTGACCGCCGACAGCGAGGAAGTTTTGGCCCCGCCGGGCGACAAAATGCGTATCTGCGCCTTTTTGTGGACCTACTATGGCTATCCCAACTCCCGCTACGAAGGGATCAACGTGGAGGTCATGCGCAACCGCAACGGTGTCATTATGGCCAAGGCCGACCGGGAACGCGGCCTGGCCCAGGACCTGGATTATGTGGCCGGCGTACCCGATTCGGGCCTGCCCCATGCCATCGGCTATGCCAATGAAAGCGGCGTTCCCTATGCCCGGCCCTTTGTCAAATACACGCCTACCTGGCCCCGCTCCTTTATGCCCGCCAACCAGGACGTGCGCAACCAAGTGGCCAAGATGAAGCAGATCCCCGTACCGGAACTCATCGAGGGTAAGAAACTGCTCTTTGTGGACGATTCCATCGTCCGGGGCACCCAGCTACGAGAAACGGTGGATTTTCTCTATGAGTCTGGAGCCAAAGAGGTACACATCCGCTCTGCCTGCCCTCCCATTATGTATGGCTGCAAATACCTCAACTTCTCCCGAAGCAACTCTGATATGGAGCTGCTGGCCCGCCGCACTATTCAGGAACTGGAAGGCGACGAAGGGCAGCAACATCTGGACGAATATGCGGATGCCAGTACCAAACGGGGACAGTGCATGCTTCACGCCATCTGCGAAAAGCTCCACTTCAGTTCTCTTGGCTACCAATCTTTGGATGGCTTGTTGGAGTCTATCGGCCTGGACCGGGACAAAGTGTGCACCTACTGCTGGAACGGCAAAGAGTAACGGCTGTACTGTTTCGATTTGAACGGAGCAACTCCATATTGGGGGCCTGTTTCTCCGGGCGGCATGCCGTCGGCTCACCCCGAATACGGAGTTGCCAAGTTAGAATTTTTAATCTGATTCGGAGGTTTTGGTATGAAAAACTCCTATTCTGAGTCCTACGCCGCTGCCGGTGTGGACGTCACCGCGGGCTATGAATCCGTAGAGCGCATCAAGCCCATGGTGGAGTCTACCTATATCCCCGGCGTGCTGGGGACTCTGGGCGGCTTTGGCGGCATGTTCGCCCCCGACTTCTCCGGGATGAAAAAGCCGGTGCTGGTTTCCGGCACCGATGGGGTCGGCACCAAGCTGAAGCTGGCCATGCTGCTGGACAAGCATGACACCATCGGCATTGACTGCGTGGCCATGTGCGTCAATGATATCATCTGCGGCGGCGCCTCTCCCCTGTTTTTCCTGGACTATATCGCCTGCGGCAAAAACCAGCCCAGCCGCATCGCCGACATCGTCTCCGGCATCACCGAAGGCTGCCGCCAGGCCGGCTGCGCTCTGGTGGGCGGCGAGACTGCCGAGCACCCCGGTATGATGGCCGACGACGACTACGACCTGGCGGGCTTTTCCGTCGGCATTGTGGACGAGGAAAAGATCATTGACGGATCCCGTTTACAGGAGGGGGATGTGCTCATTGGCCTGGCCTCTTCCGGCGTTCACTCCAATGGCTTTTCTCTGATCCGCAAGGTCTTCGGCATTACCGATTCCCGGGAACCCTTGGACGAGCGTGTGCCCGAGCTGGGCTGCACCGTGGGCGAGGCCCTGCTCCAGCCCACCAAGATCTATGTCCGCACGGTGAAAAAACTGCTCTGCCGCGGCATCGACATCCGGGCCATCAGCCACATCACCGGCGGCGGCCTGTATGAGAACGTGCCCCGCATGATGCGGGAGGGCCTCACCGCCCAGATTCACACCTCCAACGTCCCCATCCCCCCGATCTTCACTCTGATCGCCCAGCGTGGCCACATCCCCGAACGGGATATGTATAACACCTTCAATATGGGCCTTGGCCTGATTATGGCTATCCCTAAGGAGCAGGTAGGCCACGCTATGGAATTCATCATCCAATCCGGTGAGCGGGCCTATGTGGTGGGCAGCGTGGTCAAGGGTGGAGACGGCGTGGACTTAGTCTGAACGAATCTGAACGAAGAAAGAGGGGACCTGGAATCGCTGTGTTAGGTACTTGCCGCTGACACTGCAAAACGCGGCGTCAGAAGCCTGACCACGATTCCCCTCTCTCACTTTTTAATTGGAGGGATTCCTATGTCTAAACGCATTGCGGTCTTAGTCTCTGGGGGCGGCACAAACCTACAGGCTTTGATAGACGCCCAGCGCCAAGGCGAACTGGGCGGCGGGCGGATCTGCGCCATCATTGCTTCCAAACCAGGCGTGTACGCCCTGGAGCGCGCAAAGCAGGCTGGTATCCCCGGATATGTGGTGGCCCGGAAAGACTATTCCTCCGCCCAGGCCTTTACCGCCGCTCTTGTGGACAAGCTGCGAACGCTGGGCATCGACCTAGTGGTGCTGGCCGGCTTCATGGTCATCCTCACTTCTGAGATGGTGGAAGCTTTCCCCAACGCTATTTTGAACGTACACCCCGCCCTTATTCCTTCCTTCTGTGGCGAGGGTTGTTATGGGCTTCATGTCCACGAAAAGGCCCTGGAATACGGGGTCAAAGTCACCGGCGCCACCGTCCACTTCGTCAGCGAGGAGTGCGACGGCGGGCCCATTGTGTTGCAAAAGGCGGTGGCCGTGGAGGAGGGAGACACCCCCGAAGTGCTCCAGCGCCGGGTGATGGAGCAGGCAGAATGGGTCATTCTTCCCCAGGCTGTAGCCCTGTTTTGTCAGGACCAGCTGCGGGTGGAAGGGCGCACCGTCCACATCCTGCCGCCTCAGCCTTGACAGGCTCGGGCGGAGCATGATATATTGATACCAGCTATATGACTGACGGAAGTGGGGCGACCACATGGAGTATAGCGGGAAACATGCCGACCGTCTGGGCGCACCTTTTTTTGGTGCGCCCTTTTTTGCTTCTTTCAGCCCCCTGTTCCTTGAGAAAGGAGCGTCCATATGAAGCTCCATAGTCTGATTGCCTCCTGTTCCCTGTTTCTCGGTGCGGTCTTGCTCTGCTGCACCGGCGCGCTGCTATACAACTCTGCACTGACTTTCGTGTCTGCTATCCTGGCTGTCCTATTCGCTATCCCCCTGCTCTCACACTGGTGGTCCTGGTTCAGCCAAGCGACCGGGCAATCCAACCAAATAAAGGAGAATGACCATGAAAACCCTTGATTTATGCCAACTGCTTCAACAGCATCCCTACCCCGGGCGGGGCATCGTGCTGGGCCGCTCTGCCGACGACCAGAAGGCCGTCATCGCCTACTTCATCATGGGCCGCAGCGAGAACAGCCGCAACCGTGTGTTCGAGGCCACTGAGGACGGCATCCGCACCCGGGCCTACGACGAGTCCAAGATGACCGACCCCTCCCTGATCATCTACCACCCGGTGCGCATGGTGGGCCGGGGGGTGGTGGTCACCAATGGCGACCAGACCGATACCATCCGGGACTATCTGCTGGAGGGCCGTACCTTTGCCGAGGCCTTGCGCACCCGTTGCTTTGAGCCAGACCCCCCCAACTATACCCCCCGGATCTCCGGCCTGCTCTCTCCTGACGGCAGCTTCAAGCTGTCCATTTTGAAGTCCGCCGACGGAAACCCGGACTGCAACCTGCGCCATTTTTATGAGTACGACGCGCCCCTGGCTGGAGAGGGCCGGTTCATCCACACCTATCAGGAGAACGCCGACCCCCTGCCCTCCTTTGAGGGGGAGCCCCGCCGGGTGTCCATCACCGCTCCCAGCGCCCAGACCCTGGCCAACGAGCTGTGGGCCAGCCTGAATGAGGACAACAAAGTCTCCCTCTACGTGTGCTACCGGGACCTGGCCTCCGGCGAGATGGACACCGTCATCGTCAACAAGCACCAATAAGCGGCTGTTCCGCCCCATTGAGATAAGGAGTGTTTTGTCATGAAAGAACTGGAACTGAAATACGGATGCAACCCCAACCAGAAGCCCGCCCGGATTTTCATGGATGAGGGGGAGCTGCCCCTCACCGTCCTCAACGGCAAGCCGGGCTATATCAACTTTATGGATGCCCTCAACTCCTGGCAGCTGGTGAAGGCGCTAAAGAAAGCCACCGGCATCCCCGCCGCCGCCTCCTTCAAGCACGTCTCCCCCGCCGGCGCCGCCCTGGGCACCGAGCTGACCGAGGTAGAGAAGCAGATCTACTTCGCTGACGGTTATGACACCTCCCCCATTGCCCGTGCCTACATCAAGGCCCGTGGTGCTGACCGGCTGTGCTCCTACGGCGATTGGGCTGCCCTCAGCGAAGTGTGCGATGAGCCTACCGCCCGGTTCCTGGCCATGGAGGTGTCTGACGGTGTCATCGCCCCGGGCTACACCGACGAGGCCCTGGCCATCCTCAAGACCAAGAAAAAGGGCAGCTACAACGTGGTCCAGATCGACCCCAGCTATGAGCCTGCTCCCATCGAGCTGCGCCATATCTATGGCGTCACCTTCCAGCAGGGGTACAACAGCTTTGAGATCAACGAGGAACTGCTCGGCAATATCGTCACCAAGAATAAGGATCTGCCCCAGCAGGCCAGACACGACCTGCTTCTGGCTCTGCTTACCCTGAAATATACCCAGTCCAACTCTGTGTGCTATGTGAAGAACGGCCAGACCATCGGCGTGGGTGCTGGCCAGCAGAGCCGCATCCACTGCACCCGGCTGGCGGGCAGCAAGGCGGACAACTGGATGCTGCGTCAGCACCCCAAGGTGCTGGGCCTGCAGTTTGTGGACGGCATCCGCCGGCCCAACCGGGATAATGCCATCGACGTGTATATCTCCGACGAGTGGGAGGATGTGCTGGCCGACGGCGTGTGGCAGCAGACCTTCAAGGTCCGTCCCGAACCCCTCACCCGGGAGGAGAAAAAGGCCTGGATCTCCACCATGAAGGACGTGTCCCTGGGTTCCGACGCCTTCTTCCCCTTCGGGGACAACGTGGAACGGGCCCGGAAGTCCGGTGTGCAGTATATCGCCCAGCCCGGCGGCTCCATCCGGGACGACAATGTCATCGAGACGGCGGACAAGTACGGCATGGTCATGGCGTTTACTGGGATGCGGCTGTTCCACCACTGATAGGCCGGGCCTTTTCTGCGGAAAATGCAGGCGCTTCGCGCGCCGGCCTCGCGGGCGGGAACCAGTTCCCCCCGCGTGCCCCCCTCCGCTCTCCGAGGGGAATAAGGAATAATTTTATTTTCCGCCTGGCGGCGGAATACTTTGAAACGAGGTTTACTTATGAAAGTTTTAGTGGTAGGAGGCGGCGGCCGGGAGCACGCCATCTGCTGGAAACTGGCCCAGTCCCCCAAAGTCACCCAGCTTTTCTGTGCCCCCGGCAATGCGGGCATCGCCCAGGTTGCCACTTGCATAGACGTGAAGGCCACCGATGTGGACGGCATGGTGGCCTGGGCCAAGGCCAATGCTATGGACTTTGTTATGGTGGCTCCGGACGACCCCCTGGCCCTGGGCATGGTGGACGCCATGGAGGCGGCTGGCATCCCAGCCTTCGGTCCCCATGCCAACGCCGCCATTGTGGAGGCCAGCAAGGCATTTTCCAAGGAGTTGATGGCCAAATATCACATTCCAACCGCCAAGTATTGTACCTTTACAGATCTTGAAAAAGCTCTGTCCTATCTTGAGGCGCAAGGTGCGCCCATCGTGGTGAAGGCGGACGGCCTTGCGCTGGGCAAGGGCGTGGTGGTGGCCGCCACCGTGGACGAGGCCAAGCAGGCCGCCCAGGAAATGATGGAGGACAAAAAGTTTGGGGAATCCGGTTCCACCGTGGTCATCGAGGAGTGCATGACCGGCCCGGAGGTCACCGTGCTGGCCTTCACTGACGGCAAGACCGTGGTGCCTATGCCCGCCAGCCAGGACCATAAGCGGGCTTATGACGGCAACCAAGGTCCCAATACAGGCGGTATGGGGGCCATCTCTCCCCCGCCCCAGTACACCCCGGAGCTCGCCCAACGGTGTATGGAGGAAATCTTTCAGCCCACCATTGACGCCCTGCGGGCGGAGGGCCGCCCCTTCCAAGGAGTGCTCTACTTCGGCCTGATGCTCACCCCCAGCGGCCCCAAGGTTGTGGAGTACAACGCCCGCTTCGGAGACCCAGAGTGCCAAGTTGTGCTCTCCCTGCTGGACACCGATTTGATGGACATTCTCCAGGCCTGTGTGGATGGCACTCTGGACCGGCTCCAAATCCGGTGGAAGGATGAGGCCGGCTGCATCGTGGTGCTGGCCTCCGGCGGCTATCCTCTGGACTACAAAAAGGGTTACCCTATTTCCGGGCTGGATGAAGCGGGCCAGACCGCTATGGTGTTCCACGCCGGCACGAAGCTTGGCCCAGGTGGGGAATATCTCACCAACGGCGGTCGTGTGCTGGGGGTCACCGCCACTGCCCCTACTCTGGACGGGGCAATCGCCGGTGCCTATGACGCGGCCAAGCATATCTCCTTCCAGGACATGCACTTCCGAACCGACATCGGCCACGCGTTTTGATAGAAGGTATTTTCGCTTTACAGGAAAAGAACCGGAATATCTTCCGGTTCTTTTCCCCTGCTTACTACGAGGAGGTTTTCCCATGATATCCCTGGCGCAACGCATCACTGAACTGCGTACGGAAAAGGGCATGAGCCGCCCAGAGCTGTCCGCCGCTCTGGGCCTGCCCAAAAATGCCATTGAAAAATTTGAGACGGGCCGCCAGACCCCCACCCAGGAGCAGCAGGCCAAAATGGCCGCCTACTTTCAAGTCTCCCTCTTTTATCTCCGGGGGGAGAGCAACGACCCCACCCGGCAGGATGACTGGATGAATGGCGGCTTTGTGGATGACGAGCCAGCTCCCGCTCCGTCCCGCCGCACCGCGCCCCGTCCTGCTCCCATTTCCCACGGGAAGGATGAGGGCGGCTCTCTGCTGGACCCGCTGATGAAAAATAAGGCCTTTCAGGATATGGTCCGCGCTACCGTGCTGGATGTGCTCCGTTCCTCCGAGGGTCAGGATCTGCTAGCCCAAGCGGTACGCCGTCAGCTGCGCGAAATGAAGTGACCTTTCCCATATGAGGATTTTGCCTGAAACGATGGCAAAATCCTCATATTTTTCTCTTTGCAACCAGCGGTTGTCGCATTGTAGAGCGTTGTTGGTTGCCAAGTCTACTCTCTTTTGCTATTCTGACCAAGGCCTGGTTCCCGGGTCTAATCCATCGCAGGAGGTCACATATTTATGGAATTTCATCAACGGCTTTACGAGCTGCGCCGGAAAGCTGGTCTGTCCCAGGAAGAGTTGGCTGACCTAGTCGGGGTTACCCGCCAGGCGGTACAAAAGTGGGAGTCCGGCGCGTCTAGACCGGACTTAGATAACATCACCGCTCTGTCCGACTACTTTCAAGTAAGCCTGGACTATCTCATCGCCGGCAGGGAGCGGGAGGAAAACCAGACGGCTCCCGCCACCACCGTCATCAACAACTACTACGGCCGCCATTCTTTCGAATACAAGAGTAAGCGCACCCTTTTCGGCCTGCCTCTGCTCCACATCAACTGTGGCCCCGGCCTGCGCTGGGCCAGGGGAGTTATCGCTGTGGGCAATGTTGCCACCGGGCTGGTGGCGTTGGGCGGGGTATCTGCCGGACTGCTCTCTCTAGGCGGGGCGTCCCTGGGCCTGCTGCTGGCTCTGGGAGGCGTGGCACTAGGGGGGGTCTCCATCGGCGCAGTGGCCGCCGGCCTGCTGGCTTGGGGCGGCCTCGCCCTTGGTTGGCTAAGCGTGGGCGGAGTGGCCAAGGGCGCCTTTGCTTTGGGCGGAGTGGCCGTCGGTTCCAAAGTGGCCATTGGCGGTGTAGCCTCCGCCCCAGTGGCTATCGGTGCCGCTGTGGAAGGAGTCCAAACCTTTCCCATCCCCAAAGGGGGCCTATCAGGCGGACAACTGGACATGGCTTTGAATGCCGTTCGAGCTGCCAGCCAGGGCGCACCCAACTGGCTCTGTCATCTGCTGGAGCTTTTTATCACATACTATTAGAGAAAGAAGCGGGACAGTCGTCCCGCTTCTTTTTCGTCCCTTATGTCTTAGTTCTCCCCTGATCCCTCACCAGCTTCACAATGCGGCTGGTACCCAGGCGATCCGCGCCCAGCGATAAAAATTCTTCCGCATCCTGGAGGCTGGAGATACCGCCAGCCGCTTTGATTTTCACATGGGAGGCCACATGGGCCTTGAACAAGGCCACGTCCTCCCGGGTAGCCCCTCCGGCAGAAAATCCGGTAGAGGTCTTGATAAAGTCTGCCCCGCTGTCCGACACGATCTGACACAGCTTGACCTTTTCCTCTCTGGTGAGCAGGCATGTCTCCACGATCACCTTCAGCACACGTCCGCTGCAGGCCTCCTTCACTGCCTGAATCTCCCTCAAAATATCATTCCATAGGTGATCCTTCACCCAGCCGATATTGATGACCATGTCGATTTCCTGGGCACCATTGGCTACGGCATCCGCCGCTTCTAACGCTTTCACCGCAGTGGTAGAATAGCCATTGGGAAAGCCGATCACCGTACACACCGGGAGCTTGTCCCCCAAACAGTCCGCAGCCCGCTTTACAAAGCTGGGCGGGATGCATACGCTGGCGCAACCGAAGGCCGCACCGTCCTCACAGATCTGCCGGATTTCCTCCCAAGTTGCCTCCGGCCGGAGCAAGGCGTGGTCCACGGCCGCCAAAATCTTCTGTATATCCATTTATACTCACCTCTCTGGTCTTTCCTCCATCATACCTGTTCGGCCGCTCTTGCGCAAGAAAAAATTTCTCTATCCCTCTTTCGACACGAATCCTTATAAAAGCGGTGTGACCTTAATAAAAAGGGTCACACCGCTTTTAATACAACTATAGGTTGTATTTTTCCAATTTTCCATCTGTTGATTTCAACTTATATTTTTGTTAAAATACAACCATCAGATGAAATGTGGTGATTATATGAATTGCTATTTGAGTGAACGCATCGCCGTCCTGCGCAGAGAGCGAGGTCTTACCCAGGAGCAGCTGGGTCAGCTGGTGGGCGTGTCCGCCCAGGCGGTGAGCAAGTGGGAAAAAGGCGGCGCACCCGACGTGGAACTGCTGCCCACCCTAGCTGACCGGCTAGGGGTGACCATCGACACCCTGTTTGGCCGGGGAGATGAGGACGCCCCCTTGGACATGGCCCAGCAAATGAGCCGCTGGCTTCAGACCATTCCTAAGGAAGAACGACTGATGCGGCTGTTTCGCATGTTAGCCAACAGCCACCTTTCCATTTACTTTGATCCCCAAAATCTCAATCCCGCCAGTGAACTGAAAATGATGTCCGAAAACTGTTATGCCGCGGACTTACTGCCCGATCAGCGCAGCACTTGGTTCCGCTCCATGATGTCATCTGACGAGGGAATGCTTCTGGGGGTGCTGGCGGAAAATCTCCCTATCTACCTGTTGATGCCTGAACCACCGGAGGGATATGAGGTCCACTTCGCCTCCAATGAGGACTACCGTAAACTGTTCTCCGCCCTAAGTCTGGAGGGCAGCCTGGAGCTTCTGCGGTATCTCTATGCCCAAAAGCCCAATTACTACACGATTCCTGCCATGGCTAAGCGCACTGGCCTACCTCAGGACGTGGTAGAGACCGCTGCCTGTGCCATGACAGAGTGCAACCTACTACGCCACAAGTCTCTGGAACTGGAGGAGGACACCATGGACGTCTATATGATCCACGATAACTATGTGTTGGTCCCTTTCCTCTATTTCGCCAGGTGGTTTATGGAGAAGGATGACGCCTGGTACTACGGCTGGGACATCCGGGAGCGTCCCATCTTGGAACTCACCGAGGAACAAAAACAGCGAAAGAAGGAAAAACAGCATGAAACGCAACTCTGATATCCGGGAATATACCCAGACCTTTTACCAGCATAACCGGGCAAATTTTGCCCTGGCGCTCTTTCTAATTATCCTGAGCACGGGAGGAATGCTGTACTTCTCCTGGGTGATGGGAGAGGTGACCAATATCATGGCCGCTGGCGACCTATCTCGTCTGTGGCATACCCTGGGTATCACCGTCGCCGCCCTGGCTGTCACAGTGGTGGTAGAGCTGCTGATGTACTATTATAAGACAAAATTTGTCCACAAGGCCCTGCGGCAATATAAGAATCTGGCCTTTTCCCGGCTGTCAGAAAAAAGCATCAGTGCCTTTTCCCGGGAAAATACCAGCCGATACCTATCCGCCCTTACCAATGATGCCAACTCCATCGAAGAGAACTACCTCAACCGCTCCATCCTTCTGCTCTACCACTGCGCCCTGTTTGTCGGCGGCCTGGCAATGATGGTAGCCTTGAGCTGGCAGCTAGCCCTGGCCACCATCGTGCTCAGCCTGATTCCTATGGTTTGCTCCCTGTCCATGGGAAAAAAGCTGGCCCAGTGGGAAAAGGCTATGAGCGACCAAAATGAGATGTTTGTGGCCCAGGTCAAAGATTTCCTTACCGGCTTTTCTGTCATCAAAAGCTTTAAGGCGGAGCGGGAAGTCAATCATCTGTTTCAAGCCTCCAATGCTGAGACGGAGCAGGTGAAGGAGCACCGCCGCCGGTGGGATGCCATGCTCTCCGCCGCTACCCAGATGTGCGGTACCCTACTCCAGATCGGTATTTTCTTCTACGGCGCCTGGTTGGCCATCCGCGGGGATATCCAGATGGGTACGGTGCTCATCGTCCTGAATCTGTGCAACTGTTTTACTCAACCTATCCAAATTGTCCCTCAGTATTGGGCCAGCCGGAAGGCTGCGCTTGCTCTCATTCAAAAGCTGGCCCGGATCACCCGGGAGAACGCGGGCCATGCTGGAACGCCCATTCCCCCTGTTCTGGCGCAGGCTATCACGCTGGACCATGTGGGCTTTGGTCATGAGCCAGATAAGCCGGTACTTCGGGACCTCTCTTTCCGGTTTGAGGCGGGCAAGCGCTATGCTATTGTGGGTTCCTCTGGGTCTGGAAAATCCACCCTCCTGAGCCTGCTTATGGGTTCTTATCAGGACTACACTGGTTCTATTTCCATTGACGGGCAGGAACTGCGGGAAGTAGACACTGACAGCCTTTATGATCTGATGAGCCTCATCGGACAAAACGTATTCCTCTTTGATGACACCATCCGCCGCAACATCACTATGTTCCGGGATTTCCCAGCGAGCCAGGTGGAGCAGTCAATCAAGCGTTCTGGACTTTCAGCTCTTGTAGCAGAGCGCGGTAATGACTACCGCTGCGGAGAGAATGGCGTGAGCTTGTCCGGTGGAGAGCGCCAACGGGTATCCATTGCCCGCGCCCTGCTGCGGGGCACGCCCGTATTGATGCTGGACGAGGCCACCGCCTCGCTGGACAACCAAACCGCCTATGACATCACCGATGCTATCCTTCACCTGGACGGACTAACCCGCATTGTGGTCACCCACCGGCTGGACGAAGCGCTTATGGGTCAATATGACCAAATCATCGTCATGAAGGATGGCCAGATCCGGGAGACGGGTACCTTCCAGGACCTGATGAACGCGAAAGAGTTCTTTTATTCCCTGTATACCCTGGCCTCATGAAGCACGCTCCGCAGACGTCAAATGGCAAAACACAAGCCCGCCGGACCTCAAGTCCGGCGGGCTGTTTGTTTTGATTCAGGCGTTCCAAAAACCGATTATTCCTCGACAGGAGCCTCATCCACATCCTCCGCCTCAGGAGCCGCAGCATCCTCTAGGACGGCACGGATGGACAGGGAGACCTTCTTGTTGTCGTTATCGATGGCAATGATCTTGGCATCCACAATGTCACCCTCGCTCACCACGTCGGCGGGCTTCTCCACCCGGTGGTCTGCCAACTGAGAAATGTGGATCAGGCCGTCCACACCGGGGACGATCTCGGCAAAGGCACCGAAGGTCATCAGCTTCACAATGCGCACGGGAGCCACGTCGCCCACAGAATACTTGGCGGTAAACACGGCCCAGGGCTCCTGGGTGCGGTCCTTCATGCCCAGAGAGATTTTCTTCTTCTCGGGGTCAAAAGAGATGACGTAGACGTCCACGGTGTCCCCCACCTTCACCACCTCGGAGGGGTGCTTGATGCGGGACCAGGACAGCTCGGAGATATGGACCATACCGTCCACCCCGCCGATGTCCACGAAGGCGCCATAAGAGGTCAGGCTCTTGACAGTGCCGGTGTAGTGCTTGCCCTCTTCGATGTTGTTCCACACCTCAGCGGCGGCAGCGGCACGGGCCTCGGCGGCCACAGCGCGGATAGAACCAACCACGCGGCGGCGAGAGCGGTTGACCTCCGTGATGCGCAGCTGCACCTTGGTCTTGACCATGTCAGACAGGTCGGCTCCACGGGGCTTGCCGGACTGGGAAGCAGGAATGAACACCCGGATCCCCTTGACATTGGCCACCAGACCGCCCTTGTTCTGCTCGGTAATAGCGCCCTCAAGCACCTCTTTGCTCTCCACAGCGCTCTCAACCGTCTCCCAGTTCTTCTGGACATCCAGACGTTTCTTAGACAGGCGAACCATGCAATCCCGGTCGCTGACCTGAAGCACATAAGCCTCGATCTCCTCGCCCACCTTGGCGATATCCTCCACCTTGACATCAGGATCGTCGCTCAACTCAGACAGCGGGATGTAGCCGGGATACTTGATGCCCAGCTCCACCTGGACCTCGGTGGGCGTGACGGCAACGACAGTACCAGTGACCTTCTCCCCGCTATTTAAAGTTTTGAACGATTCCTCCAGCATCTCAGCAAAGGACTGTTCAATCTCCATGATTTCTTCGCTCATTTTGTTGTAGACCTCCTTTATGATCCACCCCGGCGTCGATGCGCCGGCGGTGATTCCAAGGGACGATAGACGAGCGAATTCCTCCCGGGAAAGCTCGCTGCTGCGCTCCACCTGTCGGACAAAGTCACAGCAGCTCTCACATAGCTGGGTCAGCCGTCTCGTATTGGAGCTTTTGGGGTCTCCAATGACGATCATTCCATCGCACTCTTCCGACAAGGCAAGCGCCTCAGACTGTCTCTTGGACGTAGCACCACATATTGTATCAAAAAAATCTGCGTTTGTACACACTTTTTTTGCGTTTTCCATGCATTTTTCCCAGATGGTACGAATTGCCGTGGTTTGGGACACAAAAGTTAAGGGCATATGATACAATTCTGGATTTTTCTGCAGCTTTTTCTCCAATTCCTCCCAATTTCGGGCTACCACCCCATGGCGGGTCCACCCCGCAATCCCCACAATCTCCGGATGCTCCGGATCGCCGATGATAACCGGAGTTCTCCCCTGCTCTTCCGCCTTGGCCACAATCTGGTGGATGCGCGCCACGTTTGGACAGGTGGCATCCAAAATTTGGCACCTCTTTTCCCGGAGCACAGCATAGGTCCGCTCCGGCTCTCCATGGGCGCGAATGAGTACTGCTGCGCCGTCCGGCACCTCCTCCGGCGTAAACACCGTACGGGCCCCCAGGGTCTCCAGCCTGGCAACCACATGGTCGTTGTGTGTGATGTGGCCCAGCATATACACCGGACCCTCCTTGGCGCGGGCCTCCGCCAGCTCCACCGCCCGGCGTACACCGTAGCAAAACCCGGCGGATTTGGCCAGGATCACCTTCATGGCGTCTCCTCCCCCAAGGCCCGGATCTTGACCATCAACTCATCGGCGATGCGCTGGTAGTCCTCCGGTGTGGCTCTGCGTCCTGCAAATTCAGGATAGTAGGGCTGGCCAAAGATTACGGTCGTCCTGCGGAACCACCGCTTCCTGGGCGAGATGTACACCGGTACAATGGAGCAGCCGGACCGTGTGGCAAACATAGCCGCCCCAGTGTGGGCCTCGGAGCTTTCCCCCTCCCGCACCCGGGTCCCCTCGGGAAAAAGCAGCAGCTTTTCCCCATTCTTCAGAGCCTTGAGACATGCCTTTACCGCACCTACGTCGGCCTTGCCCCGCTTGACGCCAATGATGCCCGCATGGCGGAGGATAAAGCCCAGCACTGGCACGTGCATCACCTCATCCTTGGCCATCACTCGGATCTGCGGACGGTGCCCCACGGCGCAGACCACATAGACTGGATCGCCCAGGGTGGTGTGGTTACCGCACAGCAGTGCGCCACCTTCTGGCAGGTTCTCCCGCCCGACTGCCTTCCATGGGTGAAAGATCCACATAAAAAACCATAAAATGGGATAGAGTACCGCGTACAACTTATTCATGTCCGCTCCTCCATCCGCTGAAACTTCTCTCGAACCACCTCCAGCAGCTGCCGGTAGCTCTCCTCCAGGCTGTTGCCCGTAGTGTCCACGGCCACCGCGTCCTCTGCCTGCCGGAGCGGCGCGGTCTGACGGTGGATATCCCGTTCATCCCGCTCCATCACCTCCCGGAGAATCTGCGCCTGGTCCACCTGCTGCCCTCGCTCCACCAGCTCCTCATACCGCCGCCGGGCGCGGTCCTGGGCCGTGGCGGTGAGAAAGATCTTCAGGTCCGCCTGGGGCAGCACCACAGTACCGATGTCCCGGCCGTCCATAATGACGTCATTTTCCCGGGCCAGCCTTCGCTGCATATCCAGCAGATAGTCCCGCACCGCCGGGATAGCGGATACCAAGGATGCGTACCGCGAGATCTCGTTCCGGCGGATTGCCTCCGTCACATCTTCCCCGTTGAGATACATATGCTGGAGGCCGTCCTCCCCGTAGCCCATCTCGATCTTCATCTGGGGCAAAATGGACTCCACCGCCCTGGCATCCTCCAAGCAGACGTTCATGCGGCTGGCGCCCAGCCCCACTGTCCGGTAGATAGCCCCCGTGTCCACATAGAGAAAGCCCAGCTCCCTAGCCAGCAACTTGGCCAGGGTGGACTTTCCCGCCCCAGAGGGGCCGTCGATCGCAATGCTTTTATGGTTCATTCGTTCGCTTCCTTTCCGCCTACCGCGGCCAAACCAGCCGCATACCCCGTGGACCAAGCGATCTGAAGGTTAAAACCGCCGGTATAGCCGTCCACATCCAGCAACTCCCCGGCAAAATAAAGCCCTTGGACCAGCTTGGACTGCATCGTTTTGGGGTCTACCTGACTCACTTTTACCCCGCCGGCGGTGACAATGGCCTCTTCCACCGGCCGGGGGCCGGAAATGTCCACAGTAAAATCCTTGAGCGCATCCAACAGCCTGCGCCGCTGTTCCCGGCGGATGTCCCGAACCTTGGTCTGCCCGTCAATCCCCGTCCGCTCCGCCATGACCGGAATCATGGACCGGGGTACCAAAGCCCCCAGCGCATTGGAGACATCCTGATTGGCCCTTTCCCCAAAATCCCGGAGCAGACGCGCATCCAGCTTTTCTTCATCCAGGGCGGGCTTCAGGTCAATATGGGCCGCGTAGCGGTCCCGGGCAAAGTCCATATGGGCAGACGCGGACAGCACCAACGGCCCGGACAGGCCGAAGTGGGTGAACAGCAGTTCTCCCTGCTCCTGATATACTGTTTTTCCCCTTTGGTTTTTCATCCTCAGGACCACGTTGCGCAGAGACAAGCCCTGGAGCTGGCTGCAGGCCCGATCCTCTGACTCCAGTGGCACCAGCGATCCCCGAATCGGTGTGATAGTATGTCCCAACGCCTCTGCTATGCGGTAACCATCTCCTGTGGAACCCGTGCGAGGATAGGACGCTCCTCCTGTGGCAAGGAGAACTGCTTCACAGTTTACAAGCCCCGCTTTCTCCAATTTCACACCCGATACCCGGCCCCCGCTGACCGCCACCTCGGTTACACGGTCCTGCCGAAGCTCTACCCGGCACCGGCGCAGTTCCTTCCAAAGGGCGTCGATCACATCCGCCGCCCGGTCTGACTGGGGAAATACACGGTTCCCCCGCTCTACCTTCAAGGGAACTCCGAGTTTCTCGAAAAAAGCTATGGTATCCTGGGGGGAAAAGCGGCTGAACGCACTGTATAAAAACTTGCCATTTCGTGGGACGCTGGCCAGCAGCCGGTCCACTCTACAGTCGTTGGTTACATTACAGCGTCCTTTCCCGGTAATGTAAAGCTTGCGTCCCACCTTTTCATTGGGTTCTATCAGCACCACTTTGGCGCCCTGCCGGGCGGCAGTGACGGCGGCCATCATACCCGCTGCACCCGCGCCTGCCACAACGATTTGCACTTGTCCTGTCATAACACGCTCCACAAATCAATTCGGATCTCCGCCCAGGGGAAGATCCGAACCGAAATTCTTTTTCTTTTAACGGCCGACTACTCCTGGTTCAGCCTTGCATAGAGTCCGTATTGCTGTCATACTCCACTTTCTCATAGACCTTGTATTCATCCCAGATCTGTTCCAGACGCTGGAACGTTTCCGTGACCTCCGCAGCCTTCTTCCGTCCCACCGCCACGATCAGGGCATTGATGATGGACAGCGGCGCCACCAGGGAATCCACAAAAGACGCCATATCGCTCTTGGCCAGCAGCCTGTATTTGGCGGTGTCGTACAGGGGCGACATCTCGCTGTCGGTGATAGCCACCACGGTAGCCCCTTGATCCCGGGCAAATTCCATGGCCCGGACCGTCCGGGTGGAATACCGGGGAAAGCTGATGCCAATTACCAGATCTCCCTCGCCGACTCGGAGCATCTGCTCAAACATTTCGCTGGCCAAAGTGGTCTGCACCTGGCTGACATTATCAAAAATCAGGTTGAAATAAAATGCGATAAAATCAGACAAGGCCGCCGAGGAACGCACACCGAGAATATAAATCCGGCGGGCGCCCACAATGGCGTCCACCACGGCGGAAAACTCTTGGCGGCTCATCTCCTCCAGGGACATACGAATCTTCTCAATGTCTGACTGTACCACCTTGGTCAGCACATCCTGATCCCCCAGGCGGTCATTGGACACCTCAATGCGCTGGACCGTGGTCAGCTTGCTCCGAATCATCTCCTGGAGCGCCTTTTGCATGGCTGGGTAGCCGTCGTAGCCAAGCTCCGCGGCAAAGCGGACCACGGTAGATTCACTGACGCTGACAGTTTTCCCCAGTCTGGAAGCCGTCATAAAAGCGGCTTTATCATAATTCTCCAAAATAAAACGACCGATAAGCTTCTGCCCTTTGGAAAAGGTGCCCATGCTGTTGCGGATCACTGTCAAAATATCTCTGCTCATAAAACTTCACGCTCCACACCCCGCCCTTGGGCAGTTGCTCAGTAGGCCGGCGCTCTGCCGGTCCAACAGATAATATGATATCCTTTCCTGAGCAAAATTGCAAGCGTTTTTGCAGGATTTTATTCACAAATCCTGCAAAATTTCTGATTTTAGCCAGTAGATTTCCTGATTTGTGAGCGTTCTCCACCTTCCAACCTGCAAATCGCCCAGACGGAGAGCACCTTCCCGCACCCGCTTGAGCCTGAGCACACTGAGACCGACGGCGGCGCACATCCGCCGCACCTGGCGGTTTTTTCCCTGATGGATCACAACGGTCAGCCAGTCTGGAGCCATTTGTTCCACCCAGTCTGCCGTCATGTTCTCCCCATCCACCACCATGGGCTTGCGTAACAGGGGCAGAGCCTGCTCCAAATCGCCGGACACCCGGACCTGGTACTCCTTTTCCACCCGATGAGATGGATGTGTCATGGTATGGGTCAGAATCCCATCGTTGGTGAACAGCAGCAGTCCTTCGGAATCCATATCCAGTCGGCCCACTGGCCACACCCGGGCCGGGCAGTCCGCCACTAACTGGGCCGCTGTGGGCCTCCCCCGCTCATCAGACAGCGTGGTGATATAACCCCTCGGCTTATGAAGCATGAGATATGTATGGCCGGAAGGGGTGGACAGCACTGCTCCATCCACCTCAATCCGATCCCGTTCCGGATCCGCCTTATCTCCAATTCCTGCCGCAAGACCGTTTACCTTGACACGGCCTGCCCGCAAATACGCCTCCGCCTTTCGCCGGGAGCAAACACCGGCGGCAGACAAAATTTTTTGCAGCCTTTCCTCCATGCCGCTCCCCCTTCCATCTGATCAAATCAGTCCCACGCCTTGACCACTGACTGTCACGGTTTTCCCGAAAATAGCTGACAGAATGCGCTGAAGCAACGTACTTTCCGGGAAGATATCCCGGTTTACTGACTGGACATAACACAGCTCCACTGTACCGATCTCCTGGTCCCCCACCAGATAAACCAGCCGGCCAGCCGCCTGTCCCGCCTGAACTGGAGCCTCTACCAAATCATCCTGCTCCACTCGGACCTGGGCGCTCTCCCCTTCCGCCAGAGGATAGGAGAAATCCTCTGCGGCCGCTACCTCTACAAACCGTACCAAACTGCCCTGCACCGGGACGCAGCCCACCACTTCTCCCTTCTGGCACAGCTGCTTAGCTGGGTAACCAGTAAACCCGTAGTCCAGCAGTTCCATGTGATCCTGCCAATCATCTGGGTCATTCAATGTGACGGCAACCAAAGTTTGTCCCTCTCTGGTGGCGGCAGACACCAAAGTACGCCCCGCCCGTTGGGTATAGCCCGTTTTCATGCCCACACAGCCATCGTACAGCGCCAGTAAGCGGTTGTGGTTGGTGAAGGTCCGGGTCCCGATGGTGGCAGTCCGGCTGGCACAGATAGCGGACACCGTCTCATCATCCAGGCAAGCCGCCGCCAGTTTAGCCAAATCCCGCGCGGTGGAATAATGCCCATCGGCGTTAAGGCCGCTGGCATTGGTAAAGTGAGAGCTGGACATCCCAAGCTCCCTGGCTTTCTGATTCATCCACTGCGCGAACTTTTCCTCGCTGCCAGCGCTGGCACAGGCCACCGCCGCCGCCGCGTCGTTGCCCGACTCCAACAGCAGCCCGTAGAGCAGCGCCTCCATGGAGATCTGCTCCCCTGCCTGGAGGTAGATAGATGACCCCTCCACTCCGGAGAGCCATTCCGCCTTGATCTCTACCACCCTGTCCAGATCCGGTCCGCGCTCCACCGCCACTAAAGCGGTAAGCAGCTTAGTGACACTGGCGATCAGACGGGGCTCATCTGCGTTTTGCTCGTAGAGCACCCGTCCGCTATCCGCGTCCATCAAAATAGCCGATGAGGCGGAGGTAGACACCGCCCCCACAGGCAGACAGACAGCCGACAAAAATGCCGCCGTCCACAGCCATAAACAGATTCTACGCAAAAAGGGTCAACTCCCATCCGACATTCAGATGGGAGTAGTGTTCCCTCAAAATTCGTTCTTATCCTGGTTCTTTTTGTCCAGGTAATCCGTGACCTTGTCAAACATTTCCGGCACCAGCTCCACCACCCGGCTGGCTGTATCCGCAGCGGGCGGCCCCATGGGGATCAGCTTAACCTGCCCCTCCTTCACCACTAGAAAAGCCACCGGCACTACACTGACGCCGGCTCCGGCACCGCCGCCGAAATTCTTGTCCGCCTGCTGCGCCTTACCGCCGAAGTCGGACCCGCCGGAGGCAAATCCGAAGGACAGCCGGGACACTGGAATCAAGGTCACGCCATCCTGTGTTGTGATGGGCTGTCCCACCACAGTATTGGCATCCACCATTTCCCGGATCTTAGCCATGGTGGTCTGCATTAGGTCATTGATAGGATGATTGTTTTCGTTCATGCTGACGCCTCCTGTTTTATCTCGGCGGCCTTCTGGCCCCGGCTCCAAATCATCAACAGCTTTCCGCCAAACCGCAGACCAAAAGCCAGTAGCTGGCCCACGGTCATCGACAGCGCAGCTTTAAGGAAATACAAGGGCTTCTCCCCCTGAAAATCCACCGCCACGCCTAGGTCGTGGTGCTTTACACGGAAATTATGGTCGATCAGCGCCCAAATCATTCCCAGCACCCCGTTTGCCCGGCCAAATCCCAAGGCCGCCTGGGCCGGGTCTGAATCTGCCCAAGTGATGTGTAAGGTCAATTCATCCACGCAGATCTTCCGACGCAGGGCCCCGGCGGCCTGGGCGGCCAGCTCCAACAGCTGTCCCACCGGCGGAATGGAATGGCGCTGCTTTTGCTTCTTCATCTCTGGCCTGTCCTGTTTTCCCCGTTTTTTCTTTTTCTCCTGAACCGGCTCAGCAGGCGTTTCTACCTCCTTCTGAGGATAGAGCGTGATAGGAAATGGGCCGATCCGCAATCGCACCGTCGTCGCGCCCTGGTTATATTCCACTTGGATCCCCAGACGGATACGGCCCAACAGCCACAGTACAACCAGTACCCCCAGGGCGATGAGCCAGCCGGTCATGCTCCAGCCTCCCCTTCCGGCACCTCGCCGGAGACCTCCACAGCTGTCTCCGCTTTTGCCTGGGCCTCATCCTGTGCCCGGAGCTTTTCGATGGCCTGCTCCAACTCCATGGTCATCTGCGCCCCCTCCTGAGTCGCGCTGAGCAGTTCGGGCAGTTCCTCCAATGATGTCAGGCCAAAAGAACGCAGGAAGGTCTCTGTGGTCCGGTATTGGATGGGTCGGCCGGGTACCGCCAGCCGTCCTGCCTCCTGGATCAAATCCCGCTCCAGCAGCAGCCCCACGGTGTAGGCACTGTCCACTCCCCGGATCTGCTCGATGTAGGTCCGGGTCACCGGCTGGAAATAAGCCACGATAGCCAGAACCTCCAGCGCGGTCTGGGACAGCCGAGCAGGCTTGCGGCTTTCTAACGTTTTACGAATGGCCGAAGCGTGCTCCGGCGCGGAGCACATCTGCCAGTTGTCCTCCAGCCGAATGAGCCGGATCCCCCGGCGCTCATAGCTGTAATCGTCCGCCAGTCGTTGGCAGACGGCATCTACCGTCTCCCGGTCCTGCTCCAAAGCCGTACAAATACGCTCGGCGGGTACCGGGTCCCCAGCGGCAAAGAGAATGGCCTCGATGGCCGACTCCAGTTCTTTCAGCTCCATAGGCCACCTCCTCAATAGGTATCCGCAGTCATTTCAAAGTCCTCATCCAGCTTTTCTCCAGTGCAGGTGACGGTACAATCCTCCGCCGTCCCCGCCAGCCGGACCCGGCTGGCCTTGCACAGCTCCAGGATGGCCAGGAAAGTGGCCACCACCTCCGAGCGGCTGCGGCTGGTACGGAACAGGGCCCGGAACCGGGTGACGCCAAATTGGATCAGCCGGTCCAGGATATCCCTAGCCTTGTCCGACACCGGGTATGGCTCCCGCCCTACGATGCCCTCAAAAGCGCTGGCGGCCGGAGGCAGCTTCTCCTCTGCCCGGTCCAGCACCGAGCCAAGAGCTGCCAACAGGTCCCCCTTGTCATGGACAAAGCGATAGGTCTTGTCCGTCTTGACCGGCTCTGGTAGCTTGGTGAGATAGTCTCTGCCATACTCGTACCGCCGTCCCAGAGGCTCCACCGCCGCCTTGACGCGCAGATAGCTGTCCTGGTACTTGCGCTCCTCTAGGGCCGCCATGAGCTGCTCCATCTCGCTCATGGCCTCCTCGTCGTCAATGGATAAGAGCATCCGGGTCTTGATATACACCAGGTGGGCGGCCATGGTGACAAATTCGCTGGCCACCTCCAGATTAAGCTGCTCCCGCCGGGCCATCCAGTCCAGATACTGGTCCAGCAGAAGGGTAATCTGGATGTCCCGAATCTCGATCTTGTTTTTGCTTAGAAGATGGAGGATCAGGTCCAGCGGCCCGTCGAAATCCTCCATGTCCTCCGACTTCGCCCGGATGACCTTCTCCAGATGATAGATGGGTGTCTCTATGGCCCGCTCCCCCTCTCCTATGGCCAGGATACCCGCTTAAAGCGCAGGGCAAACCCCGCCGCAATCAATGGGCAGAACTGATTATAGCAAGATTTTCCCCGAAATACAAGTGGGCCCGATGGGTTTCCATCGGGCCCATGTGTTCAGTTCAGCTTTTCCAGGGCGGCCCTGGCGGCCAGCTGCTCGGCCTCCTTCTTGGTCCGGCCTCTGCCCTGTCCGGCGCTCTGCCCGCCCACCGTCACCTCCATGACGAATACCCGGGCGTGGTCGGGTCCCAGCTCGTCCACCAGCCGGTAGGCGATTGGCTGCCCCGGGGTGCGCTGCACCCACTCCTGGAGGGCGGTCTTATAATCCCGGTCCACCGCCTTCTCCCGCTCCTTGTCCAGAATAAACCGCTGGATGATGGTCCGTACTGGAGACAACCCTCCGTCCAGATAAACCGCTGCCAGAGTTGCCTCAGTGGCGTCGGCTAGAATAGATGGACGTGACCGGCCTCCTCCTGCGTCCTCCCCTTTGCCCAAGCGCAGATAGCTTCCCAACCCCAAGGCGAGGGCAACCTCGTGGAGGCTTTCCTCACACACTAGGGCCGCCCGGGTGCGGGTCAGCTCTCCCTCCGGCATATTGGGATGGGTCCGGAACAGATAGTCCGCCACCACCATACCCAGTACCGAGTCGCCTAAAAATTCCAACCGCTCGTTGCTGGTCAGTCCCGTCCCCCGGTGCTCATTGGCATAGGAGCTGTGAGTCATGGCGTGGAGCAGCAGCTCCCGGTTCCGAAAGGTGTATCCCAATTTTTCCTCCAGCTTTTTCATGATCCCCTCCAAAGAGAAAACCCCGTTGGAACGGGGCTTTCTCTCTTTCCGTCTTGTTTCAGATATCCAGATGGTCCTGCATGTACTTATAGAGGTCGCCCACCGTGGCAATGGAGGCAATATCCTCCTCCTCCATCTCACCCAGGCCAAACTCCTCCTCCAGCGCCATGGACAGCTCCACCAGATCTACAGAATCAGCCCCCAGGTCGTCCACAAACGAGGTATCAGCATCCACAGAACCAGGCTCCAGCCCGAACTGGTCCACAATGATCGCACAGAGTTTTTCAAACATACTTTTATGCAGCTCCTTTGGCTTGACTTAATGACAACAACATAATAGGGAGTTATCCGCCCGGTGTCAATATGTTTTTGGAAATTTTTATCTTTCCTCTGATTTATCCTGTCCCCGCTTCACTGGAAGGCGCATATATTCGATATTTTCCACAATATCCTCGATAATACCCGCCTTTTTGAACTCCACCGCCTGGCGGATGGCGTTCTTGATAGCATAGGCGTCGGATGATCCATGGGCCTTGATCACCGGCTTGGAGATGCCGATGAGGGCGGTGCCTCCCACCTCGTCGGAACTCATGAGCTTCTTGAACTGCCCCAGCTCGTTTTTCACCAGCAGAGCGGCCAGCTTGGTCTTGACGCTCTTGAGGAACATCTTTTTGACCTCCCGGCCAAGGAACAGGCCGGCTCCCTCCATGGTCTTGAGGAAGATGTTGCCGGAATAGCCGTCAGACACGATGACGTCCACCGCGCCCTCCACGGCCTCCCGGGCCTCCACATTGCCCATAAAGTTGATCCGCCCTTCCTCCTTGGCCTTCTGCAGCAGGGCATAAGTCTCCCGCTGGAGGTCAGTGCCCTTGGACGGCTCCGCACCGATGTTCAGCAGGCCAACCTTAGGTTCAGGCCGGCTGAGGGCCCGCTCGGCATAATAGCTGCCCATAAAAGCGAATTGGAGCAGATACTCCGGGGTACATTCGGCGGTGGCTCCGCAGTCAATGAGCACCGCTCCCCCACCCCCGGTGGGCACCACAGGCGCCATGGCAGCCCGGCGGATGCCCCGCACCCGCTTGACCAGCAGCGTGGCCCCGGACAACAGCGCCCCGGTGGACCCGGCAGACACGAAGGCGTCCCCGGAGCCGTCTTTGAGCAGGTTGAGCCCTACGGTCAGGGACGAGTCCTTTTTGTCCTTAAAGGCGGTGGCTGGGTTGTCGCACATGTCCACCACCTGCTCGGCGTGGGCGATCTCCACCCCCGCAGGCAGGTCGGCAATGCCGTCCTGATTGAGCACGTTCAGAATGTCCTCGCCCCGGCCCACCAGAATGATGTCCACACCATATTCTTTCGCCGCCTGGAGCGCGCCCCGCACAGTTGAGTGGGGCGCGTTATCTCCCCCCATTGCATCCACAATGATCCGCATAATTTATGGGTCCTCCTTCTCTGTCTGCTGTACTGTCTCTCTCTTTCCGCAATCCTCACACGGTCCGACGCAGGGAACCGCCCATCTTTTTCTTACGTCAGATCCAGCTTGTCCAGAATCTCCAGCGAACGCTGGGACAGCTGGGCGTTTTTATTTCGCTTGCCCTTGACCTTATAGCCCAGGGGCGGCATGATGCCGAAGTTGATGTTCATGGGCTGGAAATCCACCACGCTCTGGTTGCTCACATAGAGAGCCAGGGCGCCGATGGCCGTCTCCTGGGGAAAGTCCACCGCAGGCTGACCCAGCAGTTGCCGGGCCAGCTCCACCCCAGCCAGGAAGCCGGAGGCGGTGGACTCCACATAGCCCTCCACTCCGGTGATCTGCCCGGCAAAGGAGATGCGCTCCTGTCCCCGCACCCGGTAATAGCGGTCCAGCAGGCGGGGGGAGTCCAAGTAGGTGTTTCGGTGCATCACCCCATAGCGCACGTACTCGGCGTTTTTCAGAGCTGGGATCATAGAGAACACCCGTTTTTGCTCCCCCCACTTCAAATGGGTCTGGAAGCCCACGATGTTGTAAAGCGTGCCGTCGGCATTGTCCCGGCGCAGCTGCACCACGGCATATGGCTCTTTCCCCGTCTTTGGGTCGGGCAGGCCCCGGGGCTTGAGGGGGCCGAAGCACAATGTCTGCTCCCCCCGGCGAGCCATTACTTCCACGGGCATGCAGCCCTCGAACACGTTTTTGTCTTCAAAGCCATGGACCTCCGCCTCCTGGGCGGCGCACAGCTCCTTCCAGAAAGCCAAGTACTCCTCCTTGGTCATGGGGCAGTTGATATAGTCGTCGCTGCCTCGACCGTAGCGGGAGCCGAACCAGGCCTGGTCCATGTCCACGCTGTCAAAGGTGACGATCGGGGCCGCGGCATCAAAGAAATTCAGGTAATGACTGGCCGGGAACAGCCCGGCAATAGTCTGGGACAGGGTGTCCGAGGTCAGCGGGCCGGATGCCACGATGACCTCCCCCTCAGGGAGAGCCGTCACTTCTCCCTCCACCACGGTGATGTTGGGACAGCCGCGGACGGCCTCCGTTACCGCCTGGGAAAAGCCGACCCGGTCCACCGCCAGGGCGCCGCCGGCCTCCACCCGGGTCTGGTCGGCGCAGCGCAGGATGAGGGAGCCGCAGCGGCGCAGTTCTTCTTTCAGCAGGCCAACGGCGTTTTCCAGCTGGTCGCTCCTCAGGGAGTTGGAGCACACCAGCTCGGCAAAGCCGGGGCTGTGGTGGGCGGGGGTCATCTTTTGGGGCTTCATCTCCCGCAGGGTGACGGGAATACCCCGCCGGGCCAACTGCCAGGCCGCCTCGCAGCCCGCCAGCCCGGCGCCGATCACGGTCACAGGTTGTTTTGTGTCTACCATGGTTCTGTCCCTTCTATTTGGGAATATCGGTGCGGCCAACAAGATAATCTATTGATACATCATAAAAATCAGCTAATTTCGTCAACATTTTGATATTCGGTTCATTATCTTCGCTCTCGTAGAACTGATATCCCCGAACACTGATATCCAGATATTTTGCCAAGTCTTTTTGTGAAATCTTGCGTTCCTTCCGCAAAGTTTTCAGCCGCTCTCCATACATTTTTTCAACTACCCCTTGACATGTATAATTCATTCATGTTATAACATGTATAAATCATACATGTTATGGAGCTGATATTTATGACCGATCTGATGCAAGCCCTGTACACATTCGCCCAGAAAAACCACGCCGCAAAACACCTGTCCTGCGACATGGAATACCAAGATTCCGTAGACTGCGCCCGCAAAGGGGAGCAGGCCCTACGGGCCACTCTTACCGCCGATCAAAACGAACGTCTGGACGCCCTGTTCGGCGAACAGTTCATCTATCACTCCGCTGAACTGGAGGCCATGTTTCAGTCCGGTTTCTCTATGGCACTTAATCTGTTTCAGGGCTAAACTTATTCCTCCGCCTGCTCTGCGGCGGCTTTCTTGGCGGTCGTCTTTTTCGCCGTGGTTTTCTTGGCCCTGGCGGTCTTTGAGGTGGACGCGGCCTTCTTGGTAGCGGACTTCTTGGCAGCGGTCTTTTTCGTGGCCGCCGCCTTTTTGGCCGTGGATGCGGTCCTTTTTGCCGTCGTCTTTTTGGCCGCTGTCTTTTTCGCGGTGGTCTTGTCCGCCTCCGCCGTCTCCTCCGCTGGGGCGGCGCCCTCGGCGGGGGCGGCGTCGGCAGTCTTTTTCACATAGCCGCCCCGCTTTTCCTCCGGGGTGAAGTTAGAGCAGTTCTCGTTGATGCAGAAGGGCCGCTTGAAGCCCCGTCCGGATTTTTTGAACATGGTCTGGCCGCATATGGGGCAGTTGTCTTTCACCGGCACGTCCCAGGTCATGAAGTCGCACCGCCGGGACTCGTCCTTGCTGTTCAAAAACTCACAGCAGTAATAGGTATACTGCTTGTTGGTCTTTTTGCTCACCCCGGTGCGCTTAACCAGCCGGGCGCCGCACTTGGGGCACTTGCCCGGCATAACTACCACTAAGGGCATGGTAAAGGTGCACTCCGGCCAGCCAGGACAGGCCAAAAACCGTCCGAACCGCCCAGACTTAACCACCAGGTTCCGCCCACACTGGGGACAGATCTCCTCCGTCACCTCGTCGGGCACCTTAATGCGCTCACCGTCCAGGTCGCTCTCCGCCTTCTGAAGCTCCGCGGAAAAGTCCTGGTAAAACTCGCCCAGCACCTGCTTCCACTGAACCTGTCCAGCCTCCACCTTATCCAACTCGCTCTCCATCTGGGCGGTGAAGGCGGTGTCCACGATGTCGGGGAATTTGTCCTTCATCAGACCCGTGACCACTTCCCCCAGCGGGGTGGGCCGCAGGTGCTTGCCCTCCTTCACCACATATTCCCGATCGGTGATGGTGGAGATGGTGGGAGCGTAGGTGGAGGGCCGGCCGATGCCCTTTTCCTCCAAGGCCCGGATGAGGGTGGCCTCGGTAAACCGGGCGGGGGGCTGCGTGAAGTGCTGGTCCCTGGAAAGGCTGTTGAGCTTGAGCCCCTCTCCCTCCTTCAAGTCGGGCAACGGAGACTGAACCGGCTCGTCCTCGTCGTCTTTTCCTTCCTCGTAAACGGCTGTAAAGCCAGAAAACTTTAAGGAGGAATGGCTGGCCCGGAACTGGTGGCCCGCCGCTTCCACCTCGATGGAGACGTTATCGTACACGGCGGACGCCATCTGGCAGGCCAGAAAACGGCTCCAAATGAGCTTGTAGAGCCGGTACTGCTCGCTGGTCAAGTCCTTTTTCACGTCCTCCGGCGTCAGGTTTACGTCGGAGGGGCGGATGGCCTCGTGGGCGTCCTGGGCGCTGCCCTTAGACTTGTAGTGCCGGGTCTTGGCCGGGTAGTACTGCTTGCCGTAACGGGACTCGATAAAAGTCTTGGCCGCCGCCAGGGCCTCCTCGGACAGGCGCAGGGAGTCGGTACGCATATAGGTGATGAGGCCCACGGTGCCTTCCCCGGCGATGTCCACCCCTTCGTAGAGCTGCTGGGCGATAGACATGGTACGCCGCGGGGTCATATTCAGCTTCCGGGACGCCTCCTGCTGGAGCGTAGAGGTGATAAAGGGGGGCGCGGGATTGCGGGACTTGTCCTGGCGCTTCACCGCAGTGACGGTGAAGGGGGCGTGCTCCACTGCCTGGACCACCTGCTCTACCTCTTCGGCGCTGCCCAGCTCCGCCTTTTTCCCCTGGCCGTAATAGTCGGCCTGGAAGCCGCCCAGATTAGGGGCGATCCGAGACAGGTCGGCGGTGATGGACCAGTACTCCTTGGGCTGGAAGGCGCGGATCTCCTCCTCCCGCTC
>CDZQ01049683.1_pt1 | contig 65218 bp, 47 predicted proteins | sample 554831 | NCBI WGS metagenome assembly CDZQ01 (sample SAMEA3182112, study PRJEB8094) | gut metagenome | biome: human; feature: gut; material: Stool; isolation source: human stools | place: Canada | collected 2013-05-06 | reverse complement strand
TAAAATAATAAAGACAAAATAAAGATAAAAAACAAGTAAACACCAGATAAAATAAGGAGCCGAATATGCACGAATTGTTAAAAGAAGATGAAAACCAGGACAGAGCCCTTTTAATCGGGATTGATTACGCCGACGGACAAGCCGAAAAATCCATTGATGAATTGGAAAGACTGTGCGACACGGCTCATATTATCACGGTTGCAAAAGTTTTGCAGCGCAGAGAAAAAATGGATACGGCAACTTATATCGGAGCCGGAAAAGCCAAAGAAATTGCGGAATTTTGCAAAACAAACGAGATCAATCTTGCCGTAACGGACGAAGAACTAAAGGGATCCCAGGTGCGCGAATTGGAAGAATTGTTAGATGTCCGCGTCATCGACAGAACGACGCTGATTTTAGATATTTTTGCTTCCAGAGCCCGTTCCGTTGAAGGGAAATTGCAAGTAGAACTGGCACAATACCAATATCGCCTACCCCGACTGTTGGGCTATGGAAAAGCACTGTCCCGTCTTGGAGGAGGAATCGGAACCCGAGGCCCCGGAGAAACGAAATTAGAAACAGACCGAAGACATATCAAACGCCGTATTTCTTATCTGACGCAACAACTTCAGCAAGTTTCTGCTCGCAGAACTCAGCTGCGAAAAAAACGAAAAAAAGATCAAGTTCCAACCGTGGCTCTGGTCGGCTATACCAATGCAGGAAAATCCTCTTTAATGAATGCTCTCTGTGAGAATGCAGATGTTTATGCACAAGACCAGCTGTTTGCAACGTTAGACCCTACCATTCGAAAAATGCAAACGGATGAAAACAGCGTTGTTTTACTAGTAGACACTGTAGGCTTTATTCGAAAACTGCCACATGATCTGATTAATGCGTTCCGATCAACGTTAGAGGAGTCTGTTGAAGCAGATTTGATTTTGCATGTCATCGACGTCAGTGACGAAGACTGTGAAAGCCAAATAAAAACGGTGGACCAAATACTGGAAAGCCTGGGAGTAGCAGATAAACCCGTTTTTAAAATTTTCAATAAATGTGATGTTCCGGATTGTTCTCCCGTTTTACAAAATTCGGTATTTTTAAGTGAAAAACTAAAAAATCCTCATTGCTATTTTACCAGTGCAAAAACCGGGCAAGGACTGCCTGAACTAAAACAAAACATTTTAAAACAAGTCATTCAGGTTCAGCAGTACACGCTTTTTATTCCTTATACACAAGCCAATCTTCTGGATGTTCTGCACCGAACTTGTAAAATTCTATCCGAAGAATATACGGAAAACGGCACGATTCTAAAAGCGCTGCTGGACGAAGAAAATCGAAATCGATTTTCCGAATTCATCAAAGACGAATGATAAAAAAGAGGTCTCTTTAACAGAGACCTCTTTTTATGAATCAGATTTCAACATCGCCCTCAAATACTTTGACGGCATTTCCATATAGACGGACGGAACCGTCATCCCCATATCTGATTTTCAGTTCGCCTGCACGCAGTTTGACGGTAATCTCTTCGCCGCGCCGGCAATATCCGTTTTCAATGGCGGCAACGGCGGCTGCACAAGCACCGGTTCCGCATTCCCAGGTTTCGCCGCTTCCGCGCTCCCAAACACGCATCCGAAGCGTATGGTCATCCAAAACCCGAACAAATTCTGTATTGACCCGTTCCGGGAACAACGGATCTGTTTCAAATTTAGGACCTAATTTTGCTACATCCAGTTTTTCTATGTCGTCCACAAAAACGACACAATGCGGATTACCTACCGACAAACATGTAATCTGATAGGACTCCCCTGCAATTTCTGCCGGAACATTGACAATTCGATCCATATCCATCTTGACCGGAATCTTATCGGGCGAAAATTCGATTTTGCCCATATCTACCTCTACATTCGTTACAAGCCCGTGCTGCGTGGTAACCGTCAAGGTCTTAATTCCGCTTAAAGTCTCAATCGTCATAGTCTGACCGGACACCATTTTATTATCATACAGATATTTGCCGACATTTCGAATGGCATTACCGCACATCTTCCCTTCGGAACCATCCAAATTGAACATGCGCATCTTTGCATCAGCACAATCCGAAGCAGAGATCAGCACGACACCTTCGCCGCCGATGCCGATTCGACGATTTGCCAAAGCCACACTCAATCCATTGGGATTGTCGATTTGCTGCTTGAAACAATCAAAATAAATATAATCATTCCCACAGCCCTGCATTTTTACAAAATGCAGTTTTTGTTTTTCTTTTCTCACATGGTTGATATCGATCAATTCAATCGATTCTTGTGAATAATGGCTTTCAATGCTGTTGGCAACAGCATTAGCCGTATCCAAACTGGTTAAACACGGGATACTGTGTTCTACTGTTTTTCTCCGAATTTTTACGCTGTCTCGAGTCGGGATTCTACCCTTTGCAGAAGTAGAGATTACGTAATTGACCTTGCCGCTTTCAATCAATGTCAGCGTATTGAAGTCCGCACTTTCATGAATCTTCTTTACTTCTTCTGCCTGTAATCCGGCTGCCTGTAACACTTTAGCTGTTCCTGCGGTTGCATACAGACGATATCCGAGATCTGAAAACTTCTTGGCAACATCAATCGCTTCTGCCTTGTCCGTATCACGAACGGTAATCAAAACGCCGTTTCGAACTTCATTGTTTAATTTATATCCCGCACCAATTAAGCCTTTATATAAAGCTTCCCGCAATGTGCTGGCTATACCCAATACCTCTCCCGTAGACTTCATTTCCGGACCGAGGTGATTATCTACGTTGATCAATTTCTCAAAAGAGAATACCGGAACTTTAACGGCAACATAAGGAGAAATCGGATATAATCCGGTTCCGTATCCCATATCCGGCAAAGACTCTCCCAGCATAGCTCTTGTTGCCAAGTCCACCATCGGGACACCTGTTACCTTACTGATATACGGAACCGTACGGGATGCACGCGGATTGACTTCAATCACATACAACTCATTCTGATAAATGAGGTATTGAATATTGACTAAACCTTTTGTATTTAATGCAATAGCCAGCCGCTTTGTGCAATCAATAATTTTCTCGGTCATCTGATCATCGACATTCCATGCCGGATATACGGCAATGGAGTCTCCGGAATGGATTCCCGTACGTTCGATATGCTCCATAATGCCCGGAATTAAGATATTTTCGCCGTCACAAATAGCGTCAACTTCCAGTTCTACACCCATTAAATACTTATCAATCAAAACCGGATTTTTTATATTTTGAGCCAGAATAATCGCCATATATTCCCGAATATCCGCCTCGTTGAAAGCAATAATCATGTTTTGTCCGCCCAAAACATAAGACGGACGCATCAAAACCGGATATCCGAGTCTTTGGGCAACCGCCAACGCATCTTCTGTCGTAAACACCGTATCTCCGGCAGGCCGTTTGATCTGCAAAGATTCCAGCAACTCGTCAAACCGTTCCCGGTCTTCCGCCCGGTCAATACTGTCCGCAGAACTACCTAAAATACGAACGCCTTGACTATCCAGATAATTGGTCAATTTGATTGCCGTTCCACCACCAAAAGCAACGACGACACCATACGGTTTTTCCGTATTTAACACATTCATGACATCTTCGTCTGTCAAAGGTTCGAAATACAATCTGTCTGCTGTATCAAAATCCGTGGAAACGGTTTCGGGATTGTTATTGATAATAACCACTTCATACCCTAATTGTTTCAACGACCAAACACAGTGAACAGAGGCGTAGTCAAACTCAATTCCCTGCCCGATACGGATAGGACCGGAACCCAAAACGACAATCGTTTTTTTCGAATGATCCTCCCGGTTCAAAAATTCCAGCGCCTCGTTTTCTTCGTCATAGGTCGCATAAAAATACGGAGTCTGCGCCGCAAATTCTGCCGCACAGGTGTCCACCATCTTATAAACGGCATGAGCGGGCTGTTCAATTTTTTGACCACTAATTTGTTCAATCGACTGATCTTTAAAGCCCATCTTCTTGGCCTGCAAATATAGCTCCCGAGTCAGCGTTTCTGTTTTTAAACGCTGTTCCATGGTCCACAAATTCTGTATCTTGGCCAAAAACCAGATATCCATCATGGTGACATCATGAATTTGCTGGATAGAAACGCCGCGCTTAATCAATTCAAAAATTTCAAACAACCGCAAATCTGTAGGCTCTGCAATCGCCTGCAGCAAATCCTCCGTTTGCCGTTGAGACATCGAGGCGTCGTCCAATGTATTATGAGAAATTTCTGCCCCCCGAATCGCCTTCATCAACGCATGTTCAAAGGTTGGGCCAATGGCCATAACCTCACCGGTAGCTTTCATCTGAGTACCTAAACTACGATTGGCGTATACAAATTTATCAAACGGCCATTTAGGAAATTTAACAACCACATAGTCAATCGAAGGCTCAAAACAAGCATACGTGGTTCCTGTAACGGCATTTTTTATCTCATCAAGCGTATAACCGATCGCAATCTTGGTAGCCACTTTTGCAATCGGGTATCCCGTTGCTTTAGAAGCCAACGCAGAAGATCTGGAAACACGAGGATTTACCTCGATGACAGCATATTCAAAGCTATCCGGATTTAACGCAAACTGACAGTTGCATCCGCCTTCGATCTGCAAAGCCGAAACAATATTGACCGCAGCAGAACGCAGCATTTGATATTCCTTATCCGAAAGCGTAACGGCAGGCGCAACCACGATACTGTCCCCTGTATGCACACCGACCGGATCCACATTTTCCATTGAACAAATGGTGATCACATTGCCGGCACTGTCGCGCATGGCCTCAAATTCGATTTCTTTCCAGCCGGAAATACATTTTTCCACTAAAATCTGCGTAATCGGCGACATTCTTAACCCATTCGAAGCAATTTCCCGAAGTTCAGCCTCGTCATGCGCAATTCCACCGCCGGTTCCTCCAAGCGTAAAAGCGGGTCGAATAATAACCGGGTATCCAATCTCTCCCGTAAAGGTAACAGCGTCTTGGACATTGTTTACCACCTTGGAAGGAATACACGGTTGACCGATAGCAGCCATGGTATCTTTAAATATTTGTCGGTCCTCTGCTTTGTCGATCGTATCCGGCCGTGCCCCTAATAATTTAACATGGTGCTGATCCAAAAAGCCGTCTTTTGCCAACTGCATAGATAAGGTCAAACCATTTTGGCCGCCTAAAGTAGATAAGATGCTGTCCGGTTTTTCTTTTTCAATGATGCGCTTTAACACATCAATTGTTAACGGTTCAATATAAATTCTGTCCGCCATTGCATTATCCGTCATGATGGTTGCCGGATTGGAATTGACCAAGACAACTTCCAGCCCGTCTTCTTTCAATGCTCGGCATGCCTGGGTCCCGGCATAATCAAATTCGGCGGCTTGTCCAATGACAATCGGGCCCGAGCCAATCAGCAATACTTTTTTAATATCTTTTCTTAACGGCATATCTTTACTCCCCCATCATTGACATAAAACGATCAAACAAAAACTCCATATCTAACGGTCCGCCGGCTGCTTCCGGATGGAACTGTACAGAAAAAACAGGTTTGTCCAGATACTGAATGCCCTCGCAGGTCCCGTCATTTGCGTTCACATAACACATTTCTGCCTGTGTACCAAGAGTATTCGAGGCAACTACATATCCGTGATTTTGACAAGTGATATAAACGCGTCCGGTTTTTACGTCCTTAACAGGCTGGTTTTCGCCTCTATGCCCAACTTTTAACGCTTCGATCTTTGCACCTTGCGAAAGAGCAACCAGTAAGTGTCCTAACCCAATTGCAAATACCGGAACTCCACTCTGGCAAAGAATGGAAATCTCATCAACAATGGCAGGATTTTCTTCCGGAGCCCCAGGACCTCCTGGAATCAAAACGCCGTCCGGACGAAACGCACTAATCTCAGCAGCCGTTGTGGTTGCCGGAACCGTAATGACCGTACAATGACGATTTAACAATTCTTGCCGCAACTGTTTTTTGATGCCCAAGTCCCACACAACAACGGTCTTTTTTCCTTGATTTTCTGTTTTGGTGATCTCGCGGCAGGTCACCTGCATAACGGCATTTTCCGGTTTATAAGACCGCAACTGAGCTAAAATACTTTCTTTTTCTGACTCTGTATAATGATCTGTAATCTTAGCCCGCATGGTTCCACTCTGCCGAACAATACGCGTAAGCGCTCGTGTGTCCACATCGCAAAGTCCTACAATATGCTCCTGCTTCATATAAGTATCAATATCCATCTGAGACCGGAAATTAGAAGGGACCTGACACCATTCTCGCACAATCAAAGCCCGCATATAAGTACGATCAGACTGTGCATCTTCGGGGATAATCCCATAATCTCCAACTAACGGGAAAGTTTGTATCACAATCTGGCCAAAGTTTCCGGGATCGGTAAACGCCTCCAAATATCCGGACATTGACGTGGAAAAAGCCAGTTCGCCGACAACATCTTCAGAAGAACCAAAAGAGGTTCCCCGGAAAACGTGCCCGTCCTCCAAAATCAAAAATCTGTTTTGCTCCTGCATGGTTGTTCCTCCATTCTAAACGATGCGGCATTATATATTCTTAAAATACAAATCCATTTCAAACCGCTCACGATTATCTGCCTGTAAATATGCCATATATTCATTTCGCTTTTGATCCATGTAATGCTGTAATGCATGTTGTGGGATAATGCTGCGAACAAAGTCACTGTTTTGCCCTAATTCTACCGCTTCGGACAAACTGTTTGGCAAAGAATCCAATTTTTCCAAAATATTCAGCGGTGTAGAAGATAGATCCAGGTCAATTGCCGGCCGCGCAGCAAGGCGTTTTTCAATGCCTTCTGCTCCGGCGTTTAAAATCAACGCCATGGCAATATAAGGATTGCATGCGGGGTCTGGGGACCTCAATTCCATCCGCATATTTTCGGGACGCATACCCAAAAGCCGAATCAGCTGCGCACGGTCTTTGGACCAGGCGATATATTTCGGCGCTTCAAAACAGCCAAACCGCGCATACGAATTGGTTAACGGATTTAAAAAGACTGTTATTTCTCCGATTTTACTTAAAATTCCTTCAATAAAACTCTCTGCAATCTCCGGCGCGCATTCAAACACATTTTTGCCGCCGCGATACAACGAGATATTCAAATGCAGTCCGCTCCCGCTTTTATCTGCAATCGGCTTGGGCATAAAAGATGCATACAACCCATTTCTGGCAGCCATTGTTTTTACAACACTTTTATATGTGATTAAATTGTCTGCAGCCGTTACAGCCGGGCCGAACTTAAAATCAATTTCATCTTGTCCCGGCCCGCGTTTATGACAAGAACTTTCAGGCTGAATACCCATTTCTTCAAGGGTTAAACAAATTTCCCGACGAATATTTTCGCCTTTATCCAGTGGAGCCACATCCAAATACCCGGCTTCATCAAACGGCTCCAAAGTCGGGCTTCCATGTTCATCCGCCCGAAACAGATAGAACTCACTCTTTGTTCCGATTTTACAATCAAAATCAAGAGCCTCGATCCGCTGAACAGCTCGGCGCAACAAATACCGGAAATCTCCCTCGAAAACCGAACCGTCTTTTTTTCGAATATCGCAAAAGAACCGAACCACTCTGCCATGAGACGGCCGCCAGGGCAAAAAGGTCAGGGTCGTCGGATCCGGAAATAAAAACAAACTGGATTTATCCGAATCGGCAAACCCGTCGATAGAATAAGCGTCAAACGGAATGCCTTTTTCAAAAACACCTGCAAGCTCACTGGGCATTACCGAAATATTTTTTTGAACGCCGTGAACATCACAAAACGCCAATCGAATAAACTTCACGTCGTTTTTGCTGATAAACTGCAGCGCATCTTCTTTGGTGTTCATCATAGTCATCACCCGTATTCTTTAAAAAAATATCCCTATTTGCTTTTCACACTCATTCCGGGAATCGAAATGAGTGTGAAACGACAACCCCGTCGGGGCAGTTAATCCATCACAATGTATGCATCTCTGTCTGCTCCGACAGATACATATTTAATTTTACAGCCAACCGCGTTTTCAACATATCGAATATAATCCAAAGCCTCTTTCGGCAAATCAGACACCTTCCGGCATGCGCTGATATCACACTGCCAGCCAGGTAAATATTCATTGATCGGCTTTGCTTTATTTAAAGCATCTCCGGTGGGAAACTCCGTGGTGCGAACGCCATCCACATCATATGCTACCGTAACAGGAATCTTTTCCATCATCGATAAAATATCCAACTTGGTAAAAGCAAGTTCCGTTGCGCCCTGAACACGAACGCCATACCGTGAAGCAACCACATCAAACGGTCCTACACGTCTGGGTCTTCCGGTCGCAGCTCCAAATTCATGTCCTGCCGTACGCAGCTCATCGGCTTCTTGTCCAAAAAATTCACAAGTAAACGGGCCTTCGCCAACGCAAGAAGAATAAGCCTTCATAATACCTACAACACGATCTAAAGAATGCCCCGGGATACCTGCGCCGATCGGACCATAAGCAGCAATCGTGGAAGAAGAAGATGTATAAGGATAAATACCAAAATCAATATCTCTTAAAGCACCCAGCTGTGCCTCAAACATAATCTTCTTTCCGGCTTGTACAGCCGATTCCAAATAAGAGCTAACATCGGTAATATACGGTTTTAATTCCTGACCATATTTTTCTACCCACGCCAGCATCTGTTCATACTCAACGCCGTCACGTTTATATCCGTCACGCAACGTCATATTTTTCCAATCAACAATTCCACGCAACCGTTCTTTTAAATATTCGGGGCAAAGCAAATCTCCCATTCGAATCGCTTTTTTCAAATACTTGTCCCCGTAAACCGGAGCGATCCCTCTACGGGTAGACCCGAATTTTGCGTCTGCTAAACGCTCTTCTTCATAACAATCCTGCATTACATGGTATGGAAAAACGACAACCGCTTTGTCACTGATTTTAAGATTTTCAGGAGAAATCTTGATACCAGCCGCTTTTAATCTGCCAATTTCATGATATAGGTGCTCCAGGTCGATGACCATGCCGTTGCCCATAACATTAACAATATTCGACCGAAAAATCCCGGACGGAAGCAAATTCAAAATAAATTCACCAAATGGATTGATTACGGTATGTCCGGCATTGTTGCCTCCCTGATATCTGACAACAACATCTTCATCTGCCGAAAGCAAATCAACCATCCGGCCTTTTCCTTCGTCGCCCCAGTTGATTCCGACGATTGCAGTTAGCATAAAACCCCTCCTCGCTGCAATATATCCGTCAACCCGAACACATTGCAACACAAAAAAATATCCGTCAATTTACAAAATGACGGTTCTGTCTTATTGTACATACTTATTATATACTATCCGTCAATCTTTGTCAAGAATCGCGCACAAAAAAATACAAAATTTATTCTTCTAATTTTTCTTTATATAAAACAATAAAAACGCTTTTACGACCATTCATTCGTATAAAAAGCAATAATATGATTCTTACAACCAATAAAATACTTCGAGGGTTGTTGACAACCTTTGCAGTTTGATATATAATAATTAGAAGGATGATGAATATGTTCGGAGGGGTCGTATGAATAAAATATCAGAAATTTTCGGATGTAAGGTCTTTAATGATAATGTCATGAGAGCAAAACTGCCGAAAGATACTTATAAAGCTTTAAAAAAGACAATATCCGACGGAAGCAGCCTGGATATCACTGTCGCAAATACCGTAGCCAATGCCATGAAAGACTGGGCAATCGAAAACGGCTGCACTCATTTTACCCACTGGTTCCAACCGATGACAGGAATCACAGCAGAAAAGCATGACAGTTTTATCTCTCCTTTAGGAGAAAGCGACGTGATCATGGAATTTTCAGGCAAAGAGTTGATTAAAGGCGAACCGGATGCATCTTCTTTCCCCTCCGGAGGTCTGCGCAGCACTTTTGAGGCACGCGGGTACACCGCATGGGACCCTACTTCGTACGCGTTCATTAAAGAAGATACTCTTTGTATTCCTACGGCCTTTTGTTCTTACGGCGGTGAATCGCTAGACAAGAAAACACCGTTGCTGCGGTCGATGGAATTGGTGAACAAACAAGCGATGCGTATTCTGAAACTGTTTGGCAACACAACGGTTAAACGGGTACTGACGACAGTTGGCGCTGAACAGGAATACTTTTTGATCCCTCGCGACTTATATAAAAAGCGTGAAGACTTAGTGATAACCGGTCGGACCTTGTACGGTGCAAAACCGCCGAAGGGCCAAGAGTTAGAAGACCACTATTTCGGCGTATTAAAAACCAAAGTAAAAGAATATATGGCCGATCTGGACGAAGCACTGTGGGAACTGGGAATCCAAGTGAAGACAGAGCACAATGAAGTCGCTCCGGCCCAACACGAATTGGCTCCTATTTTTGAAACGACCAATATTGCCTGCGACCACAACCAGTTAACCATGGAAATCATGAAAAAGACAGCTGAAAAACACGGACTTGCGTGCTTGCTGCATGAAAAACCGTTTGAAGGGGTGAACGGCTCCGGCAAACACAATAACTGGTCGCTAACAACGGATGCAGGAACCAATCTGCTAAATCCGGGAAAAACACCGCATGAAAATGCGCAGTTCTTACTGTTTTTGTGCGCTGTAATCAAAGCCGTTGACGAATATCAGGATCTGCTGAGAATGACAGTTGCCAGCGCGGGCAACGATCATCGTTTAGGTGGGAATGAAGCTCCCCCGGCAATCGTGTCTATGTTCTTAGGCGATGAATTAACCGCTATTCTGGAGGCAATTGAAAAGGACGAGCCTTACAATAATAAAGACAAAACAACATTAAAAGTCGGCGTTCACGTTCTGCCAACCTTCTCGCGGGATACCACAGACCGGAACCGGACTTCTCCGTTTGCCTTTACCGGCAATAAATTTGAATTTCGGATGTTAGGATCCGCCCTGTCCATCTCATGCCCCAACACCATTTTGAATACGATTGTAGCAGAGGAGCTCTGCCAGTTCGCAGACGAATTAGAAGGAAAGAAAGATCTTCCGGGTGCCCTATCCGAATTGATTAAAAGAGTATACCATGAACACAAGCGAATTATTTTCAACGGTAACAACTACTCCGAGGAATGGGCGCAGGAAGCCAAAAAACGAGGTTTGGAAGAATATAAAACAACAGCTGATGCACTGCCGGTTTATATTCGCCAGAAGAATATCGATTTGTTTGTAAAACATAAAATTTATACAGAAAAAGAATTGATTTCTCGGTATGAAATTTTAATCGAAAATTACTCCAAGGTCGTTTTAATCGAAGCGCTGACGATGCTGGATATGGCAAAAAAAGAAATATTCCCTGCCGTATGCAGATTTTCAACGCTTTTATCCGATTCGATTACCGCACAAAAGAGTGCTTGCCCGCATCTTCATTGTACACTCCAAGAAGGTCTTTTGGAAAAGGTTTCAACACTTTTAGAAAACCTTATCACTCAAGTCCAAAAGTTGGACAATGCAACCGCAGAATTAAAGAAGACTACAGATTTACAACAAAGCGCATACTTCTGCAAAGATGTGGTTCTCCCTGCGATGACAGATTTGCGTGCCGTGGCCGATGAACTGGAGACGATTGTGGACAAACAACTCTGGCCGTTCCCAACATATTCGGATTTAATGTTTGGAATCTGATTTAAAGATTTCTGCGGCAGAAATAAAAGCAAGCCAGACAGGTGCCGCAACAACAGTCAAAAATCCAATCTGCGGATACATACAGATACTAAAAAAGAACAGACATGCTGTTGACATGTCTGTTCTTTTTTATTTGATTAAATAACTTTATGCGGATTTAAAATATTCTTCGGGTCAAAAACTTTTTTAATGCCTCGCATCAATTCAATCGGCGTATCGCCATATAACCGAGACATATATTCTTTTTTAGCGTATCCGATCCCGTGTTCTCCGGAAACAAGACCGGAAAGCTGAGCCGCATACTGATACATTTTGTCAAAGGCCTCTTCGAGCCGAAGATGAAACTCTTCTTCGGACAAAGCGTCGCGACAAACGTATACATGCAGATTCCCGTCTCCCGCATGGCCAAAACTCGGAATACGCACGCCCAACTCAGTCTCCAATGAATGAGTATATTTTATAAACTCGGCTACGCTGCTGCGGGGTACAACAACATCACACTCATCCATCTCGCCGGCAGAAGCTTTTATCGCCTCCAAAAAGGCTCCTCGTGCAGACCACACACTCTGTTTCCGTTCTTCGGTATCCACAATCAAAACGTCTAACGCACCTTGTTCCAAGCATAGTTTAGCAACATTTTCTAATTCTTCGTCTACTGCCTGAGCCACGTTTCCGTCAACCGTCAGCAACAGATAAGCTTCCCCACTGTTATCCGGAAACTTTTTACCGAGATATTCTTCCGCATATAAAACCGTCTGACGCTCCATAAACTCAATAGCTGTCAACGATGCCTTCGATTTAATAATAACCGGAACGGCATCAATAGCTTGCTCCATCTGCGAAAACGGAACCAGCAAACTAACCGATTTTTTTGGCAACGGAACTAATTTTAAAATCGCCTCCGTCACAATCGCCAAGGTTCCTTCCGATCCGACGATCAAGTCTTTCAGAGAATATCCCGTACTGTTCTTAACCACTTTTCCGCCGAGTTTTTGTACGGTCCCATCCGGCAAAACAATCGTCAACCCCCGAACATAATCCCGGGTTACACCATATTTTACAGCACGCATACCACCGGCATTGGTACTAATATTTCCTCCAATTGTTGCGGATTTCTCTCCGGGATCCGGCGGATAAAGATAATCATGATCCTCTGCAAATTTAGCCAGTTCCATCAATAATACGCCTGGCTGAACCGTGACTGTCAAATTATCTTCATCTAATTCCAAAATTTGATTCATCCGAATCGTTTCAATCATAATGCCGCCTTCAACAGCAACACACGCTCCAACAAGACCGGTTCCTGCCCCGCGGACAACAACGGGAATGTTTTGTTCATAAGCATAAGTCATAATGGCAGAAATCTCTCCGGTCGTCAATACACGCACCAAAACTTCAGGGTACTTCTTGATTCCGGCCAACTCATCATGACTGTAATCCTCATTCAACTCCTGACGGGTCAAAACCCGATCAGCAGATACACACCCACGCAAAAATTCAATATCTTCCGGCGTTACTTTTTTATACATGCTCCATGGCCCCTTTCCGAATTTTTTCCGTCAGCGCCGGTACGATCTGATACAAATCTCCAACAAATCCATAATGCGCAACATTGAAAATCGGCGCATCTTTATCACTATTTATAGCCAAAATACAGTCGGCACCGCTCATTCCGGAAACAAATTGAACCGACCCGGAAATTCCAACAGTAATAATCAATTTGGGTTTTACCGTCCGGCCGCTCAAACCGATTTGATGTTTTGCATCTAACCAACCGGCCTCGATCAGCGGACGCGTCCCGGCAATCTCTGCACCCAAACAATCGGCTAAATCCTGCACCAACTGCATATCGCTTTTACTCTTCAATCCACGACCGACAGCAACTAAAACATCTGCGTCCGAAATATCAATATCTTTGGGCTTTAATTTGATATCTATAATTTCTGTAGAAGAGCAAACTCGATCATCTGCAATCTGCATCTGTTCAATCGTTCCAAACGGTTCCACCTTCTGCGGAGCAGAAAAAACTTTATATCGAACTGTACATAACTGGGGCCTTGTCTTAGGCGTCAAAATTTTGGCCATGATATTTCCGCCGAAAGCCGGACGAATCTGAACCAAATCGGTATTTGGATAAATCTCCAATCGTGTACAGTCTGCCGTCAGCCCGGTCCGGAATCGTGCCGCAATCCGGGGCGCCAAAGACCTACCTACATTAGTCGCCCCGACCAAAATCGCGGAAGGCTTTTGCCGAACGATAAAATCTTCAAAAACATTAGCATAGGGGCCTATACGAAATTCTTTTAATTCCGGCCGATCATACACAAAAACTTTATCCGGCCCATATGCCAAAATTTCTTGAGCAACCGATTCCACTTCACATCCAATCAGCAAAACATATACCGGCTGATTGGTATTATGCGCAAGCTCTTTTGCTTTTCCGATCAATTCATAAGTGACAGGATGGATAACTCCCCTCTCGCAATCTGCATAGACACAAATACCATTCCACTGGCTCCGATCTAATTCCTCAGCATCTTCCTGTTCGATAAACTCAATAACTCCGGCAGGCCCTTTTTTAGCGCATAAGCGACAACTTTTACAACTTGCCCCAATTTCCAGTTTTTGATTTTGATATGTAATTGCAGAAAAAGGACACAACTCCACAAGCTGCTGTGCAATTGCCGGCGTCACTTTTTCTTGATGAATCTTCATAATAACCATTCTTAAACACCGTCACTTAAATAAATTTTTTCTGCAGAAGCAGCTCATAAGCAGATTCGGCCAATTCAGTGCCGGATCCTTCATAAATTTCTTTATACTTCTTCTTTTCAGGCGGGAAAATTTGTTCTACATGAGTGGGAGACCCATTCAAACCGTAATGTAATTCATCTTGATCCGAAAAATCAGCCAAAGAAATCACGCGGATACATTCCGCCTCTTGAACCTGTAATTTCCGACGAAAAGAAGGTAATCTGGGTGTGTTGATTTCTTTATCTGCACAAAGCAAACAAGGCAGTTTCATCTGCTGCACCTGTACAGAATTTTCCAAGTTTAGACGAACGGTAATTTGAGTTTCATCTAAGCCCAAAACTTGCGTTACATTTGTCGCATGATCAATACCCAAAAATTCCGCCATTTCGGGTCCGACCTGAGCAGTATCCCCATCTGTTGTCTGCTTGCCGCACAGAATCAAATCAAAATCCAAAGTCTTCAGCCCGCCGACAAGGGTATAACTGGTTGCCAACACATCAGCTCCGGCAAACTTTCTGTCACTCAGCAATATCCCGCCGTCAGCACCCATATATACGGCTTCTAACAAAACCGCTTTTGCCTGATTAGGCCCCATGGAAACCACGTGAACCGATCCTCCGTATTGATCCCGTAATTGCAACCCCAGTTCCAAGGCATACAAATCATAAGGGTTCATCTTGCTCTCAACGCCGTCCCGACGCAGCGTTCCGGTAACAGGATCGACCTCAACATTATTGGTGCCAGGAACCTGTTTTACACATACAACGATTTTCACTACGTTTCCTCCTGAAACAAAATTTCTTTCAAACAATAAAAAATCGATTTAAATAAAATGATATTTTTTACTCTTTTTATTTCAACCTATATCTTAGAAAATTATATCATAAAATGATCTTTGTTTCAAGTATAAAACATTGATTTTTCACGATTTTAATCGAAAAAGGTTGACAATAATTTAACAGGTTTTACACTCCTCACAAAGTTGCTTTCCGATATTTGTACATTTTTACAATTGTCATTTTTTTAACAAGAACTTTTCATAAATGACAAAAATTTAACAATCAACGCATGCAAGATTGAGACATAAAAAATATGCTCTTCTCAAAATGAAAGAGCATATTTCGAACAGATTACAATCTATATTTATAATTCTCCTGGCCAGGCGGTACACAATAAATAATTCAAATAATCCGTCTGCGTTTTTCCCAAAAATAAAAATGATGTTAAAAAATGATTTTGGACACTGCTCTTTTTAAACAGAAAACCCAAAGATAAGTCTGGCTGTAGATCCATATCAAAAATTTGATACTCCCCTGCACTGTCTTGCCGACATTCAAAGCAGACAGGCCCTTTTATATTAAAAAAATCAACAATGATTTCGCACTCGTTACAGATCTTGCGCATACATGAATCGGCCATTGTCGGAACATAGTGCTTAGGAAAAATGCCATTTATATGATCAATTTTTAAAATGGGAGGTAAACTCCACGCGCTATCATGTAATCCGTCTGGATATAAGCCACGAGGAAAAACCGGAATCACAATCTCTCTGCCAGGAAGAAAAGGTTGCACAATAAGACCTCTCCCGTAAGATCCAGATGCAGCCATATCCCAAAGATGATGTCTTAAATCCGCCGCATCATCGACTCTCCTTATTCCTCTCCCCTGAGATTTTCGAACCGGCTTTGCAACCGCTGGATACAGACCGTTATATCTTAGTTGATCACACGTTGAAAAAGTGGTCTGAACATGCGAATACTTCGTCTCCTGCAAGATAGAAGCGAAATAGAATCGATTTCCCAAACGGGTCCCTTGAACAATGCGTTGGCCGATAAAACAAAATTCATGGTTCATAATCGAAGTAACCACATGCCCCGAATACAATGGAATATTTAAAAAGAACGCGTCAGCACCTCTGCTTATCGCTTGCCGTATCCCATCCATATCATCTCCAAATACCCAGTCGCTGGGATCACCTATGCCCGGACTATCTACAGGTGTTACGACAGGTATTGCTCCGGATAAACCAAAGCTACAAGCTATAGAGGCGCTCGCGCATAATTCTTCGTTAGGTCTCCAAGACACAACGACCTGATCGATAACCGGAATAGGCGTTTTGGGATATAAAACAGCCAGTTTCATTAATTTTTCTCCATTTTTTGCCATATTACTTTCTTTTGATTATATTATATCGAAATAAAACGACAATTGTCAACAGCAAAAACAAATCTTTTGCATATAATGGAATGATAGAACAGGACTTTTAACGAAAGGAAGGATCATATGAAAAAATGTATTCTCGTAAAATCCGTTACTTATGCGCAAAAAGCCAAGCAACTGCTGCAGCGCAAAGGTGTTTCTGCTTATATATCAAAACAAAATTTCGACAAAAAATATGGCTGCGCGTGGTGCGTAAGTGTTAACGAGAAAGACTTAAACAGATCTTTAAGCATCATGGAAATCAATGACATTAAAATGAATGGAGCCGTCTATGACATTTGAGAATCTTATTTATTTAGACAATGCGGCCTCTACTTTTCCAAAACCCAGAAAAGCCTTACAAGCTGTTATACAATCTCTACAGTCCAACACTTCAAATCCAGGCAGAAGCGGACATATTCTTTCTGAACAAGCAGCCGAGAAAGTATTCAATGTCCGTTGTACGGTTGGAGCATACTTTGGATGTGATGCGGAACATGTTATTTTTACCCAAAATGCGACGCACGCAGTGAATATGCTTTTTAAAGGCCTTTTACAACCCGGTGACCATGTTATTATTTCAAATATGGAGCATAATTGTGTGTTACGTCCCCTTGAGCAGCTGAAAGAAAAAGGAATCTCTTACACCTGTTTTTCGGCTCAAAATCCAATAGAACAAATAGAAGATATCATCCAACCCAAAACACGATTCATATTTTTGTGCCATGCATCCAACGTAACCGGACAAATTATCGACATCAAAAAAGCCGCTGAAATCGCTCATCGGCATGAGGTTTTATTTGGAATTGACGCATCACAAAGCGCCGGTCACCTTTCGTACAATCTCAAACAGGATAAAATTGATTTTTTATGCACATCCGGTCATAAAAGTCTTTTTGGGATTCAAGGAAGCGGATTACTGCTTATGAGAAAGGATCGGGATCTGGATCCGTTAATTACAGGCGGAACCGGAGTCGATTCATTAAGTGCTGTTCAGCCTCACATTTTACCGGAATACCTGGAAAGCGGGACAATCAATACACCCGCTATTATTAGTCTGGGAGCCGGAATTCAATATCTGCAAAAAAAACAGGAATATATACGAAAAAAGACAGAACTCCTTACCGAATATTTAAAAGAGAACTTACAAAAAATAGATGGAATAAAACTCTATACTTCAGGAGAAAACCTGATACCCACCGTTTCTTTTGCTTTCCGAGATATTCACTCTGAACGAATCGGAGAATACCTAAATCAAAACAAAATCTGCGTCAGAGGCGGGTACCATTGCTCTGCACTGGCGCACAAGACGCTGCAAACAGAAGACACTGGACTGGTTCGAGTTAGCCTATCTGTTTTTAATCAAATTGAAAATATAGATAAATTGTGTTATTATTTAAAAAAATACGAATTTTCTTAAATTTACCTATTGATTTCTATGTAAAAAATTGATAAAATAGTATATGTATGTACCTATAACAATACATATACTATTTTTTATTGAGGGAGGAACGATATATGGCGGAATTTTTTAATGGGATCTGGTCGTCGATGATCAACCTTTTTTCAAATCCTCTCAGTTTAATTTTGGACGTATTAGACATTGCCATTATTTCTTTTTTAATTTATACAACGATAAAATTTATTCGTGACACGAGAGCCGCTCAACTTCTGAAAGGGATCGTATTGCTGTTTGTTATATTAATTGTCACAAACTGGGTCGGCCTAACCGGAACGCACTATATTCTGAATACTTTTCTTGAATTCGGGGTATTAGCCTTAATTATCGTTTTTCAACCGGAATTGCGGAGCGCTTTGGAGCAAGTGGGCCGTAACGGAATTTTTCAGGCCATTTCTCAAAAAACACACATGCTCGAAGACGATAATGAAGATAAATATATTGCCATTGACGCGATCTGCAACGCAATCTCTTCTCTTTCGGCAACTAAAACCGGCGCTTTGATCGTGATGGAAGATAAGACCCGCGTCGGAGATATTATTCGGACAGGTACACGGATCGACGCTAATATTTCCCCGGAAATATTGTTAAATATTTTTTATCCCAAAGCCCCCTTACATGATGGTGCGGTTATTATTCGGGACTTTAAAATTACTGCGGCTGGTTGTTTTTTGCCATTGTCCACCAAACGTGTTGCCAGTGATCTAGGGACCCGACATCGTGCGGCAATCGGCATGAGTGAAAACTCAGATGCAATTATTATTGTTGTATCAGAGGAAACAGGAATTATCTCTCTTGCGCAAGAAGGCAATTTAACCCGAAATTATTCTCCAGAACTTGTGAAAACGATATTGACCGCTCGCTTTATTCCACAAAACAGCGAGGATAAAAAACGCAAGAAACTTTCCTTGTTCAGAAAGGAGAAAAAACAATGAAAAAAATGTCTTCCTTTCTGAAAAAGCTTTTAAACAATAACCGGTTTTTAAAAGTTTTATCCGTATTTATGGCCATCATTGTTTGGCTGTGTATTACGAATATCGTAAATCCGACAAATGAAAAAACCTTTACCAAAATACCGGTACAAATCAATTATGAAAATTCTGTAGCGGAGCAAAACGATTTAATGATGCTGCTTCCGGACACAGCGCTTTCTACCAATGTTGTGGTACAGGGACCAAGGTCTAATTTACAATTTATGACCGAAGATAAAATTACGGCCGAATTGAATCTCGGGACAGTTGCGGCAGCGGGAACCTATCCTTTGCCAATCGTCATAACCATATCCGATCCGGAAGTAAATGTAAAAGAAGTTTCCCCGGCAACGATTACAGTTGAATTTGTTAAAAAGTCTTCTGTTACACTGCCCCTTACCCTGCGCACTACCGGAACCCCGCAACAAGATTATGAAGTGACCGGAGCTAATTTTGAAACGCCAAACGTCACAATAACTGGGCCGGAAGAGACCGTCGCCAATATTGGAAGCGCTTTTGTAGAGGCGGATGTTTCTGGATTATCTGCATCTACCTCTATGGATTTGGAAATTCGTCTGGCTGACACCGCCGGAAATGAGATTCCTCAAAAATATCTTACCTTGGATACAACACAAACAAAAGCGGACATACAAATTTCAAAAGCAAAAATCGTTCCGGTAGAAGTTACGGTTACAAACAGTAATCAATGCATCGAAAATGCTTATCGAACGGTATCGTATTCCAGAGATTCCGTAAAAATCTACGGAGATGAACAATTATTGGAAGTTATTGGAAAAATATCTTTGGGTTCGATCGATACCGCAACCATCAAAGAGGACTCTTACTCGGCTGAACTGAATTTACCGGAAGTTCCGGATATTACCTATGAGGATTCCAGCCCTATTACTGTTAATGTTAGTTTTGCGGATATGCAGACAAAACGATTAACATACACAGCAGAAGAATTACAGGGATTTAAATTTGCAAATGCGGAAAACCAAACAGTGACCGTAACGTCTTCCTCTCTATCTGTTACAGTCAGAGCCAATACCGCAACGATCGATAGAATCAGCAAAGAATCCTTTATCCCTACTGTCGATCTTTCTCAACGAAATGAAAAGGGTCAATACCGCGTCTATTTTTATAACTCATCAGATCTAAATGCAGGAGTTATCGGCGAATACTACGTATCGGTGCGCAAAGAATGAAAATTATACATAATATCTCAGCTCCTATTGAGGAGCAGCCGGCTGCTGTTATTACGAGAGTATTAAATCAATTACAACTACCAACGAATACTCCGGCATATATTTATAAAGAGTCGATCGATGCCCGGCATAAATCTCAGATCCGAAAAATATATAGCATTGCCATTCAGACAGATTTGGAACATGCTCGATTGTCGGCACTGCCGAAATATCAGTTCCAACCTAAACGAATTAACACGACCACCCGACCGCTTATTGTAGGAATGGGACCAGCTGGACTATTTTGCGGTTATATTCTTGCAAAATTCGGATTAAGACCCATCCTCATTGACCGGGGACAACCCATTGAACGGCGACAAGTAGATGTTTCTGCTTTTTGGTCTGGAAAAGAATTAAATCCGGAATCAAACGTACAGTTTGGTGAGGGTGGAGCCGGGGCTTTCTCGGACGGGAAATTAGTAACAAGAATCCATGATTCTCGATGCAGATATGCATTGGAGATTCTGGTTGAAAACGGCGCCGATCCCGAAATATTAAGAATGGCAAAACCTCATATTGGAACAGACCGACTATGCCAGATTGTAAAACAAATAAGACAACGCATTATAAAATGGGGCGGAGAAGTTCGATTTGAATCAAAGCTGACAGACATACAGACAGAGAACGGTATTCTAAAAACCGTAACGATCAACGAAGAAGTCTTTCCCTGTCAAACCATCGTTTTGGCAATTGGAAATGGCGCGCGAGATACCTATCGAATGCTGATAGACAAACTTCCTAATATCACAGCAAAACCATTCTCTGTAGGATTCCGTATGGAGCATTTACAACAAGAGATTGATACCGCGCTTTACGGCTCTTTTGCCAAACGACTTCCTCACGCAGAATATCAGTTCTCCACTCATATCAATAAACAACAAAACCAAACTGTTTATACTTTTTGTATGTGTCCGGGAGGACAGGTTATCAACGCCTCCTCAGAACTGGGGAAATTGGTAACAAACGGCATGAGTCTACACGCACGGGACGGGAAAAATGCGAATGCAGCATTATTAGCAACGGTTCGGTTTTCTACGGCCGATGCCGGCATTGCGTTCCAAGACCAATTGGAACAACTCGCATGGAAGGCGGCAAACGGAGCTGCACCTATTACCTTGGCAAAAGATTTTTTAGCGGGAACTTCATCTCAAAAATTAGGACATATCCAACCTACATTTTTACCACACACACAGTTCTATGATTTTTCCCTGTTATATCCGAAAACAATCGTTCATATGCTTCAAACTGGATTAGCTCGTTTTAACAAAGCGATATTAGATTGCCCGGACGCCGTCTTAACGGGAGTAGAAACCCGGACATCTGCCCCGTTGCGCATATTGCGTGACGAAGCCACCTATGAATGTATTGGAATAAAAGGGATTTATCCCTGTGGAGAAGGTGCCGGATATGCCGGAGGCATCACCAGTTCTGCCGTAGACGGGATTCGTATCGCCGAGGCAATTATTGAACGATAAAGAGGATACTATGCAAACTTATGGAACAGTGATTAAAACGAAAGGCGATTCTGCCGTTATTCAAACCGAACGACCTGCGTCATGCAAGACATGTGCCAATGCATCGGTCTGCGGTTCAAAAGCGGTAAAATTGATGGCAGCCAACCCGTTACAGGCCAAACCGGGAGATACCGTCAGGGTCACCGTCACGGAAGACGGAAAGGCCTTATTACTTCTCGCCTATTTGTTTTTAGTTCCGGTTGCGATTTTTTTTATAGGCTGTTTTCTTTTTTTCTTGCATCCTATTGCAACGGTGCTGTGTGCCCCGCTGCTTGTGATATATTTTATCTTTTTAACGATATTCAATAAAAAGTACAAGGCTTATGCAGAAATCACCCAAATTATTCCTGCAAATGAGGTTCAAACAGTACCTTGTACTTGTCAGGAGGAAACAAAATGATATATAAAATGGGCCTCGACGTCGGCTCAACCACCGTAAAAATTCTTGTAGCAGACGACCAGAACGAAATCGTATACGCTCGCTATAAACGACACTTGTCGGATGTACGCAATACGATAGCTGAGTTGTTTGAAGAATGTTACAATACGTTGGGGAACATTCAAACAACAATCGCTATGACCGGCTCAGGCGGAGTGGATATTTCAAAACACCTCAAAATCCCGTTTGTTCAGGAGGTCATTGCCGGAACTAAAGCGGTTAAATACTATGCGCCGCAAACAGATGTCTCCATTGAATTAGGCGGTGAAGACGCTAAAATCACCTTTTTTGGAGCCAGTCCGGAACAACGAATGAACGGAACCTGTGCAGGCGGAACCGGAGCATTTATCGACCAGATGGCTTCGTTGCTGCAAACCGATGCAGACGGATTAAACGAATTAGCTAAAAAACATACAGAAATTTATCCGATTGCGGCTCGTTGCGGAGTTTTTGCAAAAACAGATATTCAATCCCTGATCAACGAAGGAGCAGCAAGAGAAAATATTGCGGCGTCCGTTTTTCAGGCCGTTGTTACACAAACAATCAGCGCCCTTGCCTGCGGAAAACCCATTCGTGGGAACGTTGCTTTCTTAGGCGGTCCGCTGTTTTATATGCCGGAACTTCGAAAACGGTTTGTGGAGACATTAAAACTGAAGCCAGAAAATGTAATTGTTCCGAACAACTGCCATGTATTTGTTGCGATCGGAGCCGCTTTTTTAAGCGAAGGATCTGCGGTTGAACAATTGCAGGATTTAACTCATCGAATCCAGGAAGTTAGCAAACAGCCTTATGATAAAATTGGGGCATTGCCGCCTTTATTTGCCACAGAAAAAGACCTGACAGCGTTTTTGCAAAGACATGATCAGGATAAAGTAGCACGCAGAGATCTTGCCACCTTTACAGGAAAGTGCTTTTTAGGCGTCGATGCGGGTTCTACAACAACAAAAGCAGCCCTAATTGATGAAAACGGTGCGCTGCTCTACTCCTATTATGGATCCAACAAAGGCAATCCGTTGAAAAAAGTCGGCGAGATTTTAAAAGATTTATATCCCAAACTTCCCGAAGGAGCAGAACTCGCCTATACAGGGATCACCGGTTACGGCGAACAAATGCTGCAAACCGCCTACGGGTTTGATGTCGGCGAAGTTGAAACGATTGCGCACTATAAAGCGGCAGAATCCTTCTTGCCCGGTGTAGATTTCATTCTGGATATCGGCGGACAAGACATGAAGTGTATCCGGCTTAAAGACGGTGCGATTGAAAATATTATGCTCAACGAAGCTTGTTCCTCGGGATGCGGTTCGTTTATCGAAGTATTTGCAAAATCGATTGGGATGGAAGTGGCTGACTTTGCACAGGAAGCCCTGAAATCTCAAACACCGATTGACTTGGGTTCGCGGTGTACCGTATTTATGAATTCCAAAGTAAAACAGGCACAAAAAGACGGAGCCAGTGTAGCGGATATCTCGGCAGGACTCTCCTACTCCGTCGTTAAAAATGTTTTGCAAAAAGTAATTAAGATCCGTGACCCGAAACAACTGGGCAAGAGAATTATTGTTCAAGGCGGAACCTTTTTCAATAATGCTATTTTGCGTGCATTTGAACTCATCTCTGAACGAGAGGTTGTTCGACCGGACATTGCGGGATTGATGGGTGCTTACGGCATGGCTTTATTGGCCAAAGAACGGATGCCACAAGATGCACACACCTCATTGATCTCTGAACAGGGGCTGGACCATTTTACCGCTCAAACGCAAATGCGGCGATGCGGTGGATGTACCAACAACTGTCTGTTGACGATCATGAAATTTGAAAACGGCAAACGTTTCATCTCTGGAAACCGTTGTGAAAAAGGCGCAGGTATTACCAATACACACACCGATCTTCCGGACTTGTATCAGTATAAATATGATCGGCTGTTTTCGTATACTCCGCTATCGGAACAAGAGGCAAAACGCGGCTCTATCGGAATTCCACGCGTACTGAATATGTACGAGAATTATCCGATGTGGTTTACCTTTTTAACGCAGTTAGGATTCCGGGTAGTCTTATCCTCCCCTTCGACAAAAGCTATTTATGAAAAAGGGATTGAATCGATTCCGTCAGAATCCGCTTGCTATCCGGCAAAACTTTCACACGGTCATATTATGGATTTGATCGAAAAGGGTGTTACAAAGATCTTTTATCCCGGCATTGTTTACGAAGAAAAACAAATTTCGGGTGCGAATAATCATTATAATTGTCCCATTGTTATGTCCTATCCTGAAGTCATCAAAAACAATGTGGAAACCTTAAATGAAAAACAGATTACCTTTATCAATCCGTTTTTCTCGCTGCATGACAAAAAGAGACTTACCGAACTGCTGATTGAAGAATTTACAAAATTTGGATGCACACCGGAAGAAATTCGCAATGCGGCCCAAAAGGCCTATGAAGAAGACGAACGGTTCAGAAAAGATGTGCAACATGCCGGCGAAAAAGCACTGGATTATATCCGTGCTCATCACATCAAAGGGATTGTGTTAGCTGGAAGACCTTATCATGTAGACCCGGAAATCAATCATGGAATACATAGCCTTATCACCTCTTATGGGTTAGCGGTATTAACAGAAGATTCCGTTTCTCACCTGGGCACGGTACAACGTCCGCTGCGCGTTGTAGACCAATGGGCATACCATTCCAGACTATATGCGGCTGCTGATTTTGTAGCTAAGAATAAAGATTTGGAACTGATTCAACTCAATTCTTTTGGGTGCGGATTAGACGCTATCACAACGGACCAGGTACAGGAGATCTTAGAATCTGCAAGAAAAATTTATACGGTTCTGAAAATTGACGAAGTCAATAATCTGGGAGCGGCTCGCGTCCGTATCCGGTCTTTAATTTCTGCATTATATGAGCGTGATGCACATCATGTTGTACAGGTAACAACACCCGACTATGCTTTAAAGCGGCGTTTATTTACCAAAGAAATGAAAAAGACGCATACGATTATTGGCCCGCAAATGAGCCCCACTCATTTCGAATTACTGGAAGCGGCTTTTCGCAGTGAAGGATACCGTTTGGAAATCTTAAAAAAGACGACGCAAAAAGATATCGATGAAGGATTAAAATATGTCAATAACGACGCATGCTACCCTTCTATCTGCGTTGTCGGACAGTTTATCTCCGCGCTGAAATCGGGCAAGTATGATTTGAACAACACTTCCATTATCATTTCACAAACCGGCGGCGGATGCCGTGCTACAAACTACATCGGCTTTTTGCGAAAAGCTTTAAAAGAAGCCGGATTTGAACAAATTCCGGTTATCTCACTCAATATTGCAGGGTTAGAGAAAAATCCCGGATTTTCATTAACTTTATCCATGCTGAAAAAATTGATTCCAGCTGTTTTGTACGCAGATTTACTGTCACGGCTTACCCTCCGGGTTCGTCCGTATGAGCAGAAACAAGGACAAACAGATGAAATGTACGATCGCTGGATTGAACAACTGAAACCGATTGTTATTCGTGGAAAAAAGAGCGAAATGGAATCGGTATGCAGCAGCATGATTGAAGAATTTGCAAGTATTCCTATCCATAAAGTGGAAAAACCGCGCGTCGGAATCGTCGGGGAAATTTTAGTACAATATCATCCGGATGCCAACAATCAGGTTATTAAAAATATTGAAGCTGAAGGCGGCGAGGCTGTTTTACCGGATATGTTGAACTTCTTTAATTTCTTTATTCTTCCGACCAAAGAAAAAAGCCGGCGGCTGGTTTACTCTAAAAAGAGAATTCTTGCTTCGCAGTTTGCACTGAAATTGATTGATAGTTATGCACAGAAAGTCAAAAAGGCGCTTAAAAAGTATCCCAAATTCGGTATGCTTTCTGATATCAACGAAATTGCAGCCAGCGCAGAAACCGTTTTATCCACCTGTAATACGACTGGTGAAGGATGGTTGCTGACAGGCGAAATGATTGAATTGATTAAGCATGGAGTACCCAATATTGTATGCGTGCAGCCGTTTGCTTGTCTGCCTAATCACGTTACAGGAAAAGGCATGATCAAGCAGATCCGGAAATTATACCCGCAGGCCAATATTGCGCCCATTGATTACGATCCGGGAGCCAGTGAAGTTAATCAAATCAACCGCCTGAAATTGATGATGTCTACCGCAAGAGAAAATGTTAAAAAACATAGGCAAAAACAATTAGGAATTCCGGAACCGGAGGCAAAACCTCATCGTCCGGAAATGAAAGACTCTATCACACAATAAGAAGTTTTGATATACAAACTTAAATGATCATACAATGAGTATCTATTTAAAGGAGTTAGATCGATGACAGTTTTTGAAGAACTGAAAGCAAGAGGGTTAATTGCCCAAGTAACGGATGAAGAAGAAATACGGAACCTCATAAACAATGGAAAAGCTGTATTTTATATCGGGTTTGACCCAACGGCAGACAGTCTGCACGTAGGCCACTTTATGGCCATGTGCTTAATGAAACGTCTTCAAATGGCAGGAAACAAACCCATTGCTCTGATCGGCGGCGGAACAGGCATGATCGGAGACCCTTCCGGAAGAACCGATATGCGGCCGATGATGACACAAGAAATGGTTGAGCATAATTGTGCCTGCATCAAAAAACAAATGAGCAAATTTATTGATTTTGAAGATGACAAGGCATTAATGGTGAACAATGCGGATTGGTTGTTAGATTTGAATTATGTGCAACTGCTGCGCGAAGTCGGAGGCTGTTTTAGCGTAAACAGAATGCTGACTGCAGAATGCTACAAACAGCGCATGGAAAAAGGCTTGTCCTTTCTTGAGTTTAACTACATGATCATGCAAAGTTATGACTTTTACATGTTATATCAAAAATATGGCTGTAACATGCAGTTCGGCGGCGATGATCAGTGGAGCAATATGCTGGGAGGAACCGATCTGATTCGCCGGAAACTCGGCAAAGACGCGTATGCGATGACCATCACATTGCTGTTGAATTCAGAAGGTAAAAAGATGGGAAAAACACAAAAAGGCGCCGTTTGGCTTGATCCTGAAAAAACCTCTCCTTTTGAATTTTATCAATATTGGCGCAATGTTGGGGACGCCGATGTATTAAAATGCTTGAGAATGCTTACCTTTTTGCCGTTGGAGCAAATTGATGAAATGGATCATTGGGAAGGCAGCCAATTAAATACGGCAAAAGAGATTTTAGCTTTTGAATTGACTAAAATGATCCATGGACAAGAAGAAGCAGAAAAAGCCCAACAGGCAGCCCGCCAAATGTTCCAGTCCGGCAATGCGGAAAATATGCCTAAAAAAGAATTGACCGCCGAAGATTTTACCGACAAAGCGATAGACATCATTTCGATGCTGCAAAAGTCCGGGTTGGTTCCGTCTCGAGCAGAAGGCCGCAGAGCGGTAGAACAAGGCGGTGTCAGCGTGAACGGAGACAAGGTAACAGACATTAAAGCAACCTATTCCATTTCAGATTTTCAAGGTAACGGAATCGTATTAAAACGCGGAAAAAAGAACTTTATTAAATTGACTGTCAAAAATTAAAATAGTGTAAAAATATGTATACACTAAAAAATATCGCATTTAAATTACTTATATGATATTCCGACAAAAAAGATGAACCTGTCTAAACAGGTTCATCTTTTTTAATCATCCAAAAATAAATCTCTTCTAGAATATTAGTCATCCTTTTTCTGAATGTTCCGAATAGACAGCGTCATTAACACACATCCAGACATACATAAAAGTGCAATCCAAAGTAATACACCGCCATGATCGCTTGTTTGCGGAGTAGTCGAGTCAACAGGCATCCACTTTGCATAAACAATTTTATCACTGTTCATGATAACAGAGCTCACACTTTCAGTTAAAGCCTCATCCGCATACCAGCCAGCAAAGATATATCCTGTACGTGTAGGGGTATATTCTGAAAGGGAAACCATTGTTCCAGACTCAAAACGGACGTTATCAATTTTATCTCCATCATTGGTATCAAATGTTAATGTATATATCGGATGAGGAGAAACTGTAACCTCGGTCCATTTTGCATATAGAATTGTATTTTGTATCACTTTATCAGAAGAAAAGTCCCACTTATTCTCGCATTCACGCTCTTTATACCATCCTTCAAACTGCCAACCTTCTTCAACAGGAGCCTCAGGTTCTTCGATGATATCGTTTGGAAGGATTCCCGTTAAACTTGCAGGCGCTATACCGTGTCCGTTTGTATCAAATACTACCGTATAAGTATCCACTTCTTGGGCAGTACTACTAAAATACTGATTATTTACAATGACGTCACGATCAATTATTGTTTCTTTTAAAAAAGGAGAGGCTTCTATTTCAGCAGCATTTTCCTCTTGTAAAGCCCAGTATTCATCCTCAGGAATTCCATAATCTGCCGGAACCAGTTCCTGGCTTGATTTCACAATTAATTTAACACTTTGCTTTGGATTTGCAATAAGGCTTCCGTTATAAAAAAGACTATTTGTACGGCCGATTGCAGCAACAAATCCACCGCAAATAGATATATTACTAACATTTTCTTCGATATTATCAGTATTTATAGTTTTTCCGGCGACAATACCGTACGATTGGGTTTCATAATAAGAGTCGTATGGTTGACTTTTTGCATACGTTGAACCATCTTCTATGACCACATTTCCGTTTAGAGAATGAATACCATAGACGGCAACGGTAGCCAAACCTCCATCTGCAAAAACCTTTGTTTGCTCGCCGCTTACCGTAATGTCACCATTTTCGCTGTAAATACCTCCACAGATGGATGATACAACTCCATCCATATTGCTAAGACACCCTGATGCGGTAACTTCTCCTCCATTTATCATGATATCGCTATCTGCAAAAATTCCGTATCCATAATCCCCTTCGCTAAGATTTGCAGCAGAGGAAATAATCTTTCCGCCGTTAATCGTAACGATTCCTTTTTGGGCACCTGTTCCACAGGTCATACCAGTATAATTACTTCTTCCGCCCTGTGCCATGACTTCACCGTCAAGAGTGATATTCCCTTTTACCGCATACAGTCCAGCGCTAAGATACCCTTCCGCACCGTATGAAAACACTTTGGAATCCTGTACAGTTAGGTCTCCCTCTGCACAAATTCCCATGCCAATTCCTTTTTCAGAAGTTACATACTCACATTGCTCTGTGTTTGCATAAACCTCTGCCTGGTTTTCAATAACAATGTTTCCTTGATCTGTTACGATTCCCGCACTTCTATCCGTAGCAGCTCCGCCGCTTGCAGTAATGCTGCCTCCTGAAATTAGAATATCTCCCAAAACATCTTCCGAACCTGCATAGAGGCTACTGCTGTCTTTCGTGTTATAATCAGTGCTATAATGAATATAACTGTTGCAAACCGCATTGATCGTTGAATCTTCAATATTGATTCCTCTTTCACCTCTGATAGCGGCACTATAATAACCGTTTGAAGCAGCGGCTTCCACTTTCGCACCTATAATACTAATATACTCGCCCAACATTCCGTAACTGCCAAAGCCATCCATAAACGAAGCTTCGCCACCAATAGAAGAGACTGTGACGCCTGGTTCAACATAAATTTCATTAGCTCGAATACCGCACGAAGAATAAACGTCCTCATCTTTTTCTGGTAATGCAGCTTCTGTTGTAGCAGTTAAACTACCCTCTGAAGACTGAAATGTTAGCGTTCCATTTTCAATATAAATTGCTGCAAATGTTGTATTTCCTGAGGGGACAACGCCTGCAATCTCAACAGTATTCTCACCAACTAATAAAATATTTAGGCTGCCTTTTGAATAAATACCGTAAGCATTATTTTCAGCTGTAATAACAGCATCTGAAAGGGTCAGTACGTTTTCATTCTCATCATAGGACACCTTTCCATTGCCCAAAATGTCATCTGCATTTTCAGATGTAACAGGGATTCCGGCTATAATTAAATCATAGCTATTAGAAGACCTTAAACCCAATGTGGTGGTTGATGTTTGATCGGTTGCAAAAACCACCAAAGGCAATAGGCCGCAGAGAAGAACAGTGCACAATAAAATACTCAGTAATCGTTTTACCATCATTGCATTTCCCCTTCAAAAATCAAATATTTTAACTTTTACTAAAACAGGCAAAACAACTTTGTTACATAGTTTTACCAATTTTATAAATAATTATAGCATGAAAACAGACAAAAATTAAGAACCTTACAAAATTGTAAGGTTTATTTTGCGAGCACATATTATTTTCTTTTTTACAGATAAAGTTCTCTCTTATGATTTTTATGGCTAACACTCTCCTTTTATACCTTGTGTGGAAAATTTTCTCAACAATTAATCTCTTTTCTACCAAAAACCAATCACACATTTTTCGTTATATTAAAAACCGGAAGGCATAAAACACACCTTCCGGTTATAATAAACAATGAATGACTTCAACAATACCTAAAATATACTTCTTTTTTATGCATATACTCGAACATAATCCGTTTCAGATATCATCAATGGTAAATATCGAATATCCGGAATGCGCCCGGGCCATCCTCCGGCATGAGACGTCACTTTTACATATAACTTTTCATGACAAATTGCAACAGGATCTGTTACTCTCCAAAACTCTTTTCCGTCAATATAGAAAACATACTCCGTATCTGTCCACTTCAACGAATAGGCATGATATCCATAATATATACCATCTATCTGAGGTTCAGGAAAACAGCCAATAGACTGATGCGCTTCATCATATCCATCCCAATGAACCGCATAGTTCACTCTGTCTGTCAAATAGTACGGAGACTCATAAATATCAATTTCGGCTCCGTCTCCGGCCGTTCCATCGATAGGCATCTGATATGGCATTAACCAAAACGCTGACATAACCCCTTCAAAGTCAGACATGCGGCACCGAATCTCATAATATCCATACGTTTGATCAAATTTTGAACTGGTGCGAACACCGCCTGCCCGATAAACATCCGTGCCGGAACCATCAGGACACTCCCCATAAGATACGGTCAAAATCAAATTTCCGTTTCCGTCCAAAAAGGCGTCTTCATCATTCCAGTAAATCTCTCCTCGATTCCACTCCGGACAGTGTTCCCATTTAGTTGAATCTAACTCCGAGCCATCAAAATCATCTTCAAATGTTACATGATACTCCGTTCCATCAATTGTTACACTGCTAGAATCCTCCGGGATCACTTCCAACCCAGTTAAACCACTATTCTTCACGGAAGACTCGTAAATTTGAGCCCCATCTGCAAGAGACAAACTATTCAAACTGCTGCACTGATGAAAAGCATACCGGCCAACCTGCGTCAGATCAGCGCTTTCTACCGTCTGCAATTTACGACAGCCCTCATATGAGCTACCGGGTAATTCCGTTATATTTTCTGACATCTTCACTGAAATCAGGTTTCCACAATCCGAAAATACAGCCTTCCCCATATTCTGTACATTTGTTAAACTTACAGATTCCAGATTATCGCAAGCAATAAAGGCACCGTCTGCAATATCAGTCGCTCCGACCTCTAAAGAGTCCACAAATCCATCACAACCACCAAAAGCGAACTCACCTATTGATTGTGTGCTGCTTAAATCAATGTTTTGTAACATTTTACAACGATAAAATGCCATCTTTTCAATATTTAATATACTTCCATTTTCTGTCGTAATTGTTGTTAACCTGTCACATCCAGAAAAAGCCTTTTCGCCTAAGTTCTCTAAAGGACCATGAAAAACAACTTCCCCTAATATGGAACAATTAGCAAAGGCACCTGCGCCAACCGTTTTTAAACTGGCTGGAAATTCTACCTTTGTTAAAAAACCATTTGATGCAAAAGCGCCATCTTCCACATATTCTAACGACTCACCCTCAAAAACAACCGTTCTCAAGTAGCGTGCTTGACTAAATGCTCCCTCCGCAACAGCCACCACAGGTTTTCCAGCTACATATGCTGGGACAACTAAATCCGTCTTTCCGCTGTTGTACTTTGTAAGAATAAGTTTTCCGTCCTGCTCTACATATTCAATCTTAGGATCATACCGGATCACTGCACAGGATGATAATAAACTCACAACCAGTACTACTACAAGCACCATACTAAGTATTTTTTTCATTTTTCTCCTCCTAAAAGTCTACAACTTTGTTGTCTTCATATGGTTATCATTTCAATATATCTCAACAACTTTTTCTGCTATTCTGCATAAGCTCGCACATAATCCGTTTCCGATACGACAGCCGGCAAGATTCCTGCTCCAGGCAAGTTCCCTGCCCAAGCACCGCCCTCAGCTGTTACTTTCATATATAATTTTTCATGGCTAATTGCCTTTGGATCTGTTACCCGCCAAAATTCCTGACCGTCTATATAAAAAACGTATTCAGCAGCGGTCCACTTCAATGCATAAGTATGATATCCGTAATATAAACCGTCAATCTGTACCCCTTGAGCCAAAGATTGATGTTCGATACCATATCCATCCCAATGAATTGCATAATTAATTGCATCAGTAGAATAAAATGGAGATTCGTAAATATCAATTTCTGCTCCGTCATTTCCTGTTCCATCTATCAACATCTCGTACGGCATCAGCCAAAAAGCGGACCAAACACCACCAAGATCCCCAAATCGGCATCGTATCTCATAATACCCATAGGTCTGATCAAACTTTGAACGTGTACGGACAGCACCCGTACGGTGAATATTTTTTTCAGTACCGTCAGGACTTTCTCCATAAGAAACCTGCAACACCAAATTACCATTTCCGTCTAAAAACGCATCATCATTATTCCAATACACTCCACCACCACGCCGCCATTCCGGACAATGCTCCCACTTGGACGAATCCAATTCCGATCCCGAAAACTCATCCTCAAATGTTTGATAGTAAACAGTACCGTCAATGGTTACACGATCAGTCTCTTCCGGAATGACCTCCAGGCCAGACAATCCGCTATTTTTTACTGAAGATTCGTAAATTTGAGCCCCTTCCGCAAGCGACAAACGATCTAAGCTGCTGCACTGATGAAAAGCATAACTTCCAACCTGTGTTAGTGCAGAACTTTCTACAGAATGTAATAACCGACACCCCTCGTAGGCACTCTCCGGCAATACGGTTAAACGCTCGGACAACTTGACAGACTCCAGCTTCCCGCAGTCTGAAAAGGCCGCTTTCCCCATATTCTGTACATTTGTTAAATCTACAGACTGTAAATTATCACAGGCGATAAATGCGCCGTCTTCAATTTCCGTCGCACCGATTTTTAATTCTCCTGCCAATCCGTCACAGCCACCAAAAGCCAATCGACCAATTCGCTGTGCGTTGCTTAAATCAATATCCTGTAAATCTTTACATTGATAGAAAGCTAGCTCCTCTATCGCTACAGCACTACCAGATGTCTCAATGGTAGTCAATCGATCACACTCTGTAAATGCTCCCTTTCCAATATATTGAAGACTGGAAGGGAATACAACTTTCGTCAAGTAACCATTGTTAGTAAAAGCATAGTCACCTACTCGCTCCAATGAGTTCCCCTCAAAAACGACAGATTTTAAAAACCGAACATTTTCAAATGCCCGTTCCGCAACAGCAACAACCGGCTTTCCTGCAACATATTCCGGAACCACAAGATCCGTCTTTCCGCTGTTATACTTTACAATTATTAATTTTCCATCCTGTTCTACGTATTCAATTTTGGTATCATATCGCACAACAGTACAGGCTGCAAGCAAACTAACAACGAAAGCAACGATCAACATCATACTGGTTATTTTTTTCATTTTTGCTCTCCCTTAATTTCATACTATTACAGTATAACATGAAAGCATTTGTCCGTCAACCACCTTTTTTATTTATGTTAATAATCACTAAAAACCTATCCGTATTTTGTCGTATTGACGAAAAAAGAGCGCCCCTCAGGAGCGCTCTTTTTATGACAATCTGTTTTTAAAATCCTGATAAGAAAACTGACGAATCAACTGACAATCTCCGGACTCCTCCATCACCGCGATCGCCGGAAGAGGAATCCCGTTAAAAGTGTTATTTTTAACCATAGAATAAATCGCCATATCCTCGAAAATCAGTCGATCTCCCACATGCAGCGGCGCGTCAAAAGAATAATCCCCGATCACATCGCCGGCCAGACACGTATTCCCGGCCAAACGGTATGAATAAGATTTTTCGCCAATATCCCCGGATCCCCGCAACGGCGGACGATATGGCATTTCCAATACATCAGGCATATGGCAAGCTGCCGAAGCGTCCAAAATGGCAATTTGTCGACCATTCTGAACAATATCCATCACGGTAGAAACCAAATATCCTGCATTGAGTGCAACCGCTTCTCCGGGTTCCAGATAAATCTGTAAACCATATTGCTGTTGGATATGACGAATACACTGTTCTAACAAATCGATATGATATCCTGGCCTTGTGATGTGATGTCCACCGCCGAAATTGAGCCACTTGATCCGCGAAAAATATTTACCGAATTTTTCTTCTACAGCCTGCAGCGTCACCTGTAAAGCATCCGCGTCCTGTTCGCATAACGTATGAAAATGAAGCCCCGTAACACAATCCGGAAGTTCTTGCAGTAAATCCGGAATAACGCCTAAACGAGAATAATCGCCGCACGGGTCATAAATGGCGTGCCCTTGCTGCGTAGAACATTGCGGATTGACACGAAGGCCGACTTCTTTGCCCGCGGCACGGGCTCTCTGGCCATACAAAGCTAACTGAGACAAAGAATTAAAAACAATGTGGTCACAAACTTCTAATAACGGATCAAAATCCGATTCCTTATATGCGGGAGCAAAAACGTGGTTTTCTTTTTTCATCATTTCTGCCCCGAGTTTTGCCTCATATAGACCGCTGGCAACGGTCCCGTCCAAATATTGTCCGATCAATGGATAAACACAAAAAGCCGAAAAAGCCTTTTGCGCTAAAAGAATCTTGGCTCCGGTGCGCAAACGAACTTGCTCTAAAATTTGTAAGTTTCGTTTTAGCGCCGCAATGTCAATCACATAGCACGGCGTAGGCAATTGCTCAAAGCGCATCAGTCAACCAACTCCGGATCAAAACTCTCCTGGAACGGAAGACCAAAACGACACAAGCAATCCATAAACGGATCGGGATCAAACTCTTCGATATTATGCACGCCGGGCTTATTCCATGTTTTCGTCAAAATCATGGCGGCACCGATCATGGCAGGAACCCCTGTGGTGTAAGCGACAGCCTGAGAGCCGACTTCTTTATAGCAGGCTTCGTGATCACAAACATTATATACATAATAAGTACGATCTTTACCGTCCTTTTTCCCGCGGAAAATACAACCGATGTTGGTTTTTCCTTTTGTCCTGGCGCCCAAAGTAGAGGGATCCGGTAAAACCGCCTTCAAGAATTGCAATGGAACAATCGGCCGGCCTTCATACATGATCGGTTCGATAGATGTCATGCCGACATCTTCCAAACACCGTAAATGATTTAAATAGCTCTCGCCAAAAGTCATAAAAAACCGAATTCTTTTAATTCCCGGAATATTTAAGGCCAAAGATTCAATCTCTTCATGGTGCAGCAAATACATATCTTTGGGACCGATCTCGGGGAAATTGTATACCCGCTTGATCTCCATGGGCTCTGTCTCAACCCAGTGCCCGTTTTCCCAGTAACTGCCGTTAGCGGAAACCTCACGAATATTAATTTCAGGGTTGAAATTCGTCGCAAACGGATAGCCGTGATCGCCAGCATTGCAATCCAAAATATCGATGTACTCAATTTCATCAAAATAATGCTTGAGCGCATAAGCACTGAAAACGCCGGTAACACCGGGGTCAAATCCGCTACCCAATAAAGCGGTAATTCCCGCCTTTTCAAAGGCGTCCCGATAAGCCCATTGCCAGCTGTATTCAAATTTTGCCGTATCTTCCGGTTCATAATTGGCAGTATCCATGTAGTGGGTTTTCGTTTTTAAGCAAGCATCCATGATTTTTAAATCTTGATACGGTAAAGCCAAGTTCATGACAATATCCGGCTGATAAGATTCAATCAATGCAACCAACTGGTCTACATTGTCGGCATCCACCTGTGCAGTGGTTATAACGGTAGACGTCTTTCCCTCCAACTTCTCCTTCAATGCGTCGCATTTGCTTTTGGTTCTGCTTGCAATACAGATTTCTTCAAAAACCTCGCTGTATTGACAACATTTATGAATGGCGACAGACGCTACGCCGCCGCAACCGATAATGAGTGCTCTGCCCATTTTAATTCTCCTTTATTTCCATACTTTTATTTCAAATATTATACTCGGTTTGCCAATGCAATCAGCATTTCACGAATGATTTTTCCGGCTACGGCCGTTGAAACGCCGCTCGGATCATAGGCCGGACTTAACTCATTCACATCACAGCCTACCACCTGCAATTGCTGGCAAATCATCGTAACATCTTTGCGCAGGGTGTCAAATCCGATTCCTCCGGCTTCCGGCGTCCCGGTTCCCGGAAAAACAGAAGGATCCAAAACATCCAAATCCACCGTCAAATATACAGGTCGGTTTTGCAACCGAGACAAAACTTGTTGCAATTCCGCTGTATCATACCGGTACATTTCCGTATGTCCCTGCTGCTGCCAGATAAATTCGCTACGGTCTCCGGACCGAATGCCAAATTGATAAATCGAGCCGTCTCCTACCAATTCATGACATCTACGCAGCACACAGGCATGAGACAACTTCTGTCCCAAATAATCATCCCGCAAATCAGCATGCGCGTCAAAATGAACAATCGCCAATTGTGGGTATTTGTCAAAAACAGCACGTACGGCCCCCAGCATTACCAAATGCTCGCCGCCGACCATAAACGGAAGCTTTCCGTCTTCTAAAATTTGTTTGGTACGACTCTTGATATCATCCAAAACCCGGACCGTGTCGCCAAAACAAAGTTCCAAATCTCCGCTGTCAAAAATTCGAAAATCGCAGAGGTCTGCATCCTGATACGGGCTGTAAGTTTCCAAACCGTATGACTGATGACGAATTTCCGGAGGGCCAAACCGTGTCCCAGGCCGAAATGACGTCGTACCGTCAAACGGTGCCCCGAACAACACAATATCCGATTCGGAATACTCACTGTCACATCCAATAAAAGTTTCTATATTTTTACTCAACATCTCGCAATAATTCCTCCACATAAACAGGCAGCGAAAAAGCGCCGGCATGAAGTTTGGTATTGTAATACCGCGTCTGAATTCCTAAACTCTTCCAAGACCCGGATTTTAAGTCTGCAACCGGATGATACTTCGTTGACGCAAAGCCAAACAGCCAATGTCCGGACGGATAAGTCGGAATATGCGCCTGATATACCCGACTGATCGGAAAACTCTCTACAATCCGGCGATGCGCACGCTGCATCGCAATCGCATCGTTATGATAAAATGGACTTTCGTGCTGGTTGACCATGATCCCTCCATGACGAAGGGCTTTACTACAGTTTCCGTAAAATTCTTTAGTAAACAATCCTTCTCCAGGGCCAAACGGATCCGTAGAATCAACAATAATCAAATCATATTCACTTTCTTTGGAGCGAACAAACTTGACGCCGTCATCATAAAAAAGATGCACGCGCGGATCGTCTAACCGGCAGGATACGGTAGGCAGGTACTGTTTACAAACCGCAACAACCTGTTCATCAATCTCCACCATATCAATTTGTTCGATGGAAGTATATTTTGTCAATTCCCGGACAACACCGCCGTCCCCAGCACCGATCACCAGCACACGGCGAATATTCGGATTGACCGCCATCGGAACATGCGTAATCATTTCATGATAGATGAACTCATCTTTTTCCGTCAGCATCATATAGCCGTCCAAAGTCAAAAAACGACCAAATTCTTCAGACTCAAATACGTCGATGCGCTGAAATTCACTTTCTCCGCTATAAAGCTGCTTATTGACACGAATCGAAAATTTTACATTGTCTGTATGGTTTTCCGTATACCAAAACTCCACGATTAAACCTCCGTAATTACATTTAAATAATTAACTTGGCTGTCTTCCGGTCCCGTCAGGGAACAGCCCTTCTCTTTTGCGTAGACAATATATTCCACAATCTGTTTGGTAACCCGCTCTCCGGGAGCTAAAATCGGAATGCCCGGCGGATAACACATCACAAACTCACTGCACACACATCCTGCAGCCTGTTCCAGCGGAACGCTCTTTTTCGCAGAATAAAAAGCATCTTGCGGAGTTAATACGACATCCGGCGCAATATACTCCTGCGTCATCATCCCCCGACAACTTTTTCGGAACCGACGGCGAACTTCCGCCATGGCGCTGACCAGCCGTTCAATATCACGCATCCGGTCCCCAACAGAAACATATGCTAAGATATTACCGATGTCTCCGAACTCTACCTGAATATCATACTCATCACGCAACAAATCATAAACTTCGATGCCGGCCAATCCCGTCTGAATGGTGTTGACAGCCAACTTGGTCACATCAAAATCATAAACGTCACGGCCATTAATGAGCTCTTTGGAAAAGGCATAGTAGTCTCCAATTGCATTGATCTCCTGCCGTGCGTATTCAGAAAATTGAGAGACCTTTTCAAAAATTTCTTCCCCATGCAAAGCCAAATTTCGGCGGGAAAGATCCAAACTAGCAATTAACAGATACGAAGCACTGGTAGTTTGCGTTAAATTGATGATCTGACGCATATAACCCGCGTTCACGGCTGGGCCACAAACCAAAAAAGAACTTTGCGTCAGACTTCCTCCGGACTTATGCATACTAACAGAGGCCATATCGGCACCGGCATGCATCCCGGAAACAGGGAGATTTTTACCAAATGAAAAATGGGTTCCATGAGCTTCATCCGCCAAAACCAACATTCCTCGCGCATGAGCATACTCGGTAATCGAACGAAGATCCGAACAAATGCCATAATAAGTTGGGTTATTGACTAAGACCGCTTTGGCATCGGGATTACAATCGATCGCATGCTTTACATCTTCCAAATCCATACCCAGTGAAATCCCCAGCCGGGGATCCACACCTGGATTGATATAAACCGGAATCGCTCCGCATAAAACCAGCGCATTGATGGCACTCCGATGCACATTGCGCGGCAAAATGATTTTATCGCCTTTTTTGCACGCATACAAAATCATGCTCTGTACGGCGGATGTTGTTCCGTTTACCATAAAGAAGGCGCTGCTGGCGCCAAACGCTTCTGCGGCCAGCTGCTCTGCCTGCGCAATCACGGAAACCGGATGGCACAAATTATCCAACGGCTTCATCGAATTGACATCGATACCAACACATTTCTCGCCTAAAAAAGCGGTCAACTCCGGATTCCCGCGTCCCCGCTTATGCCCTGGAACATCAAACGGAACTACCCGCATACTTTTAAATTGTTCTAACGCCTCATAAACCGGCGCCGACTGCTGCGTCAATCTTTCCAAACGATCATACCCTTAATAAATATTCAATCCGCTGTATATCTCTATCATTTCTCGCCGAAGCGCAGAGGTAATCCGCAACCGCTCCTGAGGCGGAACCTCGTATACATCCGTATTAAACAGATAATTTTGCAGATCAATCTCTTTGATTAACATCTTTGTGTGGAATAAATTCGCCTGATACACATTCACGTCTACGGCATCGTACCGTAAAAGTGTGTTTTTATCAATATAGTCCTGAATCGACGTAATATTATGATCCATAAATAATTTTTTGCCTGAAACATCCCGAGTAAAGCCGCGGACACGATAATCCATGGTAATGATATCCGAATCAAAGCTGTCAATCAAATAATCCAATGTGGACAACGGCGTAATTTCGCCGCATGTTGCCACATCAATATCAACCCGAAAGGTTGCAATACAAGTATCAGGATGATACTCCGGATACGTATGAACCGTAACGTGACTTTTGTCCAAATGAGCGACAATCGCCTCGCCGTTAACAGGCTGCATATCGCCTTCTGCAATCAAAAAAGTCACAGATGCTCCCTGTGGGTCATAATCCATTTTTGAAATACTCAATACATTAGCACCGATCATCGCCGTCAAATCCTGCATGATATTGGTGATTCGCTCCGAGTTGTATTGACCGTCGATATATTCAATATAATTTTGCTGTTCCCGCGCGCTCTTTGCGTAACAAACATCGTATATATTAAAACTTAAGGACTTTGTAAGATTATTAAATCCATACAGTTTGAGTTTGTTTTCCATATCAGTCACTCCAAATAAAAAAAGTGGCGCGCAAAAACGCACCACTATGGATAGACAAACAAATGCCGCAATCTTTGCGACAATACAGATTGCCATCACGGATTTACAGAGTCTATATAGCAAGCATCATGCTTACTACTCTTATTGACCGTTTCACAAGTTGATGTGCGTATAAAAGCGCAGCGGTTATAAAGTAACCAACTTATAAAATTCAGAACGAATGTCTCGTTCAATCAATAAGGCAACAGAAGTTGCCCCCGCTAAGCGGGTTCGGCATTTGACCCGGCTGTCCGTATGGCCTTTAACCTTTGAAAAGGTGGTCAAAACATCTGCTTTGGAAAGACTCTGATTTCAACCTGTACCGCACAGATATTGCTTTCCAATTGGATTCGATTTATTCTATCATGTTTTTCGATATTTGTCAAGAACTCCAGACAAAAAACAACAAAACAAACGAAGTTTTTACAGCTTCTTAACAAACGCTTCAGCGCGTATATAAAATCTGTCCCCGTTTGATCGTTTTTAATACGCGAATATCTTTTAACTTCTCAGCAGGCACCTTCAACGGATCTTGATCTAAAACAATAAGATCCTCTACTTTTCCGGGCCGGATACTCCCTTTTTCATTTTCCTCAAAATATTGATAAGCCGCATGAACAGTAACAGCCTTTAAAGCGGATAAAACATCAATCCGCTCCTTTTCACCTAATAAAACGCCGCCCTTTGTCTGTCTGCATACAGCACTCCAAACCGTTTGTAGCATATCCGGTTCAATGACCGGCGCATCTTGATGAAAAGTAAATAAAATCCCGCGTTGCAAAGCCTCTGCAGCCGGAGAAATGTCCGCTGCGCGCGACAACCCGAAATTCTGAATATGCACATCTCCCCAATGGTAAACATGAGCAACAAAAAAGGATGGAATGATTTGCCATTGCTTTACTTCATCCAACTGATCAATACCCAGGAACTGCGCATGGATCATCACCGGCCGTTCCGGCTTTTGGGGAGCAAGACGAACCGCATCGATAAACTGTTGACAAGCACGGTCTCCGTTGCAGTGCGCCAGAATTTGAGTATGCTGTTTTGCGGCATCCGTTACACTGTCTAAAACATCTTCGTCATGCATCGTCGGATATCCGAAATATTCCGGCTGTCCCACATAAGGAGTACGCATCCAAGCTGTTCGGCCCTGCGGAGATCCATCCAGAAAGATCTTCATTCCTCCGACCTTAAAACAACCATGATATTTTTTGATATTCTTTTCAAAAGCAGACACATACGCCGCATATGCCGCATGCTCCGGAAACCCTACCACATCCGCACGGAATATATGCTGTTCCAATAAGGCCCGATAAACCGGAATTAACGGTTCAACAATCATACCATCCTGAATCGTTGTAATGCCGTAAGAAAAATAAACATCCTGCGCCTGACGATAAGCATCGATCATGGTCTGGATGTCCGGCATAGGAATCTTGCGCAGATTTTGGACAAAATCTGCCTCTTCCATATACCCGGTCAACCGTCCGTCTCGACGCTCAATCAAACCTCCGGAAGAAGACGGCGTCTGTTCCGATATGCCTAATCGCTGTAATGCACAGGAATTAAAAACGCCCATATGTCCCGACTTATGCTGCATGACAATGGGATGCCGTGTACTAACTTCATCTAAATCTACCCGCGAAAGATGCTTTTGTTCCGGCAGAAGATTGTGATCATACTGACTTGCCGTAACCCACTGCCCGTCGGGGATTTTTCTTTGCTGTATAAAAGCCGCAATCCGATCCTGTATTTGATCAACCGACGTCAGCCCCTCTACTGACACCTGTAAAAACGTATTGGCATAAGAAGTCAAATGGCTGTGTGCATCAATAAAAGACGGCATCAATACCTGCCCATGCAAATCAAAATATTCGGCATCCGTCCTGTTTTTATCTAACGACTTACCGGAACCGACCTCTAAAATTCTGCCGTTTTCGCAACAAAGCCAATCTGCGTACAGCGGCTGTTCCATGGTAATAATCGTTCCATTGTAGTAAATTCGTTTCACTTATGTTCTCCCTTCACGTAACGGCATTTTTTTCATTTTCGCATAGGGTCGTGGATATCGATCAGGCGTGTCTGCTTTTTTATCAATCACAATATTTTGCCGTAGACTGCCATCTGAAAGTTGAAAACAATCCGCAGACTGTATTTGTCCGCCTAATACCGCAATTCCATACGCTGCACTTTTTTGTTCTTCCTCTGCGGCGGCGCCCTTCATCGCAATCATTCGGCCGCCCACACGAACAAACGGCAGACATAATTCTGCTAAAATACAAAGTTCGGCAACAGCACGGGAAACAACGACATCAAATTGCTGACGGTACTGCGCCTGTTTGGCAAATAGTTCCGCCCGACCATTCAAAGTCTGAACACCTCTTAAATGCATTCGCTCAGCACAATCCGATACAAACTGCAGTTTTTTTGCAATCGAATCCAATGATACAATCTGCAAATCCGGCCGCACAATCGCAAGCGGCAGACTGGGAAATCCGCCTCCGCATCCAACATCCAAAACCCGAGCACTTTCCGGAATAAGATTGGCAACCTTTAAACAGTCTGAAAAGTGCTTTACAATAACCTCTTCCGGATCGGTCACCGCCGTCAAATTCAATGATTGATTTTTCTGTATTAAATATTGATACAACTGCTCAAAATCTGAAGCAAATGCAAGATATTTTTCTAATCCGTTTTGTTGGAATAAATGTAAAAGTAACTCCTCAAACAATATTAACAACTCCATTTATTCGTCTTTAATTTTATTATAACCAACGTTTGTCGCCCTGTCAATATCCTGTGCCTACAAATCTATCTCAACAATACGGTTTTATCCTATTTTGCGCATATTCCAATTTTTTATGTCTACCCCGTCCTTAAATTTTTGCATAAAAAAATAAGAGATAATACATCCAGCAAATACGTACGCTCCGGCACGCCTATTGGCACACCACGTATCTGTTGATATCTGTTACCTCTTATTTGTCTAAATAAAATATTTGACACCGACCGGCATCAAAATCAAAAAGTCCCGATCGATAAAATCGGAAACGCAGAAAAGTCTTTATTATTTTTATGCAGATATTTTATCACAAAAATCGCAATTTGTCAACATCTGTCACCCGTTTTTTCGTTACGTTTTTGTGACAGACTTTATAAAAGCATATTGACTGATCTACTTTTGAAAGTAATTCCTGTTAAAAAAACACAATGGGGCGCGCAAATCCTGCGCAACCCCATTGTATCATCACTTATTCAGATTGCTCCTGATGCTCGCTGCACCTTGCGGAGCAATGGCTGCACCCACACCCGCAGCCGGAACCGCCACGTTTATGCCTCCGGCGCAAAACGATAATAGCCGCAGCAATCAGCACAATAACAAAAACGGATACAACAATCGTTCCCCAATATTGAACTAAAAACTCAATCATTTTTTCCTCCTTTTATGCCTTCTGTTTCGCAAGCAGCGTATGTCCTGTGCGATACGGCCGGACAAGCATAAATACAACAAAGGCAACAATTAAAATAGCGGCAATCGTTCCAATCACGTTTCCGGCTCCAATAAACCAAGCGCCTAACTGGTAGACCGTCAACGACATGGCATAGGCAAACACACATTGGTAGCCGATGGCAAACAAAGTCCATTTTGCACTGTTCATTTCACGTTTGATTGCCCCCATCGCTGCAAAACAAGGTGCACAGAGCAAATTAAACATCAAAAAGGAATAAGCGGAAAGCGGTGTAAACGCAGCACGCATATTTGCCCAGATCTGCCACCCGTTTTCAGCAACTTCTTCAAAGCCTCCGTATAGAACACCGAAAGTTCCTACAACATTCTCTTTTGCAATCAACCCGGTAATGCTGGCAACGGCACTTTGCCAGTTTCCCCATCCCAACGGAGAAAAAATCCAAGCGATTCCACTGCCGATCACAGCAAGGATCGAATTGTTCAAATCGGAAACCATACCAAAGCTGCCGTTTTCAACGCCAAACCCTTGTAAGAACCATAACACTATTGCAGAAAGCAGGATAATGGTTCCGGCCTTTTTTATAAAGGACCAACCACGCTCCCACATCGAACGCAGTACGTTTCCGACTGTCGGCCAATGATACGCCGGCAGTTCCATAACAAACGGTGCAGGGTCTCCGGCAAACATTTTTGTTTTTTTCAGCATAATGCCGGAAATAACAATCGCGGCAATTCCAACAAAATAGGCACTTGGAGCAACCCACCAGGCACCGCCGAACAACGCACCGGATATCAATGCGATAATCGGTAATTTTGCACCGCAGGGAATAAAAGTGGTAGTCATAACCGTCATTTTTCGGTCTCGGTCATTTTCGATGGTTCTGGAAGCCATAATTCCCGGGATTCCGCACCCCGTACCAATCAGCATGGGAATAAAGGATTTACCGGACAACCCAAATTTGCGGAAAATGCGGTCCATCACAAAAGCGATTCGGGCCATATATCCACAACTCTCTAAAAAAGCCAAGAATAAAAACAGTACTAACATCTGAGGAACAAAGCCAAGAACTGCGCCAACACCGCCGATAATTCCATCTAATACCAGACTTTTGAGCCAATCTGCACAGCCAACGGCATCCAGGCCGTTTTCGACTAAAACCGGAATTCCGGGAACCCATATGCCGAAATCAGCCGGATCCGGCTCTTCTATGGCAGATGCCTGCTGATACGTTGTATAATCAACAAAAAACTCTTGTTCAACATTTCCGTTATCATCATACAAATAGGCCGTTGTTGTCAAACTTTTTGCTTCTTCCGAGTCAAGATCGATCCCCGATTCTTGTGCAGCCGATTCAAAAGCAGCTGTCTCGGCTCCCGGAATGATATATTCTTCTGCGGCTGATTCATAATCTGCAGAGCCAATCCCTAACAGATGCCATCCATCACCAAACACGCCATCATTTGCCCAATCGGTGGCCCATGTTCCGACGGTGGTTACCGAAACAAAATATACCACAAACATCACCAGCGCAAAAATCGGCAATGCCAGCCATCGGTTTGTAACAACACGGTCAATTTTGTCGGAAGTGGTTTGTGCGCTTTTCTTTTTTTTCTGATAACAACTTTTAATCACGGATGCAATATAAAGGTACCGCTCGTTAGTGATAATGCTCTCCGCATCATCGTCCAATTCGGTTTCCGCTGCCCGAATATCTTGCTCGATATGCTCTGAAACGGCTTTATCAATCTTTAATTTTTGAAGAACTTTTTCGTCTCTTTCAAAAATTTTTATGGCATACCAGCGCTGCTGTTGCGCAGGTAAATCATGGACAGCAGCTTCTTCGATATGCGCGATAGCATGCTCAACAGGGCCGCTAAACCGATGCTGCGGAACCGTTTCTCCCGTTCCGGCAGCAGTAATTGCCGCCTCCGCCGCCTGCATAACTCCGGTTCCTTTCAGCGCCGAAATCTCTACAACCGGACAGCCCAACTGCCGAGACAGTTCTTCAGTATGAATTTTGTCTCCTTTTTTCCGAACGATGTCCATCATGTTAATTGCCACAACAACAGGAATACCTAATTCCGTTAACTGCGTTGTTAAATAAAGGTTCCGTTCCAGGTTTGTTCCGTCTACAATATTCAAAATGGCATCCGGACGTTCATTGACTAAATAATCCCGAGCCACAACCTCTTCCAATGTATACGGAGATAAAGAATAAATACCCGGCAAATCCATAATAGAAACATTACTATGTTTTTTTAACTTGCCACGTTTTTTTTCAACCGTAACTCCGGGCCAGTTTCCAACAAATTGATTGGACCCTGTTAATGCGTTGAATAGTGTCGTTTTTCCGCTATTGGGATTTCCCGCAAGCGCAATTCTGATTTCCATACCATCTTCCTTTCTAATCACAGTTAGATAAGCCTAACCATTGAGCAAAAAAATATTCTTTACTGGACCTCTATCATCTCGGCATCGTTTTTCCGGATAGATAATTCATAGCCTCTTACCGTAACCTCCATAGGATCCCCCAGCGGTGCAACTTTTCGAACATGGATCATGATCCCCTTTGTAATTCCCATATCCATGATACGCCGTTTAACCGCACCTTCGCCGTGCAATTTGACAACAGCAACTGTTTGCCCGACAGGAACCTGCTTTAACGTTTTCATAACCTTTCCTCCCTCTCTGATAAGTTTTGCTAAACCATAATCTTCCCCGCCATTTCCCGGCTGACCGCAATCCGAGAATCCTTGACATTTACAATCAGATTTCCGCCGATTTCAGATACAATCGTAATTGTTGAACCAACAACAAATCCCAAGTTTTCAAGATGCATACGCACTTCCGGTTTTCCTCCGACTTTCTTGATAATATTCTCTTCGCCTACAGGGGCTAAAATTAACGGCATCATACGACCTCCTCCCAACGAGTCATCTATTAGGTTAGCAAAAACTAACTACATATAGGTTAGCACAGACTAACTAATTTGTCAAGACGGTTTTCAAAAAATTTACAATCTATTTTAAATAAAAAAAGAGGACGGGGTTTTGCTTGTATTAAACAAAACCCCGTCCTCTTCAAATTTTACTAAACTCGCTTATTTATTGTGATGCAAGCAATTGATCCGGTGCATATTGAGCCACTACCGCATCATTCATTTGTACATCCAGTGCCTGAGTCCAAGATTGAACAAGTTCCGAACACCGTGTATTCGCCTCTTGCCTGCTCACATAAGAAGCCGCCTCTTCAAATCGATCGCTGACATCCGTACGCTGTATAATCCAACAGCCTAAACTATTCTCCAGATAAGCCAATTCATTGACTTGTATTTCAAATACTTTTTCCGCAACATCAGAAGGATACGTATATACTGTATCGGTCTCAAAAGAACCGTCACGGTCAATCACACAGCCCTGCAATAAAAGCTGGTTAAATTCTTCTGCAGATTCTCGAGTCTGGCTGGTATAAAGATCCATTTCTTCCTGCGACACATAATCTGCACTGTACTGCTGAATTGCATCTTCCATCGAAAGCTGTCCACTTTGAATCTGCTCATAATATCCTTTCATTTGCTCCTGGATCGATGAGATCTCCTCTTCACTCAAAGACTGACCGTCATATCCGGCTGTATATTGAATCACATAACGGAATCCGGTATAATCCGATTGAAAAATTTCTCGTGCATCTTCAGCAGACACTCGATTCTGTCCGGCAGCCCCGTAATAATAGTCATACACCATATTTTGCTTATAAAAACTAGTCGCATACAACCACCGCAACTGCGATTCGGTAATGCCAAGCTGTGTGCAATATCCGGCAATATCTTCCGGCGTATATTCGGTTTTTAATCCGGTAGCAATATCAGACAACTGGACTAAAGTCAGATCTAACCCCAACTGCTGGAATTGTTGGTCAATACAATAAATTTGAAGATAATTCTCTCTGGTTCTCTCCAAAATCAATTCCCGAAGTGTTTCGCCGGTTAAAACGGCTTCATTTAAAGCTTCTTCAAAAGATTTTTCAGGCCAGCGCATAGAGGCCATCTGCTGGTAGTAATCACGATTCTGCAAAGCAAGGAACTGATAAGGAACAGCAGAATAGGCGGTTCCGTTAATAACGGCTCCTGATTCTTGCTGTGAAAAATCCGAAGCGATGCCGATTGCCGTAAACCCGGCTTCTTTTAATTCAGGAACCCGTTCCTGCAACCGGGTCAAAACCTGATCATAAACATCTGCCCCCGCAATACCATTGGACAACACCAGACAATCCTGCGGAACACCTGTTTCGGGAAAGGCTGTTTCGGGTGCAAATTCCCCTGTAAAAGCGCCCTCTATCTCAGTCTTTTCTTCGGAATCGGAAACAGAAATCTTCACGCCGCATACATTGGAATCCGCAGCTGAAAACGTATACAACAGGTCCAAATAATACACGGTGTCCGATATCGTCACATCGACCGATGCCGTATAAGAATCGCCGCTGCGCGTTGTATCTACAGAAAACGCCATGGCCGGCATTTCAATTTTTCCGGCACATCCGTCATCACCCCGGTAAAAAGAACAATCCAGCACAGATTCTCCGCTATCGGGGTTAGTAACAATTAAACTCTGCCCGGAATTGTTATAGCATTTATAGACAACCTGACGACAATAATCGGGATTGGAGGAGTGCAAAAGAAAATCATCTTCTACAATTCCGGCCTCGCATACAACGCGCCGCCAAGTAATTTGTGCGTCATACTCATTCAACGTTGCAAGTGTATTGGCCAAATACTGATCTAATGTTCCGGCTAAAATACCATCATTATCAAACAAAATCTGCTGTAAAATGGCTTTCGTTCGTTCGGAACTGTTTTGAATGGCTGTGAATAATGAAGACATCAGCTTGAGGGTGTTTTCTTTATCCATCGTCAACGTAATCTCTTTAGCAGACACATCTTGTCCGTCAACCGTTACAGTAGTGTCTTTAGCTGATATTTTAGAATAAACATCCTGATAAGCACTGGTAAAAAATGTTGTAAAAATATTTTTTACATCCGTTTCTGTTTGAGCAGAAAATAAATCCGTCGGGACATATTCTGTCAGCGGAACCTGCACAGGCTGATCTAAAATCCTAGTCCAGTACAAATCTGCAGAACTCTCCGAAATACGAAGTTGTAATACATCCTGATCGAAACCTTCAAACCCGGAAATATCTACGGCAAAGGTCCCATCAGCTATTCCTCCATTCACAGAAAGGCCGCTGCTTTGTACCGGAATCTGTACATCCGATAACGTAAAGGTCGAAAATCCTCCCTCCGCAGAAAAAGAGCCTTGCTGCGCCTTTTGCTGCATTTGCTCCGGCAATACCGCGGTAAAGATGCTTTTTATTGCAGTTTCGGGAGAAACCTTATAGGGCTCATTGCTCCCCTGCATAAAAAAACGCGTTTTTGAACTGCTGCAAGAACATAGAATCACCGCACAGCAAACAAGCAATGTGCATACGGCAACCATCATGATACGTCTTTTCATAAAGACCTCCTGTTAATCTGTATGTTTGGCGATAAAATCCACAAACCGCTGCGGTAACGGGGAATCAAATTCCAACCACTGCCCGGTTGTTGGATGGTGAAATCCAATCACTTTAGCATGTAATAACTGTCCTGTTAAATATTTTTTGTCAATGTTTCGAGGACTATACACCGGATCCCCAAATATGGCGTGACCTCGGTAAGCCATATGAACGCGAATTTGATGTGTCCGACCGGTTTGCAATCGAAACTCTACCAAACTGCTGTCCCGCAAGGACTGTAAAACCCGGTACTCTGTAACCGCATTTTTTGAGTTTTTTTCCGTAACCGCCATCCGTTTACGATCCCGTGGATCTCGTCCGACCGGTAGATTTATCACGCCGGATGGCTCCTTTAAATGCCCGTATACAATCCCATTATAAATTCGTAAAAAAGAATGTTGTTTGATCTGCTCAGCCAAATTTAGATGGGACTCGTTTGTTTTTGCAACAATTAAAAGACCCGAAGTGTCCTTATCAATTCGATGGACAATTCCGGGTCTGATAACACCGTTTATCCCGGACAGTGAATCGGCACAATGGTACAACAACGCATTGACAAGCGTCCCCGTATCATTTCCAGCAGCCGGATGAACCACCATTCCCTGCGGCTTGTTGACCACAAGCAATGCATCGTCCTCATAAACGATATCCAACAAAATTTTTTCAGCACTGACGTTCAGCGGCCGAGGTTCCGGAATCTGTACCGAAAACACATCCGACTGCCGCACTTTATAATTCTTCCCTTGCACCGTTCCGTTCACTAAAACGGCTCCCTGTTCAATCAAGGTTACCGCAGCCGAACGGGTAATAGATGCCTGCTGTGCAATATAAGTGTCTAATCGTGTTCCGACGTCCGCTTGCTGCGCGAAGAATTCCATTCAATAACCTCGCCTTTTGAAAAAATATAGCAAATAATAAATACAATGGCTCCACAGGTAATAAAAATGTCTGCAACATTGAAAATGGCAAACGAGATAAACTTGAGTTCAAACATGTCTACGACATATCCCCAAACGCACCGATCAATCAAATTCCCCAGTCCGCCTGCCACAATAAACATGGCACAAATCCCGGCAAGCAAACCACGAATCCGCCCTGTATACAACAAAAATAACAGGAAAATAGAGAACAAAATCGTTGCGATAATAAAGAACCAGTTTTTCCCGGCCAGAAAACTAAACGCCGCACCTGTATTTTCACAGTAATGTAAATCCAGTATTCCGTCAACCACAGGGATGACGGATACCGGCTTTACATATAAAACGACTAAATACTTCACAAACTGATCAATCAAAACAGCAAGTAAAATACCGATGGAAAAAAGCACATTGCGTTTTAACAAACTTCTACTCTTCATATATTCTCAACAACATGCGCACATCGGCTGCAAAGCGTGGGATGATCGGCATGTTGTCCGACAGTGGTGCTGTAAGTCCAACACCGCTCGCATTTTTGACCTTCGGCTTTGGCCACCTCGATCTTCTTTTCCGCTCCCTGTTTCAGGCTCACGCCCGAAACAATAAACAGTTTGGGCAATACTGCTTCATATCCACACAAGAACTCGTAATCCGAATCCGAACAGGTAATGCAAACCTGCGCCTCTAACGGTTTTCCGATCAGTTTCTCATTTCTTGCAGCTTCTAAAGCACCATTCACTTCATCGCGCAAGGCAATCAAACGATCATAATCCGCCAAGGTATTTGCGTCTAATTGATATTGCTCATAAGGATGAACAAACTCATTCAACATCACATTTTCCGGATTATCGGATGAACGATGCGGCATTGCCTGCCAGATTTCATCTGCGGTAAAGCTGAGAATAGGCGCCAGCATCCGAACCATGGCATCTAAAATCAAGAACATTGCCGTCTGGGCACTGCGGCGCTGAAGGCTGTTTTTACCGTCACAATACAACGTATCTTTAATCACATCCAGGTAGAAGTTGGACATTTCTACAACACAGAAATTCCGAATCGCGTGATAAACGATATGATATTCGAAATCATCGTAGCCTTTTTTGACCTTAGCCATCAAATCATTCAAACGTGAAATGGCCCATCTGTCCAACTCAGACATCTCAGAAGCCGAAACGGCTTCGTCCGGGTTAAAGTCATTCAAGTTGCCCAGGATATATCTTGCCGTATTACGGATTTTCAAATATGCCTGTGAAAGCTGTTTAAAGATCTCATCCGAAACACGTACGTCTACCCGATAATCTGATGCAGCGACCCATAAACGCAATAAGTCGGCTCCATATTTTTCAATCACTTCTTCCGGCGCTACAGCATTGCCCAGCGATTTGTGCATGGCCTTGCCTTGTCCGTCAACCGTCCATCCGTGCGATAAGACCATCTTATACGGCGCACCTTCGCCTTTAGCTCCCACAGCAGTTAACAAAGAAGACTGGAACCAACCACGATATTGGTCAGCGCCTTCCAAATAAACATCAGCCGGCCAATGGCCCTTTTTCTGTGTTTCCAAAACTACAAAATGAGAAGAACCGGAGTCAAACCAACCGTCCAGTGTATCCTGTTCCTGCTCAAAATGGATACCGCCGCAATGCGGGCATTTGAACCCGGAAGGAAGAATCTCTTCTGCCGAACGCTCATACCAAGCGTTGGAACCTTCCCGTGCAAACAACTCAGAAACAGCTTCGATCGTCTCGTCGGTACAAATCGGCTTTCCACAATCTTTACAATAAAATACCGGAATCGGCAAGCCCCAATGACGCTGACGGGAAATACACCAGTCAGCCCGTTCGCGAATCATCTGGATCATCCGCTGTTCACCCCATGCAGGAGACCACTCTACCTGCTCACAAGCTTTTACAGCCTGATCTTTAAACGCTTCAACAGAACAGAACCACTGTGGTGTGGCGCGGAAGATAATCGGGTTTTTACATCTCCAACAATGCGGATATTGGTGCACAATCTGCTCACTGGCAAACAGCGCTCCGCTTTCTTTTAAATCTGCCAAAATGACGGCATTGGATTCATCATATTTTAATCCGGCATATTTCCCAGCATCGGCAGTCTGATATCCCTTATCATCAACCGGAACAATCATATCCAAATGATACCGCATTCCGGTAATATAGTCATCGGCACCAAACCCGGGAGCGGTATGTACGCAGCCGGTACCGCTTTCCATCGTAACATAGTCGGCAACAACCAACAAGCTATCACGATCCAACAACGGGTGCTGCGCTGTCATATATTCAAAGTCCGTTCCTGAAAAATGCTCAACAACTTCGTACTGATTGATACCGCCTGCAGCCATCGTTTTCTCCAACAAAGCTTCTGCCACGATATAAAACTCGCCGTTGTCCGCTTTTACTAATACATAATCTGCAGAAGGATGCAGCGCAATCGCTAAGTTGCCTGGAAGGGTCCACGTCGTTGTCGTCCAGATAATAAAATACATCCGGCTGATATCCCCGTAAGAAGATAGTTTACCCTGATCGTCTTTTACCTGGAACTTAACATAAATAGACGTACACGGATCGTCCTGATACTCAATTTCGGCCTCGGCCAAAGCGGTCTCATCGCTCGGACACCAATAAACAGGCTTTAAACCCTTGTAGATATATCCCTTTTTATACATCTCGCCAAAAACGCGAACTTCCACAGCCTCAAACTCCGGAGACATCGTCAAATACGGATGATCCCAATCACCCAAAACGCCCAACCGAATGAACTGCTGTTTTTGAATATCCACAAAATTTTCAGCGAATTTCTGACAAGCGTCCCGGAACTCGGGAATTGTCATTTTTTTCCGGTCTAACTTGTTCTTTTTTATAATCGCGCTTTCGATCGGCATCCCGTGATTGTCCCAACCGGGAGTATATGGAACTTGATATCCTGAAAGAGATTTATACCGAATAATAAAGTCTTTGAGTACTTTATTCATCGCTGTCCCCATGTGGATACTTCCGTTTGAAAACGGAGGTCCATCATGCAATACAAACATCGGGCACTCCTTGTTCTTTTCAAGAAGCTTCTCATAAACCCGCTGCTGCTGCCATCTTTCCAAAAATGTCGGTTCTCTTTTCGGCAGACCTGCCCGCATAGGGAAATCCGTTGCCGGAAGATTCAAAGTCTCATTATAATCCATGGATATAAAAACTCCTTCAGAAATCTATTATTTATTCATCGTCTTCATCATAAAAATCATCGTCATCATCGTCATCATCGATGAAGAAACGCGATGCTTTACGGGGCTTTGTATGGTTCTTTCTGCGACTCTTCGCATCTCCGTCGCCAAACAGATCCCGAATCTTATTTTCTCGAACATCCCGAGCTTCTTCAGCGTTTTTCTCATTTTGAACACGCCGCCGAGTCGATTCTTTAATTAAAAAATCGTCATCATCTTCATCGTCATAATCATCCCCGATAATGTCCAACGCCTTATTGATTTTTGCCCGCGTAGCAGCCTTAGACACATCTGCAATTTTTGTAACTGTCGGGATGACCTTTGTTTCCTCTGCCGGAGCCTCCTCAAACGAAACAGACTCAGGTTCTTTCGAAACAGACGGCTGAGGCTCTGCGATCCGCACTCCGGCCAAAGACTCTTTGGCAATCTGCGGTAAATTATTCAAATTTTTAATATGTTCTTCATAAATGGACAGCATCTTAGACTTAAAGTTTGCAATTTCATCCGACAATGCATTCTTCTCTGCACGCTGCTTGTCAGCCTCTGCAGTTGCTTCGTTAGCAGCCTTAACGGCATCCTCTTTAATTTTAGCGGCTTCTTTTTCGGCCTCTGCAATCATTTTTGCAGAATTCTCCTTAGCCAGCTGCATGACTTCATCATAACTCTTTTGTGTATGAAGCAACGTTTGCTTCCACTCTTCCTGCTCGTCCCGGAAGTTCTCCAATTTTTCACTCAGCGCCAATACGCGGCGACTCAAATTATCCCGCTCTTCGATCAATGCAGTATAATCAACTAAAATTTCATCCAAAAAAGCTTCTACTTCTTCTGCTTTATACCCTTTTCCGTGCGAAAACTCTTTGGTTTCAATGTCTCGCGGTGTTAACATACTCTCCAACTCCCCCAATAATCTATTGATATTTTTTTATCGGAACTTTCAATCTGCCTTTTCCTGTAACAGAACATTCGTCGGGATTTTGTGCAATCAAATATTTTCCGCTGCCACGAATCGTCAAACGATCTCCCAAGCTCAAATGTTTTGTAGTATCCGTAACGACGGCTCCGTTAATCAAAACTGTTCCGGAAAGAATCCGTTCACAGCTCTTTTTTCGCGAAGAATTTGTTATGGACGCAACAAAGCAGTCAAGCCGATTCGATGTCACCAGGCAAACCGTCTCTAAAAACTCTTGTTTGCTCTGAACCACACTGCCTTCCGGCAACCGTTCTACCCGACAAGAAGCATGACCGATGCGCGTTAGATTTTGCAACAGATACTCGCACATAACATCACAAACCGCAATATATGCGCCATCAGAAACAACTGAAATATCTCCGATAACATCTCGTCGAATACCCAAGCCCAAAAGGCTGCCCAAATAGTCACGATGTGTCAGCGGTCGATCCGTTAAGCCAACGCTTACCCATAAAATACAATAAGGGAAAACAGCATACTGTCGGTCAAAGTCCGAGCCAAAAACACCCAATATTTTGCGCCGCCCCGGTTCTATTCCGCCTTCAAAATCAAAAACAACCTTTCGCTTATTCAACAATGCAAGGGCGGTCTGCTGCTCCTCCTCAGACAAAAAGGAAGTATATGCCACTCCGTTTCTGTCTGCGGAGGATATCAACTGCTCTACCTTTTTTACAAAGATGTCATTCATGAATCAATACTCGTTGTCATTGTCCATTTCATCAAAAATATTACCGGTAATCTCAACCCCGCCCGGAATAATCAAAAAGGTGTCATCAGCAACCTTTTTTACCTGGCCGGCAAGCGCATAAGCAACGCCGCTCAAGAAGTCGACAAACCGTTTGGTATCTTTTGAAACCAATTCCAAATTTAAAATAACGGTCTTTCTTCTTAACAGATGATCCGCAATTCCCAAAAGTTCATCTCTGCCTGTCGGCTTTTCCAATACAAACTCCGGCTTTGGTTTTTCGGTACGAAGAGCCGGACGAGAGGAAGACGAATGAGAAGAAACGTTTTCCTCCTCTTCTTCTACATAATCATTATCCAATTCGTCATCTACGTCTTCGCCTAAAAGTTTTTTAAATACGTTCATTTTTCTCTTCCTTTCAAATCAAAAAATATATATCATAATTTTATGAAGCAAATAAATACGAACCGATTCGAACCATGGTTGAACCACATTCAACGGCTTCTTCAAAATCATTCGACATGCCCATTGACAAAACGTCCATCTCAATACCCGGAATGGACAAAGATTTCATTTCGTCAAAAACAGCCCGCATTCGGCGATAATAATCCAGATTTTTCTCGATTGGCATGATCGACATAAGACCCTTTACATGTACATGCGGCATAGAAGCGATAGCCTCCAACAGCGGCCTCGTTTGTTCCGGAGAGATTCCAAACTTACTTTCTTCATGCGCAACATTAACTTGAACCAAAATATTTACGACTTTATCCAGTTGTGCCGCATGCTTTTCAATCTCGGCTGCCAGTTTTAAAGAATCTACCGACTGAATCAAATTCAAGTTTTTTATAGATAATAATTGCTTTACCTTGTTGGTCTGCAAGTGACCGATAAAGTTCCGCTTGCAATCAAGCAAAAGAGGATCTTTCTGCAACAAAGCCTGAACATGATTTTCACCTATTTGATCAATTCCGGCTCGAATAGCATCGTTCGTTTCCTCTATGGTGTGATATTTGGTAACTGCCACCAACGTCACATCATGCGTATAACCGCCTTTTTGCTTTGCAGCTTCAATGCGGCAAAGAATTTCTTCTTTTTTCTTTAGAATATCACTGTACATTTAAAACCTTCCCATCAAACATGTCTTTCCCACCGCAGACAACTTCATCGTTAGCTGTAAGAATTCTGGAAGTGACTTGGGCATTCGACTTCACAATCGAAAAAGTATCGGACGAATAAACAATATCTACCGGCTTAAAAGTAACCTTTTTCCCGACCAAGACATAAACACCGTTTTGACCATCAACCACGCGCAACGCGTTGTTGCTCACTTTAATTCCGGTATACGTTTTACGTACAAGACTGCAGGATTCTTTTCGCAGCGAAAACTCTTTTTCCGTCAATAAAGAACATTCAAAAACAACTGCACACTTTCCGTCGGCATCTTCTGATATACTATATATGGTTGCTGAAATATTGCGTACAGAACCATCGTTTAAGTCAAACTTTAAAGTAACTTGATTATTTTCTTTCAGATCTGAAATACTATCACTGTCAAAAAGCCCGCAAAAATACCACACCGGTGTATCTTGTAATTTGCCGATATAAGAATCTGAAACCGGCTGGGCCTGCATTTGAAGCATCTGTTCCAATTTCTCAGGCGTCAATGCCTCGACATCGGCAAAAGTTAGAGACTCATACCCATCAAACCCGGAATAAAAATATCCGGCAATCGGCGCGGTTACAGAATATTCTTGGTCTTTATTCGTCGCCAAGATTTCCTTTTTTTCGTCTTGCAACTGCGTTAATAATTGACTATATTGAGAAGTGCCGTTCATCTTGACATCTTTTTTACTCAAAGAGATCTCTAATGCAGACAGCTCTTCCCCAACAGACAATACATCGCGTCCGTCGCATTCGTTTAAATAATCAATAATATTGGATTGAACCTGCTGCTCCAATACCACGGTTGTCGATTGGACATTACTGCTCACGATCTGCTCCAATACATCAATCTTATCATTTAAATACACAAGTCGGTCCATGCCCTCGGCATTTACGCTTTGTTTGGTATAAAAAGCCACAACAGAATCTTTTGCAACCCGATGCCCGTCTTGCTGTAAATACATCACGGACCCATGTGCACCGTCAGAGTAAAGCAGCGTTTCATCTCGAACTGCAATACCTGAAAAATCAATGCATTCGCTGTAAGTATAATCCTCTGCGGTTTCAAGCGTCACGTTATCCTGAAATACCATATTGGAAAATATATTGGCCAGTATAAAAAAGACCAGAACAGCAATCAAGCAATAGGCTACGATTTTAAACCACTTTTTTTTCATCATAATTGAACATCCTGCATAAAAAGTCCAACGATCTTCATCAAGATAATATTTGTATTATATCACACCTTGATGAAATTTTCTATAGTTTTAACAATTTTGTTAATTAATCCATAAAAATCCGTTTCAATATCGTCAACGGCAAACCATTGAATGCGTTCATCCCTGCGCAGCCAAGTTAATTGGCGTTTGGCATAATGGCGGCTTTCTGTTTTAATTCGTTCCCGAACCTCTGTCAAATCGCATTCGCCTCTTAAATAGGGCAAGAACTGTTTATAACCAATCGCCTGCATGGCATTGCAGTCCGGTGTCACAATACCGTCATGCAATAAAGTACGAACCTCTTGCTCTAACCCGGCTTCAAACATTTCATCCACCCGCCGGTCAATCCGCTCATATAACTGCGCCCGGTCGCGATAATACAACCCGATCACACAAAACGTATACGGACTAACGGTCTGCCGAGACTGTAAATTTTGTTCCGTCATGGTTAAACCGGAAGTTTTATAAATCTCCAGCGCTCGAATCAATCTTTTTACATTATTCACATGAATTTTTTCTGCCGCTTCCGCATCAACGGAATCTAACAACTGCTTTAATACATTTGCGCCGTGCTCACTGGCAAGTTGATTTAAAAACGCTCGATAATGCTCGTCTTTTTCCGTCTGTGTAAATTGCAGATGATCCAAAAAAGAAGATACATAAAGCCCGGTTCCGCCTACTAAAAACGGCAATCGCCCGCAAGAAAGAATCTCCCGGACACAATCATCAGCCATGCGCACATAATCTGCCACCGAAAAATCCTCATTGGCAGATATTACATCCATCATGTAATGCGGAATCCCGTCTCTTTCGGCTTGAGTCGGCTTTGCGGTTCCGATATCCATATGCCGATAAATCTGCATCGAATCCGCTGAAACGATACTTCCGTTAAACTGCTTGGCCAACTCGACAGAAATTTTAGTTTTTCCGCTTGCCGTCGGGCCAACCAACACAACCACTTTATTATTCATCTACAAAATCCTTTTAAACTGCTTTTCTATTGATTTTCTGGACAAAGAAAACGTGATCGGCCGACCGTGCGGACAATATTTTAACTGCGATTCGTTGGCAAAATACTTTTGGATTAAATCCTCCAACTCATATCGGGATGTGTTCATACCGCTTTTTACCGCTGCCTTACAAGCGACAGTATGCAAAAATTCATCCGCCAATTCATTTTTGTCCGTTTTTAAATTCAAACAATTATTAGCATAATCCGCAAGAACAGACTCTACATCTTTATTCTCGAGGATTTGCGGAATGCTGCGCACGATCACGCTATCCCCAAAGTCGTCCGTCTCAAATCCGGCATTCAGCAAGTCTTCTCGATGACTGAGCAACGCCTGATTTTCGGAAGCGCCTAAATCCAACAATATCGGAGACAACAAATACTGAACCTCGATTTTTTCGGTTTTCAACTTTTCAAACAGCATCCGTTCATGTAAAGCATGTTTATCAATAAAAAGCAAATCTTCCCCTTTTTCCACAATAATATAAGAATGAAACGCTTCGCCGATAATACTAAAATCAACGGCAGTTTCTTCAGATATGCTCAATGGTTCAACAGCTGCAGGCTCCACTCTTTCATGAACAGAAGCGTCACGGTTAGCTTTTTCATCTACTTTGATCACCCGACCGTTTTGCTCTTCAAAAGGCAACGGCTCTGCAGGAACACTATCCGCGACTGTAAGAGAAACCGGTTCAAAGGCATCCGCAACTTTTGACAAAGGAGAATATTCTTTTTGCGCAAGCTGCTCTGCTGATCCGGGAGTACGAATCGTCCAATCCGCAAAATGCTTCGTTTGAGGCGGACGAACAGGTTCCGCTACTTTCTGTACCGCGGCAACAACACGCTCCATTTTTTCTTCAAAAGGTAATTTGACATCTTTATATTGATTGGCCGGATGCTCATCCGGTAATTTGGGCAACGAAATCTCCGTAATCCCGCGGTCATACGATAATGCTGCATGCAACGCGTCACGTAGAGCTGCGCTGACCGCCTTGTCATCGGCAAACTTCACTTCAACTTTACTGGGATGTACATTCACATCCACGCTCTGCAAAGCCATCTCTAAAAATAATACGCAAACAGGATACCGAGAAACCAGCATCGAGTTCCGAAACGCATTCTCCAGCGTATTTTGCAGCACTTTTGATTTAACAACCCGATGATTGACATAAAACAATTGCCAGTTCCGATTGGGCTTATTAAACAAAGGAGATCCCACATATCCATAAATACGATATCCTTCTGTCTGATAATCTACCTGCAACAGTCCTTCCGTAAAGCTTTTGCCGTACACGGCAAAAATAACATCCCGCAATTGTCCGTTGCCCGTAGTAAATAATTGCTCCCGACCCGAAATAAAGTAAGAAAATGAAATATCCGGGTGAGACAAAGCCAATCGGTGCACTAGTGCTGTAATGTGCCCGGCTTCTGTTTGCTCCGCCTTTAAAAATTTCAACCGAGCCGGTGTATTATAAAAAAGATTCTGCACAGAAAAAGTCGTGCCATCTGTGCATCCAACCTCTTCACAGCTCTCAACTGCCCCTGCAACGACATGATATTTCCGGCCGGACAATGCACCGGCCTGTTTGGTGGTTAAATCGATCTCGGAAACGGCACTGATAGCCGCCAATGCCTCGCCGCGGAATCCGAGCGTAGAGATGCAAAACAAGTCCTCTTTCTGTAAAATTTTACTGGTGGCATGCTTTTTAAAACAAAGACGCGCATCTTCATCGGACATGCCGCAGCCGTCGTCCGTAATCCGAATCAAATCCCGTCCACCGCCGGCAATTTCAATTTTAATCGCGTGTGCTCCAGCGTCAATGGCATTTTCAACTAATTCTTTAACAACCGAGGCAGGTCGCTCTACAACTTCGCCCGCCGCAATCAAATTTGCTACTGAATGGTCCAGTACATGAATTTTCATATATCGATCCTCTATTCAATCTCCTTTGCCCTCTTGGACAAACTGTACAAAGTATTCATCGCTTCAATCGGAGTCAAAACCGTCGCATCCAAATTCTGCAATTCTTCAATCAACGAATCTTTGATATCCGAATCAAACAAATTAAGTTCTGCAGGTTGCTCGGATGCAGGAGTAGACTGAAAAACAACCGGTTTATTCTCGGACTCCAATGTTTTTAAAATTTCTTCAGCGCGGTCTACAACCGCGGTAGGAACTCCGGCCAACCGAGCCACATCAATCCCATAACTGTCATCGGTCCCGCCCCGAATAATCTTACGCAGGAACAAAATCTTTTTGCCGTCTTTTTTTGCGGCAATATTATAATTGCGAACACCCGGGACAGAGTCTTCCAATGCAATCAATTCATGATAATGTGTTGCAAACAATGATTTTGCACGAATATGCTCCGCAACATATTCCAACACGGCGCGCGCAATGCTCATTCCGTCAAACGTGCTCGTGCCGCGACCGATCTCATCAAAAATCAACAAACTGTTTTTGGTCGCATTTTTTAAAATATAAGCCACTTCATTCATCTCTACCATAAACGTAGACTGCCCGGATGCCAAATCGTCGGCAGCCCCGACACGCGTAAAGATTTTATCCGTCACACCGATCACAGCAGAAGACGCCGGGACAAAAGAACCAATCTGAGCCATCAATGTAATCAAGGCTGTAGCGCGCATGTAAGTAGATTTACCCGCCATATTCGGCCCGGTTATCACGGCCATGCGATTGGAATCAGTATCCAGATATGTATCGTTCGGGATAAACATTTCGGTCTTTGACATCTGCTCTACGACAGGATGACGGCCGTTTTTAATATCAATAACACTTCCGTTGTCTACGACCGGACATACGTAATTGTTCTTCACTGCAACCTCTGCAAATGAAGCCAATACATCGATCAACGCCACGCATGCAGATGCATTCTTCACACGATCCAAATGATCTAAAACAAATTTTCGCAGCTGTGTATATAATTCGTACTCCCGGGCAACAACTTGATCATTAGCATTTAATAAAGAGGTTTCAATTTCTTTTAACTCCGGAGTAATGTATCGTTCTCCGTTCACCAAAGTTTGTTTGCGAATATACGTGTCTGGCACCAAATCCTTTCCGGAATTGGAAACTTCGATATAATATCCAAAAATCTTGTTGTATCCGATTTTTAAATTTTTGATCCCGGTGCTTTCTTTCTCTCGGGCTTCCAACTGCGCCATAATCTGCTTCGAATCGCGCAACATATGCCGCAAAGAGTCCACTTTTTCATCAAAGCCGTCCCGGATAATGCCGCCTTCTTTCATAGCCAGTGGAGGCGTATCGCAAATCGCCTGCTGGATATAAGAAGTTATATCGGATAAATCGTCGCCTTGCTCTAAGATTTCTTTTAAATAAGGCGCCGTAAACGCTTCGGATTTTAAACACGAAAAAACCTCAGGCAACCGAGAAAAAGACTCGCCCAAGTTTTTCATATCCCGCGGATTAATCGTTCCGTAGACCACTTTGGTCAATAATCGGTCAATATCGCGCACGCCATCCAATGCGTCACGAATCTGCGCCCGTTCTACCGTCTTTGCACAAAAATCCTGAACAGCGCGCTGTCTTTTGGTAATCTGTACAACAGAAAGCGAGGGCTTTTCTAAAAAGTGCCGCAGCAATCTGGCGCCCATCGCAGTCTTGGTTTTATCTAGAACACCCAGCAAAGAACCCTTTTTCTCCTTAGAACGCATCGTTTCTACAATTTCTAAATTCCGCCACGAAAACAGGTCCAATTCCATCGAACTGCTGCTGCCTATCATTGTCAAATTACAAACATGAGTCAAATCACACAACTGCGTCTGATGTAAATACCGGAACAAGCCGCCCAAAGTCTGAACCATTAAAGAAGATTGCCCAAGGCCTAACTCTCCTACCGGTTTTCCGAGCTGGCGTAAAATCTCGCCTTCCGGATCGACACAGGCCTCCGCCGCCGTTACCGTACAGCCGCTCGTCTGTGAATAGGTCTTTACGGAATCCAACTTTTGCGCCGCGTCATTCAGATAAAGCTCCCGCGGTGCATATTTTCCTAAATCATTCATCACCGAAGGATCTTTTACCGAATACTCATCACTCAGATAAATATCACCGGTTGAAATGTCTATAAAACAGGTACACACCTTTTTCTGATCACAAAAAACTGCCGCAATATAATTATTTTTTGCAGCATCCAACATATTGAGGTCTGTCACAGTTCCCGGCGTAATCATGCGTACAACTTCCCGCCCGACAACATCGTTGGTCTTTGGATCCCGAATCTGTTCACAAACCGAAACTTTATACCCCTTCTCAACCAATCTTGAAATGTAATTATCCACACTATGATACGGAACGCCACACATCGGAGCACGCTCAGAAAGTCCGCAGTCCCGGCCGGTCAAAACAATATCCAATTCTTTAGATGCAATCACGGCATCCTCAAAAAACATTTCATAAAAATCGCCCAGACGATACATCAATATATAATTTTTATACATCTGTTTCATCTCGACGTACTGCTTCATCATCGGTGATAAATTATCCATTATACTCCTCTTTGATATCCCTTTCTGTGCCCTTGCTTATCTAAAAATAAAACCTATGATTGCGTCACGGCAAAATTAATGACATCCTCCGCAAGTACTGCAAGATCCCGTGCAGCTCCCCGGCTGTTCTCCGGTTACATGGAAGTTGATCACGCCGTAAACATCCGAAACCATTTTTTCCATCTGTTCCTGCGCCTGCATAAAAGCTGCCATAACAGGATTGCGTACCACATCGTCGTACGCAGCATGCAGTTCATCCTGAAGCTGCTTCAATTTCGTATCGTCTGCCTCCGACGAATTGCTGCTCATATGATTCATAACAGCCATTTTTTTCAAATTATATTCTGAGATCAATTGCTGCAACGGCTCGTCCTGATCATATTGTTCTTTTGCCTGACGATATTGAACAAATGCCTCATCTTCCTCGATTGCTTGTCCCAATGCTTCTGCTAAATCCATTACTTTGCTCATTTTATCTACTCCTTTACTATCTTACCGAAAATCGCCCAGTTTAAAGCTTTATCGACCCGAACCCGAATCGTTTGACCGGGAACGATCGAAAGATTATCCACATTTTCAGCATGAACAATCGTATTGTTTTGTGTCCTTGCCGCAAACACGTTTTCAGACTTTTCTGCAGGTCCATCCACTCGTGCCGACAAAACCTGACCAATATATTCGGAATGGATCTCCGTGCAAATCTCTGTTTGAAGATCCACTAATCGCTGAAATCGCTCAGCCTTCACTTCTTTGGAAATCTGATCCGGCATCTGCGCTGCAGGCGTTCCCTGCCGAGGCGAGTATAAAAACGTATATAAACCATGAAAACGTACTTTTCGAACCAAATCCAACGTTTGCTCAAAGTCGTCTTCTGTCTCACCTGGGAATCCGACAATCACATCGCTGGTTATAGCAACGTCCGGAATCTTTTCCTTTGCATACTCCACTAAATCCAAATAAGTTTGCCGGGTATAATGGCGATTCATCTGCTTGAGAATTCGATCGCTACCGGACTGAAACGGCAAATGAACATGTTTGACCAACTTCTCGCACTCCGCAACGGTGTCCAATAATTTGTGCGAAGCATCCTTGGGATGGGAAGTCATGAACTTGACGCAGAAATCGCCGTCAATGGCATTGATGTCCCGCAACAAGTCCGAAAAATCATAATCAATCCCCAGATCTTTGCTGTAAGAATTGACGTTCTGCCCCAATAAGGTAATATCCTTATATCCGGCTTGTACCAATCCGCGCACTTCCGCCAAGACATCTTCCGGGTTCCGGCTTCGCTCTCTTCCGCGAACATACGGAACAATACAATAAGAACAAAAATTGTTACACCCGGACATTACAGAAACCCACGCCTTTACCGAACTGTCACGACGAATCGGCAGGCCTTCTACAATCACTCCGTTTCTATCTTCGGTATCAAACACACGACGATGTGATGTCATCAGCCGAAACAAATTTTCGGGGAAACGATACAACGCATGGGTACCAAACACCAAATCAACGTGCGGGTATCTGGCTTTAATATTCTTCCATACATGTTCCTGACTCATCATACATCCGCATAAACAAATCATCAAATCCGGATTGCTGCGCTTCAGATGAACTAATGCCCCGACATTGCCCAACACCTTTTGTTCCGCATGTTCACGCACGGCACAAGTATTTAACAAAATCAAATCCGCATCTTTCTTATCCGAAGTAAAACGAAAACCCATTTCCATCAACATTCCGTTAATTTTTTCGGTATCATTCTCGTTTTGCTGACATCCATATGTATGGGTAAAGCAGCGCGGCGCCCGGCCGTGCGTTGCTTCAAATTCTTGATTTAACAAACCGACCTGATGCATATAATCACGCTGTCTGCACAACTGCTGTTCTGACACGTGCAGGCTGCTGTTTTGTATCAAATATATCACCTCTTATCATCTATACATTATAATACAAAAAAA